>Ga0105237_10007326_pt1 | contig 12094 bp, 7 predicted proteins | sample KBSC24metaG_FD_81520 | JGI IMG/M metagenome (GOLD analysis project Ga0105237, IMG submission 81520) | Corn rhizosphere microbial communities from Kellogg Biological Station, Michigan, USA - KBS C2-4 metaG | ecosystem: Host-associated > Plants > Roots > Rhizosphere > Soil | place: Michigan, USA...
CCGCATTTTTCCAGCATGGCAACGATGATCTGGCGCTCGCACTCTTCCATGACTTCGAACAATGAAGCATCGGCACGGGTTTCCATGACGGGCAGCGTCGTACCACGTCCCGCGATGTGATCCGGGAGCAGCTCAGGGCTGATCTCGGTTGAGGACGAGAGCACAACGGCACGCTCCATCACATTTTCCAGTTCGCGGACATTGCCCGGCCAGGCGTAGTTCATCAGTGGACGAAGCGCTTCCGGAGTGACGCGCCGCAAAGGCTGCTGGTTCTCTTCTGAATATTTGCGGAGGAAGAAATCCACGAGCAGGGGAATGTCTTCTTTGCGCTGCCGCAAGGCTGGAAGGTCGATGGTGATCACGTTCAAGCGATAGAAAAGGTCCTCTCGGAACTTCCCTTCCCGCACGAGTTGGCGCAAATCCACGTTGGTAGCGGCGATGATGCGCACATCCACCTGAATTTCGTGAACGCCGCCGAGATGCATGAACTTGCGGTCCTGCAGCACGCGCAGAATCTTGGCCTGGGTCTCAATGCCCATGCTGCCGATTTCGTCCAGGAAAAGCGTGCCACGGTCGGCAATCTCAAAGAGGCCTTTCTTGGAAGCGATGGCACTAGTGAAGGCGCCCTTCACGTGGCCGAACAGAGTCGATTCCAGCAAGTCTGCGGGCATCGAGCCGGTGTTTACCGGAACGAATGGGCGATCGCGTCGCGGAGAATTCAAATGAAGTGCTTTCGCGATCAGCTCTTTTCCGGTGCCGCTCTCGCCTTGCAGCAGCACGGTAGACCGGCTTGGCGCCACCTGGCCGACCAGGTCGAAGATCTTTAGCATCGGCTCGCTTTTGCCGACAATGCTCTCAAAGTTGTAGCGCTGCTTAAGGGCGCGCTTGAGTTGGATGTTCTCTTCTTCGGTGCGACGGCGGGATACGGCCGCGCGCACGTCGGCAAGGAGCTTCTCATTATCCCAAGGCTTCTGCAGGAAGTTGTTGGCGCCTGACTGCATGGCGCGCACCGCATCTTCAACGGTGCCGTAAGCCGTGATCATGATGATCGAGAGCTGGGGGTCTATGGCGCGAATTTCTGGTAACAATTCGAGGCCATTACGATCCGGCAACGCAAGATCCAGCAAGACAAGGTCGAAAGGACGTTCACCCAACCTGGCCAGCCCTTCTTCGCCGTCGGCTGCAGCTTCCACGTCGTAGCCTTCGAGCTCGAGCAGAGTCTGCAGCGACTCGCGAATTGCGGCTTCATCATCGATGATGAGCACACTTCCCTGTCCCGGTACCAAGCCAGGGGGCGTGCCTCGCGAAATGACGGCAGCTTCAGACATTCACGGCCTTCCGGAGCAATGGGAATTGAAGGAAGAAGGTCGTCCCCTCTTCGGGAGTGCTTTCCACACGAATCTTGCCGGCATGCTCTTGAATAATGCCGTAGGTCACCGAGAGGCCAAGACCGGTGCCCCGCCGCTGGCCGTCTTGTGGAGCGGTCTTGGTTGTAAAGAACGGGTCGTAAATGCGCTGGATGTGTTCCTGCGCGATTCCGCTGCCAGTGTCCGAAACCTCAACGCTGATGCCGTCGCCGTTATACGACGCGATTCGCAGCGTTCCACCGCGTGGCATCGCGTCCTTGGCGTTCAGGAACAGGTTCAGGAACACCTGCTGCAGGCGGCCCGCGTTTCCTTGGATGGGCGGCAGATGCGGCGTCAGCTCATCTTGTATGTGAATTTTCGTCGTCTTGAACTGGTGCTCGAGCAAATTCAGCGTGTCGAGGATGATCTTGTTCACATCGATTTCGGTGAACTCGGTAGCGCTGGTGCGCGAGAAGTTCAGCAGGTTGTTGACGATCTCCGAAGCGCGGAACGTCTGGCGCGTAATCTTGTCGAGCAGCGCACTTTTCTGGTCATCACCCTGAAGCTGTTTTGAGAGCAACTGCGCGTACGAGGAAATGACTGCCAGTGGGGTGTTGACTTCGTGCGCGACGCCAGCGGCCAGCAAGCCGATGGATGAGAGCTTGTCGGACTGCGACAGTTGCGTTTCGAGTTCGACCCGCTCGGTGATGTCGTCCATGATGATGAGCCGGCCGACAACGCTGAATTTCTTCGTTACCAGCGGCGCGATGGCGACGTTCACGATTCGCGTCTCGCCCGTCGGTGTCGCCAGACGGAACTTGTACAGGTTATGAATGCCGGGACTCTGGCGGAGACGGTAGAACTCCTGCGCGAACGGCCCAGAGAACACTTCGCCCAGCGGACGGGTCAGAGCTTGCCACCGCGGCAGGGCGTACATCACTTCCATCTGCGAGTTCCAGGACTCAATACGGTCTTCGAGATCCACCGCCAGCACGCCGACGTTAATGGACTCAACGATGTTCTCATTGAAGTCCTTCAGGCGCTCGTACTGCGCGATCTTCTGCTCCAGAGAGGCATACAGGCGCGCGTTCTGGATGGCGATGGCTAGATAACCAGCGAGGGTTTCGAGCAGCTCAACGTCTTCGCTGGAGAGGAAATCGCCTTCAACGGTTTTACCCAGGGCGAGGACAGCAATCGTGCTCTTCTGCGCACGGCAGGGGATGTAGTAGTTCAGGTCCAAGCGCGCGATGGTTTCCTGCGCACCCGCACTCTCGCGGGGCACGGCGTGCGTGTTCTCGAAGAACAGGTGCGCCTCGGATGTTTCTGGCCGCGGGGCAGTCAGGAAGCTGAGATCGAGCTTGCCGGTCTGCTGAATGCCGAACGACTTCGCCAAGACAAAGCTGTCGTTCTCCCCGGCCAGAAAAATCGCCATGCGATCGACCAACAGCGTGCGCGAGAGTTGGTCGACGACAGCCGTGAGCATCTTGTCGAGGTCGGTCTCAGCATTCAACTCGCGTCCAAACTCGATCAGTGTGTGGCGGTAGTCATAGCGACGTCGATAGAAAAGGCGATCAATCCGGTCCTGAATCCATTTGCGAATCGGATCGAAAAGCAGCGCCGTGACAACAATTGCTACCACTAATCCCGTCTTACCTGCGCCCGGAACACGAGTGCTGACGAATCCGCCAACCAGCGCAACGGTCGCGAAATAGGCGCCCGCAATGGTGGCCGCCGCCAGGGTGTAGGCCATGCCCCGCTTGAAAATCAGGTCGACATCCATCAGGCGATAGCGCACGATCGCGTAGCCGAAGGTCAGCGGCAGAACACCTAAGAAAACAACCGAAACCTTCATCGCGCCTGTGGGCACAATTCCCAGCAGGTACGGAATGGCGTAGAAAAGCGCGAACGGAGTGATTGCCAGGATTGTTCCGCGCGTCACCCACTTGAGTTGCTGGCGCAGTATGGGCTGCGTGGCCTGCCGATAGCTGTGCAGGTATACCAGAGCCGCGGCAGCAAAATAAAGCACCAGGTAGGCCATCTCGATGCGATCGATTTGCCAACGCAGCATTTCGCTGGCCCGAGACAATACCTTGGATAGAATGTGAAATCCAAGCAGCGCGAGACCGGGCACATAGATTGTCGGCAGCAGCCACTTGTTCTTTTTAAGAAAGGCGTGCTTTTCAGGGAAGGTCAGCGCAAAGTGCAAAAAAATTGCCGGCTGCAAGAGCCATGCAGCGACGTTACCCCAATAAATTGTCCAGTCAAACGAGTTCAGCTTGCCCGTGTATTTGAAGGCGTAGAAGACGAAAGAAACTACGCAAAAGATGTAGAAATGCGTTGAACCGGGCGCCGTCCAGCGACGAAATAGAACGTACAGTCCAATTGCCAAGTAAATCAGGGCAATCAAACGTAGCCAGTCGTTTGAACCTCTTTCCGCGGGAGCAAGGATCGCGGATGCGTCCAGGGTGTATTGGCCGCGCCGCAAAGTGTAAATAGCCTTGGTCCAGACGCCGTCGTGATACAGTTGCGCCACCAGCGCGGCAGTAGTGGGAATCGGACGGGTATCAATCGCAACGAGCCGATCGCCCTTCTTGATTCCGGCTTGGGCACCTGGCCCCCTGGGATCAACCCGATCAGCTACGATGTTGCCGGCGCGTTCAATCCACCAGACGCCGTCGTATGGTGCGATGAACTGGTGTTCTTTGCGGAAGTTGATCCAGGCGAGCGTGACAGATGCGACCGTAAGCAGAACCAGGAAGCCGGCGATAAAACGAATTTGAAATTCCCGGTTCATCGAAAAATCGATTGCCTGCTCGGGTGGAGCTGTCCGGTCTAACCGATGCACTTTGGGTGCCAACGTACTCGGATTCTTGGACGCGGTAAGTGCCATACAGTGAGCGCTTTACCAAATTATAGAATCACGGCTAAACCGCAGTTATGTTTTTTGGAAGGAATCTCCGAAATTCGGTAAGTCGCTGCCGTGCCGATGTTTACACCTTTCGTGGTAGTCGTTTTCTGGGCTAAAAAGAGGGGGAGCCGAAGCTCCCCTTTACAGAAGCGACAGAGGCGATATCTGCATAGATAGAATTCATCGGTGGCGTGAAAAGTTGTCCGGGTAGCTGTTTATTACATTGCGATCATGTTAGGTCGGGCTTCTCCCTCATCCCACAGAATGGGAGTGTGCAGCAAGAGTGCCGATTCAATCTCAACAATCGTGCCTGGTGAACGGAATGAAGGTGCAGTTCGACCGCCGGGGCCGCGGCCCGGCTGTGGTTCTCGTGCACGGTCTACTTGGGTATTCATTCAGCTGGCGACATGTGCTTGCCCCATTGTCAGAAGAGCGGGAGGTCTTCGCGCTCGACATGCCAGGATCTGGATTCTCGGAGTGCCACGCGACTACCGACGCTCACCTCTCGCGAGCCGCAGAAAGGTTGTTGAAGTTCCTGGATGTGGTGGGGATAGGTTCATGCGACTTGGTGGGGAGCTCGTACGGCGGTACGACGGCTCTATATCTGACGGCGACACATCCCGAACGAATTCGCACCCTCACGCTGGTTTCACCTGCGAATCCGTGGTCCCGGATCGGACGCAAGCGCCTGGCCTTGCTCGGGCTTCCCTTCGCTGGATTACTGTTCCCGCCATTCGCTCGTCGCATACCGGCCTTGCATCGCTTGTCGATCCGTCGAATGTACGGAGACCAGCGCCGGCTGAGCGCTGAAACTTTGCGGGGCTATTCTCTTCCACTCGTACGGAAGGGCGTTTTTGAGCATGCGGTACGAATCGCCCATAACTGGCATTCGGATATGGCAGATCTTCAGCGTGTACTGGCAGGTGCGGCAGAAACTCCCACGCTGATTCTCTGGGGTAGCAAGGATCGGCTGGTAGAACTGGCTTCCGCTCAGGTGTTGAACCGGCAACTGAAGAACAGCCGGTTAGCAGTGATGGATGGTGCCGGACACCTCCCGTACGAGGAATGTCCCGGAGACTTTCTTGCGCTCGTCAATGCCTTCTTAGCTGAGCACTCGCCTGTGCGGGTACTCGACGGGAAGTAACCTGACACACTTCCTTATCAGTGCTAGGCTCGGAGAAGCTTGGACCAGGGTGCGACCAATCCGGCTTATTTCCGAAGGATGCGGGGCCTCATTCTCTACATGGGCCACGGGTCTTCCGGTGCGTGGCTGCGCTTTTTGGCGGCAGCTTTGGGACTGGCTCTGGCATTTGCAGCCGCAATTTTCTCGACCGCGTCGCGCGATGCCGGGAATGTGCTGGCGACGGTCATTTTGGCGTCAGTCGCCTTGCTACTCGCAACCGTGGTGGGGCTGGCGACCGTTCCTTTCCTGGCGCGCCGAGTGGAAGCAAGACGAGTGCGTGATGCGCTCGACTTTGAGGTCACGCGTTCCGGCGCACTGTATGTCGCGATTGTGCTTGTGATCGGCATTGCGGCACTGAACACCGGCAATAACCTGCTTTACATCATTGTGGCCATTCTGCTCGCGGCGATGCTGATCTCCGGCGTCGCATCAACCGTCTGCCTCCGTGGGTTGGACTTGGAAATTAAAATCCCGGAACACATCTTCGCGAACGTAGAGGTTTACGGGACTATCGCCGTGCGGAATCCAAGCAAATGGCGGCCTTCGCTTTCGATCAGCGCGATTCCAGCCGAGACAGTGAAGGAGAAGAAGAAATGGAGCTGGGTGGCAACCCGTTTTCCGGTGCCACCGTGGCGACCTCCCGAGAGGCAATGGTTGCAGCTGCCCGACCGCAAACTGCGGCGGGTGACCATCGACACCGGGTCTGGGGTGTTTCATCAGTCGGCGTACTTCCCTCTCTTGCCCCCAGGAACGCAGCTCCAAGCCGAAGTGAAGCTGCGGTTCCGGCGCAGAGGACGCTACCAGGAGCGGTTTAGCCTTTCCACGCGCTTCCCCTTCGCATTCCTCTCGAAAACGCGGCGCATGGCTTTGTCGAAAGAAGTGCTGATTTATCCGGAACTCACCGAATCCCAGGAGGTGGTTGAGCTTTTGCCGGTAGTCAGTGGAAAGCGCGAGGCTTATCAGAAAGGCTTAGGCTCGGACCTGTATCGGATCCGCGAATATCTGCCGGAAGATTCTGCGCGCCATGTGGACTGGAAAGCCACGGCCAAGTCTGGCGGTCTGAAGGTCCGTGAATTTGCCCGTGAGGATGAACGGCGATTAAGGATTGTGTTGGACAATCCGGAACCGCGACAGCTGACGCCAGAGAAATACGAACACATGGTTTCCGTAGCGGCTTCCGCGGCGTGGCGACTGACAGAACAGAGCGTTTTTCTGTCGTTTGTTTCGCAGGAGTATGAAGGAGCCGGCGATGTTTACGATTTCCTGGAATATTTGGCTACAATCCAGCCGAAAGCTGGTCCCTCGGTCATCGAGACACTGGCCAGTTCGACGGACTACAGCCTCGTCCTGACGGCCCAGAAGCGCGGGAGTGTTCCAGCCGCCATGTGGGCGAGCGGATACTTCCTTTTCATCGAGTGACAAGCTGAACGCAAGGTAATGCTTGAACTTGGGAGGTAACCTTACTCTGGTTACCTTGGTTCATTGGCCTAAGTTGCCGAAGCTGGTACTTTCCTTCATAACAGGCGCAAAACTGGCCTAAAGGGAAGAAAGATGTCCAGCCCCCGATTGCTAATGGCGCTGTGGATAAGTCAGACGATCATCCAGATCGCCATTGCGGCTATCCTGTACCGACGAAAGCTCAACAAAGAGTTCCCAGCCTTCTTCACATACATCGTGGCGCAGGTGGTGATTTTTTGCGTTCAGCTTCCGGTTTTCGAATTCGGGGGAGCCACTCTCTATTTTGACGCTTATTGGGTTGGCGCGGCACTGAATATCTTCCTCGCCTTCAGAATCATCCACGAGATTTTTCTGGACGTGTTTAAGCCGTACCATGCTTTGAAAGATCTGGGTGCCGCTTTATTTAAATGGGCGGCAATCATCATGGTCCTGCTCTCGGTGGCTCTGATCATGGTTAGTCCATCCTGGGAAGACCCGGTCAGAACCAGCATTCTGATTGTTCAACGCTGCGTCCGTGTCGTGCAGTGTGGATTAGTTATTTTTCTGCTCGCGTTCAGCAGTACTCTTGCTGTTAGCTGGCGGCGACTCAGCTTCGGAATTGCCCTAGGATTCGGCATCTTCTCCGCAAGCGAACTACTAACGACTGCGCTGTTCTCAGGCGGGCGGATACGCACCCCAACCGTACAACTCGCGGCAATGACGACTTACATCGTCGGAATGTTAGTTTGGCTGTTCTACGGTCTAGTCAACCGCAGGCGCGAGATGGTTCCGGTTCTGGTTCCGCAAAGGTGGGACGAAGCACTGATGGAAATTCAACCCGCCGAAGCCGAAGGCGATTCCCTGATCCCAATGTTCGAGCACATGGTCGACCAGGCGTTGTCCAAAACCGGTAATTCCCAGGCCTAATCTGCTTGCAGCCACTGCCCTCCGTTCTAAAAACGGAACATATCTCATTTCTGCACAGTGATCCCTTGACAGTCAGGTTATAATTCCAGCCACTAAGGGTTCCCGCTCCCAGGGGACCCGCACGTAAGGAGAAAGTGTATGAAGCGTGCGGTCAGGACAATAGTCCTGGTGGTAGCAGTAGCTTGCGCATGCCTAGCAATGGCAGCGCCAGTCAGCACAAAGACCAACGAAGCCGGTCCAATGGGGCTTTGCAGAGTAAACCCCAATTGCTGATAACTTAAAAGGGCTTCACATCTTCGAGGGCTTGGGGTTTCCAAGCCCTTTTTTTCTATACCCTCCTAGGGTTCTGCAGTTTCCCCAGTTCGTCCAACGTGAATATCGGCGCCGAGCAGACGTGGTTCGCACACGATACCGCACAACTCTTCCCTTCCGTAACTGCCGGCAGATTTGGAATTGTCTCGGCTAGAATCGGCGGCAGATTTCGAGCCGCAACCTGACTAAAGCTCAGCTTAAGAACCGTCTTTCCCAATCTGGGAATTCGCAATGCGAAACGGCAGAGTTCGCCCGCAGTTTCGTCTTCTCCGATAACAACGATCTGTTCATGAGGACTGGCAAACATTACAGCCGCGATCCCATAAGTCGCTGCAAAGATCCCATACTGCCCCGCTACTCCAGCGAGTAACTCGAGCGTCTTCTGAGCCTTTTCAAGATAGTCGCCGTTCCCGGTGTAGGCATGCATACGCATGAGTGCGATGGCGGCCATGGGGTTCCCTGCCGGTGTCGGCGAGTCTTGAAACGCTTTCCGTGGGGTACCAAGCACGCCGAGTGAAGCTTGGCCTGGCTCAGAGTCGAAGAATCCGCTACCGAAGCTATCGTAGAAACGAGCGATCATTTGTTGCGTCATTTGTTCAGCCCGGCGGAAGTAAGTTATGTCCGCGGTGCTTTCATACGCATCAAGGCAGGCAATCGCGGTGAATGCGTAATCGTCGAGAAACCCTGTGTTCTCGCGGTGAGTCGCCGCTGGATCAGAGTATGCAACGACATGTTTCAAGCCGGACGCGGAAGTCCAAACCTTGCCGAGGATCCGGTCCAACGAGCGCAAGGCGAAGTGCTTGGCATCATCGAACTCCAGCGCGCGGGCGGCTTGCAGGTAGGCCGAGATGCATAGCGCATTCCAGCTTACGTACACAGTCTTATCGACATAAGGTGTTCGCCGTTTGAGACGCGCTGTGTACATCTTCTGCTTCGCCGTTTGCAGGATTTCCTGCACCCGCTCGACGGCCAGGTTCAAGCGCTTGGAAATTTCATCTACCGATGCCCGCTGGAACAGCACGTTCTTGGCGGGATTGTGGTGCATCTCGCCAACTTCGGTGATGTCGTAGTGCAGACATGCGATCTGCGCCTCTTCTTCATTTAGTACGGCCCTGGCTTCATCCAGAGTCCAGGTGAAATAGTCGCCGTCGTCGTCCATCGAATAGTCGGCGTCTTGCGATGCGTAAAACCCGCCGTGCTCGCGGTCACTCAGCCACTCGTCCATCCAGCGAATGATGTCGCGCGCGACTTCGGCGAAGAATTCGTTTCCTGTAGCCTGGTACGCACGTACGTAGTTCTTCAGCAACTCCGAGTTGTCGTAGGACATTTTTTCGAAGTGCGGCACGACCCAGCGCTCATCCACCGAGTAACGATGAAATCCTCCGGCAAGCTGGTCGTAGACACCGCCGCGCGCCATCTTCTCGATGGTAGTAGTAATGACTGTGTGGAGACGGTCGGCCTCGGCCGCCGGCGTCGCATCAATCGGGCCATTTGCACCAGTTTGGCTTCCTGAAGCCTGAGGCCTGACGCCTGAAGCCTGAGATCTGACATACTCATCAATTAGCAAATCAATCATTGACGGATGCGGAAATTTCGGCGCGCTTCCGAATCCGCCATTGCGATCATCAAACATGCGGAGCGCCGCATCGACAATCTCCTGCACTGCCGCGGCAGAGAACTCTCCAGTTTTGCCTTCAAAAGATTCCGAATGCCGAATCGCATTCTCGACCAGCCCCGCCTGCTCGATCACATCACCATTTTTTTCGCGGAATGCCTCCGCAATTGTGATCAGCACGCGTTTAAAGCTGGGGCGTCCGTAGTGATCATGCGGCGGAAAGTAGGTGCCGCCATAAAACGGCTTTCCATCCGGAGTGAGAAAGCCGGTAAGTGGCCAACCGCCCTGCCCGCTGATCGCTTGCACCGCGACTTGGTAGCGGCTGTCGATGTCGGGACGCTCGTCCCGGTCCACCTTGATGGCCACGTAGCGCTCGTTGATGATCTGCGCAACTTCCGGATCGTCGTAGGACTCGCGGTCCATCACATGGCACCAGTGGCACCACACCGCGCCGATGTCGAGCAGGATGGGCTTGTTCTCACGTTTGGCCAGCGAAAAGGCCTCTTCGCCCCACTCATGCCACTGCACCGGTTGGTGCATGGCGGATCGCAAGTACGAAGACGAAGCCTGAGCAAGGGAGTTCAACGTGCTGGTGGACATTGAGATAGTCTAGTTCGATTCAGAGATCAACGTTGCATACGCGAAATCAACATCATTTCACCGCAGAGAACGCAGAGTACGCCGAGAGATCTCGAGTATTGTTTCCTCTGCGATCTCGGCGTGCTCGGCGGTCAAATGTTTTTGAACAACTCCGCCCGAGGATCCTCCGGGTTCAACTTTGCCAGCTCGCGTAGGAGTTCCTTCGTCTTCTCGTCGCGGGGCATAGGGACCGTGATCTTTACTTCCACGATCTCGTCTCCGCGGACGCCGTCTTTCGTGGCGGATGGCACGCCCTTTTCGCGCAGGCGCAGTTTCTGTCCGGACTGAGTACCAGGCGGAATCTTGAGCTGGGCGCGACCGTCGATCGTCGGGACTTCAACCTTCGAGCCCAGTCCCGCCTCGCTGGCTGTGATGGGAACAGTGACGTAAATGTCGTCCCCCTCGCGGCGAAACACAGGATGATCTCCCGCGCGAATGATGACGTAAAGATCACCGGGCTGGCCACCGTGGCCGCCGGCATTGCCCTTTCCCGCGATGCGGATACGCTGGCCATCGCGCGTGCCGGCCTTAATTCGCACTTCCAGCGGCTCAGTGCGTCCGACCACACCTTCTCCGTGGCACACCGGACAGGCCGAAACATTCTTTCCCGTGCCGCCGCATCGCGGGCACGGCATGTTGAACTTCATGCGATTGGCACTCTGCTCGATCGTGCCTTTGCCGTGGCATTGCGGGCAGACACCCGGCTGCTCAATGTGTCCGCTGCCGTGGCAATTCCCGCAGACATCCTGGCGCGCGATGTTTAGCTTCATCACGCCGCCGCGAATTGCCGTCCAGAACGGCACGTTCACTTGATATTCGAGATCGCTGCCCGGCTCGGGCCCTTGCTGTGCCGCCGCCCCGCCGCGACCTCCGCCGAAGATCGAAGAGAAAATGTCGCGAAACCCGCCGCCACCGCTGGTTCCCGCGGGTGCACGCCCGCCGCGCGCGCCTTCGAACATGTCACCGAAATCGAAGCCGCTGAAGTCAAAGCCGCCCGCGCCGGCACCGCCTCCGGGTTGTCCACCGGGAAATCCGCCATACCCGCCGGCTCCGGTTGGACCGCCTCGCGCGTAAGCTTCCGCCGCCGCGGGATCGATGTTGTCGGAATAAAAGCCGAGCTGGTCGTAAATCTTGCGCTTCTTGGGATCGCTGAGAACGTCGTTGGCCTCAGAGAGGGCCTTGAACTTCTCTTCAGCCGCTTTGTCTCCCGGATTGACGTCGGGATGATATTTGCGCGCAAGTTTGCGAAATGCCTTGCGGATGTCCTCTTCCGAGGCGGACTTCTTTACACCGAGAATTTCGTAATAGTCTTTTTTGGTGGTCGTAGGCATGAGTCAGCAATCAGCACTCAGCAATCAGTCAAATTTGTTTATATCTTGTCATAACAGGTTCTTGTCCATTGCATCAACGAATTACGATGCGAGCGTCTCACCTTCCAGTACCATCGGCGCTCCCCACTTCACCGCATCCACGTACACGGGGATGCGGTGCACTCCCTGAGGAGTCGGCGCGAAAACGTACCAGCGCTTCTCCTGTTCCACAAATGCTAAGAAATATTCCTGATCTTTAATTTGAAACTGCAATTTGTCTACCCCTTTACTGCTCCAGGGCCTAAAGGCCCTCAGCTCGATATTTCCTTTCGGCACGGCTGAAGCCGTGCCCTCCCGTAATTTTCAGCATGGCCGACACCGTGGCTTGATCAAGCCGCGTTCGGCACTAGCCGAAGC
>Ga0105237_10007327_pt1 | contig 12093 bp, 9 predicted proteins | sample KBSC24metaG_FD_81520 | JGI IMG/M metagenome (GOLD analysis project Ga0105237, IMG submission 81520) | Corn rhizosphere microbial communities from Kellogg Biological Station, Michigan, USA - KBS C2-4 metaG | ecosystem: Host-associated > Plants > Roots > Rhizosphere > Soil | place: Michigan, USA...
GATTGGCGCACTTGATACGTCTGGACGTGAGCCTCGCCATGTCCGGTGAGGCCGGCTGCGTTTTCTTCAGCCGAAACGGGTCCGAATCCGTCCACACATACGAAATGGCCAAAGCCGGCTCCGGATTTCCGGTCCGGGTTCCACAGGGGGCTGAATTTCGTGCTGTCACCGGCCAACGTGAGATTCGCCATGGTGCTGCCCTGGACCAGCACTGATAATTCCAATTTGCCGTTGGCAAGCGTGAGCGACGGGATTTCTTCAGGCACCGCGGCCGCGGTAAATAATAACAAGACGGTCAACAGACGAAATCGCATGCTCGGACCAGCGTATCTCATTCAGGCTAAAATGGGGGCGCTATGAATCTCGCGGGGCTGCTGTTTGCGTCTGCTTTAGCGATCGTCCAGTCGGGTTTTGTAGCCGGTCCGAATGGTGCTCCGCAAGGTTGGCGCACGTGGAGTCCACGTGAGGAGATCGCACCTCGATTTTTTGTGGACCACGGCGCGCTCACTGTCTCGGGCAATGGTCATGCGGGTGTGTATGGAGGATGGGAATACCCGGTTTCCGCCATTGAGACCGGCGCATGGTATCGCTTTGTTGGGCACTACCGCTGCACCGGCGTGCCGCATGAATCGTGGCAGATCCTGCCGCGTATCGATTGGCGAACGAGCGAGGGGAATCGCGTAGGGCAGATCGACTTCGTCTACAAGACGGTTCGTGAGGGCGACTGGAACAAGGTGACGGCGGAGATTCAAGCGCCGCAGAACGCCAGCCGCGCAATTCTCCAGCTCTATTTGTTCAACGCTCCGCAAGGCGTGGTGTGGTGGAACGACATTTCTTTCGAGCAAGTGCCGCAGCCCGCACCGCGGCCCATTACGGTAGCTTCGCTCAATCTGCGTCCGCAAAGCACGGAGTCATCCGCCGAAAGCGTGCGTCAATTCATCGCAGCGGTGGACCGCGTGATTCCCGGGAAGACGGACGTCATCCTGCTGCCCGAAGGCATCACCGTGATCGGCACCGGCAGGAAATATGTCGACGTCGCCGAGCCAATCCCAGGTCCAACGACGGAACGGCTCGGTGAACTCGCGAAGAAGCGATCGAGTTACGTCGCCGCTGGAATCTACGAGCGCGAGGGAACCACGATCTACAACACGGCTGTTCTGCTCGACCGGCACGGCGAGTTGGTGGGCAAGTACAGAAAAGTTTATCTGCCGGTCGCCGAAATCGATGGCGGCCTGACGCCGGGCAACGAATACCCGGTGTTCCGCACGGATTTTGGCACGGTCGGCCTGATGATCTGCTACGACGTCATGTACCCGGAGCCGGCACAGGCGCTCGCCAGGCAGGGTGCGGAGATTCTGTTGCTGCCCATCTGGGGCGGAGACGAGACGCTGGCCAAAGCGCGTGCGATCGAGAACAAAGTGTTTCTGATTGCGTCCGGCTACGATCATCCTACCTATGTCATGGACCCCGACGGCCAACGAATCGCGTCGGCGCCCGCGAACGCGACGGTCGCGATCGCCACTATCGATCTGAGCAAGCGGTATTTGGACCGTGAACTCGGTGAAATGCGTGCGCGGCGCGTGAAGGAATCGCGGGTGGATGTGAAGGTGCACTGAGAAGCCGGAACGTGTTCGCCTAAACCACAAGTCTCCCTAATGTGTTTGCCGCTCTTTGCCGATATTTAACCCTGTGGAGGGTGGTTCGGACAACCTACAAGTCTCGTGATCGGGATTTGTCTGTTTTCTAACGAAATCGCTGCACCGGATGATTAAGTTAGATCAGGTCCCCTTTCCGAAGCAATATTTCACCACTTCCGCGCCGGCCCCATTGCGAACAAAGTGTATCGCTTGCGCCAGCTCGACGCTTCAGTACGAATTCTCCATCAAGCAATACCGCATCGTTCGTTGCTGCAATTGCGCCCTGCTCTTTTTGAATCCGCAACCAACGGATGACGAGCTTGCGAACATTTACGATGAAAGCTATGCGCTACTTTCGGAAACGCCCGAAGGTGCGACCCATGCTGCCGATCTCAAACGCCGAACCGCCGCACACTATCTGAAAATGATTGAGCAGTACAGAGGCGTTCGAGGCGGGACGCTGCTCGAGGTGGGGTGTGGATCCGGCGATATGCTGGAACTCGCTATCCAAGAAGGGTTTCAGGTGGTTGGCACGGATGTCTCGTCACACGCCTGCGCTACGGCGGAGCAGAAAGTCGGGAGTCGAGGCAAGATCGTAAACTGCGGTTCCGGTGAACTGGTTGAGCCGCCGGAAAGCTTCGATGTTATTATTTTGGCCGATGTGATCGAGCACGTCCGCGATCCGGAATGGACGCTTAGCAGACTTCGCACCATGCTCAGGCCAAAAGGACTGATTTTTATCGTGACGCCGAGTATGGATTCGTGGTCGGCGCGACTCCTTCGGAGCCGTTGGATGGAATTTAAGGTCGAGCACCTCACATACTTCGACCGGTCGAATCTCCAGACGCTCCTCCTCCGCTGCGGTTTTGAAGGCATCATCGCGGCCGAAAACGTGAAGTGTCTAAGCTTCGAATATGTGCAGAGTCACTTTGAGAAATATCCGGTGAGCGGACTAACTTGGCCGATTCGGATCTTGAAGAGTCTGTTGCCCAAGCGAGTGCGATTCAAACCCAGGCAAATTGTGGCGAGCGGCATGGCTGTCATGGCGACCAAGGGAAAGACACACGAACAGAAGCTATCGGTTGTGGTTCCCGCCTATAACGAAGCGGCAACGCTCGCGACTATACTGGACCGGTTGGTTGAGAAACGAATGGAAGGTCTTGAGACGGAGATCATCGTCGTCGAGAGCAATTCCACCGACGGAACACGTGAGATCGCCGAGCGCTATGAATCCATGGGGTTAATCCGCTTGATTAAGGAAGACCGTCCCCGCGGTAAAGGTCACGCGACGCGCACCGGCTTGGCGGCCTGCACAGGCGACATCGTATTGATTCAAGATGCAGATCTTGAATACGACATGGAAGACTATGACGCTCTGTTGCACCCTATTTTGAATGGCCGGAAGGCTTTCGTCCTGGGTGCGCGCCACGGCAATGGCGCATTCAAGATGCGTCACTTCGAGCGTCAGGTGGGACTCTCGACCTTCCTGAACTTTGGACATTGGATCTTCACGGCACTCGTGGACTTCCTGTTTCTGCTACCGCTCAAGGACCCCATGACCATGTACAAGGTCTTCCGGCGAGACTGTCTCTACGGACTGGCTTTCCAATGCAATCGGTTTGATTTTGACTTTGAACTCTTAGTTAAACTGGTTCGTAAAGGATACCGGCCAATTGAGATTCCGGTCAATTACCGGTCGCGTTCGTTTGAGAGCGGCAAGAAAGTTTCCATTGTCCGCGATCCATGGACCTGGCTTTGGGCGCTTCTTAGATTGCGGTTCACCGAAGTAAATCCCCTCAAGGAAATTCAGCGCCAGAGAAAGTCTTAGATGAGTCGTTCGTTCCTGATTGGCTGCCTGATTTTCCTCGTTCTTGCCTCCCTCGTCTACCCCGAATATCGCTATCACATGAATCCGGATGGCACGTCGTATTTGACGCTGGCGCAAAAATACACGGAGGGGCGATGGTTTGAGGCAATCAGCGGGCATTGGGCTCCCTTATACATCTGGATATTGGCCCTGCTCGAAGCAATTGGATTTTCCCCGATGCTCAGCGTGGCCATTGCGAACATCGGATCCGGCATCTTTATTCTCTGGGCTCTGGATAGGCTCTCGATTCAGATCGGTATCGGTTTTGCGCGCCGCCTCGCGATCCTGAGTGTTTCCTGCCTATATTGTCTATTCATTGCAATTGCGGTAATCACGCCAGATCCGCTGGTGACCGCGTTCCTGACCTGCTACTTGGTCCTTGTTGCGGATGGCCGATGCTTTACGCAAATTCGTTATGCCTATCTCACAGGTCTGATAGGCGGGCTTGCATATCTGGCGAAGCCGTATGCTTTGTATTTCATCCTGCTTCATCTATTTGCCGTGAGCCTGTTGCGGATCGAAGGCTGGAGGACCGCTCAACGCACCGGACTTCGCGTGGCCTGCATTTATGGTGTGATGTTGCTGGTTTCTCTTCCATGGATCGCATGTATATCGTGGAAATACGGGCGGCTCACCACCAGCACCGCCGGCGACTTTAGTTTTCGCGTCATGGGGCCGAAAGGCCGGGGTCCCTACGTTGTATTCGCGGGTTTGGCGCCGCCGCCGAACTCACACGCGATTTCTTATTGGGAAGACCCTTCCACATTGGATGTTCCTCGCTGGTCGCCCTTCGAATCGTCCGATTCCTTTCGCTACTATCTCGGCGTGATTTCAAACAATATTCGCGACGCTGTTATTTGGTTTATTCAAGCCTCCCTACTGACCTTGCCTCTTCTTGGGGTTGGCATATGGAAATGGCTGCGCAAAGGTGACCTGTACGCGGGCTTGCTGGTTCTGACTATTGTCTTATACCCCGCCGGCTATCTTTTGCAGCATATCGATAGCCGATATTTATGGCCAATGGCGTTGTGGAGCCTGGTCCTTGGGATGCACTTGTTGCCTGATGGGCGGAATTCCGCGACGGCAGGGTTCCTGCTGTGCGCATCGTTCGCTCTCTACCCTTTCTTCCAGATGCGGGCCTATTCTACGGGTCAGAACGAGCACAGTATTGGGGAGAAACTCAAAAACGACTACCATTTGCAGGGCAACGTAGCGTCTTCGTCGCGTTGGGTTGACTCCCTTGCCGTCTCTTTCTATGCAGGAATTCGGTACTATGGCGTGCCGGCCCCAGGCAGTACTGCTCTGATGCGGCAGGAGTTACAGCGCAATCAGATCCGGTATCTGCTGGTGTGGTCCGGAGACGCGGATAACCCTGACCTTCGGGCGGGGATGCCGGAGATCAACCCCGGCGGCCTTCCCGGTTTGCGGGTTTTCGGAGCGCGGCCGTAGCGCACTTAAATAAACTGCTCGGGCGTCAGCTTCAGGTCTCGCTACATTTATCCCATTCCGCGAGGTATCCTGGCCATTTGGACTGTTGAGCTACTCGGTTTCCGCCGATCCACTCCATTGGGATGAAGAAGGCCCTTCCGCGCAGCCTTTACAAACGCCGTCTCGGTCTGCTGATCGGCCGCTTGGCGGCAAATCGCACCGCTGTGGCGTTGGTATTGGCGTTGCTTTCGCTCGGTGGCCGCGCTTTGTTGCTACCCTGGGTTCCCATTCCGAAACCTGCTATTCAAGACGAGTTCGCTTATCTCTTGACGGGAGATACCTTCGCCTCCGGGCGGCTGACGAATCCTCAGCATCCCCTGTGGATACACTTTGAGACCGTTCATGAACAGATGCATCCGACCTACCAAAGCAAGTATCCTCCGGCGCAGGGCATGCTACTGGCGCTTGGGCAGGTGATATTTGGTGATCCATGGTTTGGGGTGTGGCTTAGCATGGGGACACTCACTGCGGCGATTTATTGGGCTCTCGCCGGCTGGCTACCGCCCCGGTGGGCGCTTCTGGGCGGATTGCTGTCGTTGACACGAGTGGGGTTCTTCAACTATTGGAGCGAGAGCTACTGGGGCGGAGCGGTGGCCGGGACGGCTGGCGCCCTCGTCATCGGAGCGGTTCCTCGGTTGCGAAGGAACCCGAGCGCCGGCGCAGCGACTATCTTGGGAGTTGGACTTGCCGTACTCGCCAACAGCCGGCCTTTTGAAGGATTGGTATTAAGCCTTGTCTGTGTGGGTGCCGTCCTGTTGAAAATATCGTGGCGAAAACTTGTGAAGCCGCTTGCGGTCATTTTGTTGCCAACAGTGCTCTGGATGCTTTATTACGATTACAGGGTCACGGGCGATCCGTTTTTGATGCCATACCAGCTGAACGAAAGGCAGTACTCCCCTTGGTCCCCATTCATGTGGGATCGTCATCCACACGTGCCGCCACCCTATAATCACGAGGCTATACGGGCAGCCTGGATCGGGTGGGCCGGCGGGCAGCGTACTTTCGAGCATGCACATCCTTGGCTCGTGAGATTATCCAGCTTTCTCATGCTCGACTATTTTTATCTTGGCTGGCCGCTCACACTCTGCATTGCTGTGTTCCTACTGCCGATGCTCCTATACCAGCGGAGAATGCGCATGGCGATCCTCATAGCGTTCCTCTATTTCGCCGGTCTCGAGTTGGAAACAACACTTGTACCGCATTATGCAGCGCCTGGAACAGCGTTGCTGTTCATTTTTGCCGCCGGTTCGCTGCGCCGCCTGTGGCATCTCTCGCCCGCCACAATGACGTTCGTGGTTGTTGTTCTCTTTTACGTAAATTATCTGGGTTGGATCAAACCGGAGCACCGTATGCTCTTTGATAAACGCGATTTCTTCGCGCGGCGAGATTCCGTGCTGCGGAAATTGAAAGAATCGCCCGGTAAGCAGCTAGTATTTGTCGAATACGGATCGGGGCACGATGTCAATTATGAGTGGGTCTACAACCGCGCGGACATCGACGGCTCGCGCATCGTCTGGGCCCGCGGGATGGGAGCGGATAAAGACCAGGAGCTGTTCAGCTACTATCCCGACAGGAAGGTATGGCGATTGGTGGACAGTGGCAGCGGCGCTGCGCTCTCTGAGCTAGGCCGGCCGTGAAGGACATTGGCGGAAAGGCCTTCGCCGTCCTTTTGATTGGTCTCTTCGTTGCGGCGATCATCAAAGACATACGGGTCCCACTGTGGTTAGACGAGTTCCTGACGCTTTATGCGTCGGAGCAGCCGACGATTCCGGATGTGATCGGTGCCATTCGCGAGGGTGCTGACTCACAGCCTCCGCTCTATGACCTGATCGTCCGTTCGCTACACCCAGTAGTTGCAAACGACGCGCTACGTGTTCGTTTGCCAGCCGCCCTTGGTCTCTTTCTCATGTGCGCGTGCGTCTTCGCTTTTGTGCGCAAACATTTTCCGCCCATTTATGCAGCTCTGGCGGCCGTTGTGGCGCTCCGCACAACCTGGAACTATGCGTATGAAGGACGAACTTATGGATTAGTATTGGGATGCGTGTCTTTGGCGTTCGTCTGCTGGCAGCGAGCGGCGCAAACTGGCCAACGGCGTGCTGTGGTAGGAATGGGCATCAGTCTGACGGCCGCGATCGCTCTTCATTACTCCGCTGTGATGGTGCTGTTTGCGCTATTCGCGGGCGAATTCATCCGATGGCGGAACTCGCGGAAATTCAGTCTTCCAATATTGTCAGCCCTGGCCATCCCCCCGCTGATTCTGATCCCACACCTTTCGCTAATCGAGGCAGGGAAGCCTTTTGTTAAGTACTTTTGGTCCAAAGCCACCGCTGCCACTTTCTACAGCTTCTATATTCAGATGCTCTGGCCCGTGGCCCTCGTTATCGGTTTGTCGGCCGTGTGCTCGTTGTGGCTGATCCTCCTTCGATTCGGCCGCAAGGATGTTACTCCGAAGCCTCAATCCACTATGCCGGCACATGAGTGGTGGGCCGTTCTCGTCTTGCTTCTCCTCCCTGAATTCGTGATTCTGATAGCGCTACTTACGGTAAAGGTCTTCGTAAATCGATATGTACTCTCCTCGATGATCGGTGCAAGCATATTGCTAGCCATTACCTTATACCGGGTGACCAACGGAAGCCGCGCTGTCGCCGCAATCGTCTCGCTACCCCTCTTGGTATGGTCCTTAAGCACTATAAGCTCCGCCGTCACCCAGCGCCCGACGCCTTTGCACGAAGGTTTTAAACTTGAACTCTCCAAGGCGCCGGCCGATCCAAAGCCAATCGTGTTCTTCGAAGAGAGAGCGTTCATGGAACTATCGTTCTATTCCGCGCCCGGCTTAAGGGACAGATTCGTCTATCTGGTTGATCCGGAATTGGAACGGTATTACACGCAAACCGATACCAACTCGCTAACCCTTTTGGCGTTGCGGCGCAGGGTGCCCTTAAAAATCGTCGATTACCATGCCTTCATAGCTGCAAACCCGAATTTCCTGGTTGCAGGTGATTCCGGTGAATGGATAGTGCCTCATCTACGGCACCTGAATTACCTGTTTATACCTCTGGCGCACGGGCTCTATGAAGTGCGAGCGCCCGGTTCTTAGTTCCACCCACGGTACACTATTGTGAGAACCACACGCGTTCTGCCCGGTACTTCATGTCTATCCCTCTTGAACCCGAACCGTCGCGAACTTCGCATACGAAAATAGTCGTATCCATCCTGGCAGTTGGGCTCGCTGGGCTGCTCCTCTATTTCTCGCTCCGCGGAATCGAATGGCGCCAAGTGGGGATACTGCTCTCCGGCGCCAAACCAGCTTTTGTTGCAGCAACCTGTGTGCTTTCGACCATTTCACTTTTCCTGCGGGCCACCCGATGGCGAATTCTTCTCTGCGCCGGACATGCGGTGAGTGTGAGCGATGCATTTTGGGCGACATCTGTCGGCTATTTCGGCAACAATTTCCTTCCGGCCCGCGCGGGTGAGATCGCACGCACCTTGATGATCAGTTCCCGTTCCGGCTTGAGCAAGACTTTTGTACTCACTACGGCGCTCATGGAACGCATGGCGGATGCGGTCGCGCTCGTCGTCATCACCGCGCTCGTCCTGTTGACTCTTCCGATGCAACCCGCGTGGCTCGCTAAGGCGACGAAGCCCTTCGCGATACTAGGAATTTGCGGCGTGCTGGCGATCGTAATCCTTCCTCATCTCGAGCGGTTCTTCGGAGCAATCCTGGCGCGAGTCCCCGTATCACCCTCCATTCGCACCAAACTGATCACGTTGTTAGAACACATCCTCAACGGCATCCGGGCCTTCCACGACACGCGCCGCGCGCTCGGTTTTCTCATGTTGACCATCGTGATCTGGTCAGTGGATGCAACGGGAACCGTTGTAGGCGCAAGGGCTCTCGGTTTAGAGATTCCATGGCCCGTTGCGTTTTTATTGATTGCCGGACTGGGGCTCGGAAGCGCTCTTCCGTCGACGCCGGGATACGTCGGCATTTACCAGTTTGTCGCAGTAAGCGTACTCACTCCATTCGGGTTCAGCAAGACCAATGCGATCGCCTACATCCTGATGTTTCAAGCCATCTCGTACGTTTTCGTCGGATTCTGGGGATCGCTCGGATTCTGGAAATATCGCCATATGAAGCTGGAGCGCCCATCGCCCGTGGATGCACAGACTTCGCCGCTTACGACAGCTCCCTGAAGTGCTCGAGCTTGCGCTTCAATATCTCAGCCCATATCCGTACTTGAACAGCGGATCGTAGTTGCGGTCTCCGAGATTAATCGGTATCTGAGCCATGGATCGAGGCCACGAGAACGAAAGCGTTCCAGTCGGGTTGTAGTCGCCAAAAAGCACATCAGCGATACCCTGACCCTCAGTTCCCGGCAGCCACGCGGCAATGAAAGAATCGCCTTGCGCAAGAACGTCGTTGATGATCATCGGGCGGCCGGAAATCAGGATCACCACCACCGGAATACCAGCCTTCTTCATGTTCGTGACAGCCGCGAGATCGTCCTTATCGATCGAAAGATCCGCCCGGTCGCCTTGGAATTCCGCATAAGGTTTCTCGCCGATCACAACGACGCCGATGTTTGCGCCCGTAGCGCCCGTTCCGTCTTTCGAAAAAGTCACATTGGTCTGCTTCGAGACGGCTTCCCTAATGGCCGCCAGAATAGTGGTGCCGCCAGGAGTCACCGCGCCGCTTTGCCCTTGCCAACTGATCGTCCAGCCGCCGCATTGATTGCCGATATCATCGGCGCTCTTTCCCGCAACATGGATGCGTGCGGCACCCTTCGACAACGGCAACAATTTGTGCTCGTTCTTCAGCACGACGAGCGACTCACGAACAGCCTCACGCGCCACCTGGCGGTGCTCCGGTGAGCCGAAGCTCTTGTGAAGCCCGCGATCGGCGATCGGCGATCGACTCTTGTCCATCAACTGCATCGCGAACTTAACGCGTAGTATCCGCGTGACCGCGTCATCGATTCGCGCCATCGGCACGGTTCCCTCGTGCACGAGCTCCTTCAGATCGTCGAAAAACACGCGGTATTTCGTGGGAACCATCACCATATCCATGCCGGCATTGATCGACACCCCGATAGCGGTCTTGTAATTCGGATCGATCTGGTCAATGGCGTTGTAGTCGGAAATCAGAAAGCCTTCGAAGCCAAGTTCCTGCTTCAAAATCTCCGTAAGAAGGCGTTTGCTGGCGGAGCATTTCACGCCATTCCAACTGTTATAAGAAGGCATGATGGACGCGACGCCCGCCTGAATCGCTGAGACATAACCTGGAAGATGAATCCTCCGCAGCGTAGCCTCGTCAACCCGCGTGTCGCCCTGATCCAGACCCTTGCCGCCCTTCGCGCTTCCATACGTAGTGCCCCCATCCCCGACATAGTGCTTGGCGCACGCGAGCACGGAAAGAGGATCGCTTAGACTCACGCCCTGCAAGCCATGCACGGCCGCTTCACCAAGAGTTTTGACAAGCTGGGGATCTTCCGAGAAGCCTTCATAGGTCCGGCCCCACCGTTCGTCCTGCGGAACCGTCACGCACGGCGCGAAGGCCCAGTTGATACCGGTAGCGCGTACTTCCTCGGCCGTGATTCGTCCGATCTTCGCCACAAGTGCAGCATTGCGCGTGCAGCCGAGACCAATGTTATGAGGGAATATCACTGCACCGAGCACATTGTTGTGCCCATGCACCGCGTCGACGCCGTAGAGGATCGGAATCCCCAGACGTGTATTGCGACTGTGCCGCTGGATGCGGTCATACATGTCCGTCCACGCCTGGAGGCTATTGCCTTCCTTCGGATCGGAATTGCCGCCGCTCAGCACCGAACCTAGAAAGTATTTCTCGACATCCGCAGGATCTTTGAGCCCGTCCTGCTCGGGCTGAGTCATCTGGCCGATCTTTTCATCCAGAGTCATCTTGGACAACAACTCTTTGACCTGTGGATCATAGGACGAGAGCTTTGTCATCGTGGGAGCGCCAGTGAGGAGGAAAACTCCAGCCGCAGTTGCACAGAACAGCCCTGCCAACCCGTAGACACCCGTACTTGCCATTAATTATTCTTCCAGCATCTTGATCGCCTTCACCAGGCTGCGATGCATTCGATTGAATGAATCCGCGAGTACCGAGACTTCGTCACTGCCCTTCACTTTAAGCTCCGGCACGTTCAGGTTGCCTTTGCTGATTTCATCTGCCGCTACCGAGAGGCGTTTCACGGGACGCACAATCGCTACGATCAAAACCACATTCAGCAGCAGCAGGCTAAGTAGCGAGATGGTTCCCATCCAAACCATCAAACTCCGCAACGCGCCTTCTGCAATCGCGTTGGGAATCGCCATGGGAACGCTCACGATCTGCGCAGCCACGATCTCGTTTAGTTTCCAACCGAAGCCATTGTTACCCCCGTAGAGTTTGATCATTGCAGGCGGTGCTGCCGATGGAACACTGTGGCACTCCATGCAGCTCTCCACAGATTTGATTGGCTTGGCCAGAAACAGCGACGGCCCCGCCGGCGTTTCCCGTACTCCGATGAATTCAGATTGGTTTGGATCCTTGCGGAAGACATTCACTACATCCGCTTCCCAGTCGGCTGCCCGGTCCTCCAGGTTTGTGGGATTGAGCGTTGCCTCCTTATACGCGTAATCGGGGTACGATTTCCGCAAATAATTGAATATTTTCGTAGCCGAAAACGCCGGGACGGTCTGCGGATAGAATACTTTATTATTACGCTGCAACTGCAAGAGCAGCGGCCGAATCTGCTGGCTGGTATAGTTCCTCGTAGCCTGACTGGTATCCATAATCAGACGCGCTTGCTGCACCACTTGGTCGCGCGCACCGCTCTCAAGAAATTTCCTCGCCACCATACCGGTGGCCGTCAGTGCGAGGGCAGAGATAACGATAAAGATGAGATTGAACTTGGCGGTTAATTTCATTTAGCAGATCGGGTCTGATTGATAGTACATGTTATTCGAAGCCGGATTGTCAATCGGAATGCCGGCCACTGAGTCCAAGGAACTCCGCGCGATCTTTATCGGATTTAATTTCAGCACTGAGCAAGGAGTACAGTTCGTTCAGGTTCTCCGCCTTTCGCGCCGCGCGGC
>Ga0105237_10007330_pt1 | contig 12091 bp, 11 predicted proteins | sample KBSC24metaG_FD_81520 | JGI IMG/M metagenome (GOLD analysis project Ga0105237, IMG submission 81520) | Corn rhizosphere microbial communities from Kellogg Biological Station, Michigan, USA - KBS C2-4 metaG | ecosystem: Host-associated > Plants > Roots > Rhizosphere > Soil | place: Michigan, USA...
GTTAATTACTTAAGAAGAAAAGAAGTTCGAAGCGCCTATGGATCGGTAACACTTGGATTGGATAATACATGGTTTATTGACGGTAGCTTAAGAAGAGATATTTCATCGGCTTTGCCTTCTTCCAATAATGCTTATTTATATCCTTCTGTTTCGGCGAGTATGGTGTTTAGCGAGTTGTTGAAGGTTAATCCCATTTCTTATGGTAAAGTAAGGGCCAGCTTTGCGCAGGCGGGTTCAGATATAGATGTATATCTTACTTCCAATTCATTTAATTTGGGTAGTCCGTATAACGGCAGCTTCCCCATGTATGTTCCAGACACGTTAAAGAACAATGGGCTGCAACCTTCTTTAGGTACGGCATATGAAGCAGGGCTCGACATGCGCTTTTTTCAGGACCGAATAGGCTTCAACTTTACCTGGTACCGGCAGGAAAATAAAAAGGCTGTGATGAGTGTAGATGTTCCGGGAACGAGTGGTTATACCAAATATATCATTAATGCAGGCGATATTCAAAATAAGGGCGTTGAACTTACCATAAGCGGCATGCCTGTTAAAACAAGAAACGTTACCTGGACGACCAGCTTTAATATTGCGCACAATGAAAGTAAGATAAAGGAAATATATCCGGGCCTTAACTCCATCATTCTCGATCAGAACCGCTACGCCAGTGTTGACATGTTTTTAATGGCCAATGCCAATGAACCGTTCGGTTCACTGGTTGGCAATGGATATGTGCGCGATCCGGGAACCGGTAAAATAATGCTTGATGCCAACAACATGCCCATGTACGAAACCAATCACAATTTCGGAAGCGTATTACCAAAGTATACCGGCGGATGGCAGAATACATTTACGTGGAAAAGTTTTGATCTCAGCGCTATAATAGATTTTCAGAAAGGCGGACAGTTTTTTAGCTGGACAAAAATGCTGGCTGTAAAAAGCGGTCAGGCTGCTGAAACAGCTGCTATGAACGACAATGGTAAAAACATTCGTGATCCGTTAACTGATGGCGGAGGAATAAAAATTACCGGTATCTCCAATAGTTCAAAACAGGAAGTAACTGCTTATGTAAATGCCAGAAGCTATTACCGTAATATACTGGGCAATAAAATATACGAAGCGTGGCTGATGGATGCTTCCTATATAAGAATGCGTGAAATGCGTTTCGGTTATACATTCAGCAAAGTCAAATTTGGCAAGCTGCCTGTTAAAAGCATTAACCTGGCAGTCATTGCCCGTAATGCTTTTATGATCTGGCAAAAGGCGCCAAAAGGAATAAATCCTGCAGAGCTGGCTACCGGTGCTTCTTCCTTAAACTGGCTTGAAACAGGTCAGTTGGCTACGGCCCGGTCTTTTGGTATTAACCTGAATGTTTCCTTTTAAATAAAAGATTATGCAAAAACTACTCTATATAAATCTGGTGATGGTGCTGCTGATAACAGGCGTGGGCTGCACCAAATTCAGCAACGATATTAATATAGATCCCAACGTTCCTACAAAAGCGTCGAATGCGCAATTGCTAACCTATGCTATTAGTTATTTGCCTGTTATTATAGAAGCGCCTACGGGTATATTGTATGTACAGCATTGGTCTGAAAAACCGTATACCGATAATTCACGATACACTGTGTTGAATTTTGACTTTTATGATATTTATTCCGGTCCGCTTGAAAATTTGCAGACCATTCTAAATGCCCAAAGTTTTAATGTTAACGAAGGGTCTGAAAATAATCAGAAAGCGGTAGCCCGTATATTAAAGGCTTATTTCTACTGGCACATGACCGATCGCTGGGGCGACATTCCCTACTTTAATGCTTTGAAGGGTAAAGAAAGTTTTTCACCGGCTTATGATCATCAAAAGGATATTTATTATGATCTGATGAAAGAACTGAAAGAAGCGGCGGCGCAGATTGATAATGGCAATCCTGTTACAGGAGATATACTGTATGGCGGAAATATGAATAACTGGAAACGGTTTGCCAACTCCATGCGGTTACTGATGGCGCTTCGCCTGTCGAAAGCAGATGCTGCCAAGGGAAAACAGGAATTTGCCGATGCATTAAATGCAGGTGTTTTTACCGATAACAGTCAGAGCGCTGTGTATGTTCATCTTGCAGAAACCGCCAATCAAAATTACTGGTACTATGTGGCTAATGTGCAGAACCGCCCGTGGTATTGGGCCAGTAAAACCATAGTTGATTATATGAAACCGTTGAAAGACCCGCGGCTTAAAATTTTTGCCGATGTAAATGGCAGCGGCGACTATAACGGTGTTCCATATGGTTTGGATGGTAATGCTGTTGCAGCCATCCCGTCGGCGAGTGTTTCTTTTGTTGGCGTACATGTGCGTACGCAAAATGCACCAACTTATATAACTACCTATGCACAGGTATTATTTGCCATTGCAGAGGCCGATAAGTTAAACTGGTTGCCGGGCGGTGATGCCGATGCACAAGCTAAATATACTGCGGCGATAGAAGCTTCAGTACGACAATGGAACAGGATCAGCTTTCAATCTTACAGCAGTCAGGATAAACAAATTGAAAAGGTACCTTATTCGGCAACTGATCCGGGCGATACAACAGGGCTTGCAGTATACATGGCACAACCCGGTGTAGCATATAATGCAGCCGATGCATTAAAAGAAATAGGTTACCAGCGTTGGTTGCATTTGTATATGAATGGAAATGAAGCATGGGCCGAATGGAGAAGAACAGGTTATCCGGTATTGACTCCTGCGCCAAATAATGGTGGTGTTCAAATTCCGCGCAGACAGGCGTATCCTGTAAAAGAGCAAAATTTGAATGCCGATAATTACCGTGCCGCTGTGGCAGGGCAGCCTGGTTTAAATGGAAAAGATGATTTGACGGGAAAGGTTTGGTGGGATCAGTAATTTGAACAGGCGGTCTTCGATCTGATAGTTAGTGGACTCCTTACCGGCAGAAGTAGCATTAGACAGCAGATAATACAAACATATAAAAGGCACAAGTATGAGTTACAGTGTGCAGGCCTATAGTCTGCGCCTGTTACTCGCCTTCTTCCTTGTGCCTTTACCTTTTATTACGGAAAAAACTTTTCATTAGTTCGGCGCATTCTTCTTTCAGGATCCCTTTTGTTACTTCTGTTTTGGGATGAAAGGGCCAGTGTGGTTCGGTAATACGTTTGTGGCCATTCTTTTCATCGTCGGCGCCCCAGATGATCTTTCCTATTTTACTCCAGTATAATGCGCCGGCACACATGAGGCAGGGTTCTACTGTTATATAAATTGAACCATCGGGCAGGTATTTGCTGCCGAGATAATTAAATGCCGAGGTGAGCGCAATGATCTCTGCATGAGCTGTTGGGTCATTTAATCGTTCTACCTGATTATGCCCGCGTGCAATGATCTTATTATTCATAACTACTACGGCGCCTACGGGCACTTCGCCATCATCAAAAGCTTTTTGTGCTTCTTTAATAGCCTGCTGCATGAAATATTCGTCGGTCATAAAATTCTTCAATGGTTTCTTTCATTGCCTGCATAAAAGTCACAAAATTTTTCAAATACACGGCTTAATTTTTTCGCACCAACAGTGGTTGATATCTAAATGCTTGTCAATAGCAACAGGTTTGGTATCTTAGTTTATCATACTTACAATATGACAGCCTCCTTTGCACAGGTAATGATTTTCCTGATTATGGGCATTGGCATTATTATTCTGCTTACGGCAGTATTTCGGATGCATGCTTTTTTTGCGTTGCTCATTGCCTGTTTTGTAGTGGGACTAGGGGTACAGATGCCTGTGGCGAATATTATCAATGTTACAAAACAGGGTTTTGGTAATATTATGCAGTCGCTGGGGTTTATTATTGTACTGGGTACCACACTGGGTGTAGTGCTTGAACATACAGGCAGTACAAAAGTAATGGCGTCATATATTCTTAAAAGAACAGGAGAGAAACATGCGCTGCTGGCTATGAGCATAACAGGTTTTATTGTGGGACTGCCGATATTCTGTGATTCAGGCTATATTGTTCTCAGCGGATTAAACAAGTCGTTATGTAAACGAACCGGTATTTCAGCGGCGATCATGTCGGTATCGCTCGCAACGGGTTTATATTCGGTGCATTGCTTAATTCCACCACATCCCGGGGCAGCAGCTGCAGCGGGCGTTATTGGTGTGGATTATGGAAAACTGATCTTAACTGGTATAACAGTAGCCTTTCCTGCCATGCTGGTAGGATATATGTGGGCCCGGTATGCCGGCAAAAGAATAAAAAATGAACCGGTTCATGAAACAGAGGTGGTTGATCTGTCGGGGCCTCGTCCTTCTGTAATAAGTTCTTTTTTACCGGTAATTGTGCCCATTATTCTGATTGGTATTAAATCTTTTTTGTCGATAGAAGACGGACAGTCACCCTCTGTATGGAGGCAGCTGTTTTTAATTATGGGCGATCCGGTGATTGCATTAGCCATTGGTACCCTGCTGGCATTTTTATCGGTACGGTCGTGGAAGAAACATGCGATAAGCAGGCTGTTACAGGAAGCAGCTGAAAAAGCTGGCGGTATTCTGGTAATTATCGGAGCTGGCGGCGCCTTCGGCGCCGTATTGGCTGCTACCAAAATTGGCGATCATATGAGCCACGCCTTTAATCTGCATACTTTAGGCATTTTGTTTCCTTTTATTTTAACTGCTGTATTAAAAACTGCGCAGGGCTCCTCTACAGTGGCAATTATTACTGCTGCTTCTATTGTTCAACCTTTGTTGCCTTCACTGGAATTACACACTGAAATGGGCAAATTACTGGCTGTATTGGCTATGGGCGCAGGTTCCATGACTTTGTCGCATGCCAATGACGCCTACTTTTGGGTAATTGCCAAGTTCTCAGGGCTTGACATGCGTTCTATGCTGAAAGTCTACAGCATAGCTACCTTATTAATGGGTATCACCACATTGCTGGTGATCTATGTTCTGAGATTAATTTTTCTATAAAAGTTCGGCCGGTACAGAGTTTTACCTATTTTGAATACCTGAAAAATTTTTTAATTTGTGATCGGTTCATACCCCTTTGCAATGAAGAATTTTATCAGCCTGATCGTAATCTGTAGTGTTTTAATTCACTCCCCTTTATTGGCCCAAACCAAAAAACCGCTTGTGCAGAAAGAGCCTGCCTGGGTTACTATTACAAATTTTGATTATAACGATAAGCACCTGGATGACCAGGCAGAAGACGGATTCGTTAATCTCGTATCTGAAAAGCAGGTATCGTTGCAGCAGCAGTCAACGTATGTAAAAACAGCTTTTAAAATTTTATCAGAAACCGGCGTACAGAATAGTTCTGAAGTGAACGTAAACTTCGATCCTTCGTACAGTCAGCTGATCTTTCATACTATCAGGATCATTCGTGGTAACGAAATCATCAATAAACTTCAGCCTTCAAAAATAAAAGTGATCCAGCAGGAAGATGAGTTGAACCGCCATTTGTATAATGGTTCACTCTCGGCCGTTCTCTTTCTTGAAGATGTTCGCAAGGGAGATATTATTGAATACAGTTACACAATACGCGGCTTCAACCCTGTATTTAAGGGAAAATATGCAGGCATATTTGAAACCAGTTTTGCAGTGCCGATGTATAATTTATATTATAAACTGCTGGTGCCCGATGGCAGAACCGTACAAATAAAAAACAGCTTAACCGGTGTAGCGTATGAAACCAAAAAGGTGGGTAATGAAACATCGTATGAATGGAAACTGAACAAGGTGCCTTGTATTCATGAGCAGGATCGTTTACCATCATGGTATGATCCCTACTCAATGATAATGGTAAGCGAATACAAAAACTGGAAAGAAGTGAGTGACTGGGCCAGCCAACTGTTTCCTTTTAATGGTAAGCTATCGCCCGGTATGCAGAATAAGATCAAAGAAATTCAGGCATCGAATGCCACTACAGAAAAACAGATCCTGGCGGCTTTGCGTTTTGTGCAGGACGATGTTCGTTATATGGGTATTGAAATGGGGCAAAACTCGCATCGCCCCAATTCGCCAGATAAAATATTTACCCAGCGTTTCGGTGATTGTAAAGACAAATCTTATTTACTCTGTACACTTTTGCGCGCCATGGGTGTTCACGCAGATCCTGTAATGATCAATACCACCTATAAGAAAACGATTATGGAGTGGTTGCCCTTTCCGGGAGCATTTGATCATGTTACCGTGCGGGTATTATATAATAACCGGTATTATTGGTTTGATCCTACTATTTCATACCAGCGCGGAAACATTGATGCGATTTCATATCCCAATTATCATTGCGGACTGGTGATCAGTGATACTACTAGCATGCTTACGTCTATTCCCTTACAAAATAAGGGCATGGTCAATGTAAAGGAAGAGTTTAATATACCCGATATGAGCGGCAATGCACGGCTTGTAGTAAAAACCGAATATACAGGTTCTTTTGCCGATGACATACGTGACCAGTTTAATAGCAGCAGCATATCGCAATTGAAGAAAACCTTTCGTGAGTACTATGCACATTATTATGAAAAGATAGAAGCTGATAGTTTGAGATATAATGATGATGATTCATCAGGAAAATTTACAACTACCGAATACTATTCCATTGCAAATTTATGGGAGATGGAAGATGGCGTAAAGAAAAGCTATTTTGCTCCCTTTGTTATTAATGGCGTGTTGAGAAAGCCGAAAGAGGCAAAACGAACAATGCCATTCGCATTAATGTATCCTGCGAAGTACCAGGAAGAGGTAATTATTAATGTGCCTGAAGAATGGAAAGGTGATGAATCGCTGGAGAATTTTAATTGTTCTGCATTTAAACTGCGCGCGCAATACGCCTGTTTTTACAGGAAGTTTAAATTGAAATACGAATACGAAACGCTCAAAGATCACGTTTCACCCGATGAGGCGGATGCCTTTTTCGCCAGCTATAAAAAAGCCGATGAAAACCTGGAATACTCTTTATCAAAAGAAACAGATGAAGCCCAGGTAAAGAAAATAAGCGAAAACAAAAGCGGCCGCCATGTTAACTTCGTATACGTTGTATGCCTGGTAGGCATATTATTTGGTGGTGGCGTTTGGTGGACACAGCGGCGGCGCTAAATTCATGTTTTCGATTTCCCTTCCCTGATCATATCTATATCTTCTTTTAACTTCTTTACTTCATTTAATAAATAAGCAATCTCCGGTTCTGCTGTTGCAGTTAGAACATCATTATGTGGGTAAATAACGGGGAAGTGAGGCGGCCTGGGGATATGTAATTTATCGGCCAGTGGTTCGCGAACCTGAAGATCATTCATGATCAGATCGTCTAACGTGACTCCCAGAAAATTGGAGATGGTAATGAGATCGTCAATGGATGGATTAGTGATGCCGTTTTCGTAGTTCGACCAGGTAGAACGGGTATAACCTAGTATGGTACGTAATTCAAGCTGCGTTAATCCTTTTTTCTGTCTTAAATATTTCAGGTTTTTTGAAATATTGTTTGTTTTCATACAGGCAAAGTGTGTAAAAATAATTACTAAAAATTTTGGAATTCCTGAGTAACGGGATTAACTTCATACTGTCAAATATAGGCGAAATAAGTTTTTTTCTACACACACATTGCAAACATGGATTACCGGTATTCCATGTTTCTCACAACGGCACGACATTAATCTGTTAAAAACATTTTTATGCGTACCTACAACAAACATCCACAATGGTATAATGAGCCGTTGCGATTAAGCGATCAACAAAAACAAGATCCTGGTTTAGTAATCGACGATTTTTTTGAGTGCTATCATTTAAATGAAGTGCGTGAAATATTATGGAACTGGCTGGTTGAAGTAATTTGCAGCCCACATGGTATTTCAAGTAATCCGCTCGAACGAAGTAATCATATCTATTTCTATGAAAAGATAGAATTGCTCATAGAGGCGGCGTACTCTATTAAAGAAAAGGAACGGGGATAGGATTCAGAAATTAGTACGTAGGATGTATGAAGTAGGGGTAAAAGCGGCGTTTAAGAAGTAGAATGTTGGAAGTATAAGTCAGGCAATAAGATGCAAGGCCACCAATGAAAGCACTTCCTACTTCTTACCCTCCACGTCAGTAATTTCAATGATCATATCATTGCTGCCATTACTGGTGCAAACGTATACTTTTCCCGAAGGCGAAATACAAAGGTCGCGAAGGCGGCCCCATTCATCTTTAAAAAAAGAGCCTGTACTGCTAATTGTTCTTCCGTTTGCACTTAGTTTTAATTGTATGATGCTGCTGTTCTTAAGCGTCATTAATAATAACGAGTTTGTCCATTGAGGAATAAGTGTACTGTTGTAATAATCCAGTCCGCTTACAGCAAGCGTTTTATTACCTGTGCTCCAGACAGGCTCCACAACATGATGACTATTACAAAATGGTAGTTCACTGCCATTACAGGGGCCTTCAACCTGGGGCCAGCCATAATTGCGACCTTTTTCAATGATGTTTACTTCGTCTTCCACATCAGGTCCGTGTTCAGATTCATAAAAGGTATTGTTCACCATTACAAGACCCTGTGGATTTCGATGCCCATAACTCCAAACCGGATTGCCTGGAAATGGATTGTCGGCCGGAATGCTGCCATCCAGGTTCAGTCTTAGTATTTTTCCATTAAGCGTATTGGTTTGTTGTGGCAGGTCCTGATTAGATGCATCGCCGGTTGACATAAAGATCTTTGGATTCGCTTCATTAGTGATCCACAATCTGGAACCATTATGTATACCGGCAGCCTGAATACCATCTATTAAAACAACCGGGTTGGCTAGCGTATTATGCCCATACGTAAAACGCACCAGCTTTGCCCGGTAATTATTGTTGTTTATATAATCGTATACAACATACAGATAACCGTTTGTTTTAAAATCAGGATGCAAAGCCATGCCCAGCAAACCACCTTCACCCTGCGACTTTACCTCGGGAATGGCAAAGGAAAATTCAGTAGCGCCATTGTCGGGATTGATGCGACTGATAGTACCACCGCGCTCAGTCATCCAGATGCGGTTGTCTTTACCCCAGATGATTTCCCAGGGATAAGCCAACCCCGATTTTACAATCCGTATTCCCTTAGCCGGCGTGTTCGGTTCAGTATGCGACCGGTTGTTATTGCAGGTAGAGCAGGATATTAACAGCAACAAGGCGGAAACAAAATATGTTTTTTTCATATGCCGTGCTTTAAATGAAGACTATCTAAAGTTAACACAACGCAGTAATACCGGTTGCTGCAATATGACAACCTGTATTATTTGCTGATAAAATGCAGGTTCAATGGTTTGGCAAGTCAGGTAAATATTGGGTATTTTAGTTAACTTACCTGTATGCGGCAATTTACCTGTCAATAATTAAGCATATGAATCCCGGTAACATTCAGCAAAAACTGCAACGATTGCGCACTTATTACGAAACGGGCGCTACCCGTACTTATGGGTTTCGTAAACAGCAGTTATTGTTGCTACAATCAGCCATGAGAAAGTATGAGCAATCGTTATACGATGCCTTGCAAACAGATCTGAAAAAGAGTGCCGAAGAAAGCTGGGTTACCGAATGTGGCATTGTAATGGCAGAAATTAATGTAGCGCTGCAGAATCTGCAGTACTGGATACAGCCGCAAAAAACAAAAACCAATCTGGTGAATTTTCCTTCAACCAGTTATGTGGTGCAGGAGCCCTTAGGCGTAGTATTGATTATTAGTCCATGGAATTATCCTTTACAGTTGTTATTTACTCCTTTGATCGGTGCTATTGCTGCCGGTAATTGTATTGTACTGAAGCCATCTGAACTGGCGCCTGCAACAGCCGGCATAATGGGAGAGATCATCAGGGAAATTTTTTCTGAAGAATATGTTTTATATGTTGAAGGCGACGGAGCAGAGGTAGTACCCGAAATGATGAATAACTTTCGCTTCAATCATGTTTTTTATACCGGCAGTACAGCCGTAGGCAAAAGCATTTATCAAATGGCGGCGGCTCAGCTGGTACCCGTAACATTGGAGCTGGGTGGCAAAAGTCCGTGTGTGGTAGAAAGCGATGCCAATATAAACGTTGCTGCCCGGCGTATTGCAGTTACCAAATTTTCAAATGCCGGACAAATGTGTATAGCGCCGGATTATGTTTTGGTACATAAATCGATCAAAGAGGAATTAATACAGGCTTTAATAACTGCTATCAGATCGTTTTATTCAAACGATCCCGCCACCTGTTATAACTATGGCAAAATAATAAATGAAAAACAGTTCAGGAGGCTTACCGGGTATTTAAATCAGGGAACCATTGTACATGGAGGTAGTCATAACATCAGTGCATTGTATCTTGAACCGACCATTATCGAAAATGTACCGTTGAATGCGCCGCTAATGAAAGAAGAAATATTCGGTCCGATCTTACCCATTCTTTCTTTTAATAGCATGGAAGAAGCAAAAAGCATTATTCAAAACAATCCTGATCCTTTATCGTTTTATATTTATACTTCCGATTCAAAAAAAGAAAAGGAATGGTTACAGGCGGTGCCTTTTGGCGGGGGGTGCGTTAATAATTCCAGCTGGCATTTTACCAATCATTATCTGCCGTTTGGTGGCCGGGGAAACAGCGGTATCGGACAGTATCATGGCAAATACAGTTTTGACGTATTCAGTCATAATAAAGCAATAATGAAAACGCCCTCATGGTTTGACCCCGCTATTAAGTATCCGCCATTTAACGGGCAGCTAAAAATTTTTAAATGGGTGATCAGATAAATTCAATACTATGACAGGCAGACAAAGAATACTAAAAGCGGTATATCCTTTATGGATAGCAATTACCAAACTGATGGGCAAAAACACTAAAGTATTGGCTAATACAAAAAGCATGCAACCGAACCAATCTATTTACAACCTGAACGTGCAATTGAATAATGGGAATAGTTTACCGCTTCAAACTTATAAAGGCAAAAAACTTATGCTGGTAAACACAGCCAGCAATTGCGGTTATACCAATCAATACGAAGACTTACAAAAGTTGTATCAGCAGTTCAGCAATAAACTAGAGATCATTGCTTTCCCGGCCAATGATTTTAAAGAGCAGGAAAAGGGAAACGATGAAGAAATTGCGCAGTTTTGTAAGGTGAATTTTGGCGTTACTTTTCCGCTTGCCAAAAAAAGCGTGGTGGTAAAGTCTGCAGAGCAAAATGAGATCTTTAAATGGCTGACCAATAAAAATGAAAACGGCTGGAATGACCAGCCGCCCTCGTGGAATTTTTCAAAATATCTTCTTAACGAACAGGGTGAGCTTACACATTATTTTGATCCTTCTGTTTCTCCACTGAGTGAAGAAGTATTAAAGGCAGTAAAAGAGTAGTAGACTGCTACTTATATTTAAAAAACCGTATCGCGAACGGATATTTGTAAAACTCTCCATTATTGGCTCTCAGTCCGGCTATTACCGCCAGTACCCAGGCAGCAAAATTGATAATGGAAATAATTATTCCCAGTCCAAAGCCTGAGCCAAGGAAATAAAAAGGACTACGCCAGATATGACCAAAGCCAAAGCCATACCCCCAAAAACCTGCCAGGAAAATACCGGCTGCATAATTGATAATTAATATGGTTAGCTGAAAATTCACTGCCTCCCTTCCGTAAGGATCAATTTCGGGTAATTCATTCTTTTTTATTTGCCATACCAGCAAGGGCCCAATAACATTTCCTAACGAAAAAAATAAACCGGCTAAGGCAGAAATATGACAGAGCATTGACCAGGTGCGTACATCTTGTTCGCGGGTGTTCATGGTGGAATGTTTATTTAAATATTTGTCGGAATATTCCGAAGAAAGTATCGGATTGAGTATGTTTTTTTTCTCGTGTCCTTCAACTGGTTCAGAATTACACAACTATCTTCATAAATTTTGCACGAAGTTGAACAGGCGACTCTGCGCGAAATATATAACCCTATTCAATAATATTCAGCCCATCCAGGAGTGAAGTCACAGCCGTAATCATCGTACACACGTGGTAATAAAAGCTTTTATTGACCTTATCGAACGTATCACCGGGACGGTGATAGTCTGCATGATCTTCTACCCCAAAATATAAATATGGAATA
>Ga0105237_10007332_pt1 | contig 12088 bp, 11 predicted proteins | sample KBSC24metaG_FD_81520 | JGI IMG/M metagenome (GOLD analysis project Ga0105237, IMG submission 81520) | Corn rhizosphere microbial communities from Kellogg Biological Station, Michigan, USA - KBS C2-4 metaG | ecosystem: Host-associated > Plants > Roots > Rhizosphere > Soil | place: Michigan, USA...
AGAGAGCGATCGCGGCGTCGTCGCCATAATCGGCCTGAACGTATATCACCCATACTCCGCGGCTCGCTGCGATTTCTCTGAGCTGCTCAATTAATGCCGTCGCGATGCCTCGCCGGCGGTAGTCTTCGGCCACAGCCAGATCGTAGATGTATAGCTCGCTCCTGGCACGCTCGAACTTCTCGAGCTCGTAAGCGACCAGACCGCCGACAACCTGCCCTGACACAACAGCGACCAGCGCTACTACGTGTTCTCTTCCGAGTAGCGCCGAGAGATAAGCGTCATCCGGCGGAGCATGAGTGTAGACCTCGGGATCACCGAACGCGGCCGCGAAGAGCTGATTCAGCCCGCGGAGCAGCGCTACGTCGACAGAGTGCAGTCGGCGAACGGAGAAGGAAATTTCCATGCTTGCTCGCATCTCGATGTCTCTCCTGGATCAAGATCGCTTTCGGGACAGCGACGATGAGAACGTGATCGATGGCCAACGCTGGGGCCGCTTCAGGAATCTTACGGTGAAGACCGGTCGGGGATCCGCCACCGGCGCTCCGCGTGTTCACACTCGACCTCGTGCGAACGCCCGTCCATAGTCATTTGAAATTGTCCTCGGGTACTCCCACCAGGGAGAGGATCGCGCGACGGTCCGTTGGGGACACGGTCCGAGACATGAAATCCTCGCATCCTTGCGATTCCAGAAAGTTGGACCCAATAGCCAGATGCCCCATGAAGCGGGGACCCCTGTAGACATCCAGCGTGATATCACCGACAGGAGTCCCGTACCATGGACTCCGCCAGCCATCCGCATGGGCTTGCGCGAAGGCCGCGATTCGCGCGATGCGCTGGCGATCCGTAATCGTTCGGTCAGGGCGCTGATGTCCGAGCCGGATGACGATGTGATCGGCCGCGCTCCAGGTATCAAACTCGGTCACATGGCACGCTGGCGAGCAGCCCGTCATGAGTGCGCCCGACAGGAGCGCAAGATGCGCCCTTCTCCATTGGGGAATCATCAGGGTACTGACCACATTGACCTCATCTTCCGGAATATCCACAGTCCGGACATACGTAGCGACCTTCTCGAATCCAGTGCACGTAGCCCTGGTCGCATGGCGCTGACGACTGATCTTTGGCGATGATGCCTAGTGCACCGGGGCGGGATGCAGTCTGTCGTTCGCCCGACGAACACGCGGGATTACTGGCCCGATTCGGTGGTATTGCCGTTGCCGCGCCATCACTTATCCGTCGGACAGCCATGCGGGTCGAGGTTCAAGGTAAACCGGCCGCTATTCAGAGCCTCGCCACGATCCGCCGCTGTCTGCAAGCAGTCAGCCAGGTCACCCAGCGTGTAGACCGGGTTGTTACATGATCCGGTCCAGCGGACCAGGTCGCAGAGATTGGTCTTCGGATTTTTCAGCAGCAACTCTATTCGATCATTTACGCTATCTAAATGCTGTCTGCTACTCTCGATAGACTTGTCGCACTGTAGCTCGCTCAGGCCCGCCACTTTGCATTCTTGCACCGCTCGCTGTGTAGCGAATTGCCGAAGTATCGTTCCGATGGGTGTGTCGTGGTCAGGTTGTTGCGAAGCCGTCTTTTGGGCCGACTGCATCGAACAGGCTGTCGTGAGGCCAACCAAGAATACTGTCACTGCGAGCGCTGTTTTCAACCGTCGATCTCCAGGTCGAAGAAACCCATTGGCTGCCCAGCATTTCTCACGAGCATTGGCGGGGGCCAAGAATCGGTAGAATGCTGCCTCACGCTGAGTTTGTCGTCGACTCCGACCTAACCCGAGGTTAGCCGATGGTGATGGTCACTACGCCAATTCGGGCGAGTGTCTCCAGAAAATCTTTGAATGCGTCGATCCCGGCCGATCCGAAATCCACAACAAATGTGGATGTGCCACCAGTCAACTCTGGATCGGAGATGTAATGAACCACGCGATAGAGGCCGTGTTCATCGGCCCGATTCGTATCCTCAGGATCGAACCATTTAGAAAACCAGCGGCTCAAGAAGAGGAGATCCTGTTCTCGCACAGGCTGTGCCACCACACGGACCGCGTCCCAGGAGAACGGATGGATGTGCACTTCCATGCCATCCACGCGAAACTCATTCGGAGCATCTGGGGCACGTTCGGGAGCATCCACCATTAAGCGAGCGCCCGTGGCTTTTCCAATCAGATCGACGCGGTATGGAGTCTTCAGCATACCTTCGACCGCCAATGCGCCATCGGCTCTTCGCAATGCGGGTTCAACGTGACACGGCTGGTGGGCCGCCATCGAAGCCACCATCGCCCGGATGTAGATATCACGAGCCGCAGTCAGAACTGTATCAAGCGACATCATCAGAAAATACCAGAATTAGGGTTGACCGCGAAGCGAGTCCTCACCGATGAATCCGCGCAGCGACCTCGGATCCGCGTCGAGCGGCATTCGTCCCTAGCCAATGAAGCATCGTACACGTTCTCACCGCCCTGCCCGCCGAAGGCGTAAAGGCTAGCTGAATCTTGTGCCCGCGGAGCACGGTTGGACGAGGTGATAACACTCACCGACACCCGCGACATCTCTGATCGTGAATCCTCGCTTTTGGAGAATCTGCCGGAGCTTCGGATTGGGATTCGCACAGTGAACGGCATGAACCCGCCATTCCAGAAACGCCAAACTCTCCCGGGCGGCGTAACGCGATGCGAGTGCAGCCAATGCGGGAAGCGCGCCTTCCCCACCGCCATCAATGTGCGCCAGCTCCAGAATGATTCGATCGGGCGTGCGCTCAAAATGACCGAGGATCTCGGCGGAGCCTACTCGGAATACGATCGGTTCGCCGCAGAAGACAAACTGATCGAGCTGCTCATTGGACCAGTCCAGAATCTCCTCGACCGCGAATCCCTCAATCAACACGATGCGACGTGACTTCTGCATGACTACAGCTTCCGACTGACCACCATCCACCATGACATCTGCCGCGGACGAACATTCATTATCGCCGCAATGACCAAGGTGGGCCACCCACCCCGGACCCGAGCGTCCCCCGACTATAGTACGATGTCATAACACACGCGATCGACTCCCATGAGGTGACATGACAAAGGTCAGGCGCAACGCGCAGGCCTTCCTGGATGGTTTGGCGAAGAAGGACCTACTACATCCACGCCGGGACCGAACTGCAATCGAACGAGCGCTCCGCGCGCATTTGCGCCCTTTTGCATTGTGGCGGAGACGTTTCGTCTGGATGGAAGATGCACGCTCGGGCGTCAGGTACATCGCGGAACGGGCAAGCGCTGACGGGTTTGGTGCGGCGGCGCTGATATGTGTAGAGCGAGCCGGGTTCCTGGTCCGGGTTCTCCTCACCACCGCCTGCCTGGCGCTCGCCGCGTTCGCAGCAGTCGCCCCTTTGGGGCTCGCCATCTCTTGGCTGGCTGGCGACCGAATAGGGATTGCATTGCGCGAGCGATTCGGGGCGGCCAGCGCCGCAAATGTGATCGTCATCGCACTGTTGCTGGCCACGGTGTACACCTCAGTCGTGCTACTGCTCCTGAGGAGCGCGCGCCGAAGAAGCGCGGTGGTCCGCGCGATCAAACGGAAGCTCGCGCCGATGGCGGCCAATTGGGACGCCGTAACGACGGCCGCGGTCGGGGACGAGGCGGATATCGTCTACTGGAGCCATATCAGGCAGAACCTGCCTTTCGCCGCGCACGAAGAAGCCTATCGAGAACTAAAGACCTTGCGAACCTGCCACATCACCGGTGGCCAGCGCTTTCCGATGGCCGAGGCTTTCGAAGCCGGGTTGTTCCTCTATTGGGTGCGGCCGCGCGAAGTGGTCTGCGTGTTCCAACCGGCGCTCCACGTCGTCGACGGCGAACTGCATCGGGAGAGCGGCCCGGCAGTGGAGTGGGCGAGCGGAGAACGATATTGGTTCCTGCGGGGCATCGAGACTTCGCCCCCGTAACTTCCCGACCGCCGTCGGAGCCGATAACGATTTCGGAGTCCCGACGTCTGTTTTAAATGAACTGCGTCTCGTCGAACACAACCAACACAACGTCAGGGAGCTATCCGGGAGCATCTCGGATCACTTCGCCCGCCTGAGGCGCTCCCCTTTAAGATGTTTGCCGACTTCGGCAGGGTTCGCGCGACACGCTCAGGCCTGTTGCAAATGCGTGAGCCGTTGAGCTTACCCGCGCCCGGCTCCGTCGGCCGACCGCGAATGTGAATTTCGTCCGAAGTCCTTGCAATAAGTGGGGCGCGCATCCGGTCTTCGCATGATCATCGGACTTACCGGTTGCACTGCTTGCTTGCCCAATCAGAGTCGCTGTTCGAGCGGTACCTGAGCGCGCTCGATGATCCGGACGCCGGAGCGGCGCTTTACGCCATGCACGTGCCCAGCGCGATCGTTCGATCCGGCACGCCAGCAACCGTCTGCGCACATTGCCGAGTCCACGGCCGAGCCATGGCGTCCAGTGGGCTTCTTGACACCCACGCGATACATGAGTCTATTTGTGCTCCTGTCGTCAACACCGCCAACCGGACCGAACAACGGGCTTGCCGAGCATGGTCGTAGCGAATCACTCCACGCATCCTGAGCCGCGCCGCTATCGGTATGTGAGACATTCCGTACCTATCCGCGTCATGCATTGGATCAACGTACTCGCACTTGCTGTGTTGCTGATGAGCGGCCTGCAGATCTTCAATGCTCATCCGGCGCTGTACTGGGGGAAATCCTCATACTCCGGCCGGCCCCCGGTATTGGAAATGCGCGCGCAGCGCGGTGCGGACGGACACCCTATTGGCATCACTGAAGTCCTTGGACATACCTTCCGTACCACCGGCGTGTTCGGACTGTCGACTGATGCAGAAGGCGGCCTGGTGCAGCGCGGGTTTCCGTCCTGGCTGACGCTGCCGAGCAACCAGTGGCTGGCGATGGCGCGACGCTGGCACTTTTTCTTCGAATGGATCTTCGTCCTCAATGGGCTGGCCTACGTCATTTACTCGCTCTGGAGTCGGCATCTGCTCAATGACCTCGTTCCCTCCCGCAGCGACTGGCGTTCAGTCGGACGTTCGCTTCTGGACCACCTGTTGTTGCGACATCCCGTCGGCGAGCAGGCAAAGCATTACAACGTGCTTCAGAAAATAACGTACCTGAGCGTCATTGGTGGACTGCTGCCGTTCATCATGCTGATGGGGCTGGGCCTCTCGCCCAGGGCCGATGCGCTGTGGCCGGGCTGGGTCGATGTGTTCGGGGGGCGACAATCAGTGAGGACTCTGCATTTCGGGGCGGCCCTGCTCGTGGTGCTGTTTGTGGCAATCCACGTTTTCGAGGTGGTCATCACTGGAGTCTGGAACAATCTGCGCTCGATGTTGACGGGCCGTTACGAGATCATCAATGCCAAAGAACCCTAGTCGGCGGCGCTTTCTGCTGCGGACTTTGTTCACCGCCTCTGCGGCGCTCCTCGCCGGCTGCGATCGGCTATCTCGCACCAGCTGGGTGCCGGGAATATTGCGGACGGGCGAGCGGGTCAATCGAGGCGTGCAACAGGTCCTGACCCCGCGAAATGCCTTGGCTCAGGAATTCAGTGAAGCCGACTTGTCCCCTGAATTCCGCAGTAATGGCACAGCGAGCCCGGATGATCCGGAGTATCAGCGTCTCGCGGCTGCGGATTTCGCGGATTGGAAGCTGCGCATCGATGGATTGGTCGAAGCTCCGACGCAGTTGTCCCTGAGCCAACTGCGGTCAATGAAGTCTCGTACTCAGATTACGCGGCACGATTGCGTCGAGGGCTGGAGCGCGATCGGCAAGTGGACCGGCGTGCCGCTCAGCGAGGTCTTGCAGCTCGTACGCCCTCTGCCGACGGCGCGCTATGTTGTGTTTCACTGCGCGGATGCGATGGACGACGACGGCACGCGATACTACGAGAGCGTTGACATGGATGATGCGCGCCATCCGCAGACCATCCTGGCCTATGAGTTAAACGGTCAAACGCTGCCGATTGCCAATGGAGCCCCTCTTCGCGTCAGGATTGAGCGTCAACTCGGCTACAAGATGGCGAAGTACATCATGCGCATCGAGCTCGTGGCGCAATACAAACACATTGGTGGCGGCAACGGTGGCTACTGGGAAGATCAGGGCTACGAGTGGTACGCCGGAATCTAGACAACCGCCGGGCATGACAATCAGTTGTCAACGGCTCACGACAACTTCCGGTTTGGTTCGCTGACAAACACCCTCTGTAACTTCCCCCAGCCAGGTCGCCATGCCACACACGCCCTCGCGCCGCTCCTTCCTCAAGCTCTCCGCTGCAGCCCTTGCTGCCTCCTCGGCCGAGCTTGCCTGCGCTGAATCCGGCTCCGGCCGCATCGCTATCCATACTGACAACTCTGCACTGGTTCACAGCGAGCCGGTTCAATACGCGCTCGGCATCCTCCGTGAGGCTGTCACTACCGCACATCTCGCAGACAATGACTCTGCCGCCGCGTTGTACATCGCCATCGCGTCGCCTGACAGCTCGTTGGCCAAGTCATTTTCGCGCAATTCCGCTGTAACACAGGCCGAAACCGTCGCGATCATCCCGGGCTCCTACATTGGCAAACCCGCCATCCTCGTCACTGGAATCGACGCGCGTGGCATTGTGTACGGCCTGCTCGAGCTCGCCGACCGTGTTCGCTCGTCGCAGGCCCCTCTCTCCACTCTCCATCTGCCTGCACCGCTCATCGAGACCACTCCCAACAAGGTCCGTAGTGTCTCGCGTGGGTTCTGCTCGGAGATCGAAGACAAACGCTGGTATTACAACCGAGAGTTCTGGACAACGTATCTCGACACGATCGTCGCTGCGCGCTTCAACCGCTTCGCTCTGACGTTCGGTCTCGGCTATGACTTTCCCCGCGGCGTTACCGGCGACTATTTTCACTTTCCATACCCCTATCTCGTAGAGGTTCCGGGCTACGAACACGTCAACATCGAACCCGCACTGCAACCGGGGGAGCGCCAGCGCAACCTCGAGACTCTTCAGTTCATCGCCGCCGAGACCGCACGCCGCGACCTCGAATTCCAACTCGGCATCTGGACCCACGCATATCAGTGGACCGATTCACCTAACTCCGACCACCGCATTGTCGGGATCACACCACAGACTCACGCGACCTATTGTCGAGACGCATTAGCGCTGCTCCTGAATGCCTGTCCCCAAATCTCTGGCCTCACCATGCGCATTCACGGCGAGTCCGGCATCCCCGAAGGCAGCTATGGATTTTGGAGGACGCTCTGGGACGCTATTTCGACGGTGCGCACACCGAAAGGCGCGCCGCGCATCATCGAGCTCGACTTGCACGCCAAAGGACTCGACCCTGAGACCATCGCCATTGCCCGCGCCACTGGAATGCCCGTCAAATGCGGCGCCAAGTTCTGGGCGGAGCATTGTGGCCTCGGTTACCACCAGGCCGATATTCGTGCCGCCGAGTATCCTCGCCAAGGTGTTACGGGTACCTTTGCCGTCTCCAGTGGTGCACGCAATTTCACCCGCTACGGCTTCGGTGACTTCTATCAGAAAGACTTCGGAATCGAGCTTCTCTACCGCGTGTGGCCCGGCACGCAGCGCCATCTGCTCTGGGCCGACTCCGCGCTCGCCTCTGGCTACGGCCGCGCCGCCAACTTCTGCGGGGCCGCCGGAATGGAGATCATGGAGCCGCTCTTTTTCAAGGGCAGAGAAGGCTCGGGGCAACCCGGCGGTCGCGACGCATACGCTGAAACGTCATTGAAGGCCCCAAAGGGAGAAACTTCTGATCTGCAACCCGAAGATCTGGACAGTGCAAAGTTTTCCCTGACCTACATGACTTGGGGCCGCCATCTCTACAATCCAGACACCGACCCCGCCTTCCGCCACCGCGCGTTCGCAAAACGGTTTGGCGCGGCCGGCTCTACGATCGAGACCGCGCTCGCCGCCTCCAGCCGCATACTGCCGCTCATCACAACGGCTTGGCTTCCTTCAGCCTCCAACCACGAATTCTGGCCCGAGATGCTGCCCACTGTCCAAGTGCTGCCGTATACCAAGACCCCGCTCTACACCGACAACCCCGCGCCTCATAACGTATCCGCAATCTCGCCGCTTGACCCGCAGCTCTTCACCACTATCGGTCAACACGCTGAAAATCTAGTGAACAACAAACAGGATGCACGCTATAACACCAGTGAGGTGATCAGCTGGCTCGAATCGCTTGTCACTACTTCGAACAACGCACTCGTCCGGTCGCGCACCGCCGCCGTCGCAAAGGCCCGTTCTCCCGAGTTCCGCCGCGCCGAGGAGGACATACTCATTCTCAACGGCCTCGGAAGTTTCTACGCCAATCTCTTTCGCGCTGCGCTCGCCTTTTCCATTTACGAGAAGACGGGCGATCCCGTCGCCGCGCAGAAATCAGTCGCCTCGTATCGCGAGGCCCGCCAGTCGTGGGCTGGCTTTTGCTCACGCGCAAAATTGACCTATTCCGCCGATGTCAGCTACGGTCGGCCGGCCTTTCGCCGCGGCAACTGGGCTGACCGCCTCGCGTCCATCGACAAGGATCTCGCCGCCCTTGAACAGTCCTTCGCGTCAGCACCCGCGAAGACCGCTTCTGCAACCGATGCTCTAAGGCGGGTCGACGCCATTCACCGTCCAGTCATCGACGCTCACCACACTCCGCCCGCATCTTTCCGTCCCGGCAGTGATCTCGCCCTCACCATCTCAACGCCACCCATCGTTATCGACGCGGTTCTTTGGTACCGCCACGTCAACCACGGTGATCGGTGGCGCTCCGTGTCCATGCAGAATTCCACCGACTCCCACTCCGCCTCTATCCCCGCGGATTACACCAACTCCCTCTACCCGCTCCAGTACTACTTCGAGCTGCGAACCTCCTCCACCTCTACCCTGCACCCGCCCTTCAACTCCACCTGGAGCAACCAGCCCTACTACGCAGTTTATCAACGGGCCTAGTCTCCGCGCTGACGGCGCTGCGGGGCAGGTACCGCGCGAGCACCGATGATCATCGATATTGCATCAACATGTGCTGGCGATCTTCTCCCATACAACAGCGTAATGAGTCTCCATACCATTGGCCGGGTCAGTGATGCGCGTTGTGACGGTGAGTGTGTTGCCGCTCACCTCGAACAGTCGAATTTGATCGGTGCCAGTCCAGGTTTCATTCCATGAGATATCGACGTGGTGGATTACCTTGTCGGCCTTCACCGAGTACGTGCCCGCATACGCAAACATCGTATCGTAGAGCGCCACTCGCTCATTCTCCGACGGAGCGGCACTGGCCGGCGCGATCCGACCTTTCGCGGTTGCGATCACCTGCATTCGGCCGTCGGCTGAGTAACTGAGGTAACCCGTTGGATTCTCTCCATAGGGAGTGGCCCGCTCCCCTGCTGCCGTCGTTACGACGTATGCCTTCAATTTCCATGTGCCCAGCAAAGGGTTCGTGTCTACCATGAGCGACAGCTTACTGGCAGACATTTACACGTGTCCAATGTCTACCTTCGGCCGAGAGGAGGCAAATCCACGACCCACAATGCGGGATGAACCTTGCGCGCGCGGAGGCCCGCAGGCCTCCGCGCAGCGAACACCACTACTTCACAGTCAAAGTGACCGCGGGTGACGAGCTGGCCGTGAAGTTCTGCGACCCCGCGAAGCTGGCCGTTATGGAGTAACTGCCGGGCTTCGTGAACGAGGTTGTGAGCCAGGTTTGCTTGGTACGAGCATCCAGCGTGCCGGTGCCCAGGACAGTGCTACCTGACTTGAAGGTGACTGTACCCGCAATCGTGCCCGATGTGGGGACCACAGTCGCGGTCAGCGTGACCGACTGGCCGTGCGTGGCCGGGCTCGGGGATGCGGAAACGGTGGTTCGCGTCGAGGCCGCGTTGACTGTCTGCTTGAACACCGGTGATGTGCTCGCAGCCAATGTCGCAGAACCGGGGAACACGGCTGTTACGTTGTGCACCCCTCCAGTCCAGGTCGCGGGCTCCCAACTCGCCGTGCCGATTGTCGTCAGACGCGCAGTGCCCAGCAGTGCGCCATTGTCGTACCACGAGACATTTCCGGTCGTTGGGACGGGCCCTGAGTCCGGCGAGATTTTGGCTACGAGATGGATCTGCTGGCCGTAGGTCGAAGGATTGATGTTCGAGGTGATGCTCGTGTGAGTCGCGATTGCCGGCTTGGCAATGAAGAATGTAGAGTCATTGGTATCCGGGTTGGTCGCGACCAGGATGAACTCACCGCTGTCGTTGAGCGCGTACGCGTTCGTCGCGATCGTGTCCTCCGGAAGCTGGCTGGCCAGCAGGGTGTGCAGATCGACGATCTGGTCATTGACCCACATCACGGCATGGCTGGTCAGGTCGCCCGCGTGGTATTAGGAAGAGCCGATGATGACCCCGCTGGAATTCACCGCTGTCGCATTGCTCTCGAACGCGGTGCCAGCAGGAGCCCCCGGCAGCGCTCCGAGGTCAGTGAACGTACCGGCTTCCCACCGGTATGCCTGCGAGACATCATTAGGTGTGATCGTCGAATGGACTCCGGTGTCCTTCGCTCCGACCAGCACTCCCGAATCAGTGATTCGGGAAACCGTGACGTTGGTCTCGATGAAGTTGCTGGCCACGACACCGTTGACAAACAGCGAGGTGTACCAACCAGTGGGCAGGACATGGTACGCATAATCAACAACGTACTTGCCGCTTGGCGAGATGGGACCGCCGTTGCTCCAGCAATAATCCTGGACGGGATCCGAGCAAAACAGGTTGGATGGATACGGTAATAAATGGGGCTGGGCGCTCGGGCTCGACCACTCTGCCGCGGTTTGACCGGAAGGGTCTGGCGTACCCACGCCGCCGACGATTGCGCCGCCGTCACTCAGTCCGCTGAGATCTTCTGCGCTCGCAATGGCGGTCGGATGCCGGCTCGGGTCCCAGTAGACTCCCTGTCGCGGTAGCCATCCGAGTCCCGATTCGATGCTCAGGCCGATCACGGCGCCTGATTTGTTGAGGGCGACAGGAATGTATTCTTTATTAGCGCCCTGATCGGCAGCGAGCCTTGGAAAGATTACCGGCGTCTTGCCACCGAGCCACTCGACGATCTCGGAATGGGCGCCGATCTGCGCGCTGCCGAGCACATTGCCGGCAGCATCCAGATCCTGGAGAGCGTACGCATGCGCGCCGCTCGGCGCGGGCAATGTTACTAGAGTAAGAGACGGCGCCTGAGTCTGGGCCGTGGCCGCTGTGGACAAAACCAAGGAAACGATTGAAACAGCAACAATCCGTGTGTTCATGTGAGCCCCGGGGAATTGAAGTTGGTATTGGGACTGAGAGCCGCGCCGACTATATATTTCGGCGCGGCGCCAATTCAACATGTTCTGTTAATTCAACCCGGCGCAGCCGCAGACGCACTCCACCAACTGTGAAGCGAATCACAGTTTCGCCATTTCAATGCATTTGTATATGTCTTTGCATCATTTTTAGAGCACTTGCCACTCCTCCACCCTGCCGCGGGCGCCTCAGGCGCAGCGACTCCATCATGACCGAGGAGACTTTTCCCATCCATCGGCGGCTCCCGGCCGGGCCCGGTAGCGTTTACAATTTCGCACCTACTTTCGGGTGGAGAGATGTTGCGACCGGCACGCCCGCCTTTGCCGTGAACTTGGTCGTTAACTTGCGTATGCGATCCGAACTATGAACACTGGACCTACAGACGCACAGCATCCTGAAGACCGACAACGCCAGGAGTGGGATCGCGTCGCCGCGGGTTGGGAAAAGTGGTGGCGCACCATCGAAGAAGGCGCTCAACACGTCAACGATCGCTTGGTCGACCTCGCGGGAGTCGCACGTGGCCAGCGTGTGTTGGACATCGCGACGGGCATCGGCGAACCCGCGTTGTCAGCTGCAAGCCGCGTCGGTTCTGCGGGGCGGGTTGTCGCTACCGACATCTCAAAGCAGATGCTCGATATCGCCCGGATCAGAGCAAGTACAGCGGGAGTGACGAATGTCGAGTTTCTCGAAGCCGATGCGGAACGGTTGGATTTCCCTGCCCACAGCTTCGATGCCATTCTTTGTCGCTGGGGAATAACGTCGCTGCCGGATTATCCGAACC
>Ga0105237_10007336_pt1 | contig 12083 bp, 11 predicted proteins | sample KBSC24metaG_FD_81520 | JGI IMG/M metagenome (GOLD analysis project Ga0105237, IMG submission 81520) | Corn rhizosphere microbial communities from Kellogg Biological Station, Michigan, USA - KBS C2-4 metaG | ecosystem: Host-associated > Plants > Roots > Rhizosphere > Soil | place: Michigan, USA...
ACATCACGGATACACAAACTCATTGATGGGCCAGTGGCGACAATGCTCGTACTCGTGAAGCCTCCGCTCATCTCGACTCGCATAGTCAATGTGAGTCTGGCAACTCTGCTGCACGGTATATGACTTGAAGCAGCCGACGGCGGGGCAGCGCCACCGGCCGTGGTCTTGATCGTGGATAGGTATCATGGTAGGGTGGTGTGGAGGAACGGGGCGCGGCTCATGCGGCTCCCGGTGTGCGATTGGACCGAAGGGAGGCGAGTGTATCGGACTCCTGAACGCGAGGGGGCCAAGACTTGCCGAGTGCACCATCATGTTCAGACTGGACACCGTTAGCGACCCGTTGCGTTCGTGTAAATGAGGCTCGTCGTCTGCCGACGACGGAAGGGAATACGGGACAGAGTGCGACAGATGGGGCTTGGGAGGGCGATGAATAAATACCTTTTCTCAAACAGGCCGAACGGCTCCCTCTCAGTCCCATCCCCCTCCTCATGCGAAACGTCCTGCACGCGATGGATTGGGAGCGGCGGGAGGACAAAGCACTCCTCCTCCTTCGACACGCCCGCCATTTCCGTCAGTCTCGACGGGCCGATCAGATCAAACAAATCCTTCTGTCTCCCACCAGGGGACCGCGCCACGACGTGGAGAGAGAAGGGATTCGTCCGCCCAATGCCGACGCCAGCCGTACCGACAAGATTGTTCCGCAATGGGGTTGGCGCAATTGGTATGGAAGTGAAGCCGGGCTCCAGCTCTCCATCGCGCAGTCCTTGAAGGAAGCTACTCGGCCCGCCCACGGGGAGCCGGTGCGAGACAATGTCCATCCATGATTGGGCAGGCGCCACGTTTTGGGTCTGATTTGAGGATTGAGGGCCGTCTCCTCCTGGTGGATACGCCAATCCCGGCTGCGGTAGCGTGTTGCGGAAACTATCGAGTGGCCCTGGAAACGCTGGCGAAGGCATGTGAGTGTAATCTGTAGACAAAGATCCTGATCGCAAAGAGGCCGTTGGCTTGAAACTATCGATGGAGGCAAGCAGATGAGAACTGGGTGTGGAAGCCGTAGTACGAACAGGCTTCGTGACCCGTCCTGCTTCGTCCTTGACCGGGTCGTAGGGGAGTCTACCGGTGAGTCGGTTGCGGTTGAACCGACGACGATGTTGAGTTGCGGAAGTGGGAATCCGGCTGAAAGGAATTGAACTGCTCCTACCTGAGCCTCGCCGGTAAACCTTTCGATTCTTGGAGGGGTCGTCTGGGCTGGCACGAGGGCGTTTGGGGACCAGGCGAGAATCTGAAGGGCCTTGTGAAGTTGCACGCTTGTTAGGCATTTCGAGTAGGCAGCAGTAGACTTGCCCTGACTTGTCGAAAAAGCTTAGAAGAATGGGAAATGCTGACCTTGTGTTCTTGTGTTTATATCTGAGAAGAAAAAGACTCGAGTTTTCCAGGGCCAGGACGGGGGCATGGGGAAGTACTCGACGTTGGACAGCGTCCCCCAATATTTCCACATCGCCCGATTGCCAAAGGCCCGATTCCTAACAGCAAACTTGAGGTGGCACCAATCAGCGGCAGGTGACAATGGCTGATACGAGAGCTCATGCATGCACTGATACCTGAGCACACGGCCAGGCCTGGGAGGATGCATCTAAGCGAGCCTGAACCCCTGCCCCAAACCCCACGGAGACCTGCGCGGGATCCCTAAGCCGGACGCCGATTTAGGCCAAACATCTGCTGGGAATGGTCCCAGAGGAATGGTAGACTCTGTCATTGGCTTGGTGTTGATTCTGAGGCCGCGCTTTCGAACGTGATGGAGGGTGACGAGTGCGCAGAAGGGAGCCCACCTCAGCCGTCGCTGCTCCCTCCCCGTAGAGCAAGCGCTGACTTCATGCTCTCATACCACGTATCTCCAATGTCTGATATGTGCGATGGTGCAATCAGGCTTTGTAGGAGGTTATATTGATTTCTTTGACAGGATAACGAGTACATGACGTCCTTTTGTGCTTTAGGCGAGGCGCTTAAGCTCTCTGACTAGGGAAGTTTATCCCCCGGGTATCGGCTCTAGCCTTTCGGTCCCTGAAGCTAATCTTCGAAGTTATGAGGGACAGATTGGGGCGGTGCGGTTTTGGTTGATAAGTGTCTGATCAAAAAACGCCCATGCGACGCCATTATCGGAAGAATTCACGCCTATTTCAGCCGTTGCATCGGCTGAAAAATTTCTAATATACGCACTTTGCGTCTTTGGGTACAAGGCACGGGTAGCTTTCGTCGCTTCGATAACCTGATAACCCAAGATGGTTTGACGTGGCCGGCGAGAGATGGGAAAACCAGGCGAGCTCTTCCAGCCCAGATAAAGTTGGGTCCTCCGGCAGGGATCTTGAAGCATTCGACAATACGGATATTATTTTCTCAAGAAATGTACCCATTTTCTATTATTATACGGAGTACTTCCCTTCGGCTGAGGACAGAAACAAGATGAACAAAGCGGCGTCAGCCTTGTCCCCATCGGGGGAAGCAAATCAGGGCAAATCTCTCCTCTTGGCGGCACTAACCGTATTTTGACTAGAGCGGGCGTCACCCCAGCGTCATATTACTCGGCATGCTGGCCAGTTGGGTGCCAGTCTTATCTGGCATATTTGTCCCAACTTTCAAGGACTTGTATCTGCCTCAACTTCTGATCGTCAGTACTGCACAGCGGGGTATATGGCAGCAGGATCAGTGTGCAGCGCAGATGGAATCAATACAGCAGCAAAAGCCGGAAGGCAGGCTCAAAATGGTGATGATCAAGTTACGATAATTTTTCCCGGGAGGCGTCAACCAAAGACCACCGCTTACAAGAAGAACCAGAATAACAACGCGCCATCTGTTGTTTCTGGGACCTCCGATTCAGAACTTGATCCACTGATCGATACAACCGCAAAACTTGCACTGAATTCGAAGAAAACCTTGCGCCTTCAACGGCGAGCTGCCAAGAAACAAGCCATCCGCAAGGCTCATTCCCACGATATCCAATCCTTTCTGGATTTGCCACCGGAACTATTGCTAGCTGTCCTTGGACATCTCCTGCCTTCCGATGTCAGCCAGCTGTTGAGGCTGAACACCTCCATGCGAAACTTCATACTACAAAATGAAAGTGCAATTGTTGAGGAGATTATGAGTAGGAGATATTGGGTTCTTAGACAATGCTTTCCCCTGCCAGTTTCCATGGATCTTGTACCTGCTTCGTCTCAGCAAACACTTCTCAGTCAAGGATGGCAAGACCGACTACGAATTCATAAAAACCCTTATCAGCATATCAAGTCCATGGATCCTTCCAAGGTGTGCACCTGCATGAGCTGCGTGCTGGCCTGGAACAATCTCTGCATCATCCTTGATCTGGCTCATTGGCAGGCCAATCTAGAAAATCGAGAACCAATACCCATGATTGCACGAGGGACAAACCCAGAATGGAACACTGAATTACTTCAACGTAATTCCGATGTCGTGATGAAAGCTATGAATAGTCCACTCACGTATGCACAAATCCTGCAAATTCACCTCGAAACTACCACACGGACAATCATTAGGTCAGGAAGGTGGCACAAGAAAGGAGAGAAGATCACAACACCCCGGCCGAGGCTATATCATCTGACGGACGCCGAAGCGGCAAGCGGAACAGATGTATACCTCGAGAGGAGCGGTCCCCCGAGCTATCAGCCAATATTCACGCGAGACAATTATTACAACGTTGAAGCATTTGTGCCGAACCGCAAATGGGAAAAGGACGAACAGACATGGAAATACTACTCGAAATGGCCCAAGCCGCATGAGAATGATCTAGATTGGTTGCGTTCGAGGTATCTCCTCCCGCGGCCTCAGAAAGTCGAATTCATCCTCAACTAAAGGCGAACTGCAGCCACTGCGGACTGCCAGAGTGAAAATCTCGAGCATCCCTTGGCAGGCCATGTCGTCATCATCACCGCTCACTCTATGGGTCGAGGCTACAATCTGCTCTGAGTCCTGTCTCTTCCAGCGCCTTCTTCTCCATCATCTAGGATGAAATACCACTTGACACCTAGCATATTGACCCACCCATCACCACAGAGCCCTTCTTTTCTCGCTATGTCTAGCGTCCTCTCGAATCTGGCATTTCCTTTTACCCCGATTGTGATGCTTTCGAGACCTTCTGGCAAGCCATCTACTCCAGGGACAAACTTCAATCTCGCATTGGTGAATAACAAGTCACTTTTGTCCTTGCTAATACCAAAATAATCCTGCCAGTGTAGTGCAGCGCCCTCGGTGTCGCTCTGACCTGGCGCGAGGCGCAAAGTTGCACCTAGGAGTTTCAAATGCGAACGGCGCTTCATTGCTGAGGAGTATTTTTCATAATCGGTTCCACAAGCATGCCAAGGGCTATAAGGTGATGCTAGCGGGGTTGGATTTGCTGCAGACACCGTCTGCGAGTCCAATTCTGGCATCATACCGCCTGCGTCCAAGGTTAACTCAATCTCGCGCCGAGTGCCTTAGGCGTATGGACCCTGTTACTTGCCAGGAATCCCTTTGGGATGGTACTGAACGCATACGGCATCATGCTCTGCATAGCTGAATATAACCCTGGCCAGTTTTCTTGCTTCGAGATATTGTCTTCGAGTGGTTGCATCAATGGTCTGCATAATGATCATGTACCCGCCATCACCTCTCTTCTCAAGCAGCCTTCGAACTGTTGTGTCCGCTTTGAAAGGTGAGCACACTTCAATAATATCTCCACCAATAGCCACTATTTATATCAGACCTAAAGACTGAAAGCATAGTAGTCTATGATACTCGCCTAGGATATTTTCCAGGCCCCACTGAGCGACAAGAGGATCAACGTACACGACCTCCGTATCGAGGACAGTGGTCCATAGTAGGAACGTCAGCGGAGATCTCTCGAACTATAGCAACCGACCTGCACACTCACCAGTAAATGCCTGGCTTTTTCAAGATCAGCTGCAATCAAAGCGATTTGGCGAAGCCTTGTTGGCGATTGCCCCAATTTTGCTGGTGGTACTGAATTTGACATACTGCCTCAACTTACAACTTTGAAAGACTGCGTTTTTGGCAAGAAGTCTTTACCTGAACGACCATATAAATATCTCGACCTGGAGTAAGCAATCAGATTCAACTCTCTGAGGCATGAGGTGGCGTTTATGTTGGCCTGACGTCGATGGTTTCTTCTCCAAACTCCACACCACTTTGAGCCACAGACCTCGGCACCAGCGATCTACCATCTCAGCTCAATTCTTCGACAAGGCTCCTCCCACCTTTAATATGCAACCACTCCAGGTGTGCCGATGCGAATATCTCCGATGCTCCCGCCAGTGCCATGAGTAAGACATCTTGCCTTACTAAAGTCATACATCGATGTGGGATTAATGTCCTTATCAAATTCACAGGACCAGAATGTGATCCACTTACCCAGGTGTCTATCATGTGCATTTGGCCACTTTTAGCAGTGCTATATCAGTTCATCAGGTATCAATTATCTAATATTACCCATCGAATCCAGCCCTAGGAAAGCTCGGGGGTTTGCGCTATGCCCAATGCTGGTCTCCCTGGAGTTGATTGACCATCATTCCCTGTTTCATCCGTGTTACCTGGGCTTTTCCTGATTAGTTACGGCCAACTACAAACACCATGCAAGGCTAGGAGGTGTCTGTAGGTGACGCGAAGATAATGGATTCTCCGGTATTTCCTTGTGACGGAGTCGGCAAATTGCAAGACCATACTCATTGGTTTGTTACATGGTCAAGAAGCATGCATCGGAGTTTAGCGGAAATAGGCTCCTTCCCGCCGCATTTGCCCACTGTCAAGAGCGAATGCTTCCCTGACTTCAGGGTTGAGCCCACTCACACTGTCGATCGTACAAGGAATCACGATGATTTTATCTGATTTGGGCTTGAAAAAGCCAATGTCTGCCCCATTTAGACATGAGCTCTATGCTACAGAGGTAATATAAGGAGAGCCTTAGGTGCGAGGATCTGATGGACTTCATATTCAGTCTCGCGACGAACACCAGAATACTGTCCGTTGTCGACCCATCGAGCTTTTTCCGCCACCCGACTATGTCTACTACATACCTTGTCTCCGGAGCGAATCGAGGGATCGGATATGGATTAGCAGGCCTAATTCTCGCACGGCCAAATACCACTTTAGTAGCCCTCGTACGAGATCCAGAACATGAGACTTCCAAGTCCCTGTATCATCTTGTGAAAGCTGAGAACACAAGAGTCATCGTCCTGCCCTATGAGGCAATGGATCCTGGCTCGGCCACAAAAGCCATCAGTACCGCCCAACAAAGTCACGGAGTCGACCATATTGACATCCTAATCGCTAACGCCGGAGGGATGAGCTGGCGAGGTGCCGCCGTCTCAGTGCCAGCTTCAGAAATCCACGACGCCATTACATTGAATACACTGAGCCCGCTCCTCCTATTCCGTGCAGCAGTCCACCTCCTGCAAGCACCATCACCGTCCCGCCTCGGCCCACCCAAATTCTTCGCCATTTCTTCCGGCACATCATCCATCACATTGCTCCCAACGATGCCCCACGCAACCACACTCCCATACGGGCTCAGCAAATCGGCCCTGAACTACCTGATCCGCAAACTCAGTACCGAATACACTGACATCGTAATTGAGCTGTTGACCCCAGGGCCAGTCAAGACGGACCTGGCCCGCGCGCTCCCAGAGTTTAAAGACCTCATGACTAGACCCGAGTTTGCTTCTAGGCTGGTAGATATTGATAAGAGCGTTGCTGGGCTTTTGAGGTGCGTGGACGATGCTAGGTTCAAGAGCGAGGGTGATGAGGGCACACATGGTGGCTTCAGAGATTACTCCGGTGCGACGGTTCCGTGGTAGCGCTGTGATGGGAAAGGGAAGGGGTTCTAGCAGCCTTGAAAAGTGTGGTATATCAGCTGCAAATATGTATGAATTGAGTCTGCATCAAGGTTTTCGGCAATACGCAGTAAGTCTCCTTTTGCCAGCAGTGCACCAATTGAATTACGACTAGGCAGAAATTGAATCAAGTTGCAGTAAATTTTGTATTCATGAGTAAGCTCTCCACTCCTCTTGCGACAAGTAGAAAGGGTATTTCTATTGACATCGCTGGTGCACATATGCCAAATATATATGCTAATAGGATGTCGCCACGTCGTCGCTGGCTCTCGACTCTTTTACAATTTCGACCGGTTATCCCGCTTGGCTATACCACCACAACGCGTTAGTCAGGGGCATCTACACACACGTTGAAAAGCGATGATCGCGGGGAACTCACCCAACAACAACGCCCTCTTCTCCTCGAAGCGCTTCCTCGGCGCATCCTCGACGACGCGCTCCGCCAGCGCATCCGCGGCATTGAACACGGCGAGAATTCTCTCGCCGCGGAGCGGCATATTCTGCAACCGCTTCATCTCCATCATGCTCTTCCCATCATTGACCACCAACTGGCCCTCGAGGAACTCGATCACGCGCTGCTGGAACCCCTCGCGCGGGAAGAGATGGTTGATCATGCCGGCGTCGCGCATCTCGCGCGCCGTCAGCTTCGTGCCGAACATCAGGAAGTCGTTCGCACGGTGCACGCCGATCGACTGTGCGAAGATCGTGGACGAGCCGAATTCGGGGACCAGGCCCAGTGCGCTGAACGGCGTTTGGAGGTAGGCGTCCTCCACGCTGAGGATGATGTCCGCGACGCCGGGGAACCAGGCTGCGCCGCCCCCGACGGCGGGCCCGTTGAGCGCTAGAACGAGCACCTTGCGGTGGTCGATCATTGAGCGCATTAGTTCGATTGCTGGTGATGATGGGCTGTTAGTCTTTCACCCTTGCGTTGGGTTGGGGTCTTTGGGTGCACGGGAAGGATAGCCTGGGTTTGAGATCTTACTTTTGTACATTCCGCCCAAATAGTCGATCTTCTTCTGTGCGGCACTGGTGTAGACCTTGTTAAAGTTAGACGATTCGGCTATGTTGGTAGATGAGACGATGTTAGTTCATTGTCTCCTATAGTACCAGAGCCCAAGGTTGGAGCGTTACGTTCAAAGCAGAGGGGGCAAGTGGTAGAGCAGGAAGAAAGGACACAGCGAACAACGAACCCTTAACGTCAGCTCCGCTGGAGAAAAACCGTCCTTCGCCGGTGAGGACGGTGAAAATGGTCTCGGGGTGCTCATCGAGTTCTCGCAGTGCGGTCACTAGGTCGAGAAGAAGGTTGCCGCCAAATGCATTGAGGGAGCTGGGTCGATTCAACTGGATAAGTGCAATGAAGCATCAGTCTTGAGATTCGAAGGAATGAGGTATTGAAAAGAATGGATAGCCTTGGTTTTCGCGCGTTCTATCCACAGGATGTCAATACCTTGACAACGCCAATCTTCCCCTTGATCTCGAGGATCACATCTTCATACTTGTATCCACTGGTCGACATGATGCAAATCTATATTTCTTTGGAGCTGAATGGGAGACGAAGTGGAAATGTTTGGGCAGAAACGACCTCTCTCTCAATGCTTCGATACTCGTCCGCCTCGGCAATATGCAGTGAACGGAGCCTGGATGGGAGAGCGATTCCTGGGCGTTTGAATCCACTTGGATAGCCGTGGGAAGACTGGTTCGCGACGGGAGACTAAAACAGTGCACGATAAATGAGGAGCTTCCAAAGATTCGATGCAACCAAACTGTGATATAATTCCAAACTCCCTCAGGGGCTGTTCAAACAAGAGAAGGTCAACATTTGTATTGATAGTAATCAACGGCCCTAAAGCGAGGTCAATGTGCTGAGATGGATTGCTGGGCAGGCTGGGGGGAGCCTTAAGGGCGACGGTTCGACCCCGCCACCTCGGTCCAGGGAGGCTCCTTTTGGGGGTGGACAGCCTTGTAGCCTCGGTATTGGGGACTCGCTTGACACGTAAGCTTGATACGGGTGCTGCTACCCGTAGGGACAGGCTTCCCTCGATTAGTATTCATTCTAGGGACGTTCGTTAGCTGCAGCTTTGAAAGATTCGCAAATATGCCCTTTTCTGTCACAATTCCATGTTGAGTCTGATGGCGGGGTGCAGACTGCTTGTAGAGGACAGAGTGCCGTCTAGCCAGTGGCTCCTCTACGGTGAAGCACAGAAACCGCCACTCAAGTAATAATGCTTCGACGTACATATCAAAATTTCCCAATCGAGTAATTCTGCCGGCAGCCCATGTGAAGAACGAAATGAACAGCAATTGAGTCGCGAGTATTGTTGCAACGACATCCCCGCGCGCGATCTGGCGTAGCCTGTATTCCCTGACCAACGTGAATTATTGAAATATCCCCTCGAGCCGGTCGATCAACTACCATGTCTGAACCAATACCAGAATCGATTCCTACCTCAGCTGATCCACGGTCGCGAAGACCCATCAAACGCGCTCGTGGCGCAAACACCGCTCTAGCCTCTCAAGCCAACGAGATCGATAATCTTTTCCTCGACCCAAATAGGCCGGTACACCTCCCGGCGCCAGCGAGCGCTCGCAAACACAGCCTGCCCGCACCACCCGAGATCGTCGCGAATGTACAGGGCTCATCTGCGGGCGCGGGTAGCGGAGAGTTTCATGTGTACAAGGCGAGCCGACGGAGAGAGTATGAGAGACTGAGGCTTATGGACGAGGAGGCGAAGAAGGGCGATGATGATGAGAAGTGGGCGACGGAAGAGCGGGAGCGGAAGGAGAAGGACGAGGAGCGCACCCGGAAGAATCGTGAGAAGCGGAATAAGAAGAAGAACAAGGGGAAGGGTGGGAAGCAGAATGGAAGTGGGGTTCGTGGCAAGTCTCCTGCTGTAAATGGAGATGAGGCCAATGGACATGATGCGAAGGGAGCCGAGGGCGTGAAGAAACCTAACTTGCAAGTTCCGAGGAGGGGGAGTCGAGATGATGACCAAGGCAGTGACTTCGGTGTTGGGGATGTGGTCAAAGAGGCTGGAATCACGATTCATGATGATGACTGAAGGCTGGCTGAATTGCTATTTGCTATTCTACATTTGAGCTATACGGCACCGACGCTGCTGAAAGGCCTCTTACTGCCCAATGGCATATCGACCAAGTCTGGAGGCTTGGGCCGGTTCCAGAAACGGTCAATCTCGGCGGGTTTTTGAAATACCCTCATCCTCACAAGGCCTTCTTGGCCGATCCAATCGCTCTATCAATTCCACTGAAGGATCTCACAAGAGTCTGCACTGTCCCAGGCAATATCGCATAAAACGGTATGCATTTAGCATAAAACGGCATTCGAAGAACACCACCGTCACCTCTCTCGATCGTCTTGACGATCTCTTTCGCGATATCTTTAGCTTCAAGCATCGGTCCAAAGAATTCAGCATAGAATGGAAGCGTCGTCTTATCGGCGAAAAGTTCCGTTTTGATCTGACCAGTTTCGACCAAAAGGGTCTTCACCCTAGCGAAAGTGGACGGGTCCGTGTGAGAGTGGAGCTCGTGTTGCAAAGTCTGGTGCAGTGATGAAATGGCGGCTTTGGAGCTGGTGTAATCCGCTAGCGAAGCTGGTGCTAGATGCGACAGAATTGAGGATATGGTGACGATGTGTGCCCCCTGTGGGGACTTGGTCAGGTGTGGGAGTAGGACAGAGAGAGTGTTGAAGTGTGAAATGGTGTTAGTGTTTAGCGTCCTTGCTGCCTGTTCAGGAGACAATGCCACCGCATTCGTGGCTGAAGAGAGCAGCGGTAGACCAGTAATTCCAGTTGCTGCATTGTTGATGAGCACAGTTGGAGCACCGAACTAGAGAAGCAAAAGTCAGCTCCTGCGGCCTCAGGGTTACCCAATTCAAGACAACAGAACTCACATCATCAACAATCCTATCCACAGCTTCCTTAACATCACTCTCCTTGGACACATCACATTTCTCCCAGACTAAATCCCACCTCTCCATCGTGTCCTCAGCCTCCTCATCCGGCTGCTTGACATCCAGGATAGCGACCTTTCCGCCCTTCCGGACGATCATCTCAGCCAGGACGCGACCAAGGCCACTGCCTCCGCCTGTGATAACCACAACTTCCTTCTCCCACTCAACTTTCCGATGCTTGCCGTACGTGAGGCGTTGGTTGATGTTCACGCCAATCTCCACGACGCCAAGAAACGCCGCGTAGCAGAGCGTGTAGTACGCCAACGGCTCCCGGTGGAGGTGTAGCGCAGCCTGGGTCAGGTAGAAGATGAAGACGATGTACGGGTGGAAGACTGAGTTGACCAGGATCCGAATCAGCAGGTCCAGGTTCACGTACCGGTACCATGGTTTGGCCTGGCCCAAGGCGGGTGATGATGAGGGCGGCAGTTTTAGTGTTGATGGGCGCGACACCATTGTTGCGTCTTGTCAGGTTCAAAGAATCAATAATGAAGCGGTCGGCTGGCGATAGTTGCGTCAAATGCGTTGCTTTTCTCGTGTGTCTTCAGCCAGCTGATTGTTTTGTTTATCAGATTCCGCCACTTCACTGCTGCAGGCGCGCTTTATTGATAAACTGGATTTGTTTAGGGCCCGCCTAACAAAAGAATTACGATTATGTGGAATGATTAGAGAAAGCAACGGAAAAGAAAACGTATGTTGGAAACGTTGTATCTGGGGTTTTGCCTACCTGGAGCTCAAACGTGTTTCAGATTGTCAGGAGGTGGTGGTTGACCTTCAGGGGAAATCCGACCAGGCTTAGGCGCCTCTACCGCCAATCATGCTCAAGGGCGAAACAATCGCTTGCCGTGAGTCCTCCATACTGAGCACTCCATGCCACCCCTTCACACTTAAGAATATGGTATCAGAAGATGAATTGAGACTAGGATCAGCTGATAATACGGATGTTTGCTATTCTGTGCTCTTATTGTCTAGGTATCGATGAATCTGCCATCTCTAAGTACGTAACCCATCCAAGGCTATTTATGATCCCTTCACTGACGCTGCTTTTGTATTGATGATTTTCAGCTGCCTGCATATGAAATCGCAGCAGGATTTCCATCTCACAGGCAGGCCCGAAATTGAGCTCTCGTTGATTTCATACACTCCATTTTCAATAGCACAACACCGCATTTCATCCCCATCGTATCTCTGCCCATTGCGGGGCTTCTCATTCCAACGGT
>Ga0105237_10007340_pt1 | contig 12078 bp, 9 predicted proteins | sample KBSC24metaG_FD_81520 | JGI IMG/M metagenome (GOLD analysis project Ga0105237, IMG submission 81520) | Corn rhizosphere microbial communities from Kellogg Biological Station, Michigan, USA - KBS C2-4 metaG | ecosystem: Host-associated > Plants > Roots > Rhizosphere > Soil | place: Michigan, USA...
AGCTCGGACTGCCTTTGGTGCCTTCAGAGTGGGATTGAGATCTGTGTCAGTGCGTGTGTCACAGCGTGATGAACGTGCGTGGTTGGAGTCGACAGTGGATATTTGAAGTGCAGTGGATTTAGAGTTTGGATCGGCATTACGTGTTCCCGGGCTGTGGAGTGGCACTGATGCAGGAACAAACCCAACCAAAGGCGCAGCTTCCTTGATTCAACGACAAACAACCACCTCGACGACGGCGACGACGAGGTCTTCAACACGCGTCATCTTCCTGCTGCAAAGCCTTCTTCATCCGTCAGTTGCTATAGGACTGTACTACTAGCGATGTCGATTGCCTCCGAGCAGCGCTGCACACGCTCCTAATGAATGCTGTTGCCTGGCAACGAGCCAACAGCATTACCATCGGCGCTCGTAAGGTCTACTCGTCTGCGGGGGGCCTTCAACATGCCTGAACAACATGATATACTGATAGGCATATGCTACATTGTACACGAGTCTAGGCTACTTAATCATTGGCAACTGCTGCACGTTGGTGTGATGTCTGAACCAATTCAATCATTGTGCTAAACCAGGACCATTGCTGTTACTCGTAGCACCAGCAGAAATTCGTGATGCCTACGCCAAACTACGACAAGACGGCAGCCTCCACGTCTTTGGCTCGCTCGATGATCATGCCGAGAATCTCTTTCTCAGCCTTGGTGAATTCGAACTTCAACCCTGGATAGGTTGTCAAGCAGCACTGGTTGTCTTGCTGCAGCTGCCATGCCTCCTCCCCCTCCCAGTGATGTGGTTCCACAACGTAGTCTTCAAAGGCTGCAAATCGCTTGTGCGACTTGTCCGCAAACTTGTTATCTAAGACCCAGCCGTTGAACCACAGAGGCTTTCCCGTGAGGTCGAGATGAAGCAGTTGTGGTGCACAGATTGTGAAGTTTGCTGGGGTTGTGATCAGGGGATCCTGCCCTTCTCCTTCTCCTTCTCTTATCGCTATGGCCGAGTGCTCTTCTTCGGAGGAAATATCGTCATCGGGGCCGGCTGGCTGGTTAGCCACCCCCATAGTGCCCGCATCGCCTTGGTGAAACGAATACTTGAAATCACCACTGAGTTCCCAGCCTAACCAGAAGGTTTCCTTGTCACCTAAGATGAGTGAGTAGGAACTCGTTATGATATCCCAGGACGTTACTTACCATATACCATATCATACACCCCGATTATTCCTTCGTCCTCATCCCCATCTCTGTCTGGGCCGTTCATTCTAGTGACCAACAACATAGCGATGAAATGCTTCCATTTGTCGACAACAACAACACCTGACTCCTGCATGTGTGAACTTTCCCCAGTCCAAAACCGATTCTGCTTTACCTGGGAGGAGAAAGGCTTGGGGAGGACTTGCTGCACCCATCGCTTCTTAGAGTCCGGCATCATGAGCCTATCTTTGAAGAACAGTGCGCCGTTCTTCACGTAACCTGGATCGTCGAACAAGACTTCTGGGTCTTGGAAAAAGGCACTATCGGCATCGATGAAGATGACCTCGCGGAAGCTGGAGAACAGGATCGCAAATGGCTTGATGGCCCATCCTGCCAACTTCCAACCTTCATCGTTCACCATTTGTGAGACATCCCGAGTCACGACACCGTCAATGGACTCTAACTCAGCGCGATAATCCTCAGAAAGGTCAGAGTCGCCGAGGTACATCACTTCAATAGGCAGTTTACAGCCAAGTTTCCCTGTGTCTCTGTGGTCAGTCGCCGTTTTTCACTCTTTCCCTTACCAGCTGTGGATGACTTACGGAATGAGTAAATTGTAGTCATTAGAAAGTGGGCTTGGTCATCTCCTGCGGTCAACACTATTCCTCGCTGGGCTGTCTTGAACTGGAGATGAAGAGACATATGGTCTGCAAAGAAAGGCGATGTATAGGGGAATAGCAGTTGTCCGAACTTCGCCAGGAAGTATTTGTAAGTCTCATAAGCCCTGATGATCTGGCCTGTTGTCATTGACGAAAAGATCCCCGCTGCTTGACTTGGAAAACCGGGCACCTTGTCCAGTTGCCTCAGATATTGCACAATATCATCCCTGATATACGAGGCCCCATCCGGGTTCGATACAAGATGCAAGTCCTCCCAGATTTGGAAGAAATCTTGATAAGATCGAGTGCGGAGGCCCATTTCGTGAAGCTTCTCCTTTCCAGTCCCTTCAACTGGCCTCAGAAGATCACGCATGTTCATCTCTCCTGGCAAGCTAGTGATCACTCGTTCGAGCGCAGCCTCCATTTCAATGCGACGCTGAAAGGGCGGTGAACCTTTGTTTGGGTGCTTTGTTGCCGACTGATGTTCAGATTTTGATTGCTGACCGATGATAGAGAAGTCCTTTGGATGGATGTTTGCATTGTAAGATGCTCTCCTATCACTTTCTGGTTTCTTCAAAGCTGTGACTATCCTCGAAGTCGTCGCCTCTATATCAAATGCATTTCCTTTAGGTGGGGAACTCCATACTGCCACCTCATCACTGGCCTCCGTATACTGAACTTCAGGAACTTGGCTCCGCTTTAGGTATGTTCTCAATTCCGTCGGAAAGCGCGATGATTGAGCTCCTTGAGTTAGCTGCTCATCGCCAAGAGCAGACCAGAACATGCGAGTAAAGACGAGGACAGCTGCAAAGACCAGTATCCTTCGCCTTGAAAAGATGCGACAATAACGTTTCTCATCCAGGCATGGCAATCCTGGGTGCATTCTGCCTTCTTTTGGCGGGCTTTGCATCATGTTCGCGATCTTGAACATGCTATTGATACTTGGACGAGGTCTAGAGAGGGTGCAAGGCTAAGATCGACTACCATTTTGTTTCCACGAATGTCTGTCTCCATATTGTGGGTCTATCTATTCCCGTAGTGCCGGAAGAAAGATCGACAGGGCACATAGATAAGGTTTGAATGACAGGAACGATAGAGAATTTCTTTTTCTGTCAGACTGGCCTGGGCTCTACTCCCTAAGGTGGTCTTTGCGTTTTCAATAGTTTGAGCCGCATTGACCTCCACGGCTCGATGCTCTAGACTTGCATGCCTGTACACACATGAATCCATGAGACCCTGACTTCATTCTCCTGCACAGGCCAACAGCGAGGTGGAGAGAAACATCTCACGTTCATCCGTCTTGTGGGTACAGAAGATGCTTTGAGAGAGAAATCGACACCGAGTACACGAGCTCTGAGACCTGCCCCGCTCGGTGCATTCATCTGTGCTCTCGATCGTCGACACTAAGGCGAGAAAAGAAGCATGGACGCTGGACCTCCACCCAAGCGCACCAAGATTCTGCCGCGATCCATGGTATTGGGCCCTCGTGGCAAGTGAAGGTCAGACTGTCCCAAGGACTCGGTAGCTGACACTCTTGTCTGAAAAACGTGGCACTCATGGTTGCCTTTCGTCATAGGCTCAGGTCCGTGGTGATAATGCCCTTGAGGCTCTGGCAGCAAATTCTCGCTCTGGGCCAAATCCGCCACCGCCCAGACAGGTGTTCATCATGGCCGCCGCTAAGCAACCAGGACCGTGGGATGTGCCACCTCAATTGCTTTCAGACATCAGTTCGAGTTCAATTTCCAGAAGAGGAAGGTCTTGTCCTTTCGCCCAACAAGCCGCCAGCTCAGGTCAAGGGTTGCTCAGCGATGGACTCTCAGACCCACTGGTATTGAAAATTACAGCGCCACGGCAGCCTCTTTTTTAGACTCTGGACATGGTTTTGATAGAGAACTTCAGGCGATGTCGTGATATTCGATTTTTGCGATGCGATGCATGAACCTTGATAACGCTTGAGTCAAGGTATGAGTCAAATCTTCGCTTTCATCTTCCCCGATTGGACGCATTGTATCCTGGTCAGAGGCGCCGACGAAGGAGAGCTGAATGTGCTGGACACAGTTCTAGACTTGATGTCGACGACCCCTGGTGGAGAACGATCAACAGAAATTACCGTCAAGACTGAACTGTTACAACCACTCTGTAAACGTGAGAATCCAGTCCTGTGTGCCCGTGATCAATAGAGCTAGACAGGAGGACCCGTCTGTGCAAGCTCTGTGCTCTACCCCCCTCTCTGTCCAAGACAGCTCTGCTGAAGTGCTTCAGCTGACATCCAAAAGCACGCATATGCTCCAGGTCTTCTCAACATAACAGAAACACGCAAGCGTGCCACTGCCTTGTGAAATCCTTACCTGTCTTACCGGCAAGCAGTCACCATATCAAGTCAAAGAAGCACTAAGAGTAAAGTCACAGACCTTGTTGACTCGACGATTAGCTGACTGGACTCCAATACTCTAGACGAAGAAAAATCAGAGTCCCCTCACAAAATGGGGAAGTCTCCCGAAGTTTCATTCAGAGAGCAAGTCGAGCTCGCCGGCAACCTCATTGAGAGGGGCTCGGTTGAGCGTGGGTCCTTAGATGCTAAAACGGTCAAATGGATCGCCATCAATGCATCAGCAACAGTTGCTATCGTAAGCTACCCTGAACTCCCACCATCTTGTTGATTGACGACGTCTTCGACTTAAGAAACGTGCCGAAAAAGATATGCTCACCACGCACAGGTTTATGTCAACAAGACAATCTTTTCTGATCCTGCTTTCCGGCAATGTCAGCTCAGCTTTGTGGCCTTCCACTTTGCCATCACATGGATCACTTTGGCGGTAGCTTCGAGGCCCATCATCGGTGCCTTTGCACCAGCCAAAACAGGAGCTCTTGGGATCCTTCCTCTCACCATTGCCATGGGGGCAAATGTCGTCCTTATGAATCTGTCTCTGGCTCATTCATCGGTGGTGTTCTATCAGATTGTCCGAATCCTACTCACTCCACTTACCGCTCTGATGAACCTATTCATTTACGGCTCCAAAATCCCATTCCTCGCGGTGATGGCACTTGTACCAGCTTGTACGGGCGTTGCTGTAGTGTCATACCTTGAGGCAGTCTCCAAGCAGAACTCTGGCTCGAGCCACACTTCCACTCTTGGTGTGATCTTTGCGTTCACCGGCGTTGCCGTGAGTGCATTGTACACAGTCTGGGTGTCGGCATATTATCGCAAGCTGAAAATGACAAGCTCACAACTCTTGTTAAACCAAATGCCTCTGGGGGGGTTGATCCTCGCGGTGTCTAGCTATTATACGGATAGGTATCCAGTATGGGCTGAAATCACCCGTGAACAGTGGATGATGGTTGGCATCGTAAGTCCCCAACCACAATTCTGTGCGATACCCGAACTCACAGCAAGCTCCAGAGCGGTCTCTGTGCGATGCTCATCAATGTTTCGCAATTTCACATCATCACACACGCAGGTCCCGTGAGCAGCACTGTCGTGGGTCATCTCAAGACTGTTCTCGTTATTGGACTAGGTTGGATCGTGAAGCGGGAAGTTGTCGGACCAGAAAGCGCGTTCGGAGTGGCTCTCGCAGTATTAGGCATCATGGGGTAGGTTTGCACGAATCCTCTGAAATCTTCAATTCCACTGTCTGACCCCTTCGGTTATAGCTATTCGTACGCTCTGTACCTGGAGCAGGGCCGCGATGGGAAGTGAGAGGTTGCAACGGCGACGGGGCCAGTAATTTGTTGTAATTAAAAAATATTTCTATTTTGGGGTCCCCTGAAATTGCGATGTCGTCAGACTACCAAAAGCCGATGGAGAAAATTGTCCCCGCCGACTCTCGACTCGTTGAATGGACAACGGCTAATGGAGAGTCGAGCGTTATTCTATCGGCTCGATTCTTAGTTGGGCGCTAAATGTTTTTTTTGCTCTCCTTTGTCTCTCGACTCTCGAGAAGCGAGTACGAGGGACTCCGTACTTAGCTGTCCTTCCATCGGAGATTTCATTTTTGTCATCCCATAAATAGCGACGCGTTTCAGATTATGCATCGAAGGCAAGGTTTCTTTCGTCAGATAGGGAGATCCAATCAGAGAAGCCCTATCTTTTTAATAAGTCCCCGTAGATTTGAACTTCTAGAGACCATCGATATCGGGGGCTCAGTGACAGGCATAATACTTAGGTGAACCTGGGCGTCCGTAGCGCCACCAGGCCGCCGTTTAGGCCTATCTAACTGCCCGTCTCCCCTTTCCCTACAGCTCGATCTGTTTTTTTGGTGCTGGTCCAAAAGGAAGATTTTTCACAGCTCTTGAGGCGGAATTGTGCCCACGGGGATTCCAAAGGTATTGCGATTGGAGTAGAACAAGTCATTGTCAAGGCTTCAATTTTTTTTTCTCATTTCTAATGTAGTTACGAAATTAAGTAAAATCGCTAGTAATAGTCATAATGCGGTTGACAATCTTCGTACTTGCAAGAACACAGTGATGCGTGTTTCCCACATGTCTCCTCCGATACATTCAGCAAGCGGTATTGCTTGTATGAATCGGCGTCGGCATGTTCCTTGTCCTTTTCGACATGCCTCAAATCATGATCTGAATCCACATGTGTTGTATTCAGGCCGCTTTGCAGTCCGTCCTGCTTCTCAGTTTCTGACTTCTCGTCCTTTTCGCCTTCCTCAGCCAAGCGGGCAACATCAGGTATCGCACCTTTTTGTCCTACTTCGGCATACCAGCCGAACTTTCTCCAGACGATGTCTGATAACAGTGAATGGGTTTTATATTGATGGATGCCGACTTGAACTTCGCCCTTCTCATTCAGCATCTCACCCCATTCGTTGAAGGTGACCATGGGTGTTGTCCCCACACTGCCGAAGAGTGCATAGGCGTTTGGTACAAGTTCAGTCTTTCCAACTCCGTTGTGTCGCAGCTCCTTATCGAGGAGATTCGAGTAGAATATGTGGATGTGCATTGCTTGATCGTTGCATCGGTAGAGTGAGACTTTCAGCTGTGAGGCCATTGTGTTCATATACACCTTCATGGCTCGGGCTGTTCCATAGACAGACCCGGCGCAGATGCGATCCTTATGCATGTATCCCAGAGTCTGCTGAGGCGAGACGAACGATTCAGTCTCGGGGCTCGCGCACTGGTTGAACCATCCGACGTGGACTGAACATTGTCCGATCTTGAGCCCTGCCCATTCCGCAAAGTAAAGCAACTCAACATCAGACTTCATGCCCATGCTAAATGGATTGCGCTGGAAGACAACATCTAAATCGCAAGCCAAAACTCTTTCAAAGTCTTTTGCATGCACATTCAAATAGTCTGACCAACCCTGGAACCGGCGTAGGACGACCGCAACATCCTCGATCACTGGTAAAACGCCGACAAAATCCAAGGACGGATATCGCTGCTTCAATGCTTTGAAACCAGGCGGCAGATCTTGTGCTAGTGTCTCTGGTACAATGATTTTCACTTGTACCGGGGCCGCAGGGCAACTGCTGTTGCGTTGACGCTGAAGCGCTTCGTCGCCGACTGCAATTTCGAGCGATTGCATAAAGATAAAGATTTGGTCCTGCCAACTCGGTCCATCGATGGCACTGAGAATAAGGTTTGGTTTGAGTTCGGGACAGGCAGCGAGGGTGTGGACTGCAATTGAAGGATGTGATCCTGAAGTTGACGTTGCCAACGGCTTTGTATGATGGGGAGTAACAGAGGCCGCGACTGTTGTCGAAATGCTGGAAGATGGTCTCAAAGGATATTGGGAAATCAGTCGGCTGGCTTCGTCGTCAGAATTCTGTTTGGGAGTAGTCCAGTACTCATTAGAATCCGAGGTTGATTGAATAATAATGCCATTCTGGTACAAGTATATCAGAGAAAGGAATAGAACCGTTATACCAATATATGACGGTAGTCGAGAAAAGAAAAACATGGTGCCAGTGAGTATGGAATGGAACGAAAATATCGGACAGCCACCAAACTCGACTCGATAGCAGGTCGCCGTTTGGAGGGGAAGATACAGATAATCTAGGGCGGTGGAATGATGCAAGGCTGACATGCCGAAAAGGGCAAGCCGCTCGCGATTGGCTGGTTTGAAATCAGTACAGGTCCAGCGGTGGAGCGAGTGAAGTTTTTTACACCGTCATTACAAAATGCACAGACCCCTTAAAACCACAGTCAGCCTTTCCCTGCAGGACTCTCCCCAGGAGTCTCACCCGAGGGGGTGAGAGTCCTCCGTACCTCAGGATCTCGGCCACATTTCGCTTGCAGGATCAGTGGTGCACCCACCCGAGAGAAAACACCTCTCAGGTGGCATTTTGGACTGGCACGGGTATGCACCACTTCCTGAATGCGCTCTTTTCGGCGGCTGCATGGTCCAGGCACAATTGAGTCTCTGCGCACGCACCCAGGGGACTCGCCCCCCGTATTGGGTGGCCTCAGCATCCACACGGGCCGCGCTCAGACCCTCATGGTCCATCCACTCTCCCATCGGGTAGGGAGTGCTCGGTATTGCTGTCACCCATTTGGAAGGCATCCGGAGTTCTGGTTGAGCAGTGTTTTGACACTGACACTTTGACCTGCCGTGCGAACTCAAGTGGGTCGAATGACGCTTTACCCAGAGATCAATCTTCAGCGCAGGGCGTGCTTCCATTCCCCATGCCCGTGCTCATGGTTTCCTGATGAAGGTCCTGGTGGCCAGTGTCCCCGAGCTGAGCCAAGAAGAGGATGGGTTTCGAGAAACCGATGCTCATCCCGCGATAGCCTGACTATCACAGCGGGGTCACCAGTTCGAGCTAATTAGACCACTTGCCCCATGGCACCCATCTAGGGGGCTAAGGGCCACGATGTTCCCGGCTGGGTGATCGATCCTCTTGCTCCTGGAAATCAGACTGTTTGGCCTCGCTTCCCTTCCTTGGACTTCGTTGGTTTCTCATCACCTTTTCCATTTCGTGGTCCTCGCCCCAGCTTACATTTGTCTGGCCTCCAACATTATGCCGCTCAGATTAATGTCCCCTCCGGCTGATAGGAGCGAGAAGACCTCCTACAGTCCTAGTAAGATACCCTTCAACTTGGGATCTACGTCGAAGAGATACGTGCGGAAAGTCCTGTGCGCCATCGCCGCACTCTTTGTCCTGTACAACCTCCTACATATCGGCCGCAGCAGCCATGAACGAATCGAGTCCTCGACATATGAACTCACCCTCCTCAAGCCAGCTGAGAAACATACCGGTAGTTTCCTTCCCGTGAATGAAGCCAAGGCCCTCTGCGAGACACAGAAGTTCCAGATTTACCCCGAACGACAGAAGCATCGCAAAATCTACGATCTATTCCTCATCGGCACGGAGCTGGACTGGCTGGAAATCCGTCTCAATGAGCTTCATCGCCACGTCGACTATTTCGTGATTGTTGAATCATCACGAACATTCACCAACCATCCGAAGCCCCTCCACTTCAAAACCAATTTCAGCCGATTTGCGAAGTTTGCGCCGCAAATTATCTACCATACGATAGACTTCCAGGGTATGGAAGACAACTCTACATGGGAAAGAGAGCACTTCCAACGAAACTCGATGCTTGATGTGGTGTTCCCCAGTCTGATCGGCGTTCAGGCACCGAGCCTGGGAGACGTCATGTTGGTGTCGGACATTGACGAGATTCCCCGTCCTTCGACCCTGACCTTACTCCGCAACTGTCTCTTCCCTGAGAGAACCACGCTCCGAAGCCGATTCTTCTACTACTCCTTCCAATGGGAGCACGATGGGGGTGACTGGAACCACCCGCAAGCGACATTCTACCAGGGCAGCTCCACGATCAAGCCGGAGGACCTTCGCATGGGAGCGGGGGACTGGGACATCTCGAATTCTTCGTGGCACTGCAGCAGCTGTTTCGACACAGTGGCGCAAATGGACGACAAGATTGGATCATTCTCGCACACAGAATATGACCGGCCCGAGTTCAGAGATCCTGCCGAAATTGTCAGGCGGGTACGCAACGGGCTTGACCTCTTCGACCGCGAAAGTGAGAAATACAACAAGGTGGACTCGCGGGTCGATCTGCCATCCTACCTCAAGGCGAACCAGCAAAAGTTCTCCTTCATGATCGACCGCGACCCGTTGAATGCAAACTTCCGGGATTACCCCTAACCAGCAGGACCCTCTGTAAAGCTTAGTTGGGGTTTGTTTGGTGGGGACTGAGTGCACCGTACCGAGTGCTGGGACTTGGAGTCATGGATATCAGGACAATGGCTTTGGGACTAATTGGCGTTAGCGGTGTTGGATCATGTGGTTGAACACCCCCAGTTGTGAGCGAGATATGAGTATTAGTTTGAGAATCATTCCAGACTCCCTACAATTTTGAGACCGACGTTAAAATCCCCCCAAAAGACGGCTCTGATGCTTATTATGTGGGCTCTGAGAGGTGATTCCGCCAATGGACGCACCCATCTGCCAGGTAATTTCCTCACCCCCTACCACCCCCAGACTTAGGAGTGTTCACGTCACGCGAGATGCGAGGCATGATGCCTGCTTTTTCTCCGGGCGATGCCTAGTCTAGCAAGGGAGGTGACTCTGTGTGGTCTGTCTTTAAGACATAAATAGCAGTGGCCTTTCCCAAACAGAGGCGGAGAACCCTGCAAGATTGCCAGATGGCAATTTGTAATGCGTGTACCAGTATAATGCCGCTCGATCGCTGATAATGCTAATCTTCCTGCTTGTGCACACGGTGTACTGTTGCATCTGGCAGAATATCGAAGCCGTGGCGATCAGTATTCGTTCTCGGTACGGAGTGACTCCCTACCATTCCTTTTTTCGGGTGGGCCGTTGCCCCCCTGGTGCCTTGCATTACAAGTGACCCCCTTGGCGCTTCGACCGGCGTTGGGGCTAAATTTCCAGGAACTCGGAAATGGTCACTAAAGAAGCCAACCAAATTAGGCGTGATGAGTTTCTTCTTGACAATTCGTGATCTACAATTCGGTAAGCGTGCCGGCGACCCGTAGCCCGGAGTGAGTCTCCTTGGAAGAGGAACCCCTTCCTAAATGCTCTTTAAATAACCTGTTTAGCCCACTCAGTCTTGAAACCGTTCGGTCGACCAAGAGTTCATGTACAGTATTCTCGGGTCCCGAAACATAAGGGCTCCATTGTTAGCGGTCTGAAGGGTCTCATTGATTGCGCTGCGAAACCCCCTTTCCCCTATCAGCAGGATCTGCTTTCGCTATTTCAAACGGGGACAAATTGAAATGACGCATAGAGGTTGCACACTTCTTACCGCTCAATGATGTTGAGGTGAAGCACTACTAGGTCAGGGGGTCCCTCGGCCAATGCGACTCGTTTTAATGGAGTCTCTGGACGCAGAGTAGGAGCTGTATTGCGCCAGCCCTTCATACTGGGTATATGGTGAATATCTGGAAGCCCCTTGAAACTAAGAACCCCGCAGTTCCCTGACAGGTCAAGTCCTGAAGAACTATCCAGTTCACTTCACTGACCGAGCAGGCACCAAGTTGGGGCCGGCCTCAATTATATGTACGGGCATGTCCCTAGTTGTGCTCCGCGACCAATTATCATGAGGGACGGCGCCATGTTCAACAAGAATCATCCGCTACGTTACAAATGCCGTGATGGCCATATCTCTGAGTGCTAGTAGCAGGACTTCTCATCTCGTTGACGGTCACTCCAAGTTTAAAGGGAACAGGGGTTGGAACAAGAGGCCGTGGCTTCAAAGGTTTGCACTGTGGCTGAACTGTGGCTGTACTGTGGCATTTATCCTCCCCCCACGTGCTCGGATAATTCTAACGAGAACTGCTCCTCATCAATCTACGAGTATCTTGATGCTATGACACTCCCTTTCACAGAATGCAGGTCTACTCAACTGGTAGTTTACAGTGCCCTGTTACCCCATGGATGCCCCTACCAAACTTTGATACAGTTGTACAATATTGCCAGCAGCCATCAATTGGGTTAAGGTCCTCATTTCAGCAAAACTACCCTCCACGGACATTCTCTCAGCTGCCATGTTACTCGTCCATCACTCGTGTCGCAATACCGAAGTCGTCATAGTGTCTGTCTGCCCCAAGATGTTCGAGCACCGGGCCTTAGTTTGACACCCACCTGGCCAGAGGACCTTAAGACATCCCTCTAGGCAAAATGCAACTACTATTACTAATATCCAGCTCCCTTTCCTACAATGTACGTTTCTCTTAATCCCCTAAGTTTCAATCTGGATCCTTGAACACGACATCCCTCTTGACATGCTGTACGATGTCGTGA
>Ga0105237_10007342_pt1 | contig 12077 bp, 15 predicted proteins | sample KBSC24metaG_FD_81520 | JGI IMG/M metagenome (GOLD analysis project Ga0105237, IMG submission 81520) | Corn rhizosphere microbial communities from Kellogg Biological Station, Michigan, USA - KBS C2-4 metaG | ecosystem: Host-associated > Plants > Roots > Rhizosphere > Soil | place: Michigan, USA...
CGTCGCCTGCGGCGGCGCGGCCGTGTAGCCCGGGACCACCGAAGCCGCGGTCGGCTTCGTGACGCTGCCGCGCGAAACGGGAATGGCCGCATTGCCGGCGGCGATGCCTTCGTCGTGCGGGTCCGCGAAGGCGCAGGTTTGCGCGAGCACCATCGCGACCAGGCTGAATTCGACGACGAATCGCTTCGACACCGTCAGCTCCTCAGCCGTTTCAGGAACGGCGCCGCATCGTTGGCGAACCTCGGAGCGCGGGTCTTGAACAGGTCGAGCGCGTAGTCCAGAGACACGTCGCCAGACACGGAGACGAACGAGGCCGATGCGAAGCACGAACCGGCCTTGCAGGGCATCGGCGCGGCGCCGCGCCCGAGCAGCACGAAGGTCGGGGCCTGAGTTACCCCGAAACGGTCGAAGGCCTGCGGATCGATCTGGAACTTCACCTGGCGTGATCCGATGAGTTGCTGGACCCGCGCGACGGTCGCCTTCAGCGAACCGTCCACGAATCCACGGATCACCAACACGGCGCCGGCACGAGCCGCCTGATCGACCAGGCGATTCAACGTCGCCTCAGGCACGGAGAAGCTGATGAATACCAAGAGGGCCGGACCGCTTTGCCCGTCGGGCTTCGGCACCCCGTCTCGGACAATCGACTCGTAACCCCGCGCGATGGCTTCCAGGTCCATGCTGCCCCTGGAAGCCGGCTTGGGCAGCACATCGACCTTCGGCGTCGAGGGGATGGGGACGCGTGCCAACTCGGCATCCGTCGGCGTCGGATTCCGGCGCTTGGCCCGCTCGATGTCAGCCTCGGTCACGGCGGGCTGAGCCTGTGCGGCGCGTGCCATGTCGGCCTCGGTGATGGCGGGGGTCGGCTGGCCGAACACCGACGGAGCCGACAGGAGCACGCCACCGAGCAGCGTGGCCATCCCGAGGAGCCAGCCGGGCGGCCGACCGCAGTCAGTAGCCCACACAGCAGTTCCTCTTGCGGAAGAGCATGAACGCGAAGTCTTCCCCCCGCACCGGGTACTCCTTGCCGGCGGCCCACAGATCGGTGGCACGACCGAAGGGCTGGCAACAGGGCGAGCCGCTGGCGCCGCTGTTCGGAATCGGATAGGTGAGCTGCGTCTTGTAGGCCGTCTTGTCCATCACCGGCTCGAAGTACGGTCCGCACAGCCCGGGTTTCCCGTGCCACCCCCAGGCGATCAGTTCACGGTGCATCTTGGCGGTCAGTCGCTGAGCGATCAACGCCGCAGTGCGAACCCCGCCCATGTGGTTCGCGACGTGACCGTCCATCGGATAGACGCCGCCCTGGCACCCCGCACACCAGAACAGATCCGCGATGCCGAAGCCGAGACTCGCGGCGACGCAGTCGGCTGCGCAGGCCGCAACCGCCACGGGATTCGCGAACAGCAGCGCGTCGGGACTGAGGATCAGCGACAACTCGTCGTCGGCCCAGAGCGGATCGACCTCGGTCAGGTACGCGACGTCGAACGGGCCGTGTTCCAGGCAGGGGAAGTCGGTCACCACATCGAGGTAGAAGAGGACCGGGTTCAGGTAGAAGTGCGCCTGGTAGAAGCTGCTGGCCTGCGATTCGCCGCCCGCCCGGGTCGTGCGGGCGGCCTCCGGCGCGGGGATGCCGGGATCGAGGTCGACGCCACCCAGGCTCACGAGGCAGAAGGGTTTGCGCACCGCCTCGACGTGCCGTGCCGGTTCCCAGAAGCCGACGCTCAGGCCGATGGTCGGATTGACGACGCAGGAACACAGGGGGTCGGGCGGGTTGTCCGTATCCTCCTGGCCGCCGAAATTGGCCGGGGTGGCACCGCCGATCGTGATCGGCAGGATGCAGGACCAACAGATGTCGGTGATGGGGTTCGGGAACTTGCCGGTGCAGGTGACGGATGAAGCCGGCAACGCCTCCCGGCAGCAGAGCACGAGCAGAAGGCAGGCAACCCATCGCAGAGACATGTTCATTGCACCACCAGCTCGTCGATGCGAAGCCGACGCCCTTCTTGTGAAACGATCGCGGGAACGGCGCTGATTCCCAGTTGGCGGGCGAGCACGCCCTGCTGATCGAAATAAACCGGTACCCGCCAGGCCTTTATCAGATCGATGTAGCTGCCCCCGAGCAGAATGGGCTTGACCTTCCCGTGGTACTGATCGATCAGCCGGCGCGCCTGCGCCACTTGACGCGGGTCTCGGGCATCGAAGAAGAGGAGGCGCTTCGACAGCGTCACGACGTCCAGCGGGTTCTTGCGCGTTCCCGCTGCGAACATCAGCGCCCCTTTGTCGTCGACGATGTTGCGATCCAGCGTGAAGCTGGGATCGAAGTACGTCGTGCGCGCGGTCTGCACCGATCCGATGCCCGGGATGGGCGTCGGATGCAAGACTGAATCGGTCCCTCGGCTTCGGGCCTCTTGCTGCAGGCGGGCCAGTTCGCCGCTGCGTTCTTTCTCTTTCAGCCTCGCTTCGATGAAGTCGAGCAGGTTCGGTTCGGCGAGCGGATAGACGGGCCCCACGGTACCGAGCGCTTCAGCGGCCGCGGGTCGCACGAGCACCAGGCCCGAGAGCAACGCCGCGACGATGCCGAGTTGTCGCATCTCAGTGTCCCGCGCAGCCGATGCTCGCTGCGGCACGTTGAACCGCGTCGGCATCCTTCGTCGCGGTCGCCCGGATCATCGCCAGCAGCGAGGGATTCCCGTTGCCCTCAGCGAAGGCTTTTCGTAACTCGAGGGGCTGCAACGCACGGCCGCAGCGCTTGGCGAAGGCCGCCATGTAGGCATCGGCGGCATCCCGTGCTACCGGCGAAACGCGACTCAGCATCGCGAGGTAGGTGTCGAGCGAGACGTCGTCGCGAAACTCGACCGGCGGCTCCTGTGCCCAGGCCGGGATGGAAGCCATCAGCAATGCGGCGAGTCCGGCGATCAGGCTGCGCATGTCGAGAGCTCAGAAGATGGGGTGTACCCTGCCGGCAACCGCGCCGACCGGGACCAAGCCGCTAATGCGGTAGCGGGAATCGAAGCTGTCGGGGCTCGTCCCCTGCACGTAGAGGAATCCGGGCGGCACGACGCCCGGAGCGATTGGCTCGAGCGGGCGGCGATCGAACGCCTGCGGTTTGGCGGTACCGGCACAGACGCCGTTGACGAACACGCGCCGTCCGTCCACCGTCACCACGTCACCGGCAATCCCGATGACGCGCTTGAAGAAGGCCTGATCACGCAGGCCCGGATAGGCCGACCTTCCTGCTTCACCGGAAAAGGCGAAGACGATGTAGTCGCCCCGCGCCAGGGCGCGCTTGGAGCTGTCGACGAGCCCGACGTGATAGGGGAGGCTGCCGGTCAGGTTGAAGACCAGCGGCACGACGGGAATGGGGTAGGCGAACACTCGAACGGCTGCCAGCGTCCACACCGCGGCCAGGAGGGTGTACAGAACCCGATGCCGACGCGCGTCGGACAGCAGCGACAGTGCGCCTGTCCGCCACCAGGCCCACGCGCGAGCACGGGCGGTCGATGGCGACTGGTTAGGTGCGGAACGGTCCGTGAGCATCGTCATCTGCCCTCCAACTTCGCGATCAGGAGAGGTGTCATGTCGACCCCTCTTGGCGCGGTGCCGACCAGGCTCGAACGCAGCATCACGAGGCAGGCGCACTCCCGTGGCAACTCGTCGAGTGCGACCGGCAGGCGCTGCGCAAAGGCCCGGGCCAGCGCGGTCGCCCGCGCCCGCTCCTCGCTGCTGCCACCGCCGGACATCAGGTGAGCGAACTCCGCCTCTTTCGAGCGATAGATCTCGGAGAGGTCGACCACACCGACGATCTGGGACGGTCGGACCACGAAGTGGTCGTAGGCTGCAATGCCCACCGCGGCCAGTACCGCCGAGAAGAAGGCGTTGAGCAGCACGACCCTCACGATGCGTGCCCTCGCTGGCGCAGCAATTCGGCGATGGCAGCCTCGATGGTCATCCCGCTGGCGATCAGCGCATCGAGCGGCGCGTTGTCTTCGAGGCGATTGGTGAAAAGCAGGTCGGTGAACGGGTCGAGCACCAGGCGCGCGACCCCTTCTCCGACGGGCGACGAGATGTAGATCTCGGAGAAGGCGCCAGGCTCGGTTCGCAGCGACGAGAGCAATCGCTTCTTGCTCTCGTCCATCGTGATGCGGCCGCTGCGCTGGAGCATCTCGATCGACTCGGTTTTCTGCCGCAACAGCAGCACCGTGTCGGCACAATTGAGCGAGGCTTCCATCTGCACCGACGAGTAGTAGTCGGCCGTGTCCTGGGTGGCGGTGACGATCGCGCCGCCGTACTTGCGCGCCCGGCGCGAGGCGGCTTCGACCACCTGCACCATCGTCGTGTCGTCCGAGCCGGTGTCGCCGAGTTGCTGCTTGAGCTCGTCGATGATGAAGAGCTTCTTGCGATCGCGCGTCAGGAACATCTGGCCGGTGATCTGGTACATCATGATGATGTTGACCACGGCGTGAAGTTCGGGCTTGCGGATCAGCTCCTCGTTCTCGATGACCATCAGGTCGTTGCCGAAGTCGATGTTGCAGCGACCCTCGAAGAACCGGCCGTACTCGCCGTCCTTCGTATAGGGCGTCAGCATCACCGCCAAGTCCTTGATGCGCTGGTCGTTGGTCAGCGACAGGTCCTTGATCGTGCCGTCCTTCATCGCGTCGCGCAGGCCGGTGATCGTCAGGTCGCGGCCGTACTGGCCGTAGAGGTGCATCGTCACGGCGCCGAGTGCTCGCATCTGCACGTCGTCGAGCTGGCCTTTCATCGAGCACATCTTCGCGAGCGCAGGCTTCAGCAGCTCGATGTCTTCCTGGATGCCGCCTTCGGGCTGCCCATCGAGACCGTTGCGCGGCTCGGTCACCGAGCTGAAGGGGTTCATGCAGATGCGCGAGTCCGGCTTGAATTCGATGTACATGCCGCCGGCGCGTTTGCACAGCTTCTCGAACGAGCGCCCGAGGTCTTCCATCCAGACCTGCGCATTGATCGACCGGTAGGCCGCAGCCATTTCATTGAGCAGCACGGATTTGCCCGAGCCCGGCGCGCCGACCACGGCGGCGTTGCGATTCCCGTCGTTGTCGTAGAGGTCGTAGGTCATCAACTGGCCGCGCCGACCGGCCAGGACCATCACCGGTGTTCGCGTGCCGCGCCACTCGGCGATCAGCGGGGCGAGGTGAATCGCGTTGGAGATCGTCTTGCGCGTGACCCGCCGCATCTTCTTCAGGTCTGCGTGGAAGCGCGGAGAGAGCGTCATCGGCAGCGAGGCGAGCAGGGCCTGGCGGTGCATGTAGACGTCCGCGTTGAGCTCGAACCCACGAGCGCGCCAGATCGCCTTGGCGGCCTCCTGAGTGCGCATCGCCTTGGCCGGCGCGCCGAACAGCGCCACCTGGTGGTACATGCTGACCAGCGACCCACCTGCATCGATCGCTTCCGCCGCGGCGCCCCAGTCAAGGGCCTTTTCGGCGACGTCGGGCATCACCTTCGCCATCTTCGAGCCGGCGTTCTGCGTGGCCCGGATGTGGTTGGCTCTGACCGCGTTGCCCGTCGCGGTCGGGTCCAGCACCTGCAGACCCATCGTCAACAGGAACGGGGTGTTGTACTGCAGCGCCGGCTGCATCAGGTCACCGATCAGCGAGCCCATCTGCCACAGCGTGAAGCGCTTCGGGAACGACTTGATCGAGAAGAAGCGCGCTTCGAGCACCTCGGGGGCCTCTTCCTTCCACATCCGAATGCAGTTGGCGTGGGCATCCTGGATCGTGTCGTGGTCGACGATCTGCTCACGCAACTCGCGCCCGTCGTCGTATTCGAGGTGCGGCCCGTCGGTGCGGTTCATCCGATCCGGATTGCAGAAGATCGAGCACCAGTTGATCAGTGCGGCCGCGTCGCAGACCAGGTTCGGCAGGTTCGCGGAGCGCAGCGTGGTCGCCATGCCATCACGGAGCGCCATGATCTGCTCGCGCAAATTCAAGTCGTCCGGGTCCCCGGGGACGGTCACACTGATCATCAGCCGGAAGTCGCGGATGACATAGTGGAAGCCCTGGGTCAGCGAGACCTGGGCAGCGTGCGCCAGATGCTCGACACGGCTTCGGGCCAGCTTGCGGAACAGGTTGACGTTGCGCGCGGGTCGTCCCCATTCCTGGGAATTCGCAAACTGGTTGCTGTCCTCCACGCGCAGGTTCGCGTAGCGCTTCAACTGGTCCAGGATGTGGGGCGACGCGAACAGCGACATCTGGATCCCGGTCCCGACAGGACAATTCGCGTAGAGCGAGAGCAGCACCTCGACCATGCGCTCGTCGGCACCCGACTGAGGCATCACCTCCAGCATGAAGCCGATACCGTTGAGGTTCAGAAACAGCTGTTCCTCAGGCCGGTAGGCAGAGTACGGAAGCCACGACGCGAATTGCTCGGCGGGCGATTCTTCCGGACCACGCCAAGGCCATCGGGCTCGGCTGCCTGGGGAGCGGGTCAAGCCGGAGAAGAGGTCGGTCAGCATGGTGTGCTCACTCCGTGGTGGTGGCAGGGACCTGTGCCGGCTGGAAGGCCCTCGGGGCCTGGCTGGTGGGCGTGGCGCCGTTGCTGCCTTGATTGTTCTGACCCGGTCGTGCCGATGCGTCGGATGCGGCTGCTGGCACCGCGCCGGCCTTCGGGTCCAGCGCGGCTCGCGGTGCGCGCACGGGGGCGAAGTTGTCGCGCACCTGCCGCTGCACGTGATCGACCAGCCAACGCCCGCCAGAGACCTGGATGTAGATCAGGCTGTCGCCGTACAGGTCGTTGTCCGACGTTTCCCACGCCTTGACCCACATGCGCAGGACGCGCGGCCCGGAGAGCAGCGGGGCGGCTTGCCCAGGGCCAGCAGCCGCCTGCAAGTCCGCAGGCATGGCGCTCGTCGGCAGCAGGTCGGGGCGCGGCTCGTGGCGCGGAGCGAGTTTGGTGGCCCCGGTCGGCGCTGAAGCAGCGGGCGCCTCGGTGCGCTCCTGGCGCTGCGACGGCAGGTTCCCGGCGATCGCGTTGTAGTAGTTGCCCGAGACCGAGTCGCACTTGACCCCGATCGGCGCCTTGCAGCCGTATTCGGTTGATCCGCCGAGCCCGCTCATGTTGCCGCAGCCTGCAGCAAGCAGCGCAGGTGGAAGGAGTGCGGCCACCCGCAAGCGCTTGAATCGAGTGTTCATTGCAGTGTCCGCTGCGTTGCATCCTCGGATCGAGCGCCAGGTGACCCGGCTTCGCCTGGTGCGCCAGCGGAGCGCGAGGCGAGCGAGAGCCGCTCCTCGACGACGGCCGCCTTGACGAACTGGCTGGCGCGGCTGCCGTCAGCGAAGACCAGGGTTGGCGTACCGTTCACGCCGTACCGCTGGGCCAGTTGGGCGTTTCGGTCGATCGGCGTCGCGCACGCCGCGCCTTCGGCCAGACCGCTTCGATCACCATTCAGCATCCAGGCCTGCCACGTCTTGTCTCGGTCCGCCGCGCACCAGACAGCCTGCGGCAACTGGCGGCCGAGAAACGGGACGACGAAGGTGTAGATCGTCACGTCCCGGATCTGCTGCAACTCGGGTTCCAGCTTCTTGCAGTACGGGCAAGCCGGATCGCTGAACACGTACAGCGTGCGCGATCCGTTGCCGCGCACCGTCTTGATGGCGTCGCCCAGCGGCAGGCTGGCCACGGGAATGCGCAACGGTGGTGCCTCCGCCACCTTTGCCGCGGCCGACTGGGCTCCGCCGACTTGCAACTGATTGACGACCGCCAGCTTCGGCGCGGTGAGGTCCGTCAGCGTTTGCAGGTCCACGAGATGTCCGAAGAGGATGTACCGAGGGTTCTTCGCGGACACGTAGCCCACGTTGGCACCCATCCAGACCTCGTAGACACCCGGCACCGGGCTGAGGTGGATCGCCCCAAAACGAGTGGTCGGGCTGAAGCTCTGAAGCTCGGCCAGCAGCTTCTGCTCGGGTGGGCCCGCGATCACACTCCCGGCTGCGGTGAGCAACATCGCACCTGCCGCGACGCCTGCGCCAGCCGCCCCTCTGTGCTTCCTATTGATCGTCATCATCATTCACCTTCGAGTGGAGGCCGTTGTTGTCGCGGCGAGCCGGGCTGACTGACGAGGTGGGCACGGCGTCGCTGGCGGCGTCGATGCCTGGGTTGATGCGGACCCCCTTGGTGATCACCACGTCGATCTCGCGACCGGCGTCGACCTCGATCACCGGGAAGGTGTTCTCGGCTAACTTGATGTAGTACTGGGCGAGGCGATCCAGCGCCCGGCCCACGCCGCTGCCGACACCTGACTTGAAGGTTTCGCCGCCGCTCGTGGTCGACACCTGGCCGAGTGCGGACGTGCTGTACGTCGTGTTGGAGGTCGACAGGCCTTGGCCGATGCCGCCGACGACGCCGGCCAGCAATGCGTTGGCGAGCATCTGCCCCTGCTTGGTCACGAGGCGCCCTCGCATGCCGACCTTGCCGTCCTCGCCGTAGACGCTGCCCTGGATCTTGACTTCGAGGGCTGTGCCGTCCGCCTTGACACAAGACAGGTTCTCGGTCCTCAGGTAGGCGCGCTCCGAGCTGATATCCCCGTAGCCGGCGGCGATCACGAAGCACTCGCGGTATTCCGCCCTGAAGCGGTTGGGCAGCACCGAGTTGTCGGAGAGACGGATCAGCACCGGTTGCGGATTGCTCTGTGACTGCCCGCCGGTCGGGGCGTCCAGGCCGCCCAGCATCTGCCCTCGTGTGAAGCTGACCGGGAGAAACGTGTCGATGTTCGGGAGCGGAGGTTTTCCGGCCGGGGTCGATCCCGTCGACGCGACATTGGTTCTGGCGGCATCGGGCAGCGATACCTTGACCAGCATCGGTACCGGCGGCGGCGCCGGTGCCAGTGGAATCGGACCGGGTGATCCGAGTGGGATCGTGCCACGGCCGACAGGAGGCGAGACGCCCGACGGCGAAGTCCGTGCATCGAGCGCAGCGCCCGGCGGAAAGCTCGTCGGCTCCGACGCCGGGGACAAAACGGGTGCCGGCTGCTCGGGCGGCTTCAGGGCCGTCGTGGGAGGCGAGGCTGCCGGCACGAGGCGCTTCTCCAGATCCGTGAAGCGGGCCATGGTCTTGGCTTCGAATTCAGCGCGCTCGCGATTGATGCGCGACTGCTCTTCGCGATCCGCGCGCAACTGCGCGACGGTCTTGCCCGCTGTGCCGACCCAGTTGTCGACTTCACTGAGCTGCGAGCCGGGCGCCAGCACATCGACGTTCGTGGTCCTCGTGTCGGCGGGGCGGCCCGGCGTGACGGGGCGGGTCGGGGCCTTCGTGCTCGACAACGCGAAGACCGCCCACAGCAAGCCGACGGAGCAACCGGCAATCGCCGCTGCCGTCCCGTACTGGCGCAATCGGGGGGGCAGTCGATCGAACGCGCCTCGGGCCCTGGCGATGACGGGCATGGCCATGTCATTCCCCCCCTCTACGAATGATGAAGACGGCCGTGCTGTCGCCCGGGCGCAGGTTGTGGTTCTCGACGGCGACAGCCAGCACGTCGCCGGTCTCCCGGTCGAACTCCTGTTCGGCCAGGACGAGGTTGTCGTTGCTGACGTTGGTCAGCTGGTAGCGTTCACCGACCAAGCCTCGACCTTCGTAGGTGCGGGTCAGCGCGAATCGCGCCTCCTGCCAGAGACGCACCGGCCGATTGACTTCGTCGACGCGGATGTCGGCCGGCACCCGATCGGACGACATCGCGACCAGCATCGCCTTGAGCGAGCGGATGTGCGCGGGGGCCTGGCCGGCCGGGCCGGCCTTTGTTGAGTCGAGCAGCCTGGCTTGCCGCAGGGATCGATCGCGCAGGACGATGGTGTCGGCGGGCACATCAGAGCGGCGCAACAGCAGCGTATACGTGGCCTGCTGCGAGGAGATGAAGAGGTTGACGGGTTTGAGCCCGGTGCCGACCGGCCGGATGTAGATCTCGCCCTTGTCGGCGTCGCACTCGAGGACCACCTCGCCAGCCGGATTGGGCTGCGTCGGCACGGGGGAGGGTGCGGGCGCGGGAGCAGGTGAGGCAGCCCCGCCGGTGGAAGGGCTCGCGCCGCAGTTGCTCGAATAGATGTTCCCGAACACGTTGGTGATTGCCGCCCCGTCGATGCGGATCCGTGTCGGCTCCTGCATCGACAGCACGGCTTCGACGGACACGCCGTCGCTGACGTCGAGGGTCTGGAGCGCCGACGCCGGGAGGCTAGCGAGTGCCAGCGCTGCTGACAGCAGGGATGACGCGGACTTGACCGTTCGGTCCATACTGAATCTCCTCGAACGCCGTGAGATGCGCGCGGCCGCCTGCAAACTTGAAGCGCGCCACGTAGGATTTGAGTTCCGCCTCGCCGATCTCCTGGCCATTCAGCTGCCGTCGCAATCGCCCCGTCATGACGACGGATTGATCCGATTCGCTGGTGGCGAACTGCTTGATGTCGAAGCTGGTCGTGCCGTTGATGCGACGCAGGCGCTCGCCTTCGACGTCCATGCGCGTTTTCATGGCGTCGTAGTCGTCGGGCGCGACCCAGGCGAGCAGCTGCTCCTTCTTCCAGTCCAGGTTGGCCGGTGTTACGTCGAGGACCAGCCAGGCGACGTAGCCGCCCATCTGTTCGAGGTACGAGCTGCTGCCCTTGTCGCGGGTGACCCAGAAGGTCTTGTCGATGGTGGGCGGCACGACCATCGTGCGCTCGGACCCTAGAATGTTCACGATGAGCAAGAGGCACAGCACCTGGCTCACGATGAGCATGGCCAACCCCTGTCCCAGGCGCCGATTGCGGGCCCTGAGGTCCTTCAGGTCGCGTGATTGGGCGTTGGCATCCATGCCGGGCCTCGATCCGTGCTCAGCCGACCATCCGGCGAATGTGCGAGGGCGGCGTGACGCGCATCGAGCTCAGCGGGTTGACCGGCAGCGCCCAGTAAGCCCAATGGATCGCGAATGCCGGATGCTTGTCCGCCTTGATGCGGCCCATCCAGCGGCTCAGAAAGATGCCCACGGCCATGCTCAGCGCGAAGGCCCACTTGCTGCCCGACATGTAGCCGACGAAGAAGAAGAAGAGGACAGGCGCAGCGACATCGGCGTCCCAGAATCCGATCTTCCATGGATCGTCGAGGCGCCGCGGGATATACGGGTCGGATTGCATGACGATTCCCTTTCATGCGAGCGGATGGGCCGAACGCTCAGATGACGCTCAGATGACGGCGCCCATGATTGCGCCCGCGATGACCAGGCCGACCGCCCCGAAAATCGCCATGCCCAGATAGAACAGCACAGGCCCGAAATTGCGCAGCGCGGACAGCGAGATGAAGGCCACGATGAAGCCGACAAAGCCGACCAGCGCCTTGACCCCCGGCCCGAGGGCGGCGAGCTGGGCCAGCGCCGACACCATCGGGCCGGTGATGCCGGTGAAGGTGACGAGGTCGATGGCGTGACTGGGGGAGGTGGCTGCCAGCAGGCTCGCGACGGCCAGCGTGAGCATCAGGCTGTTGAGCATGGCGCGCCGGGAGGGCTTGCGCAGGTGCGGGAGTGCCCCGAGTTTCAGACCCGACGCGGCGAGGTTCGAGAAGAGTGCGTTCATGAAGAAGTGCTCCAGGAAAAGGTGGGACGTCGCTGGCATGTTGGTGGCATCACTTCGACAGAAGATCGGCCACCGCCCTTCGCACGACGGCCTCGGGTCCAAGCTCGAGCGCCAGCCGAACGCAGGCGTCCGACAGGTAACTCAGGTCCAGACGAGGGTCCGTGGATTTCTGGATGGCCCGCAGTTGATGCAGCGTCGTCCGGCGAAGGAGCGTGGGCGCCCAGCCGGGACGGTGTCTGCGCTGTTGCGGGGATGTCGGTCGAGACGCATCGGCTTTCGCTTGCGGGGACGCCGGTGACGTCTCGACCACTGAGGGTTGCGCGGCGGGGTACACGAGATCGGGGTCCATGCCGCTTCATCCTCGGAGTTCGAGGACCAGTTCGACGCGGCGATTCTTCGCGCGGCCATCCGACGAGTCGTTGCTGGCGACGAAGCAGCACAGGGGCGCGGCATCGATCGAGATGGCTGTGCCGGCCTCGGGTGCCCTCGTCAACAGGTAGTCGCGCACGGCCCGTGCCC
>Ga0105237_10007343_pt1 | contig 12077 bp, 7 predicted proteins | sample KBSC24metaG_FD_81520 | JGI IMG/M metagenome (GOLD analysis project Ga0105237, IMG submission 81520) | Corn rhizosphere microbial communities from Kellogg Biological Station, Michigan, USA - KBS C2-4 metaG | ecosystem: Host-associated > Plants > Roots > Rhizosphere > Soil | place: Michigan, USA...
CGATGGGATTGCCCGCGATCATAGAGGCTCCCTGCTGAACTGCGGATCCGGCGGCATGCAGGCCTTGATTTACTTTCTCTCCAAATGTCGCGCCTTGCGTCTGTCGGCCCACAGTGCTACCAGGGGTGTTGACTGATCTTTGGTTTGGTTGCTGACCTAATGCTATGACGGCTGTCATGGTCAAAACAAAAGTTGGGATAATTTTCTTCATTTTAGGGGTTGTTGATTGCGTGAACGTGATGATCCTTACAGTAGCAGATCAATCCGGGCAGGATTTTGTTACCTGTTTAAATGTCCTTATTTGAAAAAAATCCGGGAATTATAGTTCGGAGGGTGACGCTCCGAAAGATAACCGAAGGCCGTATCGGTGGTTTTTTATAGATTTATGCCCTGAAAAAAGTATAATCGTCAACAATTTGTCAAAGGAGCAGGTACAGGAAGAGCAAGAACTGGTACGGCGCATGGGAAAGGGAGATCAGCGTGCATTTAATGAAGTGTTCTCCTTATTATATCAGCGCATCACCTATATGGTCGTCAGGCTGGTGGGTGACGAAGACGATGCAAAAGATATATTGGCGGAGGTCTTTATAAAATTATGGGACAAACGGACAGATTTTCCATCTCTTTCGGCCATGAAGGCCTTTTTATACATATCAGCCCGCAACAGATCGCTGGATCATCTGAAATCAAAGAAAAGACGGGAAGCCTCAAAACATAGCTATATATATTGGATGGATCATCCCGAGGAGGTATCTACCCTCGTAATGAATGCAGAATTGGTGGCGCGGCTGGAGCGGGAGATACAGGCCTTGCCGGCCAAATGCCGCGAGATCGTTCAATTAGCTTACTATCAAGGTCTTTCATCCGAAGAGATCGCCGAACGGCTCGGCATCTCGCTGCAAACCGTCTGGAACCAAAAAACGACTGCCATGAAAAAGCTCCGCTCAGCCTTTCTGCGTAATGGTATAAAGGGGGTATGGCTTGCCGGTTATCTGGGACTGCTGGAATTCCTGAAAAAATGACCTTTTCCCGCCTGATCCTATAATTTCTCATCTTTTTCATAGTAGTAAACCAGGACACTGTCGTTCTATAAGTAAATGCAGGATCCATTCGAAAATATACAGGATAAGGAAAGGGCCGCGGAGCTCATTGCCGGACATCTCGGGGGATCGCTTTCCGACGTGGAAAAAAAAGAGTTGGAAGAATGGATCGGTGCATCCGAATGGCATCGCGCCTATTATGAGCAGTGCCTCGACCCTGCTGCCCTGCATCAGATGATGACGGATTATCGTAAAGCCGCGGACCTGGAAGATGATCTGAGAGGAGCCATCCGGCGCAGGCTGGGCAATAGCGCAAACCCTATCTACTTTCTGAGGAATATATGGTTCAGGGCCGCCGCTGCCATCATAATTATATCGATCACAGGCGTTTATTTTTGGTACAAAGGGCCGTCACGTCATGCTGTAATAGCAACAAGGCAGGCGGAGCCTATCCCGCCGGGCCGCCAGGGCGCCATCCTGACGCTGGCCGACGGAAGCCAATTGACCCTCGACAGCCTTCCCAACGGCATTGTCGCGGAGCAAAACGGCTCACAGGCATCCGTAAAAGATGGTCAGCTGGCCTATCGTGCCGGAGGCGTGGCCGCCACTACTGCCGCAACTTATAATACGATCACTACCCCCAGGGGAAGGCAATACCAGATGACCCTTCCCGACGGTACCAAAGTGTGGCTCAATGCTGCCAGCCGGATCACTTTCCCGACTGCGTTCACCGGCGCAGAAAGGAAGGTAACGGTCGTCGGAGAAGCATATTTCGAAGTAGCCCGCCATGCAGACAAGCCTTTTATAGTATCGGCCGGTGGCGCCGGTATCGAAGTGCTTGGTACGAGCTTCAATATAAGCGCATACGGGGACGAAAGCAATGTCAAAGCGACGTTGCTGGAAGGCAGTGTTAAAGTGGTCCCATCCGGGGATGGTCCATCGAAAACAGGTGTCGTCCTTAAGCCCGGTCAGCAGGCCATACTAAACGGTGAGCTGCAGGTGAACGCCAATGTAAATACCGAGCAGGTCATTGCCTGGAAAAATGGATTGTTCTATTTCAACAGCACCGGGATTGCGGCGGTAATGCAGCAGCTTTCAAGATGGTATGACATCGACGTGCGCTATGAGGGTAAAGTGCCGGATATCAGGGTGTCGGGTAAAATGGACAACGGACTAAACCTTAACGAAATATTGGAATTCCTCACAAAAATGGAAGTTAAACAACGACTGGTGGGGAGGACGGTCATTATCAGTGACAACTAAAAACCTTATTACCCAAAAACAATAAAGCCGAAAGTGTTACGACCACTCTCGGCAGACGTCCGGGTAATATGCAAAACGAGTCTTGAAACAACTGCTTATTCATCACCCAAACTTTGCAAATGTATGCAAAAAACTGCTTTTTGTAGACGGTCAGCCTATGGAGGTAACCCCTATGTCACCAAAACACTGTTAGTCATGAAGCTAACAATCATATTTTTAACTGCTGCCTTCCTGAATGTACATGCTAAAGGCTTATCGCAGACGGTCACATTTTCCGGGAAGAATGTGGCGATCAGGCCGGTGTTCGAGGCTGTCGAGAAGCAGACCGGTTACTTCTTCGTCTATAATGATCCGTTGCTGAAGGATCTGAAAACTGTCACTATCAAGGCGGACAAGGTTCCCTTAAAAGATTTTCTGGACATGCTGTTCAGGGACCTGCAGCTGGATTATACCATCCGGAGCAAGACCATCTTATTATTTCGCAAAACGCCTGCGATCGATGCATCGCCGGCCAACCGGACGACGGATATAGATGAGCCGTCCCCTGTCACTGTGCTGGGGATTGTCACCGGGGAAGATGGGCAGCCCCTTGCAGGCGCCACTGTCACAAACAGACGGACAAAAAAGTCTGTCGTTACAAAGTCCGATGGAACTTTTGTTTGCAGTGCCGGCGAAGGGGATGTGCTTCAGATAACGTATGTCAATTATCACCCGGAGGAAGTCCTCGTAAAGAACCCGGTAATGCCGGGCCGCTCGCTGACGTTCAATATCGTACTGAGACCTGCTGTCAGCAATCTTAACCAGACAGTGGTAAATGGCATCTACAGAAGACCCGTTGAAAATTACACCGGCGCTGCCCAAACCTATACAGTGGAGCAGTTGCGGACGGTGAACAATACCAACATTCTTTCGGCTTTACGTTCGCTGGATGCATCCTTTCAGCTGCCTTCGGATATAAAATTCGGCTCAGACCCCAACCATCTGCCCCAGATACAGGTGCGAGGCTCCAACAGCATCGCCAATGCAAATCTTACCAGCCAGTATGGCTATATCAGCAATCCTCCTTTATTTATCCTGGATGGCTTCGAGGTGCCATTGCAGACCATCTATGACCTGGACATGAACAGGGTCAGCAAGCTCACCATACTCAAGGATGCCGCAGCCACGGCTATCTATGGCTCCAAGGCTGCCAATGGAGTCCTGGTCATCGAGACGGTACAGCCAAAGAAAGGAAAGCTGCGGCTTTCCTACAATAATAATCTTTCCATAAGCGCCCCCGATCTTACCAGCTATCATTTGCTGGATGCGGGTCAGAAGCTACAATTGGAGAAGGCCGCCGGGATCTATAATACGACCCCGCAGCTTGGCATCCGTGGCAAGGAAGCGCTGGATATGCTCTACAATCTCCGGCTGGCAGAGGAAAGAAGGGGTGTCAATACCTATTGGCTTTCACAGCCGGTGACCACGGAATTCAGTCAGAAGCACAGCGTCTATGTCGAAGGCGGAGATGATTACATGAGGTACGGCGCCGATCTGTCGTATAACAGGAATGGAGGCGTTATGAAAGGCTCTAAGCGGGACAACCTGGCAGGCGGTATTCATCTTATCTACCACAAGGACAAATTGCAATTCACCAATTACCTGTCCGTCATTTATAACAATTCCGTCAACAGCCCTTACGGCGGTTACTCTCAGTATGCCTTGCTGAATCCCTATTTGCGTCCCCGGGATAGCATCACCGGCGCCGTGCCAAAAATATTGGAGCCGGCCTTTTATGAGCAGGGATTACAGTATTCCAATATCACCTATAACCCCATGTACGACGCTACCCTAAGTACCCGGAACAACACCGGCTATCTCAGGGTAACAGATAATTTTCAGGCGGATTGGAATATCCAGGAGGACCTGAAGCTCAGCACCCGCTTCAGCATGTATAGCCAGAGGAATTCGGGCAATGTATTCCTGCCGGCAGATGCGGTGGAGTTTGTCAACACACCGGACAGTCTGTTTTCAACACGCGGTTATTATCAACAGTTAACGGGGCAAGCTTCCAGCTACCAGGCGGATGTCTTCCTCAACTACGGGAAGAATATCGGTAAGCATACCCTTTTCGCCACCGGCGGCACCCATATACAGCAAGATAAGTCCTACGATAATACGGTGACGGTGCAGGGCTTCCCTAATTCGACCATGGACAATATCCTCTTCGGTCTTCAGTACCCTATCAACGATAAGCCCACCGGCTCCGAAAGCATTGCACGGCTGATCAGCTATTATGCCAATGTCAGCTACGCCTATGATTACAGGTATCTGCTGGATGTCTCTTTCAGAAGGGATGGCTCGTCATTGTTCGGCACTGACCAGCATTATGCGCCCTTCTGGTCGGTGGGTGCCGGCTGGAATCTGCACAAGGAGAGGTTCGTTCATATACCCAGCATGATCAACCGCCTTAAGCTGCGTGCTTCGTATGGCTCTACCGGCTCACAAAATTTCCCTTCTTTCGCCGCCACGCAGGCCTACAGCTATCTGACAGGATTCCGGTACCTGAATCACATCGGGGCAACGATGATCAGCCTGGGCAATAAAGATCTGAAGTGGCAGCAAACCAATAAGCTCAACATGGGTACGGATATCGAGCTGCTGAACGGGCGCATCCAGGCCACCTTCAACTATTACATCGAAAAGACGGACAATCTCTTTACCACCGTTAATACCACGCCTTCTTCCGGCTTTGCCAGCTACTATGCCAACCTGGGAAAAGTACAGAATAAAGGATACGAGGTTTATCTCACCACTTTTATGCTGAAGAATGAAAGGAAGAATATCTATTGGAGCTTTTACGCCAATGCGCTGCACAATGAAAACAGGCTGCTGAAGATATCCGACGCCCTGAAAGCGCAAAATGACAAGGCGGTGGGTCAGCAAACAAAGACAGACAATCCTATTACGGCGCCGGTCCTTCAGTATAAAGAAGGGCAGAGCGTAAGCACAATTTATGCCGTACGGTCGCTGGGCATCGATCCCAGCACAGGTAACGAGATCTTCCTTACCCGCGATGGTAAACAAACCTATAAATGGAGCCCGCTGGATGAGGTTCCTGTAGGCGACAATGCACCGAAGGTTACGACCAATCTCGGCACCAACGTTATGTACAAAGGCGCCAGCATCAATGTCTCCATGCGTACGGAACTGGGCGGGCAGATGTACAACAGCACGCTGGCGGATAGAGTGGAGAATGCCAATCCCTATTACAATGTGGATATCCGGGTATTGACAGACCGCTGGCAGAAGCCGGGCGATGTTGCACGATTCAAAGGCCTGGCTACCCTGGATGGACAAACGCGTACGGATATCACCAGGGCGACATCGCGGTTCATACAAAAGAACAATACCCTGTATTGTGATGCTATTACGCTGGGCTATTTGTTCCCGCGACAGCTGACCAATCGCTGGAAGATGAGCCGGCTGCAGTGCTACCTGTACATCAATAACCCCTTTGTCGTGTCATCTATCAGACAGGAGAGAGGCGTGGATTATCCCTTTGCACGCAATTATTCATTCTCGATGCAATTGGGCTTTTAACATTTAAAATCGACTGGTATGAAAAAGGAAATAACAGGTATACTGCTGCTAACCCTGGTCATTGCGCCGGGCTGCAAAAAATTTCTGGATGTGAGACCCAGGACGATAGTGGAGCAGAGCCAGCTTTTGAACTCCGAAAATGGATTCCAGGATGCCATGTATGGCGTGTACACCGTGATGTCGAATACATCGCTATACGGTGATCAGCTGACTATGAGCTTCCTGGATGTGCTGGGGCAGGATTATGACTGCCAAACCAACCCTTCGCATATCTTTTATCAGACGGCTGTTTATAATTATACGGACGGAGGGGTGAAGAGCAGGATACAGAACATCTGGGATTCCATGTATAATGCGATCGGCAATGTAAATAATGTGCTGGGCAACATCGACGGGAAGAAGGGTGTGTTCCAGCCGGGGAATTACGAGCTGGTGAAGGGAGAGGCGCTCGGTCTTCGTGCGTTTATGCATTTCGATCTGCTACGCATGTTTGGCGGCGCCTACGTCAACCATCCCACACAGGCGGCTATCCCTTATGTCACAGCTGTATCGGGCGGAGTCACGCCATTGTCAAACGTGACCGAGGTATTGGATAAGGTGATAAAAGACCTGACGGATGCTTTGCCGCTGCTTGCGCACTATAAGACCATCGATCCGGGTTATACGCAAGCGGATGTCCTTCCGAATGATTGGTTAAATAGCCGGCAGAGCCACTTCAATTATTGGGCGGCGGAAGCCACCCTTGCCAGGGTTTACCTGTACAAAGGGGATAAGCAGCGCGCGTTGGAGCATGCCCTACAGGTGATCAATTCCGGCATGTTCGAATTCGAGACGAGCGACCGGCTAACCAATCTGAATGACCGGACCTTTATTCCCGAACAGGTGTTTGCCCTGAGCAAATTCAATCTGAGATCGCAAGTGACTACGTATTTCCAGGTACCGGCAGGTACCATCAATACCGGTGAGAATCTGCAGCTCACCAATACGTATGGCAACGGCGGGGTAGTGGACCAGATCTATGAGATCACCCAGGGGGGCGTGACGGATATCCGGTATGCAGCGCTTTGGCAGCTGAGCGGCAATGTTTATTTCACTTCCAAATACTGGCAGGATGGCGTATCCAGTCAATTTGCCAATCTTGTTCCCCTGATCAGGCTGCCGGAGATGTATTACATAGCGGCCGAATGTTCCGACCCCGCTACAGCGACTGGTTATCTGAACATCGTCCGGGAACAAAGAGGACTTAGCGATCTGGCTGACGGACTGGATGCAACGGCTATACAGAATGAAATATTGAAAGAGTACCAAAAGGAGTTTTATGCAGAGGGTCAGATGTTCTATTATTACAAAAGACTGAACATTTCCCAGATAAGGTTCTCCAATATCCCCGGCTCCGACAACATATACATCCTGCCATTGCCGGACAATGAATTGCAATACAGAGGCAAATAATCTTTAACGACAATTTATTTTATGATACGTCTTCTATTAATATTTCTTGTACCGGTGTACTTTCTGGGCGCCTGTACAAAACAAAATATCGCGGCCGGCTCCGATGCGGATGCCAGCGTATATTTTATATATCCCGTCAACTTTGCCAGTCCCAGCAGCTTCGACAGCCTCAACTATACCTTTGTCGGGAAGAGCGATGATGTTGTGAAGGATACGATCCGGCTGGCAGTGCGTGTTGCGGGCAGGACGGCCGATCATGATCGTGCCATCGATCTGTCAGCGGCAGGCGCCGGCACGACAGCGGTGGAAGGGGTACATTATAAGCTGCTGCACTATGTCATGCCCAAAGATTCTTTCCAGACGATGCTGGGCGTCGTGCTGCTGCGTGATCCGTCGCTGCTGGACACGTCGGTGGTGCTGAACCTGCAGCTAAAGTCGTCTTCCGACTTTCCGGTGACGATGAAGGACACGATCATGGACGATGGAAAATTTTATACAAAGAGCAGCCTGAAGGTGATCTTTACAGACAGGCTGATCAAGCCAAACAATTGGGATTCCTACCTGGTAACCTTTTTCGGGGCCTATAGCAAAGTAAAGTTCAGGTTCATCACCGATGTGATAGGTGTATCGGCTTTCCCGAATGCCGGTCCCGGCAGGATCACATTTCCCCAGATGCAGTATTATCAGAATGTGGTGCGAAATGCATTGGTCGATTACAATGCGGCGCATGGGCCGCTGATCGATGAGAATGGTAATGCTGTTGTAATTCCTTAAATTATTAAGCTTACAGAAATGAGAAAAATAATGATATCGATGCTGGTGGTGTCTACGTTGCTAACCAGCTGTTACAAGGATAAGGGCAATTATGCCTATCACTCCATCAATGATGTGATGGCCGTCACTTCCGCGGATACGTTCAAGGTGATGCGGCTCGATACGTTGAAGATCGATCCCCAGATAAAGGGATTGGATCCTGGGCGCTTACGGTTCGAATGGCGCGTAGATCCCGTAGCCGACCCCGCAGAGCCCCTGGGCATCGGTAAGCTCGTGGTATTATCCAGGCAACGTACTATGAATGAGCAGATCACGCTGGATGCAGGCTCCAACTATTACAACCTGGACCTTGTGATGATAGATACGGTGACAGGTGTGAGCTATTTTAAGCATATGAAACTGCAGGTGACCACTGCGTTCCAGACAGGATGGATGATGATTGCGCAAAATGGCGGCGGTAAAACCGACATCGACTTCATAACCCCCGGGAATCAGGTGTACTATAATATTTATTCCGCGGCCAACCCGGACCAGCCCTTGCCTTCTTCATCCTTCAAGCTTATCAGCCTGAACAATGTCGGTATCCTGGGATCGCTGACACTTGTATTCTTCGACAATGAAGGGTATACGCTGGATAATACGACATTCGAGGTGCGAGGCAAATATTCCAGCTTGTTCTTTTCCCCGCCGGCCGTGATAGCACCGAAGAATATGTACAAGCCAAGCATCTTTCAATTTGGTCCTTATACGTTCAGCGGCGGAAAGATCTACCAGCTCAATGGCATCTATGCGTCCACCTTATTTGGTGCGGCCTATACCCAGCCTGACGGATTGGGTTATGATGCGGCGCCTTATGCAGCGGGCGGTCTGTCTTACGGAGGGATCTTTTTCGATCAGCTGAACCATCGCTTTATATATGACGGAGGGGGTACGTCCACGTCGCTGAAAGTCTTTCCTGCCGCAACCGGCATGGCATTCGACCTGAACAATGTGAAGAAGAAGATGCTAACGATGAAGGCGGGCATGGGATGGGATCTCTGGCCCGACAACTGGTACGCAGTGTTTAAGAACGAGGGTGACGACAGCTGTTTCCTTTATACTGTCAATGCCAATGGGAATATGACGACGACGCCGGTGGCAGCGGGTATGCAGCCTATCCTGAACAGTCCGGATGTAGCAAGAAGTCCTGATTACCTGTTTTCGAATACCGTAAAGCAGATGTATTATGCGGCTGACAATAAATTGTATGTATATGATATGGCGGCCAACCAGTCCCGGGTGGTGTATCAATTCCCGTCCGGTGAAATGATCACGGCTCTGCAAATGCAAAACAATACCATCACGGTGGCGACATATAATGGCGACGCCGGCGGCGGTACGGTGTATGATCTTCCCATTTCTTCCACGGGTGATATCAGCGGTAATACCTATACAAGGAAGAACGATGGATTTGAAAAAATTATCACTTTAACGTTCAAGGTCGGTTAACTTTTAAATATTCACTATGCTACAGACATTTTTTCGCCGGATATCGGCGATAGCGCTTTTTTTGTCCCTTTTCGCAGCGGTACAGGGGCAAAAGAAATTTATCATCAGGGGTGAGACAGGACAGGAGAATAACGGGAAGATGGTGCGGCTCGCCAATTATAAGGATCATCATAACGATTCAGCTATTGTAAAAGACGGGAAATTTCTCTTTGCAGGGACGATCGGTCAGCCGGCTAAGGTATACATCAGCATTGCCGGGATAAAGATGAAGACCGCAAAGATCGGGGACGTCGTCGAGATGACTGATGGGCAGGATTTTTATCTGACAGAGGGGCTCACGACTATCAAAGGGGTGAAGATGGCCACTGCCGTCATCGACAACCCGGTTCAGAAGGAGTATGTGGCATTGAAAGGCCTGAGGAAACCTTACCAGGACCGGATCAATGTCTTGTGGAGTCAGATCTACAGCGCTAAAGACAAAGATTCGATACGGGCGCTGAAGAGGGAGCGAAAAGCATTGAATGATACGCTTGCGCAGGTGGACCTGGCATTTATAAGACAGCATCCCGGCTCTTATGTGGCATTCGACGTGGTAGAGGGACAATACATCGTTATCGAGGATCCTGTGACTTTCGAGGCGATGTACAATGCCCTTACCCCAAAGTTCAGAAGCTCCGAAACAGGCATGAAGATGGCGGATGCGCTTGCTGCCGCAAAGCTCGTAGTGGTCGGCCAGCCGGCGGTGCAGTTCACGCAAAATAATGTGAACGATGAACCTGTATCCTTATCTTCATTCAGGGGGAAGTATGTGCTGGTGGATTTTTGGGCCAGCTGGTGCGGACCTTGCCGGATGGAATATCCTTACCTGCATAAGGCATATGATAAATATAAAGGTAAGAACTTCGATATATTGGGCGTATCGCTGGACAGTAAGAAAGACCTGTGGGTAAAGTCGATCAGCGACAACAATTTTCAGTGGCCGCTGGTATGCGATCTGAAAGGATTCAAAAATGAGGCGGCGCTGGCCTATGGAGTTCACGCCATTCCGCAGAATTTCCTGGTCGATCCACAGGGCATTATCATTGCAAAGGACCTGCGGGGCGATGATCTGCCCGATAAGCTGGAAGAGGTGCTGCCAGCGTCTTCAGCAGCCATTCAAGGCGGGACTGCCACGGTAGAGGTGAATGTTGGAGCCGTAAAGGCCAATACTGTATACCTGGCTTACAGGATCGGGGAGGAGCATCATGCCGACTCTGCTAAATTGAAAGACGGGAAAGCGACATTGAGCCTGCAGATCCCTAATCCTCTCTCTGCCATGCTGTGGCTGGATAACAGGGGCTTTGGCTATGTGAATGGCAACCGGCCGGATCTGCTGATCCTGCTGCTGGAACCCGGCAGGATACATGTAGAGACCACCGACTCCGTAAAGAAAGCGACGATCACAGGCGGACCGCTGACTACAGAGATGCTGGTGTACAGAAAATATGTTTCGGAGCCCCTGGCCCGGCTGGAAGACCTGAATGCGGAAATGATGCTGGCCGCCCCTGAGAAAAGGGAGGACTCCGTATTTTGCAACAGGATCTGGGACTCGATGCGGATAGAAGTTACAAAGCTGAAGGAGCTGCAGACAGTGTTTGCCAAACAAAATCCTGATAATTATGGCAGCCTGGAAGCATTGAGCCAGGCAGGAGGAGCAAATATCAACGCCGATGCCTTAGGTCCTTTGTTCGATCGTCTTTCAGAAAGGCTTCGGAGCTCAGCAGATGGCAAAGATCTGGCTGCAAAGATCGAGACGGCCCGCAAGACAGGCATCGGAGCGACGGCGCCTGATTTTACCCAGAATGATGTAAATGATAAGCCTGTAAAGCTGTCCGATTTCCGGGGCAAATATGTATTGCTGGATTTTTGGGCCAGCTGGTGCGGGCCTTGCCGGGCGGAAAACCCCAATTACGTAAAGGCGTACCATATGTATAAGGACAGGAATTTTACCCTGTTGGGCGTATCCCTGGACAAGAAAGAGGATAGGCAGGCCTGGCTGTCTGCGATCAAAAAGGATGGTCTGGAATGGACACAGGTCTCCGACCTGAAATATTGGTATAATGACGTGGCCAAATTGTATGATGTCAGGGCTGTTCCCCAGAATTACCTCATCGGGCCGGATGGGAAGATCATTGCAAAAAATCTGAGAGGAGAGGCATTGTTGAGGAAACTGGAGGAGGTGTTCAGGCCTTAGGGCCTGTTCCTTTTGATCATTGATTTACAAAGGGACAACGGCATTTTGAAATAATATCAAATTTATCGATGTTTTGGTTAGGATTTGATAGATAGTATCTATGAGCGGATTGGGAAAATTGATTTACTTTAGCATGTATGAACATATGAACATTTGACTGCCATTCAAATTTTCATCTTTAATTCAACTTAATGACACAGAACCAAGCTAACGTATTGTTTGCCGCCCTGCCGATGCTGCTCGCC
>Ga0105237_10007349_pt1 | contig 12073 bp, 10 predicted proteins | sample KBSC24metaG_FD_81520 | JGI IMG/M metagenome (GOLD analysis project Ga0105237, IMG submission 81520) | Corn rhizosphere microbial communities from Kellogg Biological Station, Michigan, USA - KBS C2-4 metaG | ecosystem: Host-associated > Plants > Roots > Rhizosphere > Soil | place: Michigan, USA...
AAAGCCGGTCCAAAGCCGATTAGTGTGGTGGTTCAGAAGTTCTCTTCACCATTGCTGCGAGTCTATCAAGAGAACTTCTGAACCAAAACCACACTAGAATCATAGGTTTCTAGTGTCCTTTTGAATCCGAAGTTCGCGAGAGAAGCGCGGCAAGGTGTGGCGAACTTCGGATTCGGGACACTAGTAACCATGCCACGGATGGAACTCCGCGCCGGCAGCAAAATTTGCTACAATGCCGGTCTGACTATTTTGGCCATACGAAATTGGACCTGAAGCGATTGTTTGCCAGATCGATGACGGATGGGCCCGACCTTGTCGGGCCGCCGGTGCCGCCGTCGCCGCGATCGGCGAAGCGAAAGATGATGTTCATCACGCTGGCGGGAATTCTCGCGATCGCCGGCGCGCTCGTGGGCACTTACTACTTTGCGATGCGGCCGGTGACGTTACGGATTGCGGTCGGTCCCGCCAACAGCGATGACATCAGGGTGGTCCAGGCCCTGACGCAAGCCTTTGCCCATACGCGCGGCGTTGTCCGTTTGCGTCCAATGCAGACCGATGGCGCCACCGCGAGCGCCCAGGCGCTCGCCGAGGGCAAGGCCGACCTCGCCATCATCCGCGGCGATCTCGAAGTGCCGAAAAACGCCCAGGCCGTGGCGACGCTGCGCAAGAACGTCGCGGTGCTGTGGGTGCCGCCGCCTGCCAGGACCAAGGGCAAGAAAGCCGGTCCGAAGCTCACCAAAATTGCGCAACTGGCCGGACACCGCATCGGCGTGGTCGGCCGCACCCAGGCCAATGTCAATTTGCTCAAGGTGATCCTGCAGCAATATGGCATCGATCCGAGCAAACTCGAGATCGTTCAGTTTCCGGCGGCCGAAGCCGCGGACGCCATCCGCAACCAGAAGGCGGACGCCTATCTCGCCGCTGGACCGGTCAACAGCAAGATCACCGCGGATGCGATCGCAGCATCGACGCGCGATGGCGGTACGCCGACCTTCCTCGCCATCGATTCGGCCGAGGCGATTGCGCAAAACCACCCGATGTACGAGGCGTCGGAAATTCCCGCCGGCGCCTTCGGCGGTGCGCCCGCCAAACCCGACGATGAGGTGAAGACGATCAGCTTCGCCCACCACATCGTTGCGCGCAAAGGCCTGTCGGACTCGACGGTGGCCGCCTTCACCCGGCAGTTGTTTGCGATCCGGCAGGCGGTGATGACGGAATTCCCGCTGGCTGCGAAAATCGAGACCCCGGATACCGACAAGGACGCCGCGATCCCGGTGCATCCGGGTGCCGCGGCCTTTGTCGACGGCGAGGAAAAAACCTTTCTCGATCGCTACAGCGATTACATCTGGTGGGGACTGATGGCGCTGTCCGCCATGGGTTCCGCCGGCGCGTGGTTCGCGGGCTATCTGAAGAAGGATGAGCGCGGCAACAACTCATCGCTGCGCGAACGTTTGCTGGAAATGATCGCGGCGGCGCGCCGCAGCGATTCCGCCGAGGAGCTCGACCAGATGCAGGCCGAGGCGGACCAAATCCTGCGCGACACGCTGAACTGCTTCGAGCACGGCGCGATCGAGGAAGGGGCGTTGACCGCCTTCAATATCGCGCTCGAGCAATTCCACAATGCGGTGGCCGACCGCCGGGCGTTGCTGATCAGCATGCCGCAAAATCTGCAAAGGGCCGGCGCGCAGTTCCGCGCCACCGGCACGTTGTAAGCCGCCATCGCTGTAATCTTGCCGTCACATAATCTTCCTAGGTCTGTCAGAGCTTTCAGCGCATCCTGTTGACCGATCAGGGAGGCTTGCATGACGATCAAAATTCCCCTTTCTCGCCGCCGTTTTCTTTCCACCGTCGCCGCGAGCGGCGCCGGCGCACTCGGCGCCGTTGCGACGCCCTATCTCAGCCGCGCCGCCGACCGGCCGCAGATTACCCATGGGGTGCAATCCGGCGATGTCGGCGCCGACGGCGGCGTGGTGTGGGCGCGCGCCGACCGGCCGTCGCAAATGATGGTCGAGGTTGCCACCTCAGATTCATTCACCAATGCCCGGGTTTTGCCGCCGATCGCGGCGCTGCCCGAGAGCGATTTCACCGCGAAAATGCTGCTGGAAAATCTCCCGAGCGGGCAGGACATTTTTTATCGCGTCCAATTCCGTGACCTCGCGCATATCGACATTTCAAGCGAGCCGGCCGTCGGCCGCTTTCGCACCGCGCCAGCCGACCGGCGCGATGTCAGCTTCGTCTGGGGCGGCGATGTCGCCGGACAAGGCTGGGGCATCAATCCCGACGACGGCGGCATGTTCACCTTCGCCACCATGACCAGGCACAGGCCGGATTTCCTGCTGCATTCCGGCGATACCATCTATGCCGACGGCATCATTGCCGCCGAGGTGAAGCTCGCCGACGGCAAGGCCTGGAGGAACGTCACGATCCCGGAAAAGGCCAAGGTCGCCGAGACGCTCGACGAATTCCGCGCCGCGCATAAGTACAATTTCCTCGACGACAATGTGCGCGCCTTCAATGCCGAGGTGCCGATCTTCGTGCAGTGGGACGACCACGAAGTCACCAACAACTGGTCGGCGTCGAAACAGCTTCCCGCCGCCTACAAGGAGCGCGACATCCATTTGCTCGCCGCGCGTGCGGCCCGCGCGTTCCACGAGATGTATCCGATGCGCGAAAGCATCATCGAGCCGGGGCGGGTCTATCGCACCCTGAGCTATGGCCCGCATCTCGACGTCTTCATGCTGGATGAGCGCAGCTATCGCGGCCCCAATGGTCCCAACCTGCAAACCGCTTACGGTCCCGACAGCTACTTTCTCGGGCCCGATCAGCTGTCATGGTTGAAGCGCGCCTTGCTGAACTCGCGCGCCACCTGGAAGGTGATCGCCTCCGACATGCCGCTCAGCCTGATCGTTTATGACGACGCGACGAATAAAAAAGGTTCGGAAGCCTTCGCGCAAGGCGACGGCCCGCCGCGCGGCCGCGAACTCGAAATCGCCGATCTGTTGCGCTTCATCAAGACCTCAGGCGTCGCCAACACCGTGTGGCTGACGGCGGATGTGCACTACGCCGCCGCGCATTGCTACAATCCCGACAAGGCGCAATTTCAGGATTTCGAGCCGTTCTGGGAATTCGTCTCCGGGCCGCTGCATGCCGGGACTTTTGGGCCGAACGAACTCGACAACACGTTTGGGCCCGAGGTGAAATTCATCAAGGCGCCGGGTGCGGACAAGCAGAACCTGCCGCCATCAGCCGGAATGCAGTTCTTCGGTCACGTCGAGATCGACGGCGCAACCGGACAGATGACGGTGACCTTGCGGGATCGCGCCGACGTGGCGCTGTGGTCGATCACGCTCGATCCAAAAATGGGGTAGCAAGGCGGCATCTCAACAATGCTTGCAGCGCGTCGGCCGAGTAGGGCTTGGGGCAGCCTCGGATTGTCCGCGACCGGTTCCGATTGCGAAACCATCACGTCGTTGTTCCCTTAGTCTGTGCACTTGTGCACATAACAATCTGATATGTTCCGTTATTGTCGGTACTCGCTGGCAGGGGGCATGAGGGGTGATGGCGAACGAAAATCCTCCGGAGCAACGGCCGTTCAACAATCTGTTGCGGCGGCTCAGCGCCAGCGATTTTGCGTTGATCGCGCCACATCTCGCGCCGGAAGAGGCGAAGGCCGGCGAGCTGCTGTATAATCCCGGCGACCACGTCGATACCGTCCACTTTCCGTGCGGACCGAGTCTGGCGTCCTTTCTGGTACCCAGCGAGGACGGCCGCGACGTCGAAACCATTCTGGTCGGCCGCGAAGGCGCCGTCGGCGGTATCGTCAGCCAGGGACATCTGCCGGCCTATACCCGCATCATGGTCAAGTTTGGCGGGCCGTTCGCGCGCCTGCCGATTGGAAAGCTGGAGGCGGCGAAAGCCAGGTCGGCCACGTTGCGCAACGTGTTCGCGCGTTATGCCGACTGCTTGCTGGCCCAGATATTACAGTCGACGGCCTGCAATGCGATCCATTCGATCGAACAGCGCACCGCCAAATGGATCCTCTCGGCGATGGAACGCACCAACGGCGACAACATCGTGCCGCTTACCCATGAGCAGCTGGCGGCCCTGCTGGGGGTCGGCCGCAGCTATACCAGCCGCGTGATGCAGACGTTCAAGGCGGAAGGCGTCCTGGAGACCCGCCGTGGTTCGATCCTGATTCGCAACCGCGAGGCGCTGCGGATCCGGGCCTGCTTGTGCAACGAATCCGTCAAAAACCACTTCGAGGAAGTGCTGCGCGGGGTGTATCCCACTGAGGAGGCCCACTGCGGCTGAAGCCGGCCCGGCTGGGAGCGAAATCAGCTAACCAAACCGCAAACAACGCATTGTTTTCCGGCGATTTCTGACTATATTGCGTCGCAACGCGTAAGGTTTGCCCGGTCCTTTTGGCCGGGCTTCCTTTTTGGGCGCGATGCGCCCGCAAATTCCAGGTTTTGAGCGTGATCCGGAAAAGTGGGTCCCGGTTTTCCGGCGAGATCGTGCTCCAGCCATTGCCCGATTCAGAAGAAGAGCTATGAAACTTCGCAACGTCGCCATCATCGCCCACGTCGACCACGGCAAGACCACGCTGGTCGATCGCCTGCTGCAGCAATCCGGCACCTATCGCGACAACCAGCGCGTGGTCGAGCGTGCGATGGATTCCAACGATCTGGAGCGCGAGCGCGGCATCACCATTCTCGCCAAGGCGGCGTCGGTGCAGTGGAAGGATACCCGCATCAACATCGTCGATACGCCGGGCCACGCCGATTTCGGCGGCGAGGTCGAGCGCATCCTCAACATGGTGGACGGCGCGCTGGTGCTGGTGGACGCCGCCGAGGGCCCGCTGCCGCAAACCAAGTTCGTGGTGTCGAAGGCGCTCAAGGTCGGGCTGAAGCCGATCGTCGTCATCAACAAGGTCGACCGTCCCGACGCCCGGCCGACCGAAGTCATCAACGAAGTGTTCGATCTGTTCGCGGCGCTCGACGCGAGCGAAGAGCAGCTCGATTTTCCGATTCTTTATGGTTCGGCCAAGCAGGGCTGGATGGCGGAAAGCCCGGAGGGTCCCAAGGATGCCGGCATGCAGCCGCTGTTCGACCTGATCCTGCGCCATGTCGCGCCGCCGACCGTCGAAGACGGCCCGTTCCGCATGATCGGCACCATTCTGGAAGCCAATCCCTATCTCGGCCGCATCATCACCGGCCGCATCACCTCGGGCACCATCAAGCCCAACCAGGCCGTGAAAGTGCTCGGCGGCGACGGCAAGCTGATCGAAAACGGGCGCATCACCAAAATCATCGCGTTCCGCGGCATCGAGCGCACGCCGCTCGATGAAGCCGAAGCCGGCGACATCGTCGCCATCGCCGGGCTCACCAAGGGCACCGTGGCTGATACCTTCTGCGACCCCTCGATCGACATTCCGCTGAAGGCGCAGCCGATCGATCCGCCGACGGTGTCGATGTCCTTCATCGTCAACAATTCACCGCTCGCCGGCACCGAAGGCGACAAGGTGACCAGCCGCATGATCCGCGACCGGCTGCTGCGCGAGGCCGAAGGCAATGTCGCGCTGCGCGTGACCGAAGCCGCCGACAAGGATTCCATGGAAGTGTCGGGCCGCGGCGAATTGCAGCTCGCGATCCTGATCGAGACCATGCGCCGCGAAGGCTTTGAGCTGTCGGTGTCGCGTCCGCGCGTGGTGCTGAAAAAGGACGAAGCGACCGGCGAGTGGCTGGAGCCGATCGAGGAAGTCGTGATCGACGTAGACGAGGAGCACTCCGGCGTCGTCGTGCAGAAGATGAGCGAACGCAGGGCCGAGATGATCGAGATGCGCCCCTCCGGCGGCCACCGGCTGCGGCTGGTGTTTTATGCGCCGACGCGCGGCCTGATCGGCTATCAGGGCGAACTGCTCACCGACACCCGCGGCACCGCCATCATGAACCGCCTGTTCCACAATTACGCGCCCTACAAGGGCGACATCCAGGGCCGCCGCAACGGCGTGTTGATCTCCAACGATCAGGGCGAGGCCGTGGCCTACGCGATGTTCAAGCTGGAGGATCGCGGCCCGATGATGATCACGCCCGGCTGCAAGGTCTACAAGGGCATGATCGTCGGCGAGCACACCCGCGACAATGACCTCGAGATCAACATCCTCAAGGGCAAGCAGCTCACCAACATCCGCACCACCTCGAAGGACGAAGCGGTGCGCCTGACACCACCGATCCAGATGACGCTGGAAAAGGCGCTGGCCTATATCGAGGACGACGAACTGGTCGAGGTGACCCCGAAGTCGATCCGGCTGCGCAAGAAATTCCTCGACGCCAACGACCGCAAGCGCGCGGAAAAGGCCAAGGAAGCGGTGGCATGAGCGGGCGAATGGCGAATCGGGAGTAGCGAATAGATGAAGGCGTCTTACCTATTCGCTATCCGCCACTCGCCATTCGCGCGCTAACCCATGTCCCTCCCCTCCGAAGTCGATGTCGCCATCATCGGTGCCGGCGCCGCAGGCCTCGGCGCGGCGCGGGCGCTGCAAAACTCCGGGCTCTCGGTCATCGTTCTGGAAGCGCGCGACCGCGTCGGCGGACGCGGCCATACCATCCAGGCTGCGCCGGATATCACCTTCGACGTCGGCTGCGGCTGGCTGCATTCGGCCGACCAGAATTCCTTCGTCAAAATTGCCGGGCAATTGAATTTCGAAGTCGACAAAACTCGCCCACCGTGGCGCGAGCAAGCCGTTCATAAGGCATTCCCGCCGCCGCTTCGGATGGAATTCATCGCCGCGCTCGACGCCTTCTACGATCGCGCCGAGGAAGCCGCAAAAGAGGCCCGGCGAAGCGGCCGCGACAGCGCCGCCAATCTCTATCTCGAGCCCGGCAACCGCTGGAATCCGATGATCGATGCAATCTCAACCTATATCAACGGCTGCGAGCTGGACCGGGTCTCGATCCTCGACATGGATGCCTACGAGGACACCGAAATAAATTGGCGGGTGCGGCGCGGCTACGGCGCGCTGATGGCCGCCTATGGTGCATCGTGTCCGCTGGCGCTGAACACGCAGGTCACCTTGATCGACCATTCCGGAAAGCGCGTCCGCATCGAGACCTCGCAGGGCCGGCTTTCCGCCGACAAGGTGATCGTCACCGTGCCGACCAATCTGCTCGCCATCGAGGCGATCCGGTTTCACCCTGCGCTGCCGGACAAGGTCGACGCCGCGCGCGGCCTGCCGCTCGGCCTTGCCGACAAGGTCGTGCTGGCGCTGGATGAACCGGAGGCGCTGCCAAAGGACGGCAGCCTGCGCGGCGCCACCATGCGCACCGAAATGGGCACCTATCATTTGCGCCCGTTCGGGCAAGCATGCATCGAAGGCTATTTCGGCGGAAGCTTTGCGCAGGCGCTGGAAGATGCCGGCGACGGCGCGCTCGCCGCGCAAAGCATTGACGAGATCGCGGGCTTCCTCGGCAATGACTATCGCCGCAAACTAAAACCGCTGGCGCAATCGCGCTGGGCCCACGACCCGTTCGCCCGCGGCTCCTACTCGCACGCCCTGCCCGGCCACGCCGGGAAGCGCACCGTGCTGGCAACGCCCGTCGATGGGCGTTTGTTCTTCGCCGGGGAAGCCACCTCGCCGAACTTTTTCTCCACCGCGCACGGCGCGCGGGATAGTGGGGAAAGGGCGGCGGGGGAGGTGGTGAGGACGCGTGCAAAGAACTAACGGCCAATGCCGTCATTGCGAGGAGCAAAGCGACGAAGCAATCCAATCTTCCATTGTGGCCCTATGGATTGCTTCGCTTCGCTCGCAATGACGGCCCCCTATTCGATCACCCTCTCCCTCAACTCCGCATCCGGAACAAAGCATTCTTCATACTTCCCGAAAATCCGATACCGGTTCCGCGCGACGAGATTGTAAACCGCGTCGCGGAGCGGTTTCGGCACCAGGCGCAACACGCGGACCCATCGCCATCCCGGCAGATGCGACAGCACCGTCAGCGCGGCGTCGGACTTGACGAAAACCTCGCCGCCATGGACGACCGCATTGGTGTCGGGATCGTCAGGGTTGATGCCGAACGCCCGCGCCAGCCGCGTGCCGTAACCGGACTGGATCGCGGTAAAGCGAAAACGCCGCTCGCTGTCGCGCGCCGCAACAAAACGGACCCAGCGCGAGCAGAACACGCAGACGCCGTCGTAGAGGATCACGTCATCGTCGGGCCAAAGGCTGGTCACACGCCTGTTCCCTCCCAAACGCTACCTGTTATCCAGCGTCAGCAGCGCCACCAGCATCAAGACGATCGCCGGTCCGGTCTTGACCAGCGCGCCCAAGGGCTCGATCCACAGCTCCGGCGTCAGGATCGCCGCGCCCACCATGTAGCCGAGCGATACCACGATGCCGGCGATCAATCCGGCCGCACAGGTGCGCCGGAACGCGATCAGAGCGCCGATCGCCATGTCCATCAGGCTGGTGCCAATGGTGAGCGGTGCGACCAGCGCTGGCGGAAAACCATGCAAGGACAGGATCGCTGCAGCAGCGTCATAGGAAATCACCAGCGCGATAAATCCCGATGCGACCCAGAACACCACGAGACTGGCGATCACAAGCGCCTTCATCAAAAACAGGCGCGCGAACCATTTGTCCTGGATGGTGGCGGAGCGCGCTCCCACCGCCTGAGGAAGCGTTTTCGGCGCGATGCCGGTGACGGCCATCCACGCGCGCGGATCGCCGGTGACGCCGCGCCGCAATTCAGCGATCGCGGTGGTTCGCATCGGCGGCATCCAGCCGAGCCGGCTTGCGAGATCGCCGAGTCTTGCGCCGAGATCGAGCATGAAGGCTGGCAACGTGATGCGCGGAATGTCAGCGGTGCCGAAGCGCGAGCGGAATTGTTCGATCACGCCGCCAAGCGTGACCGGCTGCGGCTGCATCAGATCCCAGGCCACGGCGTCTGCGGTTTTGTCACCGGCATCGCGGCCGGCGAGCCAGGCGATCGTCGCCGCGATATCCTCGACATCGACCGGCTGGAACGGCGTCGCGGATTCCGCCGCGGGAAGTTGAACCGGAAGCGTCGCCAGCGCGCGCAGCATGGCGCTGCCGCCATATGCCGCCGGCGCGATCACAAACCCCGGCCGCAGGATCGCGTAGGCCACGCCGGATGTCGCGATCAGCCGCTCGGCTTCGCGTTTGGTCGTACTGAAGGCGGTGCGGTCCTCGTCGGAGGAGCCGGGAATCGAAATCTGCACCAGCCGGATGGCGCGGCCACTGGCCTGGATCGCCTGCAGCAGGCGCGCGACGAAATCGCGATGCACGGCGCCGACATCGCTGCCCGGACCGTCCTGCAGCACGCCGAGGCAATTGACCACGACATCGATATCATGCTCCCCGATCAGCCGCGCCAGCGAGTCCGTTTCCATCAACATGACCGGCATTTCCAGATCGAGCTTGCTTGCCTTCTGCGAGGCTGCAAACCGCCGCGCGATTCCGACCACAGGAAAACCCCGCGCGCGCAGATCGTCGGTAACGAACCGACCGATCAGGCCGGACGCGCCGAGCACGAGAATTTTGCGCGCTTCGCTCATAGGATCCCTAAAACGGTTTGGCGATCATCAGCCAGAGAATCATCATGACCGAGCCGAAGCCGGGAATGCCGAACACCAACCAGCGGCGAAACAGCGCGAAGTAACGCGGCGGCAGCGGCTGCTGCTGCGCCGCCGCCTTTCGCGCCAGATCGCGCATTTCGATCTGGATGAAGATCACGGGAATCCAGAACAGCCCGGCGACCACATAGAGTCCCAGCGAAGTGACAAGCCAGCGTTCGGCGAGCGAGGTCGCCGACAGCGCCATCAGCACTCCGCCGGTGACCGGTTGCAGGATTACCGCTAATGCCGTGAACAGCATGTCGGCGATCACGACGGTCGCCGCGGTGCGCGCGATGAAGGCGGGATCGCGGCTCCGATGCGCCATCAGCATGAAGAAGGCGATGCCGGTCCCGGTGCCGAGAATAACGATGGCGCCGAGCACATGCAGATATTTGACGATGAAATACAGCGTCATCGCTTTTTCGCCGCGGTCGGTGCGAGCGCCTTCAGCGCGCGGTCCAGTTCCGGCGCGGCGATTTTTACGCCGGCTTCCGTTTCCGGCAGCCAGTGGCCCTCGCTGCCGGATGGCGCCAGCACGCGAAAGTCGACTTTGCCGCCACCGCCGCGGAACGCATCGGCCAGTTGCCGCGATAACGCCGGCGAGAAATAGCTGTCGTTGGCCGCCACCAGCCACGTCACCGGCACGCGCGCGTTTCTGCCGAACTCGGCCGCCGACGCCAGCAGCGTGTGCGGCGCGCAGACCCGGTCGGGGAGATCGTTGACGTGACCGCCGCGCCCCGGCGCAAACGTAATGATGTTCGATACGCCTTGCGGGTTCTCGCGGGCCAAGGCCAGCGCGCCCCAGGCGCCGGCCGAATGCCCGACAACGACGGCGCCGTCCTGCCGGACGAAGGATTGCTGGCGCAGATAGTCCAGCGCCGAAGCGATCGCATCCGCCGTGGCGCGTCCGGCCCGGGAATAATCGGCCTCGTCGCACCCGCCCTGGTCTTCGAGGTATCTTCCATCGGTCGCGCCATGGCCCGGGCGTTCCGGCACCAGCACGGCAAAGCCCCGCGCCACCAGCCACGCCGCCAGCGCGCGGTATTCCGGCTGCGGCATTTGCGCGCGACGCAGCACGTTTTGCGTCGAGGCGTGCGCGATCACGGCCAGCCGAAACGGCCCCTCGCCGAGGGGGCGAAACAGCAAAGCGTGCGCCGCGGTGTCCGGATCGGGCGAGGGGACCAGCCATTGCTGCATACGGTTTGGCTCGCCTTCGGCGCCTTGCGCGCCGAGCCGGGTTTGTGCGGTCGCGGTCTGGCTACAGACGGCTGCCAGCACAACCAGGGCAAAAAACGCCTTGCACACCTGCATTGATTTACCTGACGCGCCCGAGAGCGGGGTTGGGATTTGCGAGCAGAATACGCACGGCGAATCAAATCCGGAGCATTTTTCCGTGAAGACAGCCGCGCCGAGGAGTCTTGTCCAGCCCCGTTGTGGCCTGCCAACCGTCGCCCAAGTGACGTTCAAGGCGCCTCCCTGTCCTCTTTCGGTACAGCAAACCGGCAAAACTGATGCAGAAAATCCACAGGTTAACCGATAATTAACGATAGACCTTGAAGCCGACGCGCCGACTTGCTTTGATTAGAACCATGAGCACAACCCTGATCGAGGTTCGGCCGGCCAAAGCTGCTGATGCGGCCGCGGTAGCGTCCACCCATGACGAGGCCTGGCGGTCGGCCTATCAGGGCATCATTCCCGGCGCCGAACTGGAGAAGCTGATCAACCGCCGCGGCCCGCAATGGTGGGATAGCGCGATCCGCAAGGGCAGCCGCGTCAGCGTGCTGGTGTTCGGCGACAAGGTCGCGGGCTATGCCAATTACGGCCGCAACCGCGCGCGCAGCCTGCACTTCGAAGGCGAGATCTATGAGCTTTATCTGCGGCCCGAATTTCAGGGGCTCGGCTTCGGCCGCCGGCTGTTCACCGCGGCGCGGCGCGATCTGTTGCAGAGCGGGCTGAAGAGCATGGTGATCTGGGCGCTCTCCGACAACGATCCCGCGACGGAGTTTTACCGCGCCCTTGGCGGCCGCATGGTCGCGCGGTCGTCCGAGAAATTCGGGCCCAAGTCGCTCGACAAGGTCGCCTTCGCCTGGACCAATTGAGTTCCGCCGGGTTTCCAAGCAGCTCGAAACCGGCCTTGGCCCGCGCCGCGTCCTGATCCAGGATTTCACTGCAACGCGACCCCGCGGAGCCAGCCATGCGCATTGACGCCATCTCGATCGGAATCGATCCGCCGCGTGACGTCAACGTCATCATCGAGGTGCCGGTCGGCGGCGAGCCGATCAAATACGAGATGGACAAGGACGCCGGTACGCTTGTGGTCGACCGGTTTCTCTATACCGCCATGCGCTACCCCGGCAATTACGGCTTCATTCCGCATACGCTGTCGGGCGACGGCGACCCCTGCGACGTGCTGGTCGCCAACACCCGCGCCATCGTCCCG
>Ga0105237_10007351_pt1 | contig 12071 bp, 10 predicted proteins | sample KBSC24metaG_FD_81520 | JGI IMG/M metagenome (GOLD analysis project Ga0105237, IMG submission 81520) | Corn rhizosphere microbial communities from Kellogg Biological Station, Michigan, USA - KBS C2-4 metaG | ecosystem: Host-associated > Plants > Roots > Rhizosphere > Soil | place: Michigan, USA...
CCGTTCCACTATGTCCGGCTGCAGCGCGAAGACGATCACGATGTGCTGATTGTCGGCGGGGAAGATCATAAGACCGGTCAGGAAGAGAGCGAGGACGGAGAAGCTCGCTTCGCCAGGCTGGAGAGTTGGGCGCGACGGTATTTTCCGGCTGCCGGGGAGGTGGAGTATCGCTGGTCTGGCCAGGTGGTGGAAACGATCGACGGGCTGGCTTACATCGGCAAGAATTCATCCTCGGAACCGCACATTTATATTGCGACTGGTGATTGTGGTGATGGGATGACACACGGCACCATTGCGGGTATGCTGCTGACCGACCTGATCATGGGACGTCCCAACGCGTGGAGCCAATTGTACGATCCGGCTCGAATACACCTGAGCGCGGCGGGCGAGTTCTTGAAAGAGAATTTGAACGTCGCGGCGCAATACGGTGATTACGTGACTCCGTCTGATGTGAATTCCCCCGATAAGATCGCGCCGGGAGCAGGCGCGGTCATTCGGGAAGGTTTGAAAAAACTTGCGATTTACCGCGATCAGGACGGCACGCTGCATAAACATTCCGCGGTGTGTACGCACCTGGGCTGTCTTGTCGCCTGGAACGACACGGAGAAAAGCTGGGACTGTCCATGCCATGGATCGAGGTTTGACCCGCTGGGGAAGGTGATTGCGGGACCGGCTCTAACGCCTCTTGCAGAAGAGGAATAACGGGGGAGCGGTGATAGCCTTGGGGCTTATAGATCCTATGCTCCCGAGGCGTGGTTTTCTGCAATCCGTGGCAGGTGTTTCGCTGGCTGGCGCGGCAGCCGCCGATACCGGTCCGGAATCTGACCGGCAGTACTGGCTGCAGATTCTGCAGAAGCTTACCGAACCGGTGCTGAGTAACCTCGCCGCGCGCACTCTCCGCCGGAATATGCCGGTCGAGTGCGTGACGGGCAACCCTGCTGAGCGTCGGAAGTACACACATCTGGAAGCTTTGGGACGTCTGCTGGCGGGGATCGCGCCGTGGCTCGAAGCGAATCTTCCGGCTGGCGCCGAAAAGGATCTGCAGCAGAAGTACGCCGCTTTGGCGCGCGAAGCGATCCGCTCCGCAGTAGAACCGGATTCCCCGGATCACCTCAATTTCAGCGAAGGCTCTCAGCCCCTGGTGGACTGCGGCTTCCTGAGCCAGGCTCTGTTGCGGGCACCCAACGAATTGTGGAAGAAGCTGGATGGCGCGACTAAACAACATCTGGTCGCCGCGCTGCTGTCTTCCCGGGTGATCACGCCCGGCTTCAACAACTGGCTTCTTTTTGCCGCCAGTGTGGAAGCGGCACTCGCGCTGGCCGGTGAGCGCTGGGACGGCATGCGCCTCGACTATGCGCTCCGGCAGCACCAGCAATGGTACCTGGGAGACGGCGTTTATGGGGATGGTCCGCAGTTCCATTGGGATTACTACAACTCGTACGTGATTCAGCCGATGCTGGTGGATATCCTCCGAGGCATGCGGGACCATCAACCCGCAAGTGCAGGGTTGCTGACCGAAACCGTACAGCGCGCCCGGCGCTATGCGGTGGTTCAGGAGCGTCTCATCGCTCCGGATGGCAGCTACCCGGCTCTGGGCCGTTCCATCACGTACCGAACGGGAGCCTTCCAGGTACTGGCGCAAATGGCCCTGCTGGGTGAACTCAGCGCACCTCTTCGTCCCGCGGGCGTTCGCTCCGCTCTAACCGCCGTGATGCATCAGTCGCTCGACGCCCCCGGTACCTTTGATGACAAAGGCTGGCTGACGATAGGTTTCCACGGCCATCAGCCGCACATGGGCGAGACTTACATTTCCACTGGCAGTCTTTACCTGGGTTCGGCTGTCCTGTTGCCGCTCGGTCTGCCTCCGTCGGATAGCTTCTGGACCGGCGCGGCGGAAAACTGGACATCCCGGAAGCTTGCTGCCGGGCTCGACCCTGCCGCGCTGGATCACGCATTAACACCGCGATGACAGAACATATGCCCGGCGTGTAGAATGCCTAGGTTCGGGCTGCGCCCTGTCCGGTCATTCTGAAGTGACGCGCGCAGACGACTTCCGGAGGAGGAAGCGGCATGAAGATTCCCCTGACGCCACTGCGATGTCTGCATCGCGGCGTTGATTTGTATGGAGCAAAGCAGGGAATCGTCTGCGGCGCCCGGCGTTTCACTTACGCGGAGTTTGGCGAGCGCTGCGAGAAGCTGGCGAGTGCCCTGGTCCAAAGCGGAGTTCAGCCACAGGACCGGGTGGGTTACCTGAGTTTCAATACCCACAAGCTGCTGGAAGGCTACTACGGCGTGATCCAGGCGAGAGCGATTGTGATGCCGCTCAACGTCCGTCTCACCATCCCGGAACTGAGCGCGATCATGCGCCACGCGGAAACCAAGCTTCTGTTTTACGAAAACGATTTTGCGCCCGTGGTGGAGGCACTCCGGCTGGCCTGGCCTTCCATGCGGATCATCAACCTCGATACCGAATACGAGGGCTTTCTCGCCCAGGGCACCGCCGAACGTGCCGACATCATGACGTACGACGAGGACGCCACCGCCGAACTTTTCTACACCAGCGGCAGCACGGGCACTCCCAAGGGCGTGATGCTGAGCCATCGCACCGTTTATATGCACGCTCTGCAGGTAATGACCACGCTGAGGAGCAACGATACCGCGGTGGAACTGCACACCATCCCCCTGTTTCATGCGAATGGCTGGGGGCGGCCGCAGACCGCCACGATGCTGGGTATGAAACAGGTGATGGTCCGGCGGTTCGAACCTGGGCTTGTCTGCCGGTTGATTCAGGACGAAGGCGCGACGACGATGTCGGTGGTGCCCACTATGGCCGTCGCCATGCTGAATTTCCCGGACCTGAAGAATTACGATCTTTCTTCGATGCAGTTGATTACGATCGGCGGCGCGGCCGCCACGCCGGAACTGGTGGACCGGCTGGAAAAGACCTTTCACTGTGAGTCGCATGCTGGCTATGGCTTAACCGAAACTTGCCCAGTAGCGTCGATGGGGCGCCAGAAAGGGACGGTGGTGTACGCGGACGATGAGGACCGTCTGCGCCATCAGGCGATGGCGGGTTGGCCGATTCCCGGCACTCAGATTCGCGTGGTGGATGTCGAGATGAACGATGTTCCCCGTGACATGACAACGGTGGGCGAAGTCGTGATCAGCGGCGATAACGTGATGGACGGTTACTTCCGCGAACCCCAGGCCACCGCCGCCGTGATGTCGGGCATCTGGTTCCACTCCGGCGACATGGCGGTTTGGGACGAGGAAAGCTACATCCACATTGTGGATCGGAAGAAAGACATCATCATCAGTGGCGGGGAAAATATCTCTTCCATCGAGGTAGAGAAGGCCATTGCGTCGCACCACGCGGTGCTCGAAGTAGGAGTGGTGGGCGCGCCGGATCCTCGTTGGGGCGAGATCCCCGTCGCGATTGTAGTGACCCGCCCCGGTGAAACGATCACCGAAGAGGAATTGCTGGAATTCCTGTTGCCCCGGCTCGCGAAGTTCAAAACTCCGCGCCGGTTTGAGTTTCAGACCGAAGCACTGCCGAAAGGCGGCACCGGGAAGGTTCTGAAGAAGGAATTGCGCGAGCGTTTCTGGCAGGGCAAAGAAAAACGGGTGCAGGGCTAACCGGCATCCGGTCAGCCCCCGCACCCGTTTTCGACAGCCCCTTATTTGTGAGCCGCGTAGGTCTTGCTGAAGTTGTTTCTGCTGTTGGTCACTGTGAAGGAACCGTCAGCCGCCGCTGAAGCCTTAATGTAGTTTCCGGGTCCGGTATGACCACCTCGTCCACCAGGTCCACGACCACCGCCTGCCGGAGGGCCACCCGCAGGAGGTCCACCTGCAGGAGGACCGCCTCTGCCGCCAGGTCCGTTGGTCAGAAACGTCGCCAGCGCCGCCGGCTCTTCCGGGTTGGCGATGAACAGGCCGGGCGTGTTCAGTTCCAGACCCGCCGCATAAGCCCAGTGCAACTGCCAGATGTTCTCCAGACCGGCGGACGAGTAGAGGGTCTGCATGGTTGGCACGGCTCCGCCTTTGCGAGTGGAGTTGTGCATCACAGCAACCCGCGGTTGCAGCGCGTGAACCAGGGCGGGGGAGCCGGACTGATCAATGCCGTGATGCGAGGTGAGATAAAGGTCGATCGTGCCGATGGGATTGTTGGGGCACATCAGCTCTTTCTCGGCGTTCCAGGTGAAGTCACCGAGATTCACGTGACGGAACTTGCCAAGGGACATGACGATGCCAACCGACTGCGGATTGTCCGGGTCCACATGAGACTCGTCGCGGGGTTTAAACGACTCGCATTCCGGGTTCGGTTTCCCTGCGCCCGGAGCTCCGGCAATCGGCTTCTGAAGAACCTTGCCAGCCGAAGTCACCACGATGACATTCACACCGGCAAAGGGAATCTTGTCGCCGGGCTTGACCACGGTGCGGGGGATTTTGCTGTACATCTCCTCATAAGCCTTCTGAAAGCCGGGAACCTGTTCCTTCGGCTCTACTGAGGTGCCATGGTCGATGAAGTGTTTGATGGGGATACGCTTCGCGAGTTCCTGGAGTCCGCCGATGTGATCACTGTGATAGTGAGTCAGCAGCATGTGGTCGATCTGTTTGACTCCGGCTGCGTGGATCACGTCCATGATGCGGTCGGCATCGCGCTCGCCGGGGCTGCCGGTATCGATCAGCATCGACTCGCCGGACGGGGCAACGTACAGACTGGCATGTCCGCCCTCCACGTCGATGAAATACATTTCGAGCTTGCCCGCCGCCTTCGATTGCGCTGCCAGATTCTGGATGAGACCGGTGCCCAGCAAAAGAAGAACTGCGGGCGTCAGTATGTGTTTCAATCGCATAATTTCAACCATCATATGTGACGCTGTCTGGCGGGTGGGGTAATCTGAGGTCTTGATTCTGACCGCACTGACCGTGATGATGCTGCTGGATTCGCGGGTGATTCGTCTGCCGGCTGGCGAAACGCACCTGAAGCATCCTATGGAGGTCGGGTCTGACGGCGGCAAGGTGAAAGTGCTGGGAAATCCGGCGGGCAGCACCCTGAAGCTCGATCCGGATTTTCATGGCAGCGCGGCGATTGTTGTGAAAGGGGCCGCGGACGTTGAACTGGCCGGATTCTCCATCGAAGGCAATCGCACGGAACTCAAATCGGACTGGTATTTGCCATTGAAAGAGGCGGCCTTCGGCGATTTCTATTCGGACAACGGGATCGTGGTTCGCAACAGCAGTTCGGTGCGAATCCGCAACGTCAGCTTTCAGAACATTCGGGCTTTTGCGGTGCTTGTGAATGCCTCGTCGGACATTCTGATCGAAGGGGTCACGATTCGCGATTGCGGTACGCTCAATCGCGCCGGCAGGAACAACACGACTGGCGGTATTCTGCTGGAAGAAGGGGTGAGGCGGTTCGATGTTCGCCAGTCCACCATCGACGGGATCACCGGCAATGCAATCTGGACGCACTCCTGGGCGCGTTCTCCGCGGCAGGCGGATGGCGTCATTCGCGGCAACACGATTCACATGGTGGGGCGTGATGCAATTCAGGTTGGACACGCCACTCGCGTCACTGTCGAAGACAACAGCGGTTCCGCTCTGGGCTTTCCGGTCGAATATGTGGACGTGGAGAATCATGGCGTCGCGGTGGCGCTCGACACTGCTGGAAATGTAGACCACAGCTCTTACAGAAATAACCGTTTTACCGACGTGAACGGCCAGTGCATCGATCTGGATGGTTTTCACGAAGGCGACGTCACCGGGAACTCCTGCGTGAACCTGAAGCCCACGGCAGAATACCCTGCTTCTCACTATGGGATTGTATTTGGGAATAACGATCCGGCGGCGCAGTCGAATGGCATCGTGGTGACCCGGAACATCGTCCAGGGTTTCGCTTATGGGGGCGCCTTTGTGATTGGGGCGGGGAATACGATTGAAAACAACCGCTTCCTCGACATCAATCGCGCGCACTGCGGGGCTTCCCCCCTCACCGCTCAGTGCAATTACGCCGTTGCGGAGCAGCCGGACCTGCTGCGGAGCGGTATTTACCTCGCGGCGAATGGGGGACGGCCAGCCGAGACAAAAAGCAATGTAATCCGCGGCAATGAGATCACCGGGTTTGGCATGAAGAGCCATTGCGTGGCCGCAGGCCCTGGCGTTGTTTTGGACGCAAACCAGGTTTCCGGCAATGTCTGCCCGGACAACTGATCTCAGACAACGATGCCTGCTTTTCGCATCGACTCGCGGGTCGCGGCGAGAGCCAGCTTTGCCCCTTCACCGTTCCACTGAGCCGGAGGGAAGCGGCCCAGAGGTTCCGGGCTGATGGCCCCCTCATAGCCAATCTTCTTTAGAGCGCCGAAGAAGCCAGTCAGGTCCATCACGCCTTCCCCGGGTAGCACGCGCTGGTCGACCTTCACTTCTTCAGGAGGCTGTTTGCGCGCGTCAGAAACATGAACCGAGGTGATGCGGGATTTGCCAGCCGCCACGATATCGGCAGGCGTCGCTCCCGCGTGATACCAGTGCCAGGAGTCGAGCATCACGCCGATATTCTCGCCGCTGTCCTTCGCGAGTTCCAGCGTCTCATCCATTCGCCAGATGAACTCGTAAGGCATCCTTTTGCGGAGCGACACCAGCCCGACGAACTTCACGCCGAACCGAATTTCAGAGGGGCCGAGCATCGCCGAGACCGCCTGCAACCGGTCCACGCAGAATTTGCGCTGTTCGGCTTTCGGCACGTCCGCCGAGGGCATGATCACCCCATACATGACCGAGCAGCCGATCCCTTTCATGAACTGCGCGCAGTCTTCGAGACGTTTCAGGTTCGTCCGGAATACCGCATCGTCCTTTACGAAGACACCGGGAATCTGCGAGGCGAGGCCGGGCTTCAGCTTCAGCTCTGTCATCAAGGCGCGAACCGCCGCTGGATCGAGTTTCATGGCGTTGCCGAGCGTCACATCCGCGCCGCCGAAGCCGGTCGCCGCCGCGAGACGGAGAAAGTCCGCATAATCCATAACTCGTGCCGGACCGTAAGCGGAACCCGGCTGCCCGCCGGTGAATGAGTTATTGAACGCCAGGAACATGCCGGAATCTGCTGCCTGAGCGGACAGAGCCGGGATCGCGGCTGCCGCAGCCGCCAGAAAATCTCGTCGGTTCAGCGCCACCCTATAGTTCCTTCAGACGGAAATTGCGGTATTCCACTTTCATCGGCGGTCCGACATGCACCTGGACACCGATCAACCCGGACATCATGCGGCCCGGAGTATCGCTGCTGCCCGGCTTGTCGTCATCGATCACGACGCACATGGTCTGCCCATTCAGGATGTGGATCAGGACATTGTTTCGGATGATGAGGTGGTAGGAATTGAAATCGGTGGTGATGTGCGAAGCGAGCTCTTTCGGGTCGCCCACAGAACCAAGGATGATGGGCTTCCGTCCGCCCACCACATGAGTGATCTGCCCTCGCGTGGCGAGAACCAGCCGGCCCTTTTCTTCGTAATTTTGCCCGGTATAGACGTTCTTGCCGTCGATGTCGGCCTGATAGCCGCGCATGGCGAAGCGATTAGAAGGAGTCACGGGATCCGGAACGACGACGCTGCGGTAGTTGATGCCGCTGTTGCCTCCGGCCGTCATCCGGTAATCCACCTTTAATTCGAAGTCTTTGGGGGAACCGCCGCGCCAGATGATGAAGGTGTTGCTCTTGACGACCGTTTCCGGCGTGATCTCACCCACCAGACTGCCGTCTTCCCAGCGCCAGTACTTCGGATCGCCTTCCCAGCCGTCCAGGTTCTTCCCATTGAAGAGCGGTTTGAAGCCGGCTTCGTCGCCCGTGATCGCTTCCGGCCTGTCGCTTTGTTTCGGTTTATAGACTTCGGCAGCCTGCTGGGCCATCAGAGGGAGGCAGGCGCCACCCAGAAGTGAGGTCAGTACAGCGCGCCGGCCAGGGTATTCAGGTCGCGTGGGAGCGGTAATCATGCCCGCTACATTATCACCACTGGTGCGTTATCATTGCCCGTTGGGAATCGAATCCGCAGCCAGAAATCCCGAGTTTCAGCGTCTGATCCGCCTGCAGACCGAAGCCTTTGCGAAGAGCACTCTGTATCACAGCCTGGAACTGCTGGACGGAACGGTGATTCCCGGCATCATCCCCGTAGCGAACCTGCGGGCGCGCCTGGACCAATATCCTCTGCCTGAGGACCTGCGGGGCAAGCGTGTGCTGGATATCGGCTCTGCATCTGGCTGGAACAGTTTTGAGTGCGAGCGGCGGGGCGCCGAAGTGGTGGCGTTCGATTACGTGGAGTACGAAGAGCTCACTGCGGTGAAACGCCTGCGGGACTCGAAGATCGAGTATGCCATCGCGGATATTGAAGAGCTGACTCCGGAGCGCTTCGGTTTCTTCGATTACGTTCTCTTTTTTGGTGTTTTCTACCACCTGCGGCACCCGCTCTACGCGATGGAGAACGTTTGTTGCGTGACCCGCGGCCAGGCGTTCATCGAGTCCTATGTAATCGATGACAAGCCGGACCCGGAGCGCTGTTTCATGGAGTTCTACGAAACGGACGAACTGGGCGGCCAAATCGACAACTGGTGCGGGCCGACCACCGCCTGTCTGATGGCAATGGCGCGATCGGCAGGCTTTCCGCGCGTGGACTTCCTTTATGTGGATTCGCGACGCGGAGGGCTGGTGGCGCATCGCCGCTGGGAGCCGGTTCATCCTTTGCCCGGACGCGTGCCGCCGTTCCTTTGTTCTGCGGTGAACAACCGGCATAATGATGCCGTTTTTCAGCCGCGTAAAGACGAATACCTCTGCCTGGCGTTTCTGTTTTCCGGCGAGTTGAAAAAAGAAGACGTTCTGGTAGAGGTGGACCGGTATGGGGTTCCTCCGCTGATCCTGGTCCATCATGAGGCGGGTTACTGGCAGGTCAACTGCAAAGTTCCTCCCGGCATTTCTCCGGGAGACCATGATGTGCGGGTCGGTACCAGAGACGCCGGGTTCAGCGACCCGGTACGGATTCGCATGTTGCCGCTGGGCGCCGAACGCCGCTATGGGCAGACTGCCTTCGAGGCGGATTCCACCCGTGAGGAACCTCCGGTGATTGTTCGGGTGGAGAACACGATGGACCGGAGCACGACGTTTCGCGGGTACCGAAACGAGACTCTCGCCTGCCGCTTCACGATTCCGGAAGGCCACGGGCGCCTGGATCTTTCCCAGGTTCAGCTGACTGCGGATGGCAACCCCTGGCCGCTGCTTTCGGTGGAGCGTCCGGAACCGGGCATGTGGCAGATCAACGCGAAGCTGAAAGGCTTAGCCCGGGGTACCAGGGAACTGAGACTTCGGACGGCGCGCTCGGATTTTTCCCGGCCGTTCGAAGTGGTAATCGACCCATTCCTCGAACTTTAGGCAGCGCGCTGAATGCGCCGGAGAGGCTCCCGATTTTTTGGAGGTATGCTCGAATCGGAGCACTTTTTATGCGCAGACTTTCTCTTTTATTTCTCCTCGTAATTTTCAGTACTCTGGGCAGTTCGCAGTTCGCGTTCGCGCAGCGTGGAGGTTCGCGGGGCGGCGGTGGTGGTGGCGGCAGCTTTCGCGGTGGCGGGAGCTTTCGAGGTGGTGGGTCGAGCGGCGGATTCCGGAGCGGTGGCGGTTCCGGCTATCGTGGAGGGTATACCGGCGGGAGCAGTGTCTATCGCGGCGGTGGCACTTACCGCGGTGGAAATACCGGTTCCTACCGCTATGGCGGGGGATACCGTGGCGGGTACCGGGGCTACGGCTACGGCGGTTACGGCTACGGTGGCTGGGGATTTGGGTTCGGTTATTCGCCTTGGGCCTATTCGTCCTATTACTGGCCCGATTACTATTACGATCCTTATGTTTATGCTTATCCTCCGCCCGCCTACTACTATCCGCCGGCACCGGTCGTAGTGGTTCCGCAGGTCTACCTGAACGATGGCCGCTGGCATCGCTTCGGGCGGTGATCCATACAGGTTGACGGCAGGGCGGCTGAGCGGTATTCTCAATACAGGACCAAAAGTGTCCTGATTCGTTTTGCTGAAGCTCACCAAGAAAGCAGACTACGGTCTGATCGCCCTCCGTCACCTGGCCTCCGCGCCGGGCGCGACCTCCAGCACCAAAGAGATCGCGGATGCCTATCATCTGCCGGTGCCTCTTCTGGCCAAGGTGCTGCAGCTTCTGACGAAAGCTAAAATTCTGAAATCACTGGCAGGCACGAACGGCGGCTACCAGCTCGCTCGCGACCCCGAACGCATCAGTGCGCTCGAAGTGGTTCGGGCCATCGACGGACCAGTGATTCTGACGCACTGCTTCACCGAGCACGGAACCTGCGATCAATCGGATAACTGCACAGTGCGCGAACCGCTGCGCAAAGTGCATGAGGCCATTCTGGATTTGCTCGACCGGTTTACCATCGCGGACCTCGCGGAGGAAACTCCGCTTTTGAAACTGACACAGCTGCAGGTACCTGTGCGGCCACCGGAAATGAATCCCCCGGTTTCGCAGGGACATCAGCTTTTATAACGACCAATGACAGGCAAAGAAATGAAGACGCCCATTTATCTCGACAATCACGCGACGACGCGCATGGACCCCCGTGTTCTGGAGGCCATGATGCCCTACTTCACTGAGTACTTCGGCAATGCTGCGAGCCGGAATCACGAGTTCGGCTGGGTGGCCGAACAGGCGGTAGAGAAGGCGCGCAAACAGATTGCGGATCTGATCGGGGCAACCAGTAAAGAGATCATCTTCACCAGCGGCGCCACCGAGTCGAACAATCTTGCCATCAAAGGCGTCGCGGAGATGTATGCCAGCAAAGGCAACCACATCATTACTGCGGCGACAGAGCACAAAGCGGTGCTCGATACCTGTAAAAAGCTTGAAAAGATGGGCTGCCGGGTAACCTACCTGCCTCTCAAGGGCGATGGCCTGATCGATCTGGAAATGCTGAAAGAAGCATTTACCGACAAGACGATCCTGGTTTCCATCATGTACGCCAACAACGAAATCGGCGTGATTCAGCCGATTGCCGAGATCGGGAAGATGTGCCGCGAACGCGGCGTTCTTTTCCACACCGACGGCGTGCAGGCCATTGGCAAAGTTCCTGTCAACGTGAACACCGACAACATCGACATTATGTCGATTACGGCGCACAAGCTTTACGGCCCCAAGGGCGTGGGCGCACTGTATGTTCGCCGCAAGGCTCCCCGCGTTCAGCTCACCGCGCAAATGGACGGCGGCGGACACGAACGCGGCATGCGTTCCGGTACTCTCAATGTCCCCGGTATCGTCGGTCTTGGTGAAGCGTGCGCCATCGCGCAGCGTGAGATGCCGGAAGAATCGGCACGTCTCCGCGCTCTTCGCGACCGGCTGAAGAACAAGCTCGAAGCCGGCCTCGATGAAGTTTTCATCAATGGCTCGATGGAACACCGGCTGCCGCACAACCTCAACATGAGCTTCCTGTATGTGGAAGGCGAGTCGCTGCTGATGGGCATCAACGACGTGGCAGTTTCGAGCGGCTCCGCCTGCACTTCCGCCACTCTGGAACCAAGCTATGTGCTGAAGGCTCTCGGCCTTGGCGATGACCTGGCGCACTCGTCGATTCGTTTCGGTATCGGCCGCTTCAATACCGAAGAAGAGATCGACTATGTGGCCGACAAACTGATCGACGTGGTCAGCAAGCTGCGCGAACTTTCACCGCTCTACGAGATGGTGAAAGAAGGCATCGATCTGAGCACCGTGCAGTGGGCCGCACACTAACCGTTTTCAAGAGATCGCATTTATTCAGAGGAGAGATCAAAAATGGCATATTCCGATAAAGTACTCGACCACTACAACAATCCGCGGAACGTAGGCTCTCTCGACAGGAGTTCCGCAAGCGTCGGCACCGGTATGGTGGGCGCGCCGGAATGCGGCGACGTGATGAAGCTGCAGATCAAGGTTAACGACGAGAACGGCATCATCGAAGATGCGAAGTTCAAGACGTTCGGCTGCGGCAGCGCGATTGCGAGTTCCTCGCTGGCAACCGAATGGCTGAAGGGCAAGACCGTCGATGAAG
>Ga0105237_10007353_pt1 | contig 12067 bp, 11 predicted proteins | sample KBSC24metaG_FD_81520 | JGI IMG/M metagenome (GOLD analysis project Ga0105237, IMG submission 81520) | Corn rhizosphere microbial communities from Kellogg Biological Station, Michigan, USA - KBS C2-4 metaG | ecosystem: Host-associated > Plants > Roots > Rhizosphere > Soil | place: Michigan, USA...
ACCACCCGCCAGGTCGAATCGTCAAAATCGGGCGCTTCGGCCCCGGCTTGTTCGCCGCGAATAAACCGCCATCCCACATTCGCGTCACGGGCAGGCGAGATGTCAGCGGCAGCGGAAAGGTCGACGTGGACGATCAAAGCGGCCACCACGCCCCAGAAGAACGAGCGGGAGAACAGGAATTTCTGGTTGTTCGTCATAGCTTGACAGACTCCGCTGCACTACTGAACGCAACGTCAAGGTGCGGGTCGCTGGCGGTCCCACGTGGAAGCGCAACTCTGAGCGGCACCAACCGGCCGCCAAACTTTGCTAATCAATTTCAGCCCAACTAAGTTAGCAAATATTGGCCACACCATGTGGCCGCTGAATGCGCAGGTTCACCTTCGGACTCTTTCGCGATGAGTCGGGCGGTTGACGACGTGGACGGATTTGCGCGTGCTTGTTCCTGGACGAATCCCCAGGACGGCCCTCGAGTTTCAGGGGCGCGTAAGTCTTGTCTGGGGCGGCGCTGGCATTAAGATCTCTGCTTAGCGCGGTCTCGATGTCTGCTTTCGGCGCGAATGTGACCGCTTTGGGTCCGAAAGCAGTCTAACAACTCGTCCCATATGTTGAGTGGGGTGCTGCGGCGACTCCGCCCGTGAACCATTTGCTACCCATGTATTGTCCTTCGCGAGTTTGGACTACCGCCGTTAATCACCTGTCCGCTTCCGGTCAAGGAGCGGGCCGTCCGAGTGCCGAGGAGATCTTTTCCATTACGGACACTCTGTCGGCCAGGCCCGGTGGCAACACCGCCCCGCTCATGGACGACTGGAGCAGGAGTCATGCCGGGCTGGCGGGTCGACTCCAGATTACTACTTGGTGTCGCACAGATCCTGCATTGCTGCACGATCTTAATGACGAGTACCACCCGCTCGGAATCCAGGGTGAGCCTTGGCCCTGGAAGTCCGAGCTCTCGTTTGCCCCGTGGACAATTTATGTCCTGGCTCCAGTGCAGCCGTGTCAATGAGCGTCTGCTACGAGCGAGTCGTGATTGCCGGGCGGCAGACTCGCACGCAGCGCATTGACTTGCCGCTCGAGCACATCGATCCGAGTCTGCTGCGCAGTCAACTTGCGCTCCAGTTCTCCATTTCGATTCGCAGAGGTGCGTCTCTCCAGCTGTAAGTGCCGCAGCAGCAGTGGAGCAATCTCGTCGTAGCGCACACTGTCGATGCGACCGTTCTGATCCCGCACGACGAGATCCGGGTAGACCTGTGCGACCTCCTCGGCAATCAGTCCGTACTGCAGTGCTCCCTTCGGGTCCGACTTGAGGCGGAAGGTGACCGGTCGCAGACGTTCGAGCCGCTCAGCCTCGGATGTGATTGTCCGGATGTCGGTCTTGAACCGCTCGGACGAGGCAATGACCCCCAACTGTCCATTGGAGTTCACCACTACCTGGGCGCCGGTCATGGGCGTGCCATATATTCCGGCGACATAGGTGATGGTCTGCTGGCCTTGACTGCCGAGGCGAATGGTCCTGTTGTCACCAGCGGCGCCGTAAGTGCCGATCTCGATGTTGTCGCTGCCGGTGCCCGAGACATTGAACCCAGCCTGATTGCCGATCCCGATGTTATTGGTGCCGGTGGTGATTGAGAACAGCGCGGACATGCCTACGGCGGTGTTTCCCCAACCACTGGTGACATTGCGCAGCGCGCCTCCGCCCTGAGCCGTGTTGTAAAAACCGCTCGTGTTGGCGTATAAGGCCTGCTCGCCGTTGGCTGTGTTGTAGTAGCCGTTCAGGTTGCTGTAGAGTGCCTGCCAGCCCGTCGCCGAGTTGTATCCGCCGTCGACATTGCTGCGCAACGCGTTAGATCCGTTGGCGACGTTGAAGCTTCCCGTCGTATTGGAAAACATGGAGTCGATTCCGATTGCGCTGTTGTCGTTGCCGTGGTTGGTGTGAAAGAGCGCCCCGAATCCGTTTGCGGTATTCGCGTAACCGTCATAGCCCGAGTACAGGGAATACATGCCGGTCGCCGTGTTCTGATTGCCCGACGTATTCGAGATGAGCGAGGCAAAGCCGACCGCCGTGTTGCCGTAGCCGCCCGTACTGTACTGCAGCGCAACGGTGCCGAACGCAGTGTTGAAATTGCCGGCCGTGTTGTTCTGCAGGGCGCCGTACCCGGCCGCTGTATTGCCCTGGCCACTGCTGGGATTGTTCAGGGTGTTCAGCAACGCGGATGTGCCCATTGCCGAATTCGATTTGGTGTCACTCGCGACCGGATTCGATCCTGCACCCAGCGCTGGGGCCATGAGGCACGCCAACGACAGACTGGCGAGTGCGCGAATGTTGTTCATGTGGTTGTTCTCCAAGGGGTTTGTTGCGGCTTGCGTGACTGGGAGCGGTGGAATTGCTTTCCTCCGGACACCTCCCTTCTGTAGTCAGGCAGGCGAATGTCGCAGGACCTGCACCGGGGACACAGCGTACCCGGCCCCCCTGGCGCACCGCGACTGGTTGACGCCATATCCGTTTCAATATGCCTTTCATCGAGCAGCGGGTAAGGTCCCGGATCACCACACTACCCGGACGATCAACACTTCGCGGACCAAGCGTGCCAGCGTCTCCGCTCCCCAAGTCGTGCGCGGTAAAAGTCCTTGCGCCGTAGGGTTGATTGCCGGCTTAACAGCGCCCACCGGGCGCCACGGGAGGCAACACCCGAGAAAGTACAGTGATACCTACAATCTGGGCGGAATGCATATCTGAGCTCAATCACGGGATCACGATAGGGGCACGCTTACCATCCCTGGTGACCCGCGGAGAACAGCCGGATAGCCTTCTCAGGTCCGATGCCTCAATTCAAAGCCGCGATCAGGAGTTCAATAGCGCATGTGTTCTGCACACGATGCGACAACTTCTGGCCGGGCGCCGTCAGTGTGAGCTCACCTGGCCCAGGATTTCATGACACATGGCGCGCACTTGCTTCGTCGTCATGGCAGCGAACACTCCATTCCAGGCCGATGACTTGGTGTCATAGGTCTTCGTGGCCCATGTTTCTCCAGTCTTCAGGTCGCGAAATCCAACTTGCGCATTGATGAACGCATTTCCCGTCATGACTCCAAACATGACCCGGGCTCCGATGGAGACATAGCGGTAGTCCACAACATTGACCACAACCAAGGAACCTTCTGAACCCGTGGGCTGGGGCGCTCCGTCCTGCATCGAAAACTGCGCTTCGGCTTCGTGAAACTCATCGGAGCACTCATCATTCCAAATGCCCTTGAAGTCTTTCCAGTCCTTGGTAGAAGTCGTAACGTCGCTCCCGGTCAGGTTGAGGACAACGTTCTTGCCCGGAGCCTTGGTGCCGACGGGTATTGGCGCGTCGCCGTCCTGTTTTTTCACAGTCGCCGCACAGCCCGTCAGCAACAACAGCAGGCTCAACGAGCAGATCAATCGTCTGTGGTACATGATCTCTCCCAAAAATCGTTTTTTGTTTGTTCCAGGGCGCCCCATCTCAACCCCGCCCATGACACGGAACCACGTGGCGGTCATCTCGAATGTGAGATCGGTGCAAGGGAGTTGAATCATAGCTCAGAAGAGCCTGAACGGCTGTGAAGTCGAGGACCACCGACATGGCGAGGTCGTCTGGCGAACTGAAAGAGGCATCTCTCGACCTTTGAGTTCGCCACTCCGACACAACTGGGTGCCTGAGCGATTGGGCTGCAAAAACGGTGATTCCTTACGCCGCGCTCGATCTTTACCTGTCCGGCCTGCGCGCTGGGCGCGTGGCTTCCACTTCGCAGCCCGGTGAAAAATCGAAATTCCTCGTAGTTGCCGTACTATTCGGCAGCACATGCGATGTGAGGCTGCGATAATCGACTTGGCGTCCTCGATCGTGAACCGGTCGACCTTCGGGCGATCCTTCACCGTGATTCGGAACGATGGCAGGGAGAGCACCGGATTGGATTTTCCAGGAAGATCGTTGTAGCAAATTCAAATGCCGTGCGCACAGCGCTGGTGATGTTGCTGTATGTCTTTGTGCGCCGGTGACACTGGCGAGGTGTAGTGAATGAGAGAGTCATACGGTGAGGGGTTGGCCACCCACCGCCATGTCATCTTTGCTCACGCGCACGCTTATTGGTGACACCCGGCACGCTTCGACAAGAGCGGCGAAGCGCGGCATTGTGCTCAGTGGCGTCTGCAGTGGGAGTACTAGCATTTGGTGCGGTCCGCTCTGCACCTCACAGCCGCTGGCTTGTTTTCTCACTCGTTGCTGTTCATGCCCGATTTTGGGCGGGCGGCCTTAGGCACGTGGTCCTAGTGCCAGCTTTGGTGCCAGCGACGGGGATCTAGGGGGAGTGCAGGGGATAGTTGGGCCAATCAGATCAGTAACATACTGATTCATAATGGCCCTTCGCGGGTTTTGATCTCGGCGCTGATCAGTACCCTCGAGACCCCGGTATCCAAGTTTGGTGGCAGCCCGGTGGCAGCTTTGGGGGTCTCACGATGGGCTATAACGACGAGGTTTCTCGAGACCGCCCGCGACCCAATGCGCGATCTGCTCGTCGTGCGCCTGGGACAACGCGACCTGAGGCGGCGGGGAAAGCGGAGGCCGCTTCAGATCAATGGTTTTCGCGTGGAGGTACTCGATAGCGTACAGGTGAATGTGCCGAGACTGATCTGCTGTTTGATTGCCTCCAGACGTTCGCGAGCTCGACGAAGGTTGGCTTCTGAAGGAGGGCGTTTGATGGAAGGGCGGTATCGGATGCGGTTGAAGGTAAAGTCGAATTGGATCCGTCCGCGAGGTGCCGCAACGACGCCGCCTGTGAACCATTTGGTGCCCATATTGTTGCCTCGTCATCTCTGAGTAACTGCCAATACTGGCAATCAGACTAGTGCCGACGGCAGCCGCTCAATTCACTAATATATACAGGTAAATCAGCGGCTTATGAGTGTGAGAATGAAGCAGCGCGCGGGTGCAGATCACGGAGTAAAATCTACCTCAGCCACCTTACACCAGGTATCGCCGTTGAAACCGTCCAGAGCGTTGCACCTTCATCGCGACGAAATTCGCCGCTTGGTCGAGGAGCGCCGAGCGCGCAACCCGCGCATCTTCGGGTCTGTCCTGCATGGGCGAGATAGCGAGGACAGCGACTTGGATCTTCTGGTTGATCCACTCCCTGGCGCCACGCTATTTGATTTGGGCGGACTCCAGGTCGCGCTCGAGGATCTGCTGGGCATACGAGTGGACCTGCTGACACCCGGCGACCTGCCTCAGCGCACGCGTGAAAAGGTCCTACGAGAAGCACTTCCTTTATGAGCGACGATGAGGCGCAAGCACGCCTCGACAACTACCTCTCTCACATGTTGGAAGCAGCGCAGCTGGCGCGCCAATATGTGGAGGGCGTGTCCAAAGACGAGTTTCTAACAGACCGGCGTACTCAACAGGCCGTTGTTCTCAATCTGATGACGATTGGAGAGGCTGCTGCCCGCATTGTCAATGAGTGCAAAGAGTTCTCGGTGGCACATCCTGAGATTCCATGGGCGCAGATGCGCGGCATGCGCAATCGTATGGTTCACGGTTACTTCGACGTAGACCTCAATATCGTGTGGGACACGGTTCAAAGCTCGCTGCGACAACTCGAAGCTCAATTGCGGAGCGTGACTGACTGCGGGGCGGCACGATCACCTTGAGGATGGGCTGCGGAACTAGGTGTCTACAAACCTAAGTGCAGTTGCGTCGCCGACACCTTGGGGCTGCCAGACCACCAAGGAAAGCTTTTTCTCGAAAGGCGACGTAGATCGCAATGTATTAAGCAAGCGCGGACACTCGCGTGAGCTCAAGAGATCCTGTCTAAACGAAGGGAGATAACGTGCCATTGTTTGAGATAGATCAGAAAGACGCCGTTGAGGCTGTTGAACAAACAAACTTTGAAACTGAACGTAAGCTACAACGCCTCGTTGAGGCGAATCTTTCGCCGCTTTTTCAATGTAGATTCGTCGCCTCCGAATTTCCGACTGGTATCCGGCACGGCGGTCGTATCGACACTCTGGCTTTGTCCGAAGATGACAATCCTGTGATTATCGAATACAAAAAGGCTGCGTCATCCGAGTTGGTCGTTCAGAGTCTTTATTACTTGGCCTGGATTCAGGATCACAAAGGGGATTTTGAGGTTGCCGCAAAGGCAAAACTCGGAAATAAGACAACCATCCTCTGGGACGATGTCCGGGTCATTTGTTTGGCGCCGTCTTACAAGAAGTTCGATATACACGCTGTGCAGGTAATGGGCGCGAGCATTGAACTTTGGACGTATCGGTTATTCTCAAATCGTACTCTATACATTGAGGAGATCCAGCAGAAGGACATGGGCGGAGCAGATGTGATTGCGGCATCTTCCCAGAAGAATCCTGTGATGGTCGCTGCGGGAAAGAAGGCCGCGCTGAGTCGTAAGACAAATACGTACAGTTTTGAGGCGTATATTCAGGAGCGACCTGCGGCTCTGCGAGAACTCGCCTTGGCCATACAGGAGTACGTCATGGGCTTGGATACTGCGATTGAACAGACGCCGAAGAAGTACTATGTCGCTTACAGGACAACTCAAAACATTGTGTGCATGGAGGTCCAGAAAAAGAAGGTCTTGCTCTTTCTGAAGTTAGATCCCGGCAAGGTATCGCTCGAAGCCGGATATACTCGCGATATGACTAACATCGGGCATTATGGTACAGGCGATGTAGAGGTTACTCTCAATAGCCTGAAAGATCTTGAACGAGCCAAGCCCCTAATTGAGCAGGCATACAATGCCGTTGGCGGCTGAGGTCCGGGGGCTATCGACCATTTGGAAAAGCGGAACTGGACCGTCCGCTGTGTCCGACACGAGCATCGAGTTGCGGCGTTCGAGCCGAAGTGAACTCCCTCCACATGTTGCTACGCTTGATGCCGAGCTCCCGGCAGACGCTACCGACAGTACTATCGTTTTGGCTTGGCTTGCGTGATGTGATCTCTCAAGCACGATGAATGTTCACCGAGGTAGGAGGTCAGCAATGAAGCGCACGAGCAATCTGACGACCGGTCTCGCGGTCAGCGTCGCGGTTGGCATCGCGATGTCTGTATACGCGCAGAGGATAGTAGATTACGGCCAGCGCAAGGCCTACGCCAATCATTCGGTCGGTTGCGCTGCATTCCGTGTCAGTGACATCAATGATCAGTCCTCACAGCCGGTGGGTGTCAGTTTTGATGAGATTCGAAAATCCGAAAGCCGTAGCACGCGGACTCCAGCGCCCCGCGCAGCAGCGGATTCCTCATCGACGGCGGCCATCTACTCCACGGTCGATGGCCTCATCGAGTTAGATGCCAACAGATCAACCTCGAAGCCTGCGGCCCGCGGCGGTGAAGACGAATTGCGACCAAAATCGTCGAACGACCCTAACGCGGGATCTCGAGGACTCAACGCTCGAAAACCACTTCGGGAAACAAAGACGACGGCCCGTCTAGCAGGGCATTGCAGTCGGCACCCCGCAGGGAGCGATCGAAGAAAGCGAGCGGATAGGCCCGTTGCACCGTAGCCGCCCGGACGGGGTTCACCGTTCCGAGAATGTCAGCGACATCCTCAGGCGGCCGCCCCAACACCGGCGCCATTTGCGGCGCAGTCATCGCGTAGTCGCTGTACGCGACGTGGCCCGCGCCGCTCATGCGCATCTCCAAGCGCCAGTTGCGCAGATTCATCCAGAACGTTTCGAGCGTGGGCAGCAGCGCGCGATTGGCTTTGGCATTGATCATCATGAAGGGCCTGTCCAAGCCCTGCTGGATGACGCTGCCGTAGGGTTGGCTGTCGAGGCTCAACCCTACGTTGATACGCGGATCGAGAAGCATCGCGGTCATCGTCGTACTGCCTCCGAGCGAGGCACCAAACATGCCCACCCGCTCCAGGTCGAATACGCCGATGAGATTGGCAGGCAGCACGCGTTTTTCAGCATCGGGATTGACGCCGCTTTGCAGAAGCGTCAGCGCATCCAACACGAACCGCGCATCCTGAGCCCGCACCTCGATGATGGGCGCGTAGTCTTCGGGCCTGTCAGGCAGGCTGCGTTGCTCGATGCGCCCGCCCGGAAACTCGACTGCGACGGCGTCGTAGGTATGGTCGATCGTCGCGACGATATAGCCTCTGCTGGCCAGTTCCTCTACTACCATCGTGTTGACGGCACGCCCCGATGCGCCACCGGGAGAATACAGAATCAGAGGCAGGGCGCCGTGGCGATTGTCCACCGACGCGCCTTCATAGGCATGCGTGGCCGGGGCCTCGATCAGGCCCGGCGGAACGCCGTCCGCTTGCTGATTCAAATCCCATACCGCGGGTGGCATATACGCGGCCAGCGGTTTGCCGGCCACATCGAGCGCCGGGTACCACAAGCTGATCATCAACTCGCGCTTCGGGTGCGAGGCGATCCACTCATCCTGTCGTTGCTCGTCCACCAGGTGCAATGACACGGTGCCGATGGGGCGGATTCCACTCGGGGTCACGAGCGCTGGCTGGAACGGTTCACCGGGTGTGCCCGGCACTTCGGCCGGCTCCGTCGCGAAGGCCACGACCGGACCCAGAGCGCAGTGACCAAACGTGGATTGACTCGTCGACTCGCCGCCGCAGCCGGCCAGAGTTATGACCACAAATAAAGTAACAATCGATTTCATTGAAGATCCTCCTTGGGCGGCGTCAATCTGTACGATGCAGCTGAGCGTGATCTGAGCGAGGAGGCGGACCGCTTAAGAAACGCTGAGCGCGGGACGCAAGCCGTAAGCACTTGCTAAGTCGATGCTGCTAACGTCTCTGGCTGAAGGAGGACGAATCTGCGTACCGTGCTGCTGGTTGAAGATGACATGCCTTTGGGAGCATCGCTCGCGCGGGTCCTAGAGCAGGCTGGCTACGCCACCGTATGGGTGCGGCAGCTGGCCGATGCTGGGCGCGTGCTCAGTGAGAACCGGTTTGACGCGATCGCGCTCGATCTCGGCCTGCCGGACGGCGAGGGCATCAGTCTGCTGACGCAATTACGCGCTGCCGCGGATCGTGTGCCGGTGATCGTGATCACGGCGCGAGACACCCTGGACCAGCGGCTTTGCGCCCTCGATGGCGGTGCCGACGACTACCTGATCAAACCGTTCGCGGTGCAGGAATTGCTGGCGCGGCTGCGCGCCGTGCTACGACGTACCGCCGGGTTTGCCACCTCGATTTGGGACATCGGCGATGTTCGCATCGACACCGATCAACGCCGCGTGTGGTGCCGCGGCGAAGCGGTGGAATTGACGCCGCGCGAGTACCAGGTGCTCATCGAGCTGGCCCAACGCGCCGGCCGCTGGGTGCCGCGCGAGGAGCTGCTGGATCGCGTCTACCGCAATGGCGAGCCGGCGACGATGAATGCGCTGGAAGTCCAGGTGTATGGCCTGCGCCGCAAGCTTGGACAGACTGCGATCCAGACCATACGTGGCGTGGGCTACATGCTGGTCAACGGAACCAACGCGCCATGAGGCATTTACTCGATCTCTTGCGATCACCGTCGCTGTTTCGCCGGCTCTATGTCTACAGCATCGGCGCGCTGTTCGCCTTGACGCTGTTGCAGGCCTTCTACCTCTATACCCGATTGATCCGCGTCGACGGCCGTAACGTGGTCGAGGAGCTCAGCCAGACGGCCAACGCTTATGTACAACTGCTGTCGACGCCGGGGCTGACACCGCAGGCGCTGGAATATCAGGCGCAGCGCCTGGCTGAAATCACGATCAGCATGACCCCGGCGCCAATGTCAGCCGAGGATCTGAAATACAGCGTTTGGTCCGGCGAGGGCCGGCTGCTGGCGCATTCCCGACACGCAGCGGTGCTGCCCATACCGCACGAGCTGAACCGGGTGCTCGAGTCGGTCGTCGCAGGACAAACCTGGCTGTGCTACGGCGCGCAAAGCGCCGACGGGAGACTCTCGGTCGCGATTGCCCAGCCGCAATCGTTCTATTGGCGCGCCGCCCGATCGATGTCCGTAGACGCCGGCCGCGTGCTCCTGATTGCGGCATTGGCTCTGGCGGTGCTGGTTGGCCTAGGCACCCGTGCCGGTCTGGCGCCACTGCGCAAGGCCGCGGAGACAGTGCGGCAGCGCGATGCCAACGACTTGAGTGCGCTCGAGCTGCCTACGCAGTATCAGGAACTCGCGCCGCTTGTGGATGCGATCAATGCCTTGCTGGCGCGCGTAGCGCGGATGTTGCAAACCGAGCGCGCCTTTTTGGCCGACGCAGCCCACGAGCTGCGCACTCCTCTCGCAGCCCTTAGCACCCAGGCTTGGGTGTTGGCGCACGCCAGCACGGACGATGAGCGACTCCGCGCGCTGGTTCCCCTGGAGCAAGGCGTCGGGCGCGCCGCCGATGTGCTCGGCAAACTATTGACCCTGTCGCGGCTGGATGCCACTGAGCCCAGCACTCACCAAGGTAATGCCGACCTCGCAGATATGGTGCGAGAGCGCCTGACCCAGCTGGCCGGCCGTGCCAACGGCCGCCACATCGAACTCTCGTACGATGGATTGCGGCACGCCGCGACGACCCTGGATGCGCATTCTGCCATTTCAGTGCTGGACAACGTGCTCGAGAACGCCTTGCGGCATGCACCTGAGGGCGGGCGCATCGAAGTGCGTATCGAGTCAGTAGACGAAATGGATGCGACACCGCGCATACGCCTGATTGTGGCCGACAACGGCGCGGGCGTACCGACGCACGAACGTGAACGGATCTTTGCGCGCTTCTACCGTATGCCGGGCACCAGCGGTGAAGGCAGCGGCCTCGGCCTCGCCATCATGCGGCGAATACTCGAACTGCACCGAGGGCAAATCTACGTCGAAGAAACGCCGGGCGGCGGCGCTACCTTTGTGTTGGAACTGCCTGCGCTCAGCAATCGCTAAACAAGGCAGCCGTGGGCTCAGTCCTCCCTAAGCGATTCCGCTTACTTTGAGACCCGCACCGAGCAAGCCCTGCCACCCGGCCGGCGCCAGTGTGCAGCTCATTCAACACAGGAACCAGATCATGCAACGACATTCTCTTGTGGCGTTCGGCGTCCCTTGCGCCCTCTTCTCGATACTGACGTGCTCCGCGCCCGCCGCCGTCGCCGGCGAATCATCTCCGATCGGCTCGTGGTATTCAGGCATCGCCGGAGGTGTCGCGGACTTCTCACTGCCGAAGCCGCCTCTACCGGTGGCAGGCAAGGACAACCACGGGCTGATGGGGAAAATCTATGGTGGGGCGCACATTAGCGAGCACCTCGGCGCGGAGCTGGGCTATGCCCGGCTGGGATCTTTCACCCAGCGTTCGATCTACAACGGTACTGAAATCAAACAGAATGGCACCGGGCAGAGTATCTACGCGGCGTTCACCGGGCGGTTACCCGTAGGCGAAGCGTTCGCGCTCAATGGCCGGCTGGGCGTGTCTTTTGGAAAATTCCATGAGAACGACACCCGCATCGTCGGCACACCCATCCTCGAGGGCCGCAAGACTTCGATTCTGGCAGGCGCGGGCGTTGAATATCGGGTCACGCGCCGCGTGGCGTTTACGGCCGACTATGACTACTACGGCAAAGTCTCCAAGACGGTGAAGGTTGATGCGGCGATGGTCGGCATACGTCTGTCTTTCTAACAACCCCTCGGGGTTTGCCGGAGGATTGTTAGTTCCCTACGTCTGACTTCGTGACCGCCGCTGCGCACGACAGCTCCCGACATTCGCCGTGATGGCGGTGTCGGGTCATCGATCCTTTCGGATTGCCTTCCGGCACTATCCGATCCGAACCCTGGCGCAGCCCCCGGTGTCTGCATCCACCGGCCGGCTGCCCTGGTCTTCAGCTCCCTATTTCTTGCGATCAACATGTCGGAAGCAGCGGTGCACAATCGTCCTTGTTCCAAGTGAGCAGCAGTATTAGCGTGGCAGGTGTTCCGCCACGAGCTCTGCCGGAAGGAGTCGTGAAGTGTCCAATCCGCCTTATCGCTGGGTAATTGTCGCGTCTGGGGCCCTCTTGGGATGCGTCGCCATCGGGGCGATGTTCTCGTTGCCCGTTTTTCTGGTCCCCATGACCGCAACCACGGGCT
>Ga0105237_10007354_pt1 | contig 12066 bp, 14 predicted proteins | sample KBSC24metaG_FD_81520 | JGI IMG/M metagenome (GOLD analysis project Ga0105237, IMG submission 81520) | Corn rhizosphere microbial communities from Kellogg Biological Station, Michigan, USA - KBS C2-4 metaG | ecosystem: Host-associated > Plants > Roots > Rhizosphere > Soil | place: Michigan, USA...
AGCAAATGGGCGAAGACGAAAGTCTGAAAGGTCTTAGTTGGAACTTCGCACCCATCGAAAGAGCATGCAGAATTGATATTCGTTCGATGGTAAACGAAAGCGGCAGCAATGCTTAATTAATAATAGACATTTGATTTGGTCTTCAGACTAGGCGTGCATATTATCTCCTCTGAGGTTCAAGCTGCCATTATTCGAACGGTGGATATCCCTCAGCTCTCCAATCATCAAATTTTTTGCCATTTGCAGTAGCAGGCATCCTGACCATTAGAGGCACCTCAATGTCCTCATCAGTCTGGGTACGCTCCCTTGAGTGTACGAGCTTTTCTCCTATTCTCTCAAACCCAAAACGCTCATATAGCGTCCATGTCGAAGGTGAAGCCTCGATGTAGATTGGTAAACTTGAAGTATCCGCCACTCTCACCCCCCAATCAATCATAGCTGCCCCAGCCTTGAGACCTTGGAAAGACGGTGTGATCCCAACGACGTGGACATCTGGATGTCCTATCAGTCATCATGGCTGTTCTTGTCTAGTCTCATTTCAAAACGGAAGTAACAATCATGTCGCGTAATGTGAAGACTTACAGATATATTTTCTTCCACCGAAGAGCTTTTCTCTCATCTCCCACAACGGGCGGGTTATGGCCTCAGCACGTTCTTTCTGGGCGCCTTCAAGCCAAGGAATTCCCGTCCATTGTCGTTCTTCTGCAGGCCGTTCTTGGAAAAAGGCATCAACAAGCAGCATACCGATGATTTCACCACTATCGACATCCACCACCTTCACTGTGTATTGGGTGGTGCTCTTATGCCACCAGTCCAGAGTTGCTTTGGTGTGTTCCTTTCGGAATTCTGGCGTAATGCCTCCAGGGAAAAGAATGCTGAGCATGATCTCTCCCATTGGCTCGTTCTTAAAGGCCGCAAAATAAACATCGTACACTTTCTCGATGTCCGATATCAGCGCTGGTAGTAGCATGACCCCCATGTTGGTATTGGAGCTCGACGAAACCTGGTATGCAGATCCAATTTAGGATAAGATTACTCGCAAACGACTCTGGAGTGAGGAAGTCAACTATCCATGCACACCATTGTCTACCATACCCTGGGCCCCTGAAATGTATCATGATCTTGTCCACAATTCTACTTGATCGTTGGACTGACCGATTTCGGACAAGGCCTTGGTATTTTCCACTCTTCTAATGGCGAAGAGTGCCACTTATTGTCAAGCTTTATTTTCTTCCGTAGCCGCACAAATCGCCTTACTCTTCCTAATATTTGGCTGATCTTGTGATGGACGTGTCATTGAGATTGAGGAAACTTGTTAGGGTCATAATCTTGGCTGGTGCTACTTAGGGGCTTGGTGGGCCGCATGGCGAGGTTGGCATACGAACCGGAGCAGACATTTTGGTGGCGATCGTTGGTGTGCATCCATGGATGTAGTTGCCCAATCCGACGTTGATACATTACTTACTTGTACTTGTCATATCGTTTTTTCGTCATTTCCTGATTTTCAATACCGTACCAGTACACTCGGTGCGCAGGATGTTGTAACCTTCATAACCCGCCGCGGTCACGTAATAATTACGTATTTCGTCATGAATGGAAGACACTATCTGACATTCAGCGATCACGGAGTTTTCTCCAAGTGGGTTTCTTTCTAAGGACCCTCTTTTCTTTCTTGGAATCCCGACAGCGGGCCTCTCGAAGCGGAGCAAACCTATGTTCCACTTCATACTTGCGCAAACTATCATCTCAATGTTCAGGGTGCACTCTTGAGTTTCGAGTTTTACCTCCCCGTAAGATCTCAACAAGCCCCTTTCTTTGCCCAGAATTGTCTCTGGAAGAGCAATGGCGAGGTATGAAAGCCGCATCCAGGACAGATGCCTCGTACCGCTCCCTGCTACCCATCGATTGTCAAGTGTGCCATAGCCCGAGTGATGGAAAGAGTCCTTGGTACTCAACGTACTAAAGGAGGAGGAAATCCTGCACGACCATGCCATTTGACATCCTATCGATCGAGAATGTGGTTTGTGCGACGCCATAGTCGGTACAAGAGTGCTACTGCCACAATGATGGTTTTTGCTCCTTCGTTTCATGATCCCTGACCGGACTAATGAAGGTACAATGCTGTCGGTATGTGATTTATATCAGCTTGGCGGTCAGCCTGCAGAAGCAACCGTCGTCTTCCTGCCTGTTGGGAAAGGTTCGACCGAGTTCTCTCGTATGCTCTTTTTCGCTCTTTTTCTCTCCATAGGTTCGAAACGAAAGAACGCAAGTACAGATACAACCATCCCAATATTTTCTTCAGCCCTCATCATGTCCACGATCGCGAGCGCGGCCTATGTAGCCACGTAATTGTTGGCGGAGAGGTTGTAGTATAAGAGGTATAGGAATTTGTCGTTCATTTCGGCCATCTTACATCTAGCTAACGAAATGCTGATGCAAGAACTAGTGGACTGAAGACAAAGGAGGGAGAAGTGGAAGGGTACGCATCATCGATAAGGCCGAGTGATCTCGGAATTTCCTTGAAACCTGTCATACTAGGCAGTCCCTCCACCTGGACGTATTGTAATGTTCTACACCTTCTTACCGCGCCAAAGAGACGACCTCTACCTTCGAAGGTACTGCAAAAGGATCGAAAAGTGATTCACAGGTGGGGGCATCGAGCTTGAGCCTCATCCACCCTTGAAACTCCATCGCCAGCCCGTAACAAGCACATTCGCTGCTCCCAGAAAAGACGCGAGAGAGAATCCAGGAGCTATGCATTATCTACAGCTGGATGATGCTCACATCTGACTAAATTCTGCTGCGCAGAGAATAGTAGACACTGGGAGGGCGATATAGAAACTTGAAAGATTTAATAATTACCCACCGGACTTAATACGATAGGGGCTCCTCAGTACCTTTCGACTAGGATCAATGTGAAGCAAACAGATTCAAGGCTCTAGGAGTCGAATCATCCAGCCGAACCAGCCTGGTGCGCGCAGCACACTGCCCTGTTCCAATTATCTAGGAGGCGATTATATCATACTGGGCGCGTGCCCAAGCCCAGTGGCAAGCGTGAAAACCCCATCGGCACATCGCTCCTATTTCCGCTTTGCAATATAGAATAGTTTAACTTGAGTAGGCATGTGCTGGAGTGTCTAGTAAGAACCATAAAATGAAGATTGGAGCAGCTGGCTTAAGGGAGTTGCCAGGCAATGGGCCCGCAAACCCTTGAGAGCTGCTCCAAAAATCCAAATCTCGCACGAATTGCGAGATTTTCTCGGACCTCTTAGCTAGATGCTTGTCAGTGAGCAGTTTGTGACAAAAGTGAGTTTGCAAATTAGGGTCACTTGGGGAAGGAGTATTCGCAGACCGAGCCTGGAAACGCTATCCACGGGCGCTAGACTAAGCCTGGCAAGCACTCCTGCCCTTCTGAATACAGTGGGCCTTCGGGTCACCTCGGCAGCTGATTTGAACATGTTGGCGATCGCACCAAGTCCCAGGACACCAAGGTTTCGCTTGAGAAGGAATTCTAGACGCCGAAGAGCCCCCTACGGCGGCTCACTCGGGTCAAGATCAGTCGCCTAAACTTGTTTAAGATTCCTAACTAATAGTTAGGTATATGCGCCATAGCCGGCTGGTAGGCGCTATCTCGGGGTTTCGCTACGCGGTACCGAGAGCACCAACGTGCCCGCAAGGAACGTCATTCGCCCCGACGAGGAGTTCGTCAAATCACGTCCCGTAGAGTCTCTGATCCGCATGCATTGCCAGCTATGTCCAGGTTATGCGCATGATCGAGATGGGAGTCTATGAATAGATGGAAGCATGGGTGGAGCGATGGGTCCAGGCTAAGCAGTTTTTGTTACTTCGTATTCTGTGGAGCAAGCTACATCTGTGGCCTTGATTTGGCGAGACTACCGAAGTGAAATAACTTAATCCGAGAGGCCGCGGAGGATGAGATAAGTCCTTACCTCACTGTTGCTGCTTTAGATGAGTTCCCTGCGATACCTCGAACTTTGGTTGATGGGAGAATACGACCGAAAGACAACTAAATTATATATTGCGGACCCTTGATAGGGCTATAAGCATGATTTAGTTTGTGTCGAGAACTAGGTAGAGCAATGTATGCGGCAAGGAAGTGAACGATTACTAGTTTCAAATTGTTCTCTGTACATTCTATTAGTCGTAGTATCTATGAAGTTTCAACACGATTTACGCCGTCTCTTCTCTGCACGGATCCTGGCAGTGGGGGAAATCCATTATGACTGTCGCCATACTTCTCGATGCAACCCATGAATAAAATAATCGTGACAGTCATACTACCCCACAAATACAATTCTATTTCAAATTGGCGTTCAAGAAATCCGTAATGACGGTGTACGCGCCGGTTGCGTTCTTATGGAAGTTGAAGTTGTGGGAGGCATTAGGGTGCAGGTAAGGAACGAAGGGCTTTGCGTTCTTGTAGAAAGTAGTGGCGGGCTCGTCGTAAACCCCTGGGCAGTAGCCGTCGCACACAATGTAGTCGTTGAGACCAGTGATGGTGAGCACGGGCCCTGTGAATCCACTGGCGTCTAGGTTGCCCATATTGTCGTATCCATTCAAGATGGTGAGGAACTCGGCAATGGCGAAGGCTTGCTTTTGCGATTCAGCAAAATCGGTCGTCGGCTCATCATAAAATGGACGCTTGAAGTATCTGTTTGTATCGAACTGCGGTTAGTACACGTATGTCTATTGCCTGAAGGAAAGAGGAGTAGGTTAAGAACTCACGTGTTGATCTGAGAGAATTTATCGACCCAGGTCACGTATCCATTGTCCAGGTCACCGAAGCGCAAAGGGTTTTGCTGCGAGGCAATTCTAGGCACAAAGGACCGCACAAGGCCGTTGGCATTGACTCCAGTCGTGTTAAGGCCGATAGCTGTAAGGATGACAGCATCCGCGATGTCTGGTTGAGATCCGATAGCAGCATGGGTAACATATGAGCCAAATGAGAAGCCCATCACCGCCAGTTTTCCGGGTTTGCCGACACCGGGTGTGTAGTCGCCGGACTTGACAAGCCTGGTCAGTGCCTTGAGTAGACCAACTTGTGTACCCAATTGATTTTCATAGCCGGAGACCCTGCAGGGGAGTTGTTAGTCATTCAATGGTTTGGATCGATCATGGTAATGTGAGCAGGGCTCGGCAGGGGTTGATTTACTTTTCTGAATCTCCTGTGCCGAGGCGATCGTAGAAGAATACTGAGTAGCCTTGTGATATCGCATGCTGCACAAAGTTGTACTCTGCTGGCTTGTAAGGAGAGTTCCTGCAGGTCATCGTTAGCGTTCGCAATATTCCGACGCGTATGCTATATTTCTCACCAGTGACTTCGGGCTTGCCCGATACCGTGGGTGGCGAGAATAACAGTCTTTTCTTTGCCATTTTGATTCTTGGGAGTGCAAAACGAAGCGGCAATCTCCCTCGTTACTGTGTCCTTCTTTGTGCCAGCGGCGATACTTCCAAGGTTGGCCGATGCTCTTGTGGTCGCCACAGCTAGGAAGTCTTCCAATGCATAATCGTCATCCCACTTAGGGAAGTTGAAGATCACATTCTCGGACTCGAAGGTAACTGGGACATAGAATTCGGTGCAAACTGCTTGTGGCGGATAGTATGCCTGTGTGAGGGATGAGGCGTTGGCTGTAGGGCACACACATGAGCCAGGTACTGATTCCAGACCACAAGCGATGGCGGCGCCCATGCCGAAGGAACGTCCCATATGCATGATTGCTGAATTTTCAAAAACAATGCCTTTTATGAAGAGAGTGAAGAAGGTACCAAATGCAAAGAATAACGAAAATGGCGTCGAGGATGTCGTAATAACGGGAATGCAACTGTTGATGAGAGCTGAAGATAGCCATGGCCCAACATTGGACTTCTGTTTTCTTATATTCAGTGACTCGTACAGTGGTGCCTGTCAATGATTGAGATTGTTTCAATGAAGGCCCTTCCAATTCACAAGGCTAAGATTGAACAAGACAGTGTCCAGGGCGATGTCGGGCTGACCAGCCCCCAATCTCGCGGGTTGAAACCCACCGTAGCAACTCGTCCCAAGATGCGATCAATTAGCTTGGGGTAACAAATTAGATCATATACTCAAAGATGAACAGGTATTACACCGAGCCCCTGCAGCTGTTCCTACCAAAAAGAGGAAAGTTCCATGCTGTTTTATGCGTCTTCGCAGCTTCTCAGTATCAAATGCCCGATTGGGCAAGTGTATTTTGGCTGGAACCCAAAGCACTGGGTTTCAGGGTTTCAGCGGAAACCTTAGTAGCAACTCAGACTCAGAATCCTAAGGGCTGCCTCTTGGGTCTCCTTAGTCAGTAGTTAAACATTCAGCACATGGCATGCTGAAACAACACGTCGCCGAAGCCGTAGTGTCCAAAGCCGAATTAAGTCATCACTCTTGACTTTTAGGGATAACAACAGGCTTCAATTGGGCAGGAGTTAGTAGTTGATGACACCTCAGCCTCAAAGCGGGAGCGCGGGAGATTTGTCAAGGCGAACGAGCGTGGATAATATGGATGTTTATGCCTGGCACACCCACAGCATAACGGTTGACCACGGTTGAAAAGGGAATTTGATCAAGGCTCGAATGATGAAAGGCCGGGGATATTTGGCATCTTCTGTAGTCTAAATGTTGCTAGCTGGCCCAGCAGTGCATTGCTAACGGGCGTCGCGAGGATGCCAAGTGCCGCTATCCCTTATTTGGAATCATTGAACGAGGCGCAATCATCCGGTTGGCGATATCTTACTGGACGAACATACCCTTGTCTCGACAACCTCACTACGCCCAACCTGGCTTCAGCTTGATCAATCCATGAAATATCAAAGTCCAAAAGTGACTTCATCTTCAGCCACACCGACTCGGGCCCATCCTCAATGGCCCACAACTGATGCCCCTAAACAGCCGATGTACCTGCTTGAATAGGTGCAGCCACTTAGCCGTGAGATATTGTTGTGATTCCAAAGCCCGAAGGTCCAGCCACAGCGGACATCATTGAATTCGGTTCCTGGGGGCCGTTCCTCAAATGTACCTCGTACCGGGTCCTTATTTCTGGTCCTCCAGATATGTTTGCTCCACATGGCGGCTCTTTTCAGGGACGATGTGTTCTAAAGCATCATGACAAAGACTAGAAAGGCCAAGCGAAGAGGAGAGAGCCGGCAGCAGAATATAAAGTGTTTCCACATCCCATTTGGGGGAGGAAGGGCCGACGCGCATCTCGCAAATTACACTATATTACACTATCAGCAATCATGGTCGGTGTACCTGGTAGAAGTAAAGGCTGTCACACATGCCTGAAGAGACGGGTCAAGTGTGGTGAGTGACGAGTCCAATCTCGATCCATCAGAAACAGGGATGGTATGGACCAATGGCTCACTCTCGTGGCTTACTAGATGAATCAAGGCCGACCTGCCGCCGCTGCGAGAAGGCCGGTTATACTTGCGCAGGATACGAGAGGAAGCTCGAACTGCGATTCCATTCATTCTCAAACGAGGCCGAAACAACTCCATCTGGATCGGCAAAAACAACCAAGGAACCGCGCCCAGCGAGTAATCCCAGAGTTCCGACTTCGCTCGTCCTCGGTTCCAATGATAGACCACCAAGTTTTGTACCGGCCGATATGAGCATGGTTGCTTTCAAAGAAGATATTCAATTTGCGTACCTCTTCGACAATTTTGTGTGGAGTAGCTACGGAACCCCATGGCTTCAGTTGTCTGCCGAGGGCAAAGTTGACGCACTATCCCTGGAGGCATGTCGAGCCTTCTCCCTGAGTATATTCGGAAAGCATCATCATCAACCTGACATAGAACTAAGCGGAGCCGTCCATTATGACAAGGCAGTCCGTGCTCTTTCGTCTCGGCTGTCAACTGTTGGCGCACCTGGTAGCGAAGAATTGATCATTCCAATAATGATCCTTCTCATGCATTCCGTGAGTCCTTTCACGCTAATATGTGGGCACCTTCCTCATCGCTCCTCGCTAACACACGGCAGTCCACAACTCCCGATCCTCAAGCTGCAGCTTTCCACCTCCAGGGCCTCCTCAAACTTATCCAAATCTGTGGCCCACGAAAGTTCGCACCAGGTATGCTTCGAAATGCATTCGAATCCTGCCGAGCAACCTTAGTAAGGCCTATCCCACACATCCGCAACGAGAGAAGGTCAGACCTAACAAACTTTGCAGATCACCGTCGCCCTAATTACTAAGAGCCGAACCTTTTTGGAACAACCTATGTGGCTAACCGAGCCCTGGGCAGAGATCGGAGCCGCCAACAAAAGCTTCCAAAACCAACTGGTCGATATCCTAGTGCACATTCCCGGCCTTTTACAGGACCAGGAACAACTCGAGCACGCCCAATCAGCAGAGCTTAAGGGTGACCTTATCCGACGGGTTGAATTCCAGATCGAGCGGATTTATCAGTGGAGGTGGAGATGGGAGGCATCCAATACGAACATCGCTTGGGAGGCGGAGCCTGACATGCTTCCTGCGGACTACGTGCTCACTCATTTCCGGCCCATTCGGAGCTTCTTGGTCTTCAATTCTTGCTCCCAAGCTACGGAGGTGTCTTTGTACAACGCAGTCCTGCTCTGTCTCTTAGGACTACTCTGGACACTGAAACCACCAGACGACCTCCCTCCGTCTCCAGTTCCCCTCCCAACAACTCCGCTGGCCCTCCCCGGTGACATCGAATCCTTAACCCAGCCCGCCATCGAGATCTGCCGCGCCTTTGAATACCAGCTGAGCCACGTCAAGAGCAGTCGCGACTCGGCTCTGTTCTGGCTCTTCCCTCTCGGCCTCGCCAGCCGCGTCCTGGAGGACGACACCAGCATGATGCTCTGGATCAAGACCATGCTGGAAACCTCTCAGGTCACCAGAGGCTACGGCACGGGCGGTAATGCGTACGGTTTCGGTTTCTACAAGTTCCCCAAGATCCGCAGACGCCGCGCACAGCAAGGTGGTTCGATGTTCCAAGTACAGTACTCGGCGGGTGCGATCAAACGTTATTCCGATCGTTCTTCGAGCGCGTCCAGCGATGGGTGATAAGTGGTGGAAGGGGACGTGTCGTTAGGCACCCATCTTGAAGAATGATATGATATACCTTCTCTTTCATATTCCTTTGGACATGGGTTTTCTTTGTTTGAGACGAGGGCGACGTGAGCTGGTCTTACTATGGCACTTGATGGCTTTTTTCCGGCGGTGTATCACTATGACGAGCAGCATGTGTGATGACTTGCAATCCAGGCATGGCGTTTATGGAATTTAAGCTAGCTGGGGTCACAGCGCAGCATGATCGAGGATAATGGTGCACGAAATTGGATTTCTGAGGAAACAATCTCAAAACGCAAGTCAACGCATATCAATAGGCATTTACTCAAAACAGAACCTCCCCTTCCTGCAAACGCCAACGTTCCACAACGTGGTCCTAGGGCCGTCTCTGGTTGGCCAAGAAGTGCTCTCAAGCCGCACCTGCAGCGTAGACACGTTCCGGCTCCTCCATACGCGCTTCAGCAGACATCATGTTCCGAATGCCTTAGGTGAGATCAACGCCAACTCGTTCTTTAGACAACAGGTCCACCAGCAAGGGGCTAGGCTTGCTGTCTCGGTGGGGTTCATACACGGACTGGCTCTGTCGGTACTTTTGAACGTTATCTAGATACATGTCAAATAGGTACGAAGAGTCAAGCGGTCCGCCCTTGGCCTCGGGGTGGAACTGCGTCGAGAAAATCGGTCGAGTAGCGTGGATGAGACCTACAATGTAAGTATGGCTGCAAAATAGAAGAGGCGCAGCAGCTGTGGCTTACCTTCATTGGAGTTGTCGTTCAAATTGATAAAGTATGGCTTCCAGTCACTCGGTAAAGTTGCGGCATCCACGGCATATCCATGATTCTGGCTGGTGATATGACATTTGCCAGTGGTAAGATCCAGGGCAGGAATGTTATGAGCCCGATTTCCGTACTTGAGCTTGATAGTTCTCGCACCAGCGGCCAGGGCCAACAACTGGTGTCCAAGGCAGATACCAAAGATGGGAATCTGGGAACCCTCCATCAACTTTCGGAGATGGTAAACAGTATCTTGGCAATGAGTTGGGTCTCCAGGCCCATTGGAAATGAAAACACCATCGAAGTGATGGGCCACCTTATGGATCGGATAATCGAACGGGAAACAGGTAACGCTAGCACCTCGGCTCACCAAACTACGAAGAATATTCTCCTTCACTCCACAGTCGATGACAGCGACATGAGCCGTCGGAGATGGTGCACTGACATGGAATGGTGCCTTCGTGCTCACTTTCCGGACCAGGTTAATCTGCTCAGGGTCGACGAATGCCTCGTCTTCATCCTGGTCGTACTCCTCTCCGATAGTGATCCTGGCAAGACTTGATCCTTGCTCTCGCAAATAGGTGACAATCGCTCGAGTGTCGACACCAGTGATGGCTGGCACACCTTCCCTCGCACACCACTCACTCAAACTTTCAACAGCAGTCCAGTGGGAGTATTTCTCTGCCACGTCTGCCACGACCACGCCCACAGCCTGAATGTTAGGACTTTCAAAGTATTTAAAGAGCCCGTGCTCATCTCGGGCATTGGACGGAACACCGTAATTCCCGATGAGGGGCTGGGTGAAGACCAAGATCTGACCCCGGTACGAGGGGTCGGTGAGTGACTCAGGATATCCGACTAGAGAGGTTGTGAACACAGCTTCGCCTGAAATGTTACTTCGAGCCCCGAATGAGGTACCGTGGAAGATTGGGCCATTTCGGATTGTGAATGTGGCTCTTTCGTGGGTAACAGGAGAAGATTGGGGATTTTTCTGCGCAGGAATGTGTTGCTGTCGGGGCGTAGTATTGGAGACTGTTGCCAGCATCCGAGACTGCAAGGCCGAGAGGCCCTTGAAGCTCGGAGCTGACTTGGTCAAGGCTCGGAAAAGCATTTTTTATAATTTGTGACTGTTTTTAAATTGGGTGACGGCTAGTTTGCTTGGGCTTTCCACAAATGATCTGGCACAACTGTTAAGAGCGACTCTTGGTTGAGGCAAGGGTTAGAGAATACCACTGATGTAATCCTAGAAGATCAAAAATTAGTATAAAGATTCAACCAAAGCTCCTATGGCATGTTTGCTGCTGTCATGCAGGTACCAAGTCCTTATCAGCAGAGAATGAGCAGGGGAGAGCTTTACCTGAGAAGTAAAGATGCTTGGGAAGCACATGAACGCGATAGATTGAACGCCCTTCAGGGAGCAGTAAAGGTGGAAGGAACTTCAACGTCCTCGAATCTTTGTTGGATGTAAAAGGAATAGTTGGAAGGGCTTTTGCACAAAATTCTTTCGTTGCGTTCAATCGGTCGGTGTGGAGATGGAAGAAGAGTCATTGGTGGAGGGGCGGGTTGGGGGAGAAAAAAAGATGAAGAGTTGCTGGCGCAGGCGGGACATTGACCTTGGCATTAAGCCACACCACGTGACTTGCCTATTCCAAAGTCGTCTGCACAAGGCTGCCCCTAGGGTAACAAAAAGTCTGTCTTCGAGCTTCACCACTTGGATTTGTATCAAATTATCAATCAATAGTGACAAGAGTCAGCCATTGGAAACCTAAGGCGTATAATAAACATTCCATGCACCATTTATTGTAGATATCTCGAATAGATTCGTGGGACTGAAGTTTCCTGCTAATGTACGCCCTTTCCCATACCCCATCCCTGACTGGATCGAAGACCCGATAACAAAACCCTGCATCTTCCACCTGAAATTGCAGGAGAAACCGACTGGAACAACAATGCTCGATGTCTTCGCGATTTTCGCTATGTAGGTTTCACTTATAATCATCATCCGCTGAGCCATGCTGTAGACTGGTGGTGCTCCAGAATTGATTCAGAAGCAGATGAGAGCAAAGTTGATATTAATGTGGCAAAATTGCGCCAATGTATATTGACGACAAATGCGTAGCGGTGGAGACGTTGTGCAAGATCTGTATACGTACAGCAGATTCTGACGAGCGAGAAGCTGAGGCTACTTGGTTGACAGGACATGGGGCTCCGATGTGGCCTGGTGATAAAACTGC
>Ga0105237_10007355_pt1 | contig 12066 bp, 9 predicted proteins | sample KBSC24metaG_FD_81520 | JGI IMG/M metagenome (GOLD analysis project Ga0105237, IMG submission 81520) | Corn rhizosphere microbial communities from Kellogg Biological Station, Michigan, USA - KBS C2-4 metaG | ecosystem: Host-associated > Plants > Roots > Rhizosphere > Soil | place: Michigan, USA...
AACATCCTCATAAAAAATCCGGCTTTTCAGGTTTTCGGGTACTATAGGGTTGGTCACAAAGCTGATATCAAGCTTTTGTTCAGCCAGGTCGTTATACTGGTCGGTGTTGTTCATTTCCTTTAGCACCGTTTTGATACCCGGGAAAGCGGCCCGTATTTCCTTAATTATTCCCGGCAAAATAGTTTGCACTACCGAGTGCGTATAGCCGATTCGTATCTCGCCCGCCTCGCCGTTATGTATTTGCCGGGTGCGATTGATGGCATAGTTCAGCTGCTCAATGGTTTGCTGTGCAGCCCGCTTAAAGTAAACGCCCGCTTTGGTGAGCGACACATTGCGCTTGTTTCTTTTGAATAATTCCGCGCCTATGTTTTGTTCCAGTTGCTTTATCTGGCGGCTCAATGCAGGCTGGGCCATAAACACTTGTTCGGAAGCTTTGGTGAAATGCAGCGTATCAGCCAGCTTGATAAAGTTCTTTAGCGTCTGGATATCCATTTATGTAAATTTTGTTATTAATACATGCAAATTAAGTATTTTTTATTATTAATCAAATACAGTTCCTTTGTGAGGTAAACCGACAAACACTAAATGGAGGATTTGTTAAAAAAGGCGTATGATGCCGGCGATTTTCGCGGGGCCGGGCACAGGGTAATTGAGTTATTGGCCACGCAGTTGGAGCAATCGCGCGATGTGGAAGGGTTTCATACCATCAACCGTAAATCACCGGAAAATCAGCTAAAATACTGGACAGACGACTTTAGCAAGCCTAGTATTAAATCGCCTGATACACTTTTCCAAAATATTATCGACAATTCGGTAAACCTGCATAGTCCCGGCTATTTAGGACACCAGGTTTCTGTGCCGCTGCCCCTCACCGTGCTAACGTCGGCTGTTATGAGCTATATGAACAATGGTATGGCGATTTACGAGATGGGGATGGCCGGCAATGCTATGGAGAAAATTGTCATTTCGCACCTTATCTCTAAATTTCAGCTTGGCGATGATGCTTCGGGCATTGTTACATCCGGTGGTACGCTTGGTAACCTTACCGCCTTACTCACCGCCAGGGCATCTTTAAGTGATGTTTGGGAGAACGGAGCGAACGACCGCGAGCAATTGGCCATCATGGTATCCGCAGAGGCTCATTTTTCCATCGACCGCGCAGCACGCATTATGGGGCTCGGCAAAAACGGCATCATTAAAGTTCCGGTAAACGACAAATTCCAAATGCAGACAGAAGCTTTGGAAACCAGTTACCGGAATGCGGTTGCAGCCGGGCTAAAAGTTTTTTGTGTGATTGGCTGCTCGTGCGCGACTTCAACCGGGGCTTATGACGATTTAAAGGCTATCGCCGATTTTGCCAAACAGCATCAAATATGGTTTCATGTGGATGGCGCCCATGGCGCCCCGGCTATTTTTTCGGCCAAGCATAAGCACCTGCTGAACGGTATAAATAGTGCCGATTCTATCGTTGTCGATTTTCATAAAATGATGATGGCGCCATCGTTATCTACCGCGGTGTTGTTTAAACATCAGCGCCAATCGGCACAAACCTTCACGCAGGAAGCGCTGTACCTGTACCAGGATGAGCAGGAATACGAATGGTTCAACAGTGGCAAGTACACTTTTGAATGTACCAAGCCAGCCACCATTTTGCATACCTACGCCATTATGCGGCATTATGGCGACGAACTTTACAGGCAAAATATCGATTGCCTTTTCGGCCTTGCAAAGGATTTTGCATCGCTTATTAACAGCAGCGATGATTTTGAGGTGGCCTGTGCGCCGCAAGCCAATATTGTTTGTTTCAGGTATAAATGCGGAGGACAAACGGCACAGGTAAACCGCGAAATACTAAAACGGCTTACCGCAGAGGGCAAATTCTACATCGTAAGCACCTCGGTTAAGGGGGAGTTTTACCTGCGTATCTCCATCATGAACCCTTTTACTACTATCCAAAATCTGCAGCTGTTGTTGGATAAAGTAAGAGAGCTGGCTTACAACTTGCAGGGTAGTCCGCTGCTACAACACTAAACCGATATTAAAACCTAAATTTATATGAACGATACCAGGCAAAAACTATTAGCGGCTGAGCAGAACGCCGCAGAACTGTTCCAGGCGGTGTACGACGGAGGACTGATTGCCCCCGGCAAAACCGAAAAGCAACTGAACGACGAGGTGGTCAAGGTTGCCAATGACGTGTTTGGCGTACAAACCTTTTGGCACAAAAAAATTGTGCGTGCGGGCGTAAACACCATGTGCCCCTACAGCGCCGAGCCACCGGATGTAATGATTAAAGACGACGACATTGTTATTTTAGACTTCGGGCCGGTATTCGACGGTTATGAGGCCGACTATGCTAGGACCTATATTATCGGCGATGACCCGAACAAACGGGCCGTAAAGGCCGCATCCGAAGCAGCCTGGGAAGAAGCCAATGCCTGGTATAATCAGCAAACCAGCCTTACGGGGGCCCAGCTTTTTAGCTATCTCTGTAACCTGGCCCATCAATATGGTTATGAATACGGCGGCGAAATAGGCGGACACATTGTAGGCCCCTACCCCCATGAGCAGCTCGGCCCCGGGAATTTGGGATTGGACATCCACCCTGACAACCATCAGGAAATGTTCCTGAAAGACCCGCAGGGCAACGACCGCCACTGGATACTCGAAATGCTTTTTGTGGATAGAAAAAACCAGATTGGCGGGTATATGGAGCAGTTGATAACTCGATAAGAGCCAAGAACCAAGAGTCAAGAGTCAAGACCGAAGCATACGTACTTGTTGTAGTAACTGACCTCCTACAACTATGCATTTTTGCCTTATCTTGGCTCTTGATTCTTGACTCTTGGTTCTAAATTGGCTCTTGGTTCTAAATCACACAGCATGAAACTAACCGTATGCGAGCTCAGCGATAACGAGCAGGATTTTGTGAATGATTGGGAACAGCTAAAAACTCACCTCGATGCACATCAACCTGAGCTGCTTTTATTGCCCGAACTCCCGTTTTGCCGATGGATAGCCTCCGCGGAAACCATTGACAACGATGTTAAAATTCAAAGCATAGAGCAGCATGAGCAATGGCTAAGCCGGCTGGATGACCTAAACGCTAAATATGTTGTCTATACCCGTCCGGTTATTGCGGGTGATAAGTTTTTTAATACGTCTTTTGTTTATCAAAAAGGTGCAGGACATACCAAACTGCATACCAAATCCTATTTCCCCGAAGAGCCGCACTTTTGGGAAGAAACCTGGTACGACGCCGAAGAAGGCAAACCATTTGAGGCCCTGCAATTGGACGGCTTTAAAATAGGCGCCATGCTTTGCACCGAAATGTGGTTTACCCAATATGCCCGGCAATACGGCAAACATGGTGTTGATATCCTTGTGTGTCCCCGTGCTACCGGTAAAGGCTCCGTTCCGCAATGGGTGCGCTGCGGGCAAACGCTGGCCATCGTTTCAGGTGCTTATTGCCTTAGCTCAAACAAATCAGGCGCCGGCACCAATAATTTTCAATGGGGTGGCAACGGGTTTATAGCGCAGCCGATGGACGGAGAACTTTTGGGCGTTACCGGCACTGACGGAAAGTTTGTTACACACGAGATTAATTGGGGCAAAAGCAAAGAGGCGAAGGCGGATTATCCGCTGTATGTGAAGGAGTAATTATTTAATGCCTGTTATCACATTTCAAATCCAGGTAATGACCAGATTTATCAAGAAAGTTTATAACCGGGCAACCAAAAGAAACATCTTCGACACCAAAAATTACCGGCGGCTTGTCACTGAGGAGGCGGCCCGTCCATTGCTGAAGCTCATTCTTATTGTTATTTTTAAAACTAAGAGAAGCAGGAGAACTGTCTTCCGTTTGGTAATACAACGCATTATGTACCAGCTCATTCCTGTTGTTGGTAACCAGAATCCGCTCAGCCGGCGACTCTTCGTTTTTTAAAAACTCCTGCAGGTAAAAATGAAAGCCATCCGATTGAAACCTGTAGGTTCCGCTCAATTTAAAGCCCTCCAATGTTTTTTTCTCGTCTGTATGCAGTGACACCTGTGGAATATTTCCGGGATTGGTCTTTTCCCAGATGATGGGATGCATTTGTGATTTAGTGAAAGGATTTTTCGCCCCAATGTATACGTAGCTTGTTGCCACGTAATTGTTACTTCGCCCACTGAAAGATGCACGGTCTATTTCGAACCCTAACATATAACTAGTCTCTGTATGCAGCCCTTCAGAAACATCCTCATAGGGGCTGAGAGAGGCAATTGTACTGAGTGAGCCAACCGGAAGCTTCAGCAACGCATCATTAGCATAGTCATAAATGAACAGGGTGTCAGTCTCTGCTATCCCGGTGCTCTTAAACAATCTTTTCCTGTATCTTGACTTCAGCGATAGGAACTCCGTCTCCTCCGGTTTTTTGTCCCTTATATCAGGAATTACAAGCGAGTCTATCTTTCGGGAGAGCGTATCGACATCCGACAGGGAAACAAATATGACAGTATCACCTTTGCGGGGCGTGAATTCCGTAAGTTCGAAAAGCGAAATATTATCCGGCCCGGCGGTCGGCAAGACCGGCTTGTCTTTCACAGCAGCAGTGGACGACGGCGACTTTGGATGTTCGGGTTTGCGTTTTTGTCCGCATGATCCCAAAATCAATATCGCGATAGCTGGCAAAACCCTCCAAAGACCGTACCCGGTTACGCCGAGCTTTATTTTCTTACTCATATTTTATTTATGGGCAATATAACAAAATCAACCCTGTTTTTCCGGGATTTTAAAGCCCAGGTAAGTTCCGGCTGTCAGGCCCTGCAATGTTAGTAACGTTGGCGGAAAATCTGGCATGGTGAGCGTTGCCCAGGCGGTATATAGGAAAACAAAGCCCAGTACCCCCGTAAAAGTAACCATCTGCAGGCGGTGAAAGCTAACGCCGTTTTCGTCGGTTAATATATCATTAAAAAAGCTGTCTTTGCCCACCTTCAGGCTGTCTATCAGGTTATTGATGCTAGAGCTAAGCTGGCAATCAAGAAATTCATTATAAGCTATCTTTCCCTCTACCCCTGCTGCCGGCAACGACGCCCTTAGCAAATCCGTCGCCTGTCTCAATTCACCTTGCTGGGCCTGCAGGGCCTGTATTTTTTTCACAACTGCTTCGGACTTATTGTTACTGATACTGATTGCGCCCAGCCCTGTAGCCGCGCCTATGCCGATAAGCGCCAGGGTACCTGTGGTTATCAGGTCGTAGTTATCGGTTATCAGCCAGATAAAAACGAAGGAGGCCAGCACGACGGAAAACCAAAACGCCATCTGCACTTTCCCCAGGCTGTAGGGTGCACAACCAGCCTCTAAACCCGGAATGCCAAGCGGCGTAAGGTCTGCCGGCGCATCACGAAGCATCGGCGTCTTCTTCGCATACCTGAACAGCATAAAGAAATAGAAGGCCAGTACCACTATACATCCCCAAAACCAACCCTGGTCGATGCGTATAAACTGAAAAGAATGTACTTTGGTAGGTTGTGCACTCCCGCCGGTGAGGCCTATGGTGATGCTCAAAGGCAAACGGTGAAACTGCTTGCCGAATTCGGGATAGCCAAGCAGCATATTCCATGTTTTATTATTGTCCTGGTTACGCTGGAGCAGAAATTTAAAGTCGGCGCCGTCGCCATGCAAATACCAGCCAAGGGGAACGGTTCCTTCTACTTCGATATCGTTAATAAAAAGCCGCACCTTTTTAATGTCGGTTTGCGGGTTCAGCAGTCCGTTTAAATGGTTAACCTTTACACAAATTATATCGCTTATTGCGGCAGATTTTTCGTGCGGATAACCGTCCAGGTAGGCATCAACCACGGTATCAGGTTTTGCGCCCGTTGTTTGGGCCATTAAATTTAAACTGAACAACGCAACAGCGAGAATAAGGATAAGCTTTTTCATGACAAGGTTTATTGAGTACGATTGCCGCTGGCGTTACGGCAAATAAATGTAGGAATTTGTTTTGAAAAACAAGGGGGCAAATCAAATTTAACGCCGGGTTAAAACCCGGCGCTACAACATTGGCCGAGCCTACGGCTCTATCTACCCGAATTCAAAAGCTATCTGCTGGATTCATAATCCGGCGGGAACGCTTGCCGTTATTTTAACGCTATTGTTTTGCTTTCGCCAAAGACAATTGGTTGATCCTGTTTTTGAGGTTCGGAATTCCAAAGGCATTCGCGTACAGTAAGTCGGCCCGTTGCTGTATCCAGGCTGATGAGCTGGAATGACAACTTTGCCTCATCCTTTGATGAAACATTGCCTTTCATTGGCGAGTCTACCCGGAAGGTGTTAAGCGAAACATCATTATCTGGTCCGTGGTACTCATAGAACTCGTTAAAATTGCTGTTACCGTGAAAATAAGCCTTAATGTTAGGGTGTTTTTTCAGGAAAGCCACCAACCCGCGCTGTTCAATAGCTGTTTGGCCGCCATCGGCCGCCGCAGTTTTACCTTCCTTATAACGCTCTTCTGCCAGGTTTTCAAATTTGCTAATTGCATCAAAAGTTCCCGGTGCTTCAGGATTGGTAAAATGCTTTGCTTCACATTCCGGCTGGTCGTGTGTAAATATGATAACCGGGGTTTGGGCCGATACCGCGGCGAGGTCACTAGTCATCCAGGTACGCTCGGCAGAATCAGGCCAAAGCGTCAGGAACATAAAATGAATGCCCCCGATATCGCGTGAATAATTTATTTTATCACTGCGATAATTATACTTTTCGTTGGTCATAGGCGTGGCCGGTTTCAGCATCAGGTTATATATATTAACCATCGATGTTGGGTCGGTTAACGGACGCATGGATTTATAATGCCCGATGGCGTTACTGATATCATGGTTGCCCGGTATTAATAATACAGTAGTTGGTTTACCTGAATGGTCTTTTAGCTTAAGGCGCTGCAAATAATCGGTGTCAAATTGTGCCCATGAGGCCGCTGCGCTTTGTACCGGTATTTCCATCCGGTTGGCGATATCCCCGGTTTGAACCACGTAGTCAATCGCCACCACGAACTTGTCCGAACCGACACCATCATCATCAGGCAGCTTTGCTGCCGGTAAGCGCATCATCTCATCAACCATCGCCGTATTCACTGTGTGCCCGGTAACTGCAGTATCGCCACGAAAATTTGCCCGGCGAATTCCATAATGCGCATCAGACGTGAATACGAAATTGATCATGCCCGTGTTTTGCGCGTATGAGGAGATTGATAGCGACAGAACGAATAACAGCATTACTGCATACCGCAGTCGAAACAAGTGAGCCCCAAAATTCCGGAGGATAAAATTTAAACGCATGGACAGGTACATTGAATGATTTATCGCCCGCAAAAATCCGGTGTAAATTTGGAGAGAAACTGCGGAAACAGGCCATTTTCCTGCCCCAATGTTACCACAATATTATCATTCGGTTATATAACCGTCAAGCGGGGCAAAATTTCAGATTTTCGCCAAATTTCAGCGGGTTTCTTGTGGCAAATTTAAAAACACGCCCATAAGATGAAACCCCTACCCCCGAGAACTTTCCTAAAAAGCTGGCTTACGAGGCATCTGAAAATTGCTTCTTTAATAGTCGTGCTATCAGGATTGTGCAGCGTTGCCAACGCCCAAACTATTACAGGTAAAATTTTTGATGCCCGCACCGGCGAACCACTCACAGGTGCAACCGTACAAATAAGCCACGACGGCCACAACGAATACACAGCAGCCAGGCTTGACGGCTCCTTTTCGTTTAAAAACCTCGCTGCCGGCGATTACGCTATTACTGCAAAATATATCGGCTACAAGCCATCCGAGGCCAAAAATGTGCATGTAAACAACGACATACAGGCCGTCAACCTGTACCTTGAGGAGCTAAGCAGCCAAATGAATGAAGTTACTGTTACCGCCCAGGGTAATAAACTAAGCGACAAAGCAGTGCGCGGCCTCGAGAAAAACGCCCCAATGGTTGAAAACGTCCTTTCGCAGAACACTATTCAATTACTCCCGGATGTTACGTTGGGTAACACTATCCAGCGTGTGAGCGGCGTTACCGTGCAACGTACCAGCACCGGCGAAGGCCGTTATGCCATCATTCGCGGTATGGACCAGCGCTACAATAATACACTGGTTAATGGTATTAAAATTCCAAGCCCCGATGATAAATACCGCTTTGTACCGCTGGACATTTTCCCATCAGAACTGCTGGAGCGCCTGGAAGTAATTAAAGCGCTAACCCCATCAATGGAAGGCGATGCCATAGGCGGTACCATGAACCTGGTGATGAAAAGCGCTCCGGAACATTTTACATTATATGTTAATGCGTCTGGCGGCTTTTCAACGCTATTCTCGTCAAAAAGACCGTTTACTACGTTTAGCTCATCAGGGCTTAACGGCAAGAGTCCTGCTGAAATTAATGGCAATAGCTACGTAGCTAACTATGCCGATTTTAATAACTCAGCCATCAACAGCAATAAAAACCTGTCGTCCCCATTTAACTCGACCCAGGGTATAACCATTGGCGACCGTTTCTTAAATAACAAGCTGGGGATCATTCTATCCGCCAGCCACCAAAACGTTTATCGCGGCGCAAATTCGACCGAGCTAACGGCAAATGCACAGCCAACCGCCATTCCTGCCCCGAACTCGCCATCATTTTTCGGATGCATACTATCGTTTATATTCAACCCAGACGGCGCGTACCGGCGTGAATGCCAAAGCTGACTATGTTTTTGATAAACGGAACAAAATATCGCTATATGGCATGTTCCTGCAATCCGGCGAATATATCAGCCGCCTTACTTCGGATACCCTGGGCCTTGGATTAAACTCTACCGCGAAGAGCAAACAGGTAACTATTTCGGACCGTAATACCTATACTAAACAAAACATTTACAACGCTACTCTCCAGGGAGATCATCAACTGGCAGATAATTTCCGGTTTAACTGGAGCGGTGTATATTCACTTGCAAAACGCGATCAGCCTGACCGTACCGATTTTTCTTTCGACCAAAATACCGTCGTTAATTCTTCGGGCGGAATCGTAAGCCGCGACTCGAACGATGTTAAGCTTACACATCACTGGGAACGCAATAGTGATAAGGACCTTGCGGGCTATGGCAACTTTACCTATACGCCACGCATAGCAGGTCGTAATGTAGAGTTCCAGTTTGGCGGCATGTACCGTCATAAAACACGTTCGGCGTATTATATCAGCTATAGCCTGGGTACTACATCAAATATTTTTTATCATGGCGACCTGAACAGCCTGCCGTTTGTGTTTGCCAGCCAGAACGATGCAACCGGCGCCTATAATGCAGCATCGACCAATGACTACTCGGCTACAGAAAATATCAATGCCGAATACCTGCAGTTCAAGTTCAACCTGTTCGACAAACTGCAGTTGCTGGGTGGTGTTAGGATTGAGAATACCTGGCAAAACTACAATACGGCTGAGCCCGTTACTTTCCCGCAGCGTAATGGCACCATCAGCTATACCGATGTGTTGCCAAGTATCCATTTAAAGTATCAGCTGAGCGATATTCAAAATATACGACTGTCTTACTTTGCATCTGTGGCGCGCCCCGGCTTCGGCGAGGTAGTGCCTTACCATATTGATGGCGAATACTACGACGAAATAGGTAATCCGTACCTGCGCCACACCACTGCCAACAACTACGATTTGCGCTATGAGCTTTTCCCGGGCGGCGCAGACCAAATTTTAGTTGGCGCATTTTATAAAGACATTACCGACCCTATCGAGTACTTTGTTGTAAGAGATGGCGCCTCGCCAAGTAAGCAGGACATTCAGCCGCAAAATGCTGCATCCGGTGCAAAAAACTACGGCGCTGAAGTGCAGTTCACCAAGTATTTTGGCCTGGTAGGTGTTTCTGCAAACTATACCTACACACACTCGCGCATTACTACCGATAAATTGCTCTATTATAACGACCCGATAAAAGGCTTGCAGCAGGGCCTGGTTAGTCAGTCGCGGCCGCTGCAAGGGCAGGCTAACAACGTAGGCAACGTTTCACTGCTGTTTAAAAGCAACAAGATTGGCCTGGACATGCAGCTGGCATTTGTTTACACCGGCGAGCGTATAGCCCAGGTATCGCCATATTATAACCTCGATTACTGGCAGCACCCGTTAAGCCAGCTTGATTTCTCGTTCGAAAAAACTATCTACAAAAAGATTTCCCTTTATGGCAAAGTCAACAACCTGACTAATGCTGCCAGCAAAATTTACCTGAAATATCCTCACGGCAACATAGATCCCAAGCAACAGGAGTTTTTGAACAAACAGGATATCGCCAATCAAACAATGGTTCAAAGCGATATCTATAAAATATCATTCCTTGCCGGGCTGCGCTACAAATTTTAATGACAGGACAAAATTTAAAAGAAATGAAAAAACTATATATCCCCCTAATAATAATAGCTGCGGCGCTCCTGTTTGGAAGCTGCAAAAAATGGAGCGCTGAACATCGCGATATCTACGATTATAAATTACCCGCAGCCAATCCAATCAGCGCCGATAAGCCGCTAAGCTGCAGCGGCACAGGCTCCACCATTATAACGGCGAAGGGTACTATGCTTTCGGGCAAAACTTATGCTGTAGAGGGCGGCTGTGATTTGGTGATTAACGCAACCGACACCTTGATTATGCAACCGGGTGTAACCTTAAATATGGGCGGTAACTCAAGCCTGATTGTATTAGGCACTTTCGTAAGTAATGGGTCTAAAAACCAGCCTAACTATATTACCACACCGGGCATTACAAAAATGGACGCTCCAAGCCAGGTTACTGCTGCAAAGGATCCCGCTTTTTCTGCCGTGTGGAAAGGTATTATTGGCGGCCCAACCTGTAAGCTGATGGTATTGCGATGGACACACCTGGAGTTTGCGGGCGCTACCGAAGGCGACGCAACTTCAAAAATAGCAGGCTCGGGCAGCGGAAACCAGTACACCCTGTTGTTTGCAAATTATAAAGGCAATTTTATTATGGAAGACTCCTGGTTATATGGCGGTAATGATGACCCAATGCGTATATCGGCCGGCCAGGTAGCAATTTTCAGGAACACTTTTGAAAAAGCAGGCTTTACCGGCGGCGACTGCGTTAACGTAAAGGGCGGAACAGTTGGCACCATGGCTTATAATATGTTTATAGGCACTGCCACCAACGGCCAGAAGGCATCGAACAAGGGGCAGGCTACCGGAGCTCCGCAAACCAATATTGTAATGTATAATAATACGTTTGTAAGCGGCGGCTATCGCCAAACGCAAACCGGCCGTGGTGCTTGTATCAATTATGAGGAAGGCGCCAGGGGTATGTTTTACAACAACCTGGCTGTTAATTGCAAGTTCGGTTTCAGGGTGGTTGGCAGCCCTGCGGCAGATGTGGCGCATTTAAGCTACGGCTACAATTACCAGTACGGCGACTCTGTTAAAGTAACCAACCAATTCTATCCTACCGGGTATGTCACCCAACCACAAACCACTGATTTTCCGTCGATAACTTACTCGGCCAATTACCTGCCGGCAGGTTATAAACCAGGTGATGTGTACGATGGCACCGATGTGGTAAGAGTTGGAAATCCACAGTTCCTGAATTTCCCTTTACCTACCAGCGGGCACCCGTTACAGGACTATTCGGCAATTTACAACTTCAATTTTCATATTCTGTCTACTTCTCCGCTGGTTGGTAAGGCATACACCGGTTTCCAACCATTAATAGTTGTTCCGCTTGACCCGGTTTATGGCCTTTCGGAAGCAACGCCACCGGGTTCGGATATTGGCGCTTACCAGTTAAACGGCAAAGGCAATCAGCATTAAAAGCGGTTAACGCATATTATGATACTTATAGGGCAAGCATGCAGCTTGCCCTATTTTTGTTTTAACAACTTTAGCCCAAAAGATGCCTCAGACCTATAGAAGAGCTACAGGATGACTGCTGAACACATCTTCTATTTAATATTTGCAGCAGCGGCAGCTAACTGTTTGGCGTCGGCGAAACCTTCCAGGCGTTTAATCACCTGGCCGTCTGCATTAATAAATAGCAGCGTGGGGTAA
>Ga0105237_10007357_pt1 | contig 12064 bp, 9 predicted proteins | sample KBSC24metaG_FD_81520 | JGI IMG/M metagenome (GOLD analysis project Ga0105237, IMG submission 81520) | Corn rhizosphere microbial communities from Kellogg Biological Station, Michigan, USA - KBS C2-4 metaG | ecosystem: Host-associated > Plants > Roots > Rhizosphere > Soil | place: Michigan, USA...
TCCCACTTCGCGACGACCGCGGTGGCGATCGAGTTGCCGACCGCATTGGTCGCCGAGCGACCCATGTCGAGGAAGGTGTCGACGCCGAGGATCAGCAGCAGCCCGGCTTCCGGGATGTTGAACTGGTTCAGCGTCGCCGCGATCACGACCAGCGAGGCGCGCGGCACCCCGGCCATGCCCTTGGACGTGAGCATCAGGATCAGCAGCATCGTGATCTGCGTGCCCAGCGACAGCTGGATGTTGTAGGCCTGCGCGATGAACAGCGTCGCGAAGGTGCAGTACATCATCGAGCCGTCGAGGTTGAACGAGTAGCCCATCGGCATCACGAAGCTCGAGATCTTGCGCTTCACGCCGAAGCGGTCGAGCGCGTCCAGGATCTTCGGATAGGCAGCCTCCGAGCTGGCCGTCGCGAACGACAGCAGGAACGCTTCCTTGATCTGCACCAGCAGCTTGAAGACGCGCGGCCCGAGGAACACGAAGCCGGCCAGCACCAGGCAGCCCCACAGCACGAACAGGCCGAGATAGAAATCGCCCATGAACACGGCGAACTTCAGCAGGATCTCCAGACCATTGACCGCCACCGTCGCGGCCATTGCCGCCATCACCGCCAGCGGCGCGAGCTTCATCACGTAGCCGGTGATCTTCAGCATCGCGTGGGACAGTTCGTCGATCATCGCGACCAGCGTCTTGCCGCGCTCGCCCAGCGCCGCCAGCGCGACTCCGAAGAACATCGAGAACACGACGATCTGCAGGATCTCGTTGTTCGCCATCGCCTCGGCGACCGACTTGGGCACCAGGTGGCTGATGAAGTCCTTCAGCGTGAACTTCGAGGTCGCGAGGTTCGCCGATGCACCGATGTCGGGCAACGGCAGCCCGAGGTTGTGACCGGGCTGCAGCAGATTGGCGAGGATCAGGCCCAGAACCAGCGACACCAGCGAGGCCGTGACGAACCAGCCGAGGGCCTTGCCGAACACCCGCCCGACCGACGACGCGTCGCCCATGTGCGCGATGCCGACGACCAGGGTCGAGAACACCAGCGGCGCGATGATCATCTTGATCAGGCGCAGGAACACGTCGGACATGATCGAGATGTAGCCGGCGATCTGACCGGCAGACTTCTTGTCCGGGAAGTTCGTGAAGATCATGTAGCCGATGACGATGCCAAGCACCATCGCGATCAGGATCCAGGCGGCGGGGGGCAATTTGCGTTTCATGGGCGTCTCTGTAGTGGGTCTGTACGGGACGAACAACGTGCTCGAAACTGCAACTCAAGCAAGCGCCGCGCCGTGTGGGCGACGACGGCCGCGAACTGTAGGGGCGCGCCCAAAACGGCGCCAATGCTGAATGTCCAAGACGGTATGCAGGCGGCGCATACCGGATCCGTGAAAACCCGGATCAGCCTGTGGAGGCCCCCGAAGACGCCAGGAAGTCCCACAACGCCTGTGCACCAGGCTTGGCGTGGCGCGCCAACTCGGGGCGTTCGCGGTAGATGCGGATGTCCATCGTCAGCTCGTGCGCACCCGGCAGACCGGCGCGCATCAGGCGCTTGCTCTTGAGCTCCTTCTTGACCGAGCTGGCCGGCAGGAAGGCGATGCCGTGTCCCTCGAGCGCCATCGCCTTCAGGCCTTCGGCCATGTCGGTCTCGTAGATCGGCTCGAGGTTGAGCCCGTCCGGCGCGAGCTTCGTGATCAGCTCGACCAGCCGGCCGAGGTAGGCGCCCTCGGCGTAGCTCAGGAACGGCACCCGCGCGGCGGCCGCACTTTGCAGGCGGAACAGCGGCTGGCCGTCGGCGTCGGCCTTCGCGTAGGCGGCGAGCGTCTCCTGGCCGAGGCTCAGCATCTCGTAGCGGTCGGGGTTGAGCTGCAGCGGCTGGGACGGGTGGTGATATGCCATCAGCAGGTCGCAGCTGCCCTCGGTGAAGTGCATCACCGCGTCGTGCACGTTCAGCGCGACCAGCCGGCTCTTGAAGCCGGCGAAGCGCTTGCGCACGTCCATCACCCAGTGCGGAAAGAAGGTGAACGCGAGCTGGTGCGGCACCGCGAACTCGATCATGTCGAAACCCGCGACCTTGTGCCCGCGCATCATGTTGCGCGCGGCCTGCAGCGCACCGAGGATCTCGAGCGCCTGGACGTGCAGCGTCTCGCCGGCCGAGGTCAGGCGGGTCGGGTACGACGAGCGATCGACCAGGTCGATGCCGGCCCACGCTTCGAGCGACTGGATGCGGCGCGAGAACGCAGGCTGCGTCACGTGCCGCAGCTGCGCCGAGCGCGAGAAGCTGCGCGTTTCGGCCAAGCTGACGAAGTCTTCAAGCCACTTGGTTTCCACGCAGCCAAGTGTAGCCAGCGGCCGGATCGCTTCAGCGCACCGCCACCCCCGCGTTTACGCGAACCCCTCAGGCCAGCACGATCGGCTCGTTCAGTCCCACGTCGGAGGAGCGCTCGGCCGCCTGCTGCTGCAGCCGCCACATCTGCGCATAGCGCCCGCCGTTGGCGAGCAGTTCGGCATGGGTTCCGCGCTCGAGGATGCGGCCCTGCTCCATCACGAGGATCTGGTGCGCGTCGATCACGGTCGACAGCCGGTGCGCGATCACGAGTGCCGTCTTGTTGCGCGCCGCGCTCTTCAGCTCGGCCTGGATCGCCCGTTCGTTCGCCGAGTCGAGTGCCGAGGTCGCTTCGTCGAAGATCAGCAGCGGCGGGTTCTTCAGCAGCGTGCGCGCGATCGCGACGCGCTGCTTCTCGCCGCCCGAGAGCTTCAGCCCGCGCTCGCCGACCATCGTGTCGTAGCCCTTGGGCGTCGATGCGATGAAGCTGTGGATGTGCGCCGCCTTTGCCGCCCCCTCGACGTCGACCCGGTTCGCGCCGGTCCGCCCGTACGCGATGTTGTATTCGACTGTGTCGTTGAACAGCACCGTGTCCTGCGGAACGATGCCGATCGATTGGCGCAGGCTGGCCTGCGTGACCTCGCGCAGGTCCTGCCCGTCGATCAGGATGCGCCCGGCGTTGACGTCGTAGAAGCGAAACAGCAGCCGCGCCAGCGTGCTCTTGCCCGAGCCCGACGGGCCGACGACCGCGACCGTCTTGCCGGCCGGGATCTCGAAGCTCACGTCGTGCAGGATCTCGCGGTCGGCGTCGTAGCCGAAGCGCACGTGCTCGAACTTCACCGCCGCGCCGTGCGGCTGCAGCGGCCGCGCGTCGGGCGCGTCGGCGATCTCGCGGTGCTGGCCGAGCAGCGCGAACATCTTTTCCATGTCCGTCATCGACTGCTTGATCTCGCGGTAGATCACGCCGAGGAAGTTCAGCGGAATGTAGAGCTGGATCATCAGCGCATTGACCAGCACCAGGTCGCCGAGCGTCATCGTGCCGGCGACGACGCCCAGCGTCGCGCGCCACACCAGCAGCGTGACCGCCGCCGCGATGATCAGGCTCTGCCCGAGGTTGAGCACCGACAGCGAGGTCTGCGACTTGATCGACGCCTTCTCGAGCCGCTGCAGGTTGACGTCGTAGCGCTCCTGCTCGAAGCGCTCGTTGCTGAAGTACTTGACGGTCTCGTAGTTGATCAGCGCGTCGATCGCGCGTGTGTTCGCCTTGCTGTCCTGCTCGTTCATCGCGCGCCGGAAGTGCGTGCGCCACTCGGTCACCGTGACCGTGAACGCGATGTACGCGACCAGCGCGCCGAAGGTGATCGCGGCGAACCAGATGTCGAACTTGGCCGACAGCAGGCTGATCACGAGTGCAATCTCGACCAGCGTGGGCAGGATGTTGTAGATCGTGTAGTTCAGCAGCGACTGGATCGATCGCGAGCCGCGTTCGATGTCGCGCGACACCCCGCCGGTCTGGCGCTCGAGGTGAAAACGCAGGCTCAGGGCGAGCAGATGCTCGAAGGCCTCGAGCGAGACGCGCCGCGCGATGCGCGCGGCAACCGGGTAGAACAGGAATTCGCGCAGCTCGGTGAAGAGCGTGATCGACACCCGCAGCGCGCCGTAGCCGACCAGCAGCGCGACCGGCACGGCGAGCGCGACGCGCGGGTCGCCCGGCTTCAGATCGAGCGCGTCGACAAGCTGCTTGAGCACCAGCGGCACGCCGATGTTCGCGACCTTTGCCGCGACCAGGAAGCTCAGCGCGAGCAGCACCCGCCAGCGCCATTGCCACACGTAGGGCAGCAGCTTGTGCAGGGTCTGCCAGTCCGAACGCGGCGCGGGCGGCGCGGCATCCGGCACGGGTGGGGCTTCGATCGAGGCTCGGCGCATGGGGCAAAGGTGGAAGAATGGGGCCGGTTCACGCCCACAACGGCGGCGCGCTGGCGCATCCGCAACAACTGCAGGTGAAGCAATATGCCCGAGATTTCAAGCACGAGTTCGGATTCGATCGCGCCGCTCACGCTCCCGGCCGACCGCCAGCTCGTGCTGCGCGTGATGCCGATGCCGGCCGACGCGAACGGCAACGGCGACATCTTCGGCGGCTGGATCATGGCGCAGGTCGACCTGGCGGGCGCCGTGCTCCCGGCGCGCATCGCGAAGGGCCGGATCGCGACCGTCGCGGTCAACGAGTTCGTCTTCAAGCAGCCGGTGTCGATCGGCGACCTGCTGAGCTTCTACGCGCGGGTCGAGCGCGTCGGGCGGACTTCGATCACCGTGAACGTCGAGGTCTACGCCGAGCGCAACCCGGCTGACCTGCATGTCGTCAAGGTCACCGAGGCGAACCTGACCTACGTCGCGATCGACCTCGAGGGCCAGCCGAGGGCGATCCCGAAGGAGTGAGTTGCTCCGACTTCAGTCGACGAAGAAGTCGGGAATGAAATCCTTCGTCCCCGGCGTCACGCTGTAGACGTCGAGGTCGGTGATCCCGTGCTTGGCGAGCAGCTCGTCGTCGATGAAGAAGTTGCCGGTCGTCGTCGCCGCGTTGCTGGTCAGGATCACGTAGGCGGCGTCGGAGAGGATCTCCGGCTTGCGGCAGCGGGCGATGTCGACGCCCGGGATCATCTGCAGCGCCGCGGTCGCGATCGCGGTGCGCGGCCACAGGCTGTTGACGCCGATCCCGTACTGGCGGAACTCGCCGGCATGGCCGAGCGTGCACTCGCTCATCCCGTACTTGGCCATCGTGTAGGCCACGTGCGGCTTGAACCAGTGCTCGCGCATGCTCAGCGGCGGCGACATGTTCAGCACATGCGGGTTGCGCCCCGCCTTGCCGGACTTGATCAGCTCGGCCAGGCAGCTCTGCGTGCACAGGTAGGTGCCGCGCACGTTCACGCCGAACATCAGGTCGAAGCGCTTGATCGGCGTGGCCGGTGTCGGCGTCAGGCTGATCGCGCTCGCGTTGTTGACGAGGATGTCGATGCCGCCGAAACGCGCCACTGCCTGCTCGACGGCGGCCAGCACGCTGGCTTCGTCGCGGATGTCGGTCTGCAGCGGCAGGGCCTTGCCGCCGGCGGCCTCGATCTCGGCCGCTGCCGAATAGATCGTCCCGGGAAGTTTCGGGTTCGTTTCGGCGGTTTTCGCCGCGATCACGATGTTGGCGCCGTCGCGGGCCGCCCGTTTCGCGATCGAAAGACCGATGCCGCGCGAGGCACCGGTGATGAAGAGAGTCTTGCCTTCAAGGTTCATGGTCTTGTCTCCTGTTTTCATGGTGCCCCCCCGAGACGCCTGCGGCGTCTGCCCCCCAAGGGGGCGTCGTCGCCTTGGGGCGGCCCGGCGGCGACAACATCTTCTCGGCGGCGAAGCGCGCCAGCGTTTCGCCGCAGATGCGGTAGACCGGCTCGGCCGGGTGGAAGCCGTCGCTGGCCATCGCGCGAGGCGACAGCTGCAGCTCGATCGGCGTGTAGAAAACATTCTTGCGCGTGGCCGCCCAGGCCGCGATCGCTTCGTTGTGCAGGCGAGCGTCGGCCGCCATGAAACCGCGCAAAGGCTGCGGCAGCAGCGGGAACTGGTTGATCGGCGGCAGCGGCCCGAACAGCACTGCGGCGGCGCGGCCTTCGTCGATCAGCCAGTCCGCCAGCGCGGCCCGCTGCGCAACCGCGCGCCGCGGCGGCACCAGGCCGATCACGTCGTTGACGCCGGTCAGCACGACCGCGATGTCAGCCACCGGCAGCCTCGACTCGCGCAACAGCTCGTGCACCTGCAGCGTCGTGTAGCCGGTGCGCGCCACAAGCCGCCAGCGCACCGGGCGCGCAGTGCGCCGGTGCAGCGCGCGCGTGAAGTAGCCGCTGAACGCGTCGTCCTGATGCGCCACCCCGACCCCGGCCGCCGACGAGTCGCCGGCGATCAGCACGCGCAGCGCGCCCGGCCCGTGGCCGAGCTGCCCTTCGCGCGGACCGGCCGGCTCGGGCAGCGCAGGCGCGCGGCGCCGGGTACTGATCGCCTGCGCCGCCAGCAGCGGCGAGAGAACCAGCTTCAGCGCAAGCGACATCCGATCTCCGTTCGCCCTGAGCCTGCCTATCCGATCGTCCTGAGCCAGTCGAAGGAAGGATCAGAATTTCGAGAAGTCCGGCTTGCGCTTCTGGAAGAACGCGCTGAACGCCTCCTTCGCCTCAGGGCTTTGCAGCCGTTCCGCGAAGACCTTGCCTTCGACGCCGATGGTCTCGAGCGCCGCCTGCGAGCGCGCACGCCGCATCAGCTTCTTGGTGTCGCGCACGGCACCCGGCGGCAGCGCGTTGAAGCGCTCGGCGATACGGCGCGCGTGGTTGACGACCTCGTTGGCCGGCAGCACCGCGTTCGCGATCCCGACCTCGACCGCATCGGCCCCGGTGAACGGGTCGCCGAGCAGAATCTTCTCGGCCGCACGCGCGTTGCCCATCAGTTGCGGCACGATCAGGCTGGACGCGAATTCAGGCACCAGGCCGAGGCTGACGAACGGCATCGCCAGGCGCGCCTCGTCGGAGACATAGACGAAGTCGCAGTGCAGCAGCATCGTCGTGCCGATGCCGATCGCCGCACCGGTCACCGCCGCGATCACCGGCTTCTCGCAGCCCATCAGCGCCTTCATGAACACGAAGGCCGGCGACTCGAGGTTGCCGGGCGGGCGCTGCATGAAGTCCTCGATGTCGTTGCCCGAGGTGAAGATGCCCGGCTGGCCGGTGATCAGCACCGCGCGCACGCTGGCGTCGGCGGCCGCCGCGTTGATCGCGTCGGCCATCTGCTGGTACATCGCCTGCGTGATCGCGTTCTTCTTCTCCGGGCGTGCGATCTCGACGGTCGCGACCCCGTTCAGCGTTGCGGTCTTGATGCTCATGCCGTGGTCTCCTTTGGAAGCTGGAACCCTTGCAGCAGCGCGACGCTGCGCGCCCACAGGGACGATTGGAACTGATCGCGGAAAAAGCCGAAGTGCCCGATCCGTTTGGCCGACACGTCCGCTGGGGCGATTCGCTCGATGCGGCGCGGCGCGTTCGGGTAGCAGTCGACCAGCACGCGGGTGCCGCGCTCGGTCATCAGCTCGTCGTCGGTCATCGACAGCGCGACGACCGGAAAGCGCACCTGCTCGAACTGGCTGCGCAAGCGTTCGCCCTCGGCGCCGACGTGGTAGCGCGGGTCGAGGCACCAGCGGCGCCACTGCAGGATCACGCCGCGCGGCAGGTCGCCTACCTTGCGCAGCCGCTTGCCGGGGAAGTAGCCGAACAGCCGGGTGGCCACCGGCACCAGCGCGTACCAGAAGTAGAGGATCGAGCGTCGCAGCGGCGGCGCGTTGTCGCGCCAGTACCCGCTGCCGGCGGCGACCGAGAGCAGCCCGGCGACGCGGTGCCGGTTGCGCAGCATGCCGGGCAACTGCGCGCCCAGGCTGTGGCCGATCAGGTACAGCGGCGCATCCGGCGCGTGCCCTGCGAGCGCGTCGATCGCGGTGTCGTAGTCGCGGGCCCAGCTGTACAGGTCGGCGTCGAAGCCGCGCAGCGACCTCGCCCCGCCCGCGCCGCGTGAGTCACCCATGCCGCGGTAGTCGAAGGTCATCACGTCGAAGCCCTGCGACGCAAGCCACCCGGCGAACGGTGCGTAGTAGTCCTGGCGCACGCCCATCGCGCCGCCGATCAGGACCGCGCCCTTGGAGTTGTCACCGGCACCTCGGTAGAGCCGCGCGCCGAGCGTGACCCCTTCGTTCGTTGTCAGACTCAGACCTTGCACCTTGGCTCTCCTCGGAAGTCAGACCGGCACGACGTTCTGCCAGTGGTTTGCCAGGTGCATCAAGTGCGCGCGGCTGTACCCGGGCTTGTCGAGCGCGCCGTAGGCGAAGTGCGGCGCGAGCGTGCCGGCGTGGCGCTCGAACGCGCGAAGCGCAGCAAGCGCACGGTCGATCGCCGGCGCCAAGGCCTGGCCCTCGGCCAGCGGCGGCGCACCGGGGATCGGCTCGTCGAGCGCATGCGACATCTGCCCCCGCGCGTTGAACAGCGCGAATGCGTAGGAGCCGACGGTCGCGCGAAACCATGCCGGCTTCGCTTGCGGAAAACCGGTCATGGAGTATTCGACGCTCTGCGCTGCGTGGTGCAGCACATGCGCGAGATCCCATGCGCCGCCCATGCGCGGCGCGTTCGTTCGCAGCTGCTCCAGCGTTCGAAGCGCGCTGTCGATCGTGTCGAAGGCCGGCGAATCCAGCGTGCCCGGCCGCACGGCGCTGACGACCACCGGCGCGGCAAGCGCGCCGACACCGACGACCAGCCCGAGACGCCGCAGAGCGCTGCGGCGCGCGGCGCTCGTCGGTACCGCTGTCGAGTCGGCCATGTCAGACGCGTTCGAAGATGCCCGCCGCGCCCTGCCCGGTGCCCACGCACATCGTCACCATCCCGTACTTCAGGTTGTGGCGGCGCAGCGCATGCACGACGGTCGCGCTGCGGATCGCGCCGGTCGCCCCGAGCGGATGGCCGAGCGCGATCGCGCCGCCCATCGGATTGACCTTCGCCGGGTCGAGCCCGATCGAGTTGATCACCGCGAGCGACTGCGCCGCGAACGCCTCGTTCAGCTCGATCCAGCCGATGTCGGCGATGTTCAGGCCCGCATAACGCAGCGCGGCCGGGATCGCCTCGATCGGGCCGATGCCCATGATCTCCGGCGGCACGCCGCGCGCGGCAAAGCTGACGAAGCGCGCGAGCGGCTTCAGGTCGAACTGCTTGACCGCCTTCTCGCTGGCCAGGATCAGCGCGCCGGCGCCGTCGCTGGTCTGCGAGCTGTTGCCGGCGGTCACGCTGCCCTTGGCTGCGAACACCGGCTTCAGCTTCGCGAGGCCTTCGAGCGAGGTGTCGGGGCGCGGGCCTTCGTCGAGCTTGACGGTGCGTGTCGTCGTACCCTGCTCGCCCGTCACGAGGTTCGGGTAGCGTGTGACGACGTCGATCGGCGTCATCTCGTCGCCGAACTCGCCGGCCGCCTGCGCCTTCATCGCGCGCAGGTGCGACTCGAGCGCAAACGCGTCCTGCGCCTCGCGCGAGACCTTCCATTGCGCCGCGACCTTCTCGGCCGTCAGCCCCATGCCGTACGCGATGCCGACGTTCTCGTCGCGCGCGAACACTTCCGGGTTGAACGACGGCTTGTTGCCGCCCATCGGCACCAGGCTCATCGACTCGGCGCCGCCGGCGATCAGGACATCGGCCTCGCCGACGCGGATGCGGTCGGCCGCCATCTGGATCGCGGTCAGGCCCGAGGCGCAGAAGCGATTGACGGTGACGCCGCCGACCGGCTTCGGAAAGCCGCACAGGGCCACCGCGATGCGCGCCATGTTCATGCCCTGCCCGCCCTCGGGGAACGAGCAGCCGACGATCGCGTCCTCGATCGCCGCCGGGTCGAGCGACGGCACCTGCGTCATCGCACTCCTGATCGCGGCGATCAGCAGATCGTCAGGTCGTGTGTTCTTGAAGTAACCACGGCCCGAGCGGCCGATCGGCGTGCGGGTGGCGGCGACGATGTAGGCGTCTTGAACTTGTTTGCTCATGATGTGTATTCCGTTCGTGGCCGAGTTCAGTTGCGCACGGGCTTGCCGGTCTGCAGCATGCCCATGATCCGTTCCTGCGTCTTCGGGTGGTCGAGCAGCCCGCAGAAGTGCCTGCGCTCTAGCGCCATCAGGTACTCCTCGCTGACCAGCGAACCCGCATCGACATCGCCGCCACAGACCACGTCGGCGATCAGCGACGAGATGTGGAAGTCGTGCGCGCTGATGAAGCCGCCGTCGCGCATGTTGACGAGCTGTGCCTTGATCGTCGCGATCGCGTTGCGGCCGGCGACCGGGAACAGCGTCTTGGCCGGCGCGCGGTAGCCGCTCTCGTACATCGCCTTGGCCTGCTGCGTCGCGACGTAGAGCAGCTCGTCCTTGTGCGGCACGATCACGTCGCTCCACAGCAGGTAGCCGAGCTTGCGATTCTCGATCGCGCTGGTGCCGACCTTGGCCATCGCGGACGACGTGAAGCCGTCGGTCAGGAACTTCATCAGGTCGGCATTCGCGTTGCCGGCCGCGGCCATCTCGGCTGCGCGCCGCGCCACGTAGGTCAGGCCGCCGCCGCCCGGGATCAGCCCGACGCCGACTTCGACGAAGCCCATGTAGCTTTCCATCGCCGCGACGCGACGCGCCGTGTGGATCGCGATCTCGCAGCCGCCGCCCAGCGCGATGCCGCGGATCGCCGCGACGACCGGCACGTTCGCGTAGCGCAGCCGCAGCATCATGTCCTGCAGCTTCTTCTCTTCCGGCAGGATGCCCTTGCCGCCGCTCTTCATGAACACCGGCATCAGCGCCTCGAGATTCGCGCCGGCCGAGAACACGTCGTCGGGCGACCAGATCACGAGGCCCTTGTACTTCGCCTCGGCGATCTCGATGGCCTTCAGCAGGCCCTCGGTCACGGTCGGGCTGATCAGGTGCAGCTTCGCGGTGATGCTGGCGATCAGCACCTCGCCATCGAGCGTCCAGACGCGCACTTCCTCGTTCTTGAACTCTTCGGTGCCCGACTTCAAAGCCTCGACCGCGCCCGAGCCGATCACGCTTTCGCGGAACGGCTGGCGCTCGTACACCGCCAGATTGCTCGGCGCGATGAAACGCGACTGCTTGACGCTCCACGAGCCGTCCTTCGTGTGCACGCCGCCTGCCTGCGCCACCGGGCCGTCGAACACCCAGCTCGGCAGCGGCGCCTTGCTGAGCGCCTTGCCGGCATCGATGTCTTCCTTGACCCACTGCGCCACCGTCGTCCAGCCCGCGGCCTGCCACAGCTCGAACGGCCCCTGGCTGACGCCGAAGCCCCAGCGCATCGCGAAGTCGACGTCGCGCGCGGTGTCGGCGATGTCGCCCAGGTGCACCGCCGCGTAGTGGAAGCTGTCGCGCAGGATCGCCCACAGGAACTGGCCCTGCGGGTTCTTCGATTCGCGCAGCAACTTCAGGCGCTCGGCCGGCGCCTTCTTCAGGATGCGCGCGACGATCTCGTCCGCCTTGCCGCCCGCGGGGACGTAGTCTGCCTTCGCCGGGTCGAGGCGCAGGATGTCCTTGCCGACCTTCTTGTAGAAACCGGCGCCGGTCTTCTGGCCGAGCGCGCCCTGCTCGATCAGCTTCGCGAGCACCGGCGGCGTCGCATAGCTGGGGAAGAACGGATCGTCGGCGAGGTTGTCCTGCAGCGTCTTGATCACGTGAGCCATCGTGTCGAGACCGACGACGTCCGCGGTGCGGAAGGTGCCGCTCGATGCGCGGCCGAGCTTCTTGCCGGTCAGGTCGTCGACGACGTCGTAGCTCAGGCCGAAGGTCTCGGCCTCCTTCATCGTCGCCAGCATGCCGGCGATGCCGACGCGGTTCGCGATGAAGTTCGGCGTGTCCATCGCGCGCACGACGCTCTTGCCCAGCGCGGTGGTCACGAAGGCCTCGAGCTGGTCGAGGATCTCGGGTTGGGTGGTCGGCGTGTTGATCAGCTCGACCAGTGCCATGTAGCGCGGCGGGTTGAAGAAGTGGATGCCGCAGAAGCGCGGCTTGATTTCGTCGGGCAGCACTTCGGACAGCTTCGTGATCGAGAGGCCCGAGGTGTTGCTCGCGACGATCGCGTGCGGCGCCACCGCTGGCGCAATGCGCTTGTACAGGTCGAGCTTCCAGTCCATGCGCTCGGCGATGGCCTCGATGATCAGGTCGCA
>Ga0105237_10007358_pt1 | contig 12063 bp, 14 predicted proteins | sample KBSC24metaG_FD_81520 | JGI IMG/M metagenome (GOLD analysis project Ga0105237, IMG submission 81520) | Corn rhizosphere microbial communities from Kellogg Biological Station, Michigan, USA - KBS C2-4 metaG | ecosystem: Host-associated > Plants > Roots > Rhizosphere > Soil | place: Michigan, USA...
CATGTGGCGGTCCGCGTTCATCGCGACGAAGCCGAGATGCTGCAGGAAGCCCGGATAAACGCGCCGCATGAAGCCCGGGTAGTTGTAGGGCACGCGATGGATCACTTTGTCCGCGAACCACGCATGCGAGCGGCCCATGGCGAACTCGTTGACGACGGTCGGGTTGCGGCGTGTGTCGATCGGGCCGCCCATCATCACCATGGTTTTCGGCACCGCGGGGTCCGTGGCCTGCGCGAGCAGAGACACTGCGGCCAGCACCGGAACCGTGGGCTGACACACCGAGATCACATGCACGCGCGAGTCGGATTGCGCGCTCAACAGCTGGATGAACTCCTTGCAGTAATCGATGTAGTCGTCGAGGTGGAAGGGACCTGCCGCCAGCGAGACCAGGCGCGCGTCGATCCAGTCGGTGATGTAGACGTCGAAATCCTGCAGAGCGGTGCGCACTGTATCGCGCAACAACGTGGCGTGATGACCGGAGAGCGGTGCAAAGATCAGCACCTTGGGGCCAGGGTTGTCCATCTCCTTGCGGAAATGCTGGAGGACACAGAACGGTTTCGTCAGGACCGGCTCGATGGTTACCGGAATCTCTACACCGCCGACGACCGCGTGGTCGATACGCCACACCGGCTTTTCATAGGAGCGCATCAGCCGCGCCAGCACCTCCTGGCTCGCGGCGATGGTTCTGCTGAGGGGGTGATACGCGAATGGGCTGTACGGATTACTGAACAGCCGCTGATTTACGTCAGCCCACGCAGCCAGCGGCGCCGTTATGGTCTTGTGCAGCTCGTGAAGCTCGTAGAGCATTCGCCCTCCGTCGACTTAAACCACCGCCCTGCCGGGAAAACCCCACCCATACGCCCCTAGCAGCACAATCCGTGCCGTAAAGCACGTTGGCGGGGGAACTGTAATGAGACAGTCATGGAGCGTCAAGCGAAACGCCAGAACCGGCGCGGTATTCCAGGCCGAACGCCAGTGTTGCTGCGCTATTCCAGGCAACCATGGAATCCCGTCTGGGTATTTCCTTTGCCGTCCGAGGGGGTTCAGGAGCGCTTTGTACTCCTAGGACCGGCAAAGCTTACATGGGGCCAAACCTGCATCAGTCAATCAGCTCGCGAGACACCGTGAGCGGCGGCTCGTCCATCAAAGCGGATTGTTCGCGCAGGGCGAGGATCTGATCCTGCCAGTAGCGCTGCGTGTTGAACCATGGAAAGTTGTGCGGGAACGCCGGATCGTCCCAGCGCCGCGCCAGCCAGCCCGAGTAGTGGATCAGACGCAGTGTCCGCAGTGCCTCGATCAGATGAAGCTCGCGCGGATCGAAGTCGTAGAACTCGCGATAGCCGCGCAGCACTGCGCTCAATTGCACCTGCATCTGCTCGCGCTCGCCCGATAGCAGCATCCACAGATCCTGCATCGCAGGGCCGTTGCGGGCGTCGTCCAGATCGACGAAATGCGGCCCCTCGTCCCACAAGACATTGCTCGCGTGGCAGTCGCCGTGCAATCTGATCTGAGCGATGTTGCCGGCGCGCCCGAAACAGCCGCGCACTTGCGCGAGCACCTGGCGCACGAGGCTTTCGTAGGCCGGCAGCAACTCGGATGGAATGAAGTTGCCCTCGAGCAGGAACGCGAACGGTTCGTCACCGAACGTCTGCACGTCGAGCGTCGGTCTGTGCTCGAAGGCCCGCAGCGCACCGATCGCATGGATACGCCCGATGAAGCGGCCCATCCATTCGAGCGTGTCGCGCTGATCGAGCTCGGGTGCGCGGCCACGCTGGCGTGCCGACACCGAGAACAGGAAGCCGCCATGCTCGTGCAGCGTCCCGCCACGCTCATCCTCGAGCGGAGGGACCACCGGCAGCTCGGCTCCTGCGAGCTCCAGCGCAAAGGCGTGCTCCTCGAGAATCGCCGCACGCGACCACCGACCCGGGCGATAGAACTTGGCGATGACCGGCGTGCTCTCTTCCACTCCGACTTGATAGACGCGATTCTCGTAGCTGTTCAGCGCGAGCAGGCGGCCGTCGGAGCGGCGGCCGGTCTGGTCCACCGCGTCGAGGATGAGATCGGGCGTGAGCGCATCGTAGGGATGCTTCTGCGTTGGCGAGCTATCGGACATGGGACATTCTAGACTGCGCTCGCACGAACCGGTTACTCTTGCGCGTCAAACTGCTCAAGGACGATGCCAATGACTGCTCGAATCAATCTGCGCTTGTGCTTCGCGCTCGCTGCGCTGGTGGCGGGCTGGACGATGCCCGCACGCGCCGCCGAAGACAGCGGCTGTGCCGCCGCTGGCGCGCCGGGTCAATCGATCGTCACCGAGAGCTATCACATAGCATCGGACACGCCCGGCATCGAATTGTTCATGCGCAACAAGCGTCCGGCGGCCGGAACCGCATTCGGACCCTCGCGCATCCTGCTCTACGTGCACGGCGCCACGTACCCGTCCGAGACCGCGTTCGATCTGCGGCTGGACGGCTTCTCGTGGATGGACTACGTCGCGTGTCGCGGCTTCGACGTCTATCTGGTCGATCTGCGAGGCTACGGTCAATCCACGCGCCCGCCCGAGATGGACAAGTCCGCGGCCGAGAACCCGCCCATCGTCGACACAGACGTGGCAGTGCGCGATGTCGGCTCCGCGGTCGATCACATTCTCGCCCGGCGCGGCGTGAACAAGATCGATCTGATCGGCTGGTCGTGGGGCACCAGCATCATGGGCGGTTACACGGCGCGCAACAACGCGAAGGTCAATCGGCTCGTGCTGTATGCGCCGATCTGGTTCTTCAAGACACCGCCGCTGATCGGCGGCGGCGGACCGCTCGGCGCCTATCGCACCGTGACGAAGGAGAACGCTCGCAAGCGCTGGTATACGGGCGTCGCCGATGCGAAGCGGAACGATCTGGTGCCGGCGGGTTGGTTCGACGCGTGGGCCGACGCGACGTGGGCGACCGATCCGACCAGCGCGCAAACCGGAGCGCTGCGCGCACCGAACGGCGTGCTCAAGGACGTGCGCGAGTATTGGTCCTCGGGCAAGCCGTACTACGATCCTGCGGATATCACCGTGCCGGTGTTTATTGCGCACGCGGAGTGGGACGCGGACCTGCCGAGCTATATGCCGCAGACGCTGTTTCCGTTGCTGGTGAACGCGCCGAGCAAGCGCATGGTCGAGATCGGTGAAGGAACGCACACCGTGATCATGGAGAAGAACCGCCTGCAGCTGTTCCGCGAAGTGCAGACGTTCCTGGAGGAGTAGGAAGAGGCGGTAGGGATTGCAGGGTGAAGGGTGAAGGCCCCTCACCTGACCCTGGGTGCGGTGAGGGAATGCAAATCCCCCCTGCCCCCCTTTGTCAAAGGTGGGAACTTCTTAACAAAACCACCGTTCGTCGTAGACGGCGTAGCGACCGTGCAGAGTCGAGCGACAGCTAAAGTTCACCGTCGTCTTGAGTCTCGTAGCGACAGTTGCAGAGTCGAGCGACAGGTAAACCTCACCGTTCGTCCTGAGCGTCGCGCGCCAGCGCAGAGTCGAAGGACCCGGCGTCCCTGGATGCTTCGACTCCGTGGCTTCGTGCCACTACGCTCAGCACGAACGGGCCTCGAGCCCCTCTCCCCCCTTGCGGGACGCCGGGGGGGTTAGGGGGGATCTAACAAACCGTTCGTCCTGAGCGTCGCGCTCCAGCACAGAGTCGAAGGACCCGGCGTCCTTGGATGCTTCGACTCCGTGGCTTCGAGCCACTACGCTCGGCACGAACGGACCTCGAGCCCCTCTCCCCTTGCGCGCCGCTCACCAAGAACGGCACCAACCCAAGCACACGCTCCCGAGCGTTCCCTCCCCTTCAAGGGGAGGGTTAGGGTGGGGATGGGGTCCTATTCCGTCACGACGACCGTCCCGTCCAGATCTTCGTGGCCAGTGCCGCAGAACACATCGCAGTGAAACGTGAACGTCCCGGTCTTGTCGGGCACCAACCGGACGTGAGCCGGCATCCCGGGCACCACGTCCGCGCGAACACCGAAGTCGGGGAGATTGAATCCATGTGGGACATCGAGCGAAGTGATCTCGAGCACGACCGCAACGCCTTTCTTGAGGCGAATCTCATGCGGCGAGTACTCGAAGCGCTTCACGGTCACCGGAATCACAGCCTCGCTGCCACCGTGCGCGTGAGAGAAAACGGTCTGCACCAACGCGAGGGCGCAGACCAGAAGCGCCGATCCGCCTACGACGGCCACAGGCAAACGGGAACGCCGATCGAGCGCCATGCTCAACCCTCCCGAACGGCCAGTTCCGCGAGCGCGTAGGTCGGCTTGCTCGTGTCCACGTCGATCTGGCGAAAGCCCAGCCCGTGATAAGGGGCTGACGCTTCCCAAGCAATCGGCCGCCGTTTCGGAACCGAGCCGGGAGCGGGCAGAGGAAACATCAAGGACTTGGCCGCATGGTGCTCGATATGTCCCGTGGCGAAATGATGTTCCTGATGGATGTGGCCATAGAACACCGTGACGTACTCATGATCCTTAAGCAGCTCCAGCGCCTTCGCGCCGTCACGCGTGGCCCAATCCCACTGCGGATAGAGATCGAACAGCGGCCGGTGCGTGAGGACCACGATCGGAGCCTCCTTGTCGACCCGCGCGAGGTCGGTTTCCAGCCACTTGAGCTGTTCGTCACCGATGGCCGCTGCAGGATCGGTCACGTTGTCGAGCACGATGAAATGAATGCCCTTGTGATCGAAGGTATAGTTGGGAGCGCCGAAAAACTCTTTGAACGCCTTGCCGCGATCGAGTGAGGCGTCGTGCTCGCCGGGCATGTACTTCACCGTCTTGACCTCGAGTCGCGAAGCGATATCGCGAAACTCCGACAGCCGCTTCCTTCTTTCCACCGGGTCGTCGGTGGTATGCGTCAGATCGCCGGTGAACACGACGAAATCGGGCTTGTGCCGGAGCGCATTGACCGCGGCAACGGCCTTGCGCAGCGTGCCCGATGCGTCGGGATTGATGGTTGGGTCGTTGAATCCCCAATGCGTATCGGAGAGCTGGACGAAATAGAAGTCCTGGTCGCGGCGCCCGCTCTTGGCGGGCTGCGCCCAGCCATTGAGCGCGGAAGCGAATACGGCGCCGCCGAGTCCGGCGAGCTTGAGAAATTGCCTGCGGTCGAAATTGTCGTTCACGGTAAGCTCCTGGATTGACGAAGTCGCCCGGACAGATCCGGGCTTCAGCCGCCTATACCGCGCACCGCATAGGTCTATTCCCGGTCGCAAACAAAAATCGGCAGATGGGAATAAACCGGCGGGATCGGCGGTATGGCATGGATGCGAGACGGAAAGCCACACGGCAAGCGGTTCGGGTAAGGAAGTGACCGACATCGAAGGCAACGAGCGTTTCGAGAGCCTGGTGCTGCCGCATCTGGATGCGGCGTACAACTTCGCACGCTGGCTCACGCGCGACGACCACCGCGCCAGAGACATCGCACAGGATTCCCTGGTACGGGCTCTGCGCTTCTTCGCCGGATTCCGCGGCGACAACGCGCGACCCTGGCTGCTGTCGATTGTGCGCAATACCTACTTCAGCAGCCTTAAGGCAACGCAGCGCGAAGAGTTGCGACCAGACCTCGACGACGAAGTCATGGGTTCGGCGCTCGAGGCCGCATATAAGCTCGACCCAAGTCTGACTCTGGAGCGCAAGTGGGATCGGGAGCGGCTCAACCGCGCGCTCGAGAGCCTGCCGCTCGAGTTCCGGGAGATCCTGATTCTCCGGGAGCTGGAAGATCTCTCCTACAAGCAGATCGCCGATGTGGCCGAGATCCCGATCGGCACCGTGATGTCCCGTTTGTCTCGCGCGCGGCGATTGCTCGCCGAGCGTCTTGCCGTGGACGAGGATTGAGAATGGACTGCACACAGATCCGCCAGCAGCTCGACGCCTACGAGGATGGAGAGCTCGATGCGATCCGGGCGCGCGAGCTCGAAACGCATCTTCTCGGTTGCCCGGATTGCTTGCGCGCCGAGGAACGGCTGACCGAGCTGCGCAGCGCGGTGCGGAAGCACGCGACGTACCATTCAGCGCCAGCCGAGCTGCGCGAAACTGCGATGGCACTGGTGCGCCCGCCTACATCTCGGCCATGGCGCGGCGTTACGCTGCGATGGTGGCAGCTGGGCGGGCTGCTGAGCGCCTCGGCCTCGGCCGCTGCGTTGTGCGCTCTCGTCGCCCTTCATCTTGCGTCTCCCACGATCGAGCAGCAGATGGCGGCGGAGCTGGTGAACGACCACATCCGCTCGCTCGTGCAGGATCATCTGCTCGACGTCGCCAGCACGGATCAGCACACGGTCAAGCCCTGGTTTGCCGGCAAGCTCGACTATTCCCCGCCGGTACGCGATCTTGCCGACGCCGGCTTCCCGCTCGTTGGCGGCCGCTTGGACTACGTCGATGGTCGTTTGGTGGCGGCTCTGGTCTACCAGCGGCGCGAGCACCGCATCAACGTGTTCGTCTGGCCGGCCTCCGGAGGCGCCGCGCGTTCAGAGCATGTGGCGAACGTCAATGGCTACAACGTCGTCGGCTGGAGAGCGGCCGGCATGGACTTTTGGGCCGTGTCGGACCTCAACTCCGCGGAGCTCGAGGAATTGAGAGCAGGGCTTGATCGCAATTGAAGCCGTCAACCATCGAAAGGTTTGCGTGCGAAAAGCTGGCGTGTGTACAGGATGATGATGGAGAAGGCGAGGAGCCCAACGACACAGAGTATTCGCCCGGTAGTAACCTCCGAGTGCAACTCGCAATGGTCTGGGTCCAAGCCGCATAGCTTCGCTCCGCACCAATAGACGGCCACGCACTGGCCGATCGCGATCAGCGCGACCATCGCGGCGATTGCGAGCTTTGTTGTTTTTCGATTTATCGCGTCCCCGATTTCCTTTTTCGCACATGCGTACGCGAATACGAGGCCCTGGACGACGGCGAACGCCGTGATCCCGTTAGCAAGGTCCCACATCAACTTGGTTAGGTCGGCTGCAGACACTGCTTCCTTCCATCTCGTGGCCCAGGATAGCCCTCAAGCAGCACCCACAAAGGACTTTATCGTACGCATCCCGCTAGGCGATAGCAGCCAGCCCAAAGCTGCACAGTTGAGCACAACTGTTGCCCAATATGTCCCCTGGAACGATGGCTTCTGCGTCTTATGACGAAGCGTGCGCTGGGCGAGCATGGCACCGGGCCACCCACCGACCAAGCTGAAAAGGTGCAAGGTGCTCTCCGGCGTTCTCCACTGCCCCTTCAGAGACGCGGCTTTGTCAAACATGTAGCTCACGTATGCGACGCAACTCGCCACAAGGTACGCGATAAGCACGAGGAAAGGTAGTCTGCCAGCAGCAGCCGCCCCCACGACGAAGGCAAGAAAGGTGGCTGCGAAAGTCAGTGCGCCAACCCCGGGGCCAGGCGCCGTTGTCGGATAAGAATATGGGCGATCGCCAACTAACGCGACGTTTACACCTTGTGGTCGACCTCGTGCATCAGATGTAAGCTCGTAGGTTACTAGCTCGTTGCCGACCGGTCGGCGCTGTCGGTTCGAAAACGATTTGATATGGACGAATACCGCCGGCCCACCGCCGTTCGGCGTAACAAAGCCGAAGCCCTTGTCGTCCCTCCAGTTGGTGATCCTGCCTTGATATCGCACGACGTTGCTACCGAGGGCTGAAACGCCGCGCATAACCGGCCCACAATGGCGGTGCGCAGCGCCGCTGTTGTGGTTCCGGGTTGATGCGCTGGTTATGCCCCGATCTGAACCAGCGTTCGTGGCTGTAGGGTCGCAAGCACTTCCTCCGACCTGTCACTTCGGAGGGGCTGGCACAAGCCCGTACTTGGACATGACGGATAGAAGCGCCGCTCTGTCTGGCGGTCCTCCGGCGTTGACCACAACGGCTACGTCTTTGAAGTACTGGGCTCCGATGTCCGGGGACATGACGATTAAGGCGCTGGCGGCCTCGGTGAATGGGTTCGAAAAGCCATGAACCACGCCCTTTGGCGTGCTCATGCTTTGGCCCGGAGCCAGATCGCGTGTTTCAGTTCCGACCGTGTATCGAAGGGTTCCCCTCAGAACGTAGACGCACTCTTCGTTGTTGGAGTGGCTGTGCGGCGGAGGAACGTTGGAGCCCGGAGGCACAGTCAGTTCAAACATTCCGATGCTCCCGGTGCTCGAGCCATCGACGACGTAGTTGATGCCCAGCTGGCCGATTCTGATTTCAGTTGCACTCATGGGATTCCTTCATCATATGAAATTATTAGTAGCGTGGCCGCTTGTGACGCCCAACGCCGGCGATCAGGGGCGCGCCGCTGCTTTTGCGGAGCGTCCCCTGGAACGCCGGGTTGGGCGTTGCTGCTTCACAAGGCGGACTTCGAGCCTATACCCCAGAGCCTTCGCGTAACGTTGGAGCGTGGCAACAGAGGGCGAATGCTTTGGTGCTGCGGACTCAAGACGCGCAATTGCCGATTGGGTGGTCCCCACTCGTTCGGCAACCTCGGCTTGGGTCAAGCCAGACTCCACGCGGGCTTTCAGGACTTCATCCAAGAAAGCAAACTCGTCGTCCAGTGCATCATAAGCCTCCCTTACGCCGGGCTTCGCTAAGGCTTTGCGCTTGAATCGTTGCAGAGAACTAGACATCTTTGACTTCCTTTAAACGTCTTCGAGCGACCTCCAACTCTCTCGGCGGGGTCTTCTCCGTCTTCTTCACGAATTGATGCAGGATCACGATCCTGCGGGCAACCAACGTACAGTAGAAAACGCGAGCAATACCCTCCGCCGCCTTGAGACGAAGCTCGAACAATCCGTCTCCCATGGCCCTAGTGTGAGGCATACCAAGGCCAGGGCCATACACCTCCATGCGCTCCGCGTACCGCACGAAGCGTGCGACGAAACCTGCAGGCAGTGCCAGAATCTCAGCCTCGACGGCCGAGCTATAGAAGGTGACACTCCAGGCCACCTGATCATTATAGCAAACTCGCTATGTCGGTGGCCACCCCGATAGCGCCCAAGCCCGCGCTCACCGGCGGGCCGAGCATCGCGAGGCGCGTCCGAGTGCAGCGCGTTGTTAGGCGACATGATCCATCTCCGAGTCAGCGCGCGCGCCGGTAGTGCATGGCGACTGCTCTGATGGGGAGCGGTTTCACCGAGACCAACTCGAGCCGTCGCGTGTTGGGTAGCCCGCTCTCGTACAGGGTCGGGCCGTGACCCGCGATTCTGGGATGGACGAGCAACTTGTACTCGTCGATCAGATCCAGCCGATCCAGCTCGGTCGCGAGCTTGCCGCTACCGAGGAGCACGCCGTCCGGGGTCGCGTCCTTGAGCTTCTGCACGCCCGCGCGCAGGTCGCCGGCGACGTGGTGGCTGTTGGTCCACGGGAAGTCCTTTCGCGTCGACGACACCACGTACTTCGGCTTGGCCTCCAGCTTGACCGCCCACTCGCGCATCGCTGGCGGCGCTTCCGCGTCGCCGCGGACGACCGCCGGCCAGTAGCTCTCCATCATCTCGTAGGTGACGCGACCCCACAGCATCGCCCCGCCCTCGTCCATGAGGCGGGTGAAGAAGGCGTGTGTCTCGTCGTCGGCGATTCCTTCCTGGTGGTCGACGCAACCGTCCAGGGTGACGTTGATACTGAAGGTCAAGAGTCCCATGGTGTCCACGGTTTGAGATACTCGACGAGACGCCCCGCCGTCTGGCTCCAACTGATCGCTGCGAGGTTCCGATGGCGCACAGTGCTTCTGCAACAGCCGATGCACCGCAATCTTGCCGCCAATACACGAAGCTTGCGCCGAGGCTTCAACGCACGAGCCCAATTCGCGAGAACGCTCCCCCTGTGTCGCCTAACGCTCGGGTTCAGGCGCCGGCAATGGCAAGCGGAGCGCCGTTGTAGCGGGTCGCCTGCAGCCCGTTGTTGGGCGTCATATTCTCGCGCTCCACTCCATTCCTAGAACATCGAGTTATTGTTCGCTGACTGAACCGGCACGACTTGCAACACGTCCCAGTGTTCGACGACTTTTCCCTCGGCGTCCACACGGAAGATGTCAATGCCAGCCCAGTCCTTGTTCTCGTCGGTGGGCCAGTCTTGATGGCAGTGGAGGACTACATAGTTGCCTTCAGCTATGACCCGCTTGAAGTGCACACGTTTGCCCGGATATTCCCGGGCCATCCGGTCAAAGTAGTCAATGAAGGCTTGCTTGCCATCCGCCACATGCGGATTGTGCTGAGTGTAGGTAGCACCTGCGTACTGTTCGATCGCGTCCGCGGGTCTGCATTGGTTGAACATCAGATCGTAGAACGCAAGCACGTTTCGCTTGTTACGCTCCAACGTTTCATCGTTCATCTAGACCTCCAGGCTACCGCTCGCCCGACCCTCAGGATGACGCCCAACGCCCGGCGTCAGCGGCGCGCGGGCACGATGCAAGCAAAGTGCGATACCGTTTCACGCGCGTCCGCTGCACGCCGAGGTTAGCCGTCATAACGCTCTGAGGAGTAAGTACAGCCAGAGAACGCAGTTGATGCCCAAAGAGATCGCGTTCGCAAGGGCGCCAAACCTCCCAAGCTCCGACGGAAAGCCTAGGTCCGAAACGAGCATGCTCTTTGACTCAGTTGACTCAGCCAAGCGCCGACTAAGCGTCGCTCCTTGATCCTTCGCCTTCAAGGTGAACGCGCGAAGCCGCATGCTAGAAACGATGCCAAAAATATTGAAAATTATCCAGGCGCCTGCGAGTAACACGATGTCCCGGGGTTTGATGGGATTCGTTCCCCGCGTGAAGATCCAACCCAATACAAGGAGATTCGCTCCGAAGAACCAGGTGTACCAAGTCATATAGATCTTCCATGCCTCGAAGACTGCGACCTGGATCCGCTTGAGTTCATTTTCGATGATTGTGCCTTCAGTAAGGTCGACCATGGGAGCTCCCCTTTTCTTGACGGCTAACGCTTCGCTTGACCGGCCCGAAACAGCGACGCGAAGCGACGCTGTGAAGGGTCCGTGTCGAAGCGATGGTTAGCGGTCATTCCTTCAGCTTCGAAATGCAAGCATCCCGAAGCTCTCGCAACCGAGTGTCATTAACAGTCATCAATGCGTCTATACGCGCTGCAACCTCATACGAGCGCGCAGATTCACGGTCCACGTACTGTTCCCCGATAAAGGTAGCTCCAGGACATGATTTAGATTTGCCTCGGGTAAGCACATCCTCAAGATACGCCCGTGGATTCTGCCGCAAGAAACGCCCTGCAATCTCCGCGAGGTCCTCTAGATTGGCTCCGTCTTCAGATCTCATAAGCCTCAGCACAAGCCGGAAGGATTCACGGTCGCCGCTAAAAACCTGAACCGCAAGCAGCCGAATATCGGCCGTCGTCCTTTCAGCCGCATGCTTCGCAGAAACCTGATCATCGTACTCGATGACCTCAACTTCCTTTGCGTTCGCGGGACTCGGTTTCGCAACATAGTTCTCCCAGAGGGTAGCTGCTGCAACGGGCGCATGGCCGAGACATGCAGCTACACAAATGAGGAGCAAACCAGCAGTGCGTACCATGACCGCTAACTAGAAGTATGCATCTTAGAAAAGCATCGCATTCGCATACAAGCATCCAAACGTATACGCTGGCATTCGTCTTTAGATACCCCGCAGCATATATCGCCAGAGGTCTCGGGCATCTACCACTCCTCCGCACACGCGTCGCAAATGGCTGTGTGCTGTGGCATATCAGTCGGCTTAGAGTCAGCATCGAAGCGCGTCCCGCCGTCATGATTGGACGGGACGGCTAGCTGCTCGATCTTCGTCGACGGCAACCGGTGCCGCTCGCGATCGTCCAGCTAATGCGGAGCGGCTGGCTCTTGCCCGGCTGCGAACGCGGCGTCCGATACGACGCTAGCCAACACGCGGATGTCATGGACGCGGGCGTCCGCGAGCAGACTCGAGATGCTCGCGCTGACGGTATCCAGATCGTCGAGCGCATCGAGCTCCCATCGATGCGTTTCGATGCGCCGATCGTCGACCGACGAGACGATCCGCACACCGATCGCATCGGATTCGAGCGCCGCGACCGTGATGCGCGGTTCGCCGGTCTCCGACCGC
>Ga0105237_10007359_pt1 | contig 12062 bp, 7 predicted proteins | sample KBSC24metaG_FD_81520 | JGI IMG/M metagenome (GOLD analysis project Ga0105237, IMG submission 81520) | Corn rhizosphere microbial communities from Kellogg Biological Station, Michigan, USA - KBS C2-4 metaG | ecosystem: Host-associated > Plants > Roots > Rhizosphere > Soil | place: Michigan, USA...
CGAAATGCCGATGACGGCGCTGCGTCCGCCGAGCGCGTCGAACAGCTGGCGGCCCCATGCCGGCTTCTCCGCCGCGTCCAGGTGTACGGGACCGTCGATGACGATGAGCTCGGGTTCCAGCGCATGCTCGCGTAGCAGTTGCAGCACGCCAGCCAGTTCAGCCGCACCCCGCGCGCCGCGCACCGGCGAGCCGACGGGGGCGACGCGCGAGGTGAAGGTGCGGGACGCTTCAGCCGCATCCCATTCGTCGAAGGCCACGGCGGCGACGATGGCGCCGACGTCGAGGTCGTGCACGCCGACGGCCAGCTTCATGGAGAAACGAGCGTCGACATGGCGGCGTCCGGGCGGGTGATTCAGGCATCGTAGCGCACGGACTCGTGATGCGGCATGCTGCCGGGTCCCGCACGCCGCTTGCAGCGGCACGCACACCTTTGCAGGAGTATGCCCATGCTTCCCAGCACCTCCGGCGATCCCGGACCACCTGCCGCCCCCGGCCCGTCGCCTTCGGCCCTGTCCGGCCACTGCCTGTGCGGCGCGGTGACAATCACAGTAGACGGCGCGCACGACCCGCGCATCGGCGCCTGTCACTGCCGGATGTGCCAGCGCTGGTCGGGTGGGCTGTTCCTGTGCTTCGAGGCCGAAGCGTCCGCCGTCACGGTGCGGGGCGAGGTCACGCGCTATCGCTCGTCGGCGTTCGCCGAGCGCGCCTTCTGTCCGCGCTGCGGCTCGCACCTTTGGTTCAACGACGTCGAGGAAGGCGACCAGCCGAGCCGCTACGAGCTGATACCGGGCCTGTTCGACGCGGCGCGAAGCTGGCCGCTCCGATCCGAGATCTACGTCGACCGTGCGATGGCCTCGGTGCCGCTGCAAGGCGGACACCGTCGCAAGACTCGGGCCGAATACGAGGCGGACAATCCGTTCGTCGAAGGCGATCTGGCCTGAGGCTGCACTAATCAACGCTGAAGCCTGCGTCCCGCGGCGCCAGTGCCGACCGGGGCGAGCGCCAGCTTTGCAGCGGTTGCTGCCGGTCGCTGGCAGCCTTCGAACTCTCGCTCTCGGGCACATTGCAGTCGTTCACGTGCGCGGGCTGCTGCGCCGCCGCCGACCGGTTTCAGGGTATTGCTGACGTAGTGGGTGGCCTTCGCGGCGCCGAAGGGCCCCGGAAGCCCATCAGCAGGGGCCGACGCCGTCCAGCACCAACTGCGGATCGAATGTCTGTTCCTCCGCTGCTCGAATGGTCACTGCCGACCCGGTGTGAACGCTCGAATCGCGCATACGGAAGTCCGCAGACTGATGCAATAACAGCAGCCCGGCCAGGAACTGGGCCGAAAAGCTGCCGTTTGGGGAAGCGCACCGCGGACAAGGGTCTGCGGGACTGCCTGCTGATAATGAGGCGAGCTTTGCGCTTGTGGCACGGGCGTTGATTGCCACCTGTTGCATGCATCCGTCTGGACGAAGCGGCGAAGCCGCGAGCCTCGTCTCCGTCACCCTTCATGGGCGCCGCTGCCTGCCCCTATCCACCGCCTGTCGTCGGAGTTCAGAGCAGGCCACCTCGCGGGCTGCACTCCTACCCAACGTGCCGCTGCGCAGTCTCGACGCTGGGCGCATCGTCATCTCGCACGGTGGCTTCTGCGCTCGCTTGCGCTTCGTCAGCCGCGAGCCTCGCACCCTCGCTGCGGTGGGCTGCGGTTCCAGCTTCATCGTGCCCGTGGACGCGCACCGGCCCTTGAACAAGGCCTCAATGAACCTGGCTGCTCCAGCGCTGTGGCCCCTGGTTGCTAAAACGTCCTTTTAAGCGTCGATCGGTTGTGTCTGCGAACTTCCAGCTCACGACACTAGGGGGTAACCCGAAGCGCTGTGCGCACGACCGTCCGTGACCGCCCTTTCCCGTATCGAGGCTACTCCTTACACTGGGCCGCCCGTCACCCATTGACGGGAATCAGCACGGGTTTGCAACCCGCACGCTCACTAGTCGGGGCTGCATTTTGTCGGAACCGGATGAGAGTCATGCCCGTGGCTAGTCGCCCGCTCCGCCGGCGAAGCAGCGCCTTTCACTTCGGCTGCAATCCCTGCAGCGCTGTACCGACGAACGTCGCTCTTCCCTCCGGCGCACATGCCGCCAATCCACCCTCAAGGAACTCACGATGACCACTCGCCGTTCGCATGGCCTGCTAGCCAATCTGCATCGCCATCAGCATGCGAGCCGAGTTGCCCGGTCAAAGTCGCGCTGCAGACGCGTCCGTGGCAGGCCGGGGCGGGCGGGCCTAGCGCCGGATCGCCGCCGCTTCCTGCAGGCCGGACTGGCGGCCGGATTGGCCGCAGGCCTGCCACCGTTGCTGGCAGCCTGCGGCGGCGACGACGATGCGCCGGCACCCGCGCCGGAGCCCGCCCCACCGCTGCCACCGAACTCAGTCCAGCGCACCTACTTCTTCGATCTCTCGAAGGAGAACCACAAGGGCAAGACCTATCTCTTCGAAGTCAGCGGTCGTTCGCACAAGCTGGTGCCGATGGCGGAGAAGCCCGAGGTGCTGGCACAAGAGCGCCTGAACAACGCCTTTCTTTCGGCGGTGCCCGATGCATCGATCACCCATCACGTCGAAGGCGTCGTGGTGCCGCAAGCGGTGATTTCGCTGGGTGTCGTCGTCTCGGTGGGCGATGGCGGGACGTGGAGCATGTCGTCGATCCAGATGCTGTTGCCCGAGGCTGCCGCCCCGACGGCGTTCGCGCGCGCGGTCAACCGCTACGGCTCGCTGCCGACCTCGGTGAAGCGCAAACGCTATGGCGTCTCGGCCGCGGCGACCGCAAGCGATCTGCATGCCGAGACGGCGCTGCTCGAGACCGCCAGTTTCGGGGCGACGCTGATGTCGCTGCACCCCGATACGCTCGGCATCGACGGCACCGCAGCCTCGCATGTCTATCACACGCACATCTCCTCTTCCGAGGGATTGAGCGACTTGACCGATGCGCTCACGGAGATGGGACCCGCCGTGATCGGAACCGCACCGGCCGATCAGGCGCCGCCGTGGGCGACGCTGAAGCCGATGATCGGCCCCGACGGAGCGACGCTGCGCACCGTCACAGGCCCCGATGCCAGCCGCATCATGTGCAAGCCCGTCATCGACCCCGACCTCGGCCAGACGCTGGTTTCGGTGATCGGCCAAGTTAAGCCCGGTGTGAAGGACGACGTAACGCTCGGCAAGGACGTGACGGCTGCACCGCCCGCAGAAGACGCGCGGGGCGCGCTGTGGGTGCGGCACGATGGCAAGCCCGCGTTGGTCCAGCCGCCAATCAACGTGTCGCCCACGCCGACGCCGGCGCCCCTCAGCACCGGCAACAACTTCAAGGCCACCGGCGTCTACGACTACAACGCAGCCGGCCTGGTCACCAGCGTCACGACCGATACCGATTCGACCGGTGCGACCACGGTCACCTTCCATTGCACCAACCTTTTCTGTCGCTACCTCGGCCAGTTCGTCGAGTTCTACGACGCGGCAGGCAACCTCCTGCCGCTCGCCCAGCTCGACGGCTGGGGAGACAGTTCGCTCTTCGTGTCGCCCCCGGCCCAAGCTTCGGGCGACTCACGAGTCTTCGTGCAGGTGATCCAGTCGGTGTCGACGATCTTCGGCGTGCCCATCCCGGCCTCGATCTTCGCCGGCAGTGGCGACTTCACGATCAAGCTGCCGTCGCAGGCAAGCACGATCAGGGTCTACGCCGGTGGGTTGGGGACGGGCTCCAACAATCACCCGGAAGCAATCGCCGCCGGTGTGGCGCTCACTTGCTTCGGCAACTTCGCGTTGACCACGCTCTTCGCGCTGATTGGCGCCGCAGATGCGATCGACTCGCTCCCGGGCCAGCTTGTAGCCATCGCCAATGAAGCCGTCAACGCGATCGCGGATCTGGTGATCGACGACGTCAAGGACCATGGTTTCCTGACGGTCGACTTCATGGAGGACTTTGGCGAAACGCTTGTCACGGCGATCGGCTCGTTCCTCGTCGGCAAGATCGTCGAAGCAATCGTCACAAGGTTGTGCTCGGCGATCTTGCCGACGATCGCGGAGGCGACTGCGCAGGCGGCAGCCGAAAAGGCGACCGGCATTGCCGGCATCGTGATGTCGATCATGTCGCTCGCGCTTGGCGCGGCCGACATTGCGATCTCCGTCGGCGAGATCATCGCCTCGCCCTTCACCTACATCAATGACATCAAGTTGACGAAGGACTTGACGGTGCAGTTGCTGCCGGACACGAACGACACCGCATTTCCGCGCGCGGCGAACCAGGCGATCCTCACCGCCTCCTTCGACGGCGGCAAGGGCATCACCCAGAACTTGAACCTGCAGGCGACCCCAAACGGCTATACCTCGCTGCCGCCGCTGATCTTCACCGATGCGCCGGCCGGCGGCATGGTGACGATCTCGGTCGCCTTCGTGCAGACCAGCGACCCCACGGCGACCTATGGCGCCGTGCCCGCGATCCTGCTCGGCAAGGGCACGATCGGCCCTGTCGCCAACGACGGAACCACGCACATCATCACGATCACCGAGTACCCGTTCCCGGTCGACTCCACCACTTCGTACCAGCACCAGAAGATGACGATGCTCGACCCTAGCGGCCAGCATGTGTGGGTGCTGGGGTCAGCGCCGAGCGGCAACGTCAACAATCTGATCTGCGGCGGGCCCGGCGTGTGCGAGACACGCGACATCACCGTGCGCCAGGGCACGAGCGGTGCGAACCCCACCATCAGCGCGGTGGGCTACTCCTGGTATGGCCAGAACAACGCGGGTGGGCCGGTCGCCTGCGTGGGTGGCGGCGGAGCCGGCGCAATGGATCAGATCGCCGTGCTCAACATCGATGCGCCGGGCGCCGGCGGCTACGCTGCGAGCACTTGCGGCAGCGGCGTGGCCGGCATGCGCACCGCGTTCAGTCTCACCGGCCATCCCACCCGCAACTACTACATCGATACCAGCTCCGGCGCCAACATCGTGCGGCGGATCGGACTCGATCCTTCGCCATCCATCGACGGCAACACCAGCAACAACGCATTCGGCGTCTTCAACTTCGCATCCGATGCAGTCGCGCTGCACCCCTCGGGCTACCTTGTCAGCGTCTGCCGGCGCCGTCACGTGTTCGAGGTGCTGAGCCTCAGCGATACGCCGACGACCGATGCGCAGGCCCAGGAGACCGCGATCGCGCAGATCGTCGGCGGCGTGGGGACGCGCCCGGGCCTCATTAATCTGCCGACCTTCGCGGCCATCACGCCCGATGGTGTGCTGCTCATTCTCGAGGCAGGCAACAACCGCATCCAGGCCTTCGATCTCGGCGGCAACCCGGCGCAGTACTTCGACCAGCAGCCGGTGCCGTACTACATCGAGCTGCCCGATACGCCCCGCAGTGACGGCTGGACGCACCTCGACATGAAGGTCGAATTCACCGGACTGCTGTATGTGTTGTCGTACCTGCCCAGCACCTTCGAGTACAGACTGAACATCTATCACCCCAAGCAGACGAAGGCGGAGGCGATCACCCACACCAGCGGCGTCTACGCCGACAAATTTGCTCTCGACCTCTGGCGCAATCTCTACACGCTGAACTACGGCTCCATCCAGTACCGGGACAACCCGGCGCAGAACCCGGCGCTGGTCGAACCGTCGCTCAGCCTGTGGGTGCCGTGCTCGACGACGACGACCTGCCCCGTCTGAGCAATCTCGAGAAAACCAAGCCGAGGACGTGCGAAACGATCCGGCCGGCACTTATGACCGCTTTGCACAGACGATCGACCTCTCGCTGCAGCAGGCCGACAACTACACGAAGGTGCTGAGCAACCCGAACGTCAATCCGGGTTCCTCCACCGATGCGAACGGCAGCCTGCCGGATCCGATCCGCCAGACCGACGCGCCTTCCACCAACTCTAACGTGTTGTGGTGGTTGTCGATGTTGAAGCCGGGCTAGACGCGCCGGCCAGCGCCGGAGTCGTCAGGTCGACCCAGGTTTTATCGATCGCGCCTCCCGGGCATTGTGCGGTCGGCGAGATCGCGGCGGCATCGTAAGTGGCGGTATTGACGTAAAAGCCCACGACGCCGCTGTTGGTGCCGACCTTGTTTGCGCTGGCCCAGTGCGGGTTGGGCGCAATCGATGTCGGCTGATCGGGAGCAGCCAGATTGGCACCGCAGCCATTCTGGTAGCTGAACCCATCCGGGCAGATCATCGTGGCGATTCCCGTCGGCGTGACGCTAAACGCGCTGTAGCGCAATTTCACGCATGGCGTTCCGGGCGCCCGGCCATTGAAGTTGGTGTAGTCGGACGTGAGCTTCACGACGATCTGATTGCCGGTCTGCTGGTTGTCATCGGCTCCGAAATCGACGAAGGCGTTCTGCATCGAGACGTTATCGAGTGCAGCGGTCGAGTCGAAGTTGCTCCCTTGGAGCCAGGCACCGGTGAAGTCGGTCACCTCGCCGTTGAAGGTCCCGAATTGCGCGGTGGCGAAGTTCGCGGCGACAAGCACCGCATTGCCGAAGGAGGTGCCCTTGATGATCGCGCCGGTGAAATCCACGCCGTAAAGGAACGCGTTGCCGAATTTGGCGCTGTTGAGGTTGGCCGAAGCCATGCTGGCGCAACTGCAGGTCGCCTTGCCACCACACTTCGCGGGCGTCACGGTGCATTGCGACTTCGGGGCAGTGGAATAGTAGGTGCCGTAGATGCTGGCGAAGGTGAAATTGACCGACTCCAATTGCGCCTGAGAGAAGTCGACGTTGCGCAGCCAGGCGTAGTCAAATCTGGCTGCGACGTATTGCTGTTGAGTCGGATCTTCGCCGAGCTGAGCGGCGTGGAAGCTGCTGCCGTCGAGATTCGCGCCGCTGAAGACCGCGCCGTAGAGTTGGGCAGCACTGAAGTCCACACCCCTTATGCTCGCGTTGTTGAACTTGGCCGCCGTCAACTGCGCAACCTGCATCGGCTCGCCGTGCAGTCCGGTGGCGCCATCGAGCGTCGCGCCCTGGAACGATGCCTGGGTGAGATTGGCGCCAGCCCAGTTCGTGTTGGCGAGATTGATGCGGTCGAACACCGCGCCGACGAACACGCCACGCGAGAAATCGGCCTTCGCCAATTGGGCGCTGCAGGCACCCAGGTTGGTCACGCCGCTCATGTCCAGCGCTTTCCATTGAGGGACGAATTCGCAGTTGACGAGCGTCTTGGCAAAGCTGGTGCGGCACGCGGAAAGATCGGCGGCAAGGCGCAAGGGCGCATCGCCGAAGACCGCGTTGCCGTTGCTGATGTCGGTATTGGTGAAGCCCGCGCAATCGAGCTGCGCATAGCTCAGATAGGTAAGGCCGTTGAATTGGGCTTTGTCGAAGGTGGCCTGGGTCAGGTTGGCGGATGTGAAGTCGTTCGGGAAAGCCGGATTGCCGCTGTTGGCGAAGATGGCGCCGTTGAAGTTGGCCTGGGTCAGGTTGGTGCGAACGAATAGTGCCGCGGTCAACGTGGCGTTCGAGAAGTTGGCGTTGCTCAAGTCCTGGCTGCTGAAGTTGCACATCGTCAGGACCAGGCCTGAGTAGTCGTGGGCGTCGGGGGTTTTGCTGGGCGGGCATGACGAGGCCAGCGCGGTGGCAGGTATGCCGGCACTTATCGCGATCCGGGCGAGGCCCAGGAGCGCCGCGGCGCACAGCAGTATCGCTACGGTCACCAGGCCAATGCGCTCGCGCGCGCCGGGCGTGCGCTCAAGCTCAAAGCTTGCATCCATGCCAGACCCCTCCAGACCACAGCTTCGTTGATTGGAAATGTCGAAGCCCACGTCGCTTCTCATTGGCAGCAACTGCGGGCTTGCCGCCGGGCCACTTGTACCCTGTCATTCCGTGTGCTGACAAGGCGTGCCGGCCCGCCGCGTGCGCGGTGCGATCGCTGCCGGGAGGTCTGGCGCAACGCCGCTTCAACGGTTCGCGCGCGCCTCGCCCATCCTTGGCTCTGCAGGCTTGTCAGCATCGGGATGGCGGGGGTACAAGGTAACAACCAGAGGCATCGGCAACGCGCCGACGCCCGGCCTTCCGAGGGAATCGGCATGGATGTGGTGTCGAACGGCCGATCGGGCCCGCGCCGACTCTCGATCGCACTGCACATCGTGGTCGCGTTGCTGCTGGGTTCATGCGGCGGAGGCGACGATCGAGAAAGCAAGCCGCCGGTGAAAGGCAAGCCGCCGCTGTTGGGAGAGGCGTCGCCGGTGAGTTGCCCCGGCGTGAACGTGGCGGCCCTCACCGTACCGAAGTTCTACGTTCGGCCGGATGGCAGTACCGCCGACGGCTGTGGCGCAAGCGCCAGCGCGGAGGGCGCCTGCGCATCGATCCAGCAAGGCATCGCGGCATGCAAGAGCAGCGCCTGCGCGGTGCTCGTCAAGACCGGCCAGTATTCGCCGGCCTCGACGCTGGTCATGGCCGCCGGCGCCAGCGTGTACGGCAGTTGCGCCTTTGACGCTGCGACCGGTATTGCACTGGCCTACCGCAGCACGGTCATCGGGCCACCGGATCAGCCGGCGATCAACGCGGATGGCATCACGAATGCCACTGTGATCAGCGGCCTGGTGGTGCTGGGGGGCGACGCGACCAAGCCAGGCGGCCCGAGCGTCGCGATGGCGGTCAGCAACAGCAGTTCGGCACTGACGCTGCAACGAATGGAACTGATCGCGGGCCGTGGAGCGGACGGCGCCAAGACTGCGCCGCCTGCTGCGGCAGCGGGCGGCAATCCTGGAGCTTCGGGCAATGCCGGTGGTGCCGGCGGCCTGGCCTGCGGTGGTGCGGTCGTCGACCAAGGCGGAGGCGGCAGCGGCGCAATCCGGTCGTTGTCGTTGAGTAATTGCAAGCTCGCGGGCTGCACCTGCACCGATACCGGCCCGCGAACGGCGGCGAACGGAAGCCCGAGCCTCGGTGCGGCCGGCGGGTCTGCAGGTGGGCCCGGACCGGATGGCTGCCTCTGCGAAGGCAACCGGGGTGCGGCCGGCACCGGCGGGCCCGGCAACCCCGGCAACGCCGGTACATGCGGATCAGCCGGAGGCACCGCCACTGGGGGACTCGGGCAAGTCAGCGGCACGAGCTGGGTGGGCCTGCAAGGTGGCGCTGGCTCACCCGGGGTGCTCGGAGGCGGCGGCGGCGGTGGGGGTGGGGGCGGATTCGGCGCTGATGTCTTCGGGCCGACGGGCTACACCGGCGCGGCCGGCGGAGGGGGAGGTGGAGGCGGCTGCGGCGGAGCCGGTGGCGGCGGTGGACAGCAAGGCGGCGCTTCGCTGGGGCTGGTGTTGTCTTCGGCGCCGATCACTCGCGCGACCAGCCTGCTCGTGGCGCCCGGCCTTGCCGGCAATGGCGGGGATGGCGGCAATGGTGCCCCGGGGGGTAGCGGAGGGCTGGCCGGCTTGGGCACGATTGCGGGCAAGGTTGCCCTGTGCGTGTCATCTCCCGTGCCCGGCGATGGTGGGTCTGGAGGGAATGGTGGCGACGGCGGTTCCGGCGCGGGCGGGGCGGGTGGCAGCGGGGGCCCGGCGGTTGGCATCGTCGTTCAAGGTCCGAACAGCGGCACTGTCAGTGACGATGGTGTCTACACCGGCCAGTCAGGCTCCGGTGGTATTCACGGCAATGGCGCAAGTGTCAACGCTGGCTGCACCGGAAGCAACGGGCAGGACGGCGTGGCAGGCACGAGCACCGCAGTGGTCATCAACCAGTTTTACCCGAGCCAGCTGTCCCCGGGCCAGACAATGCAACAGAACGACGAAGTCCGTTCGCCCAACGGTGCCTACAGGCTCGTGATGCAGAACGACACCAACTTCGTTCTCTACAAGACCGCAGGCGGCTTCCTGTGGAACTCGGGCCACCTCGGCGCAGGGCCCGCCTCCGCGATCATGCAAACCGACGGCAATCTCGTCGTCTACGATGCCCATCACGGAGTGCTCTTCGCGACCAATACTTTCAACCACCCGGGGGCATTCATGCAGTTGCGCGATGACGGCAAGATTGTCGTCGTCGATCCATCGGGTACCGTCTTGTTCCTTGCACCTTGAGTTGGGTGCCGAGCAGGTTCGCGGGCAGCAGGCGACACTTCAAATGGCACGGCGTGCAAGCTGTCGCAAGGGTCGTCGGGTCAGCCAGCAGTCCTTCGACAATCTTCGATAGCCGACAGGACCCCACCCTGAAGAGACATCCGCTGGCTTGACATCGCCGCCGCGAAGCCGCCGTTCTGGCCCGCACGCAGCACCTGAAAGTGCTGACGCTCCGAGATCGAGGCGCCCACGTCGAATTGACCTCGGGTACCGGCCAGCAGCAAGCCCGGTTCGTCGCCAAGCTCGACGAGCTTCCGCAGCGCCTGGCTTCGCTGGCGGTGCTGGGCGTCGTCCGCCTGCGCCGGCATGTGCTCGACGAAGCCGGCCATCCAGCCGCATGCACGTCGCAACTCTGCGGCAACGTCGATCAGCAGCCGCGTCTTGCCGGTCCCGCCTGGACCGTGAAGCAACCGCCCAGCGGCGTGGCGCGGATGGTTCAAGGCCCAGTCGAGCGGCGCGGCGCGCTGCCCGGTAGCGTCGAGGTAGCCCACCTGTTCGTAGCGGGACTGCAACAGCTGGCTCGGGCTGATGTCGAGCACGTCGGCCGGTAGTGCCGATTGATTCGCATCGATCAGTCTTTGACCATGCTGGCGGAAGTACAGCTCGAGCGCGCGCTCGCCCAGCTCACACTAGTGCTGGGCGTGCCGGCAGCTGCTTGCCTGGACATCCTCCAACTAAGAAGCGAAATTGTCGACGTCGAAATTCCGTTGTAAGGGCCTCCAAGCGACGAACGCCGTTCCAAGGATGGTTGGGGCACCAGAGTCGCCGTCCGAAGGGCTGCAAAGGTTGGGCAGCGGCTGATTGCGGTTGCAACGGAGACGACTGGTTTGGGTCGGTACCAAACTTCGACGGCGAAATGAAGCTGTCGCTGGCCAGTTCCAGCATGAATAAGGCCGAGGTTGCCACAGCCTGCCTTCGTCCGGCAGGTCCGAGGTACACCGGTCATTCGCCCGCGCAACACACGGACGGCCGGTTCAGGTGGCTGCCGACGTTCGATCCCGGAACCTCACCGACTGCACCCAGTCTTACCCGGTGCTCCGGCGCCAGCACTGCCGGTGTCATCTCAAAGCCGCTTGCTGTGTCTCGCGGTACTTCTTTTTCTTGCCCAGGCCTGGACAGGCCACGGCCTGACGCGCTTCCTGCGTTATCTTCCGCATCCGATCCACGATTGGAATCTGACGATGACCATGGAGATCTTGGCCTGGGTCGCAGCCGCGTTGGTCTTCGCATGCTTCTTCATGAAGACCATGATTCCGCTGCGTGGGTTGGCAATCGCAAGCAACATCGCATTTATCGGCTATGCGGCGCTGGGAGTGCAGGAAGGCATCTTCTACAAGGTCCTTCCGATTCTCCTGCTACACATTGCCTTGCTACCCTTGAATATCGTTCGTCTCTCGGAAGTTCGCGGTCTCACGCAGGCAATTCGAACGATGCAGAAGACAGACCTCCCGTACGATTTCATGATTCCCTTCATGACTCCGATGCACTGCAGAGCTGGAGCCGATATCTTCGTGAAGGACGAGCCGGCAGCAGACGTCTACGTCATCAAGTCAGGGGCCATTGAATTGCCAGAGGTTGGCAAAGTGATTGGTCCGGGGGCATTGTTTGGTGAGGTTGCCATCTTCTCGCGCGACGCTGTGCGTACAGCCACGGCTACCTGCAAGACCGACTGCGAACTGTTGCGAATCTCCGGGACGAGGATGCTGGAACTTTTTTATCAAGACCGCCAGTTCTCGTTCAAGGTCGCCCGCCTCTTGGCTGGATATGCGTAAGGACGCGATGCATCCAACGCTTGGATTGACAGAACACCGCGATGGCGACGGCGTGCCGAACCGCGACGACCGCCGTCCGGACACCCCTTACCGCTGTTAGGCTTCGTTAATAAATAAGTTATGCATTTCTTCTGAATCGGTTAGGCTTGCGGTCCATGCAAGCCGATTCGCCGATTGGGCAGCGCTGGGAACTGATGCGGGACCGTCTGGACGAGCGACAG
>Ga0105237_10007360_pt1 | contig 12059 bp, 7 predicted proteins | sample KBSC24metaG_FD_81520 | JGI IMG/M metagenome (GOLD analysis project Ga0105237, IMG submission 81520) | Corn rhizosphere microbial communities from Kellogg Biological Station, Michigan, USA - KBS C2-4 metaG | ecosystem: Host-associated > Plants > Roots > Rhizosphere > Soil | place: Michigan, USA...
GTATGGCAACATTGCTCACGCTGGGTTGATACTTCAAGAATAACCTTCTTTGATTTTAGATCAAATACATCACCTTGTAATGTGTACCTCGCTAATACATTTGCTGATTTTACCGGGTCGGAATAATATAAATACAGCCAGTGATTCTTTGCAAAATTTGGGTCCTTGTTCAGTCCAAGCAAACCATCTTCTGCTTCTGATGTCTTGCCTTCTTTGTCTTTATATTTTGTGCTTACGGCAATGGTGGCAATCGTCTTAAGCTGTTTTGTTTTTGTGTTGTAAAGCTTAACGGCACCATGTCTTTCAATGAACAGGATGCGGCCATCATTGAGCACGGTTAACTCCATTGGCTCACTCAGCTTTTCTGCCAATACAACTTTTGAAAAACGGTTCTCTTCAGGCTTCGCCTTTGAGTAATCCAATACAGTGGGTGAATCTCCCCCCATCACATAATGAAGGCCCTCCCAAACATGATGTAAAAAAAGCGGCTCAGTATATGTTTCATCTGTGTGCCCCATATTGGTATAAAAAGAACGGCCTCCGTCAAAGTCGTGATACCAACTCACGGGATGATTATCGCCGTTCTTTCCACCATGGTAAGATTTTTCATCAAGCTTTACCAACACATGTATGGATGTATCAATTTGTTTAAAGCTGTAAAACTCATCTGTCCGTTCAAATTCACCCGGCATTTCTTTTGTAGCGAAATTGTTTTTGTTAACCACATAGAACTTTCCTTTCTGTATGTTATCGGGCATAGGATGATCAAGAAAGTAAGCACCCACCAACTTTCCATACCAGGGCCATTCGTACTCACAATCCGCCGCCGCATGGATACCAAGAAATCCACCGCCGGCCTGTATGTATCGCTCAAATTCCAGTTGTTGTGCGTCATTCAGCACATCGCCCGTTGTATTTAAAAAAACGACTGCATTGTATTTTTTCAGGATGGCAGTAGTAAACTGTGCGGCGTCTTCGGTAAAATCAACTGTAAAGCCTTTTTCCGAAGCCATTTTCGAAAAGGCCGCTTTTCCTGCATCAATAGATGCATGCCGAAAAGCGGCCGTTTTTGAAAACACAAGCACACGTGATGTTTGGGCATTTAGCGTAGTAAGTGCAGCTAGTACTGACACCAGGGCAAACATTGATAAGCAGGCATTTTTTTTAATAGTGCCGGGTAATTTCATAACTGTTAATTTGAACGTGGAGTTGGTGGGATGCGTGTTTATTCTAGTTATTTGTCTTTGTCTTCGAAGCATCTTTTTTGCGCTCACCTTCAGCATCAAACATACCCATCAGGCGACCTGTTGCATGATCCTCATCTTTTTTGGTAAGCAGCAGGTTAACGTTATAGCCTTGTGCGGTAAAGTACAGCGTGACTTCATTGTCTTTAAGTTCAATGTTGGTGAGTTTTGATATTTCTGAACCTGTAGTATCCTGCACAACGCCCGCAATGGAGTCAATGTTTTTTTCAAGAACAAAGATCATTTTAGCATCCCCGCCGGGAGTGCCCTTTACAAGTACGTTCCATTTACCGGCAAAGTATTCTGCTCCTGCTTTTGATTGGGCATTGGTGTTTATTGACAGGAGAAGAAAAAATATTCCTGCCAAAGCTGTGGTTGTCTTTCTCATAGCGATGGTGTTTGTGGTTTAATTGTGTATTTGGTTTAATGAGTAATATGAATATCCTGGCGGTAAAGCAGCGCATCGTTTTAAACCGGAAAAATTTCAACTTCAGCATTAGTATATGGCTGCAATCCTTGTGATACACGTTTATTGTATCATTATGATACAATAATACTGATTTTACATTTTTTCTACAAAAAATATTTTTATTCAGATTACTTTAGCATGGCTGATTAACAGTATTCAGGGCGTAAATTGTAATTGAATTATGGGTAAATTAAATGATAGCACCGTTAAAGAATTGAAGCAGGGTATAAAGGAGTTTATGCAAACAGCTCCCGGTATTTATATGCCCGGCATATCTGTTGATACGATAATTTTTGGTTTTCATAATGATAAGCTTAAAGTATTGCTGCTGCGCTTTGCAGATACGCAATACTTTGTATTACCCGGTGGTTACATTAAGAAGGAAGAGGACCTGGATGATGCAGCCTTGCGCATATTACAGGAAAGAACGGGGCTGAAGAATATTTACCTTGAACAGTTTTATACTTCCGGAAGTGTTAGCCGTTTAAGAGGAACAGTCGCAAAAGAAATAGTGGAGAAAATAGTTGGAACTATTCCTAATGAAAGTTGGTTTGATCAGCGTTTTATTTCTGTATGTTACTATGCATTGATAGACGATACAAAGGTTGATCCGGTTACAGAAGTTTTCTTTACAGAGTTTAAATGGTTTGATGTAAATAAGTTACCAAAGTTGTTATATGATCATGACCTTATGATAAAGAAAGCACTGGGCAGGTTACAGTCAGATCTTGATGAAAAACTTGTAGGGTTTAACCTGATGACTGAAACCTTTACAATGGGACAATTACAAAAATTGTATGAAGCAGTGCATCAAAAAAAGTTTGTGCGTACAAATTTTCAGCGGAAGATGCTTAGTCTTAACGTGCTGGAGCGCCTGGAAAAACAATACAACGGTAAAGCGCATAAAGCGCCTTACCTGTATAGATTTGTTTCATTAAAAAACAGGTGAGTGGTTAAAGTATTTCATACTTGCTTCAATTAACCTTCTCTTCCAGCGGCTGTTTCTGTTTATTAAAATAAAGACCACACATAAGACTGTTTAATTGCATTGCTTAACACGTATAAGGGTAAGGCCACCATTTGTTGGTGTTGCTCTGAAGCCGGGCTCAAGTTTAATTACTGCGCCGCCTAATGTTACCTGTGCATTGCCTGAAAAAATAACAGTGCCAACGGTACTTAAAGTGTTGACTGCGGAGTTGATATAAAAGCCTGAACTAACTATCAGTAAAGGATAGCCTATCGTAACATCGGCCTGTGACACGCAGGCTTTTAAATTGTCAGCCGTGGCAATATAACTGTCTGCCCGTGCAAACTGTCCTCCTGTAAAAGATAGGTTCGGATAACAGGCACCACCATTGGCCACTCCCCAGTAAGCCATAATATTTGTATATGGCGGACTAAAATCAGACCTTCCCTTTGGATCTTTGCAGTTGCCTGTATAAACACATTTGTTGGCCGTTGTGGCAAAGCATCCAACTCCATATCCATAAGGGTCGGCGGGTGTGTCAGTTACTAAGTCTGCGGTTGTTGCGCTGTTGCTTCCATCTATATCTTCCTGTCCATTCGCCGGCTCAAATGTGTGCAGTAATCCCATGCAATGACCAACTTCATGTGAGATTGTCCGCGCTAAACCAATGTTTCCTTTCGCTATAAGGCTCACTGTGCCGGGTATTCCAAAAGTATAGCCGCCAAAGCCACAGCCGGTTGCACATGCTGTGTTGTTGCCTTTAATTTTTCCAACGTAAAAAACGTTGATACAGTTTGCTACAAGAAAAGGATTGAATGGTCCCTGCCCGGATGAAACATTGTAGTTTGTATCGAGTGAAGAACTGTAGATGTAATCAATACCGGCATTCAGAAAGCAGATATTGTCTGCAGAATAATCAGCAGTAAGATTATTAAATTCACTTACAATGCCAGCCTGGTCAGTCGTTGCATTTGTTCCATCATCATAAGAAAGAATATGAAAATAAACCCTGAACAATACAGGTGTTGCAGACCTTATTCTAAAGTTGTGCTGTGTTTCGTAGATGGCTGCCTTTCTCAGCGCTGCTGTATCAATGTGATCTGTGCCGCATGGCAAAAGCTGTTGCGTGAAGGCTTTGTTGCTGCATGCACATATCATCAACAGGAAAAGAAAGGCAACAAAAGAAATATGTTTCATTTTCTTTTCTTTTTAAGTTGATTGATTTCTTTCTGCAACTGGATTACATAAAGCGTGAGCTCTTCTATTTTCTGCATCATTTGTGTTTGTACCTGTGCCACCTGTAACCCGTTGTGTACAATGTCTTCAGCGGATGGTATGTTTTTGAGATGCTTGTTGCTGCGTATATATTCTTCCACTTTGCTTAATGGTTCAAGGGTGTAAGTTTTATCAAACACATAATCGGCCCAGCCTGTTTCAACCCTTAGTTCTTTTGCCTGTATGGTACCATTTACAGAAAGTGTATAAGCAGGAGAACTTGTGCCAATGCCCACATTGTTATTTGAAGCAATTACTACTGTTGGCGAATAGTTGGTGGATAAGAAGATTGCATTGCCGGGAGCCGCTCCAAGAACAAGGCCATTGCTAAAGCCACTATATGGCTGGTATGTCCATGCTTTGATATAAGCATAATCGCTTACCGCATCTGATAGCACCATTACGGGGTTTTGGCCTGATAGTCTTAGTAATGATGTATTGGTGTTGGTTTCAACCCTGCCGCTTTGTACCGTCAGTTTATAATCAGGTGCGTTGGTGCCAATACCAACATTGCCCGGGGTAAAGCCAAGCCCCTGGCTTGGCGGGTTGAGTATAATATGTTTTACGGGCCTTGCAGGGAAAGATGTTCCATTGGCTGAAAGAATGGAAAGATTGCCCTGCCCGTCAGTTTTGAAGCCGCCATAAAAATTGTTGCTTCCATCATAAAGCGCAAGACCAAAATCATTACTGCTAAGGTTTAGCCTGTAAAGATTATAGGCAGAGTTACCCATGTTCACATTGCCCGTTTGTGTATTAAAATTGACGCCCCATCCGGCACCGGCTTTTCCATAGAATCCCGCATAGATATCATTCTCCATGCCTATAAAAGCCTGTTCTGTTCCTGTAAGGTAATTGTCGAGCCACATGCCGGGCGTGGCCCCCGATTGGCCAAGAGAATCGGGCTTGATTCTAATCCGTCCTTTGATGTCAAGCTTATAAGCAGGGTTGCTTAAACCAATGCCCACGTTTTGTGCTAATGCTGTCTGATAAAATAGTACCACCAGCAAACATGTTATTAAATGTTTCACATGATTAAATTTTATATTGGTAAGATGAAATGTGTTGATTGACGCTGCCTGTTTTGATTTGTTGTTTACGTAAATGAAAATCTTAAATGCAGCTTTATACTTATTGCAGCATTACTGTTTTGCGGAAAGTGTTTTTGATGCCTTTCAATTCAATCTCATAAACTCCGTTAGCTACATTACCCGGATGGACAGTAATTGATTCCAAACCTGCTGTATATTTTATTATTCGCTGGTAAACTCTTATGCCTGATGAATTATACATCGTAAGTGTGTAGTCGTCTGCGTCAAGATGATTTAGCTGAACGTGAACTGACTTATTAACGGATGGATTAGGATATATCATCAATCCTTCAGATGTGTAAAGTTTGATTTTAATAACACCGCTGTATTGAAACGTTGCATCTTTATTAACGGCTCTTATCCTGTAAAAATTATCGCCTTCAAAAGGAGCCGCATCAAACCAGCTATAACTATTTTGTAACGCTGCATTTTGCTTTGCAGGTAAATTACCAATACTGCTGAACCTGTGTCCGTCGATGCTTCTTTCCACACCATAACTACGCATGTTTATTTCATTAAAACCCGTCCATGAAGTTTCTATGCCCTTGCCTAAGATGTAAGCTTTAAAATCAACAAGCGTTACGGGGAGCAGCCCACCTGTTGAATCTGTAAATACCCACGCCGCACCCTGTTCCTGGTAGTAATCTTCGGGCCCGCCGATGATAGCAGTGTTGCCATCTGCACTAATACAGGATGACCATCCTTGTTTTGCTGCACCAACTGCACCTGTACCTACAAGTTTATGTCCATGCTGGAGCCATGCGTTGCCTGTACGCGTGTATATCCATGCTGCGCCGGTATAGAAGCTGTCCGTAGGCCCGCCCACAATAGCAGTGTTGCCATCTGCACTTATACTAACAGACCAGCCTTGCTCTGCACCCGATGTTGCGTCTGTTGCAAAAAGTTTATTGCCTTGCTGGCTCCATGTATTGCCGGCACGTGTAAATATCCATGCCGCACCCCCGTAATTGTAATCAGTTAACCCATCTGTATCAAAAGGTCCACCTTCTATAATGGTATTGCCATCTGCACTTGCAGCCACTGAAGTGCCTTGCTTTATTCCTCCGTTAAAAGAACGTATACTTCCTGTTCCTACCAGTTTATTGCCTTGTTGAACCCATGTGTTTTTATTTGCACGAACAAATATCCATACCGCGCCGGTATCATTATTATCGCGTGGGCCGCCAACAAGCGCAGTGTTACCATCTGCACTTAATGCTACTGAAGTACCCTGGTCTACACCAAGATAGGTAGGGTAACCCTGGTGATATGCAATGCTTATATGGTTAGAACCTATTAGTTTAGCGCGCTCTGTCCATACACCATTTGTGCGTGTATATATCCATGCTGCGCCTATGTAATTACTATCGCGTGGCGCTCCAACAATAGCTGTATTTCCATCAGCACTCATTCCTACAGAAAACCCCTGTTCTGGTGTTGCTGTGCCGACTGTAATAAAACCAGTGCCAACCAATTTATTTCCCTGCTGCGCCCATGTTCCGTTTTTATCACGTGTAAATATCCATGCAGCGCCAATGAACCCATTGTCACCTACGCCGCCTTCAATAAAAGTGTTGCCGTCTGCGCTTATGGCTACAGAATATCCTTGCGCCGATTTTGTTGACCCGGTTGTACCTGTACCAATTAATTTATCGCCCTGCTGGGTCCATACATTGTTGGTGCGTATAAATACTCTTACGGCGCCGGTATCATTGCTGTCAAAATCGCCACCCACAACAACCGTATTGCCATCAGCGCTTATTGCGACAGAAAAACCTTGTTCAGAAGCGTTTACTGTATTCTCAGTATTTCTTCCATAAAGTTTATCACCGAATTGTTTATTGGGTGGAGCGGATTTGGTAACGAGGAAATCAATAGCGTAAATGGATGGCCCTGCTGAATTGATAACAGATATGGCACCGCCGGTAGTGCCAGGCATTACCATTGCAACGGCCATTGTATCCGAAGAAGAAACGATGATGCCATTTTTGTCTCCAATCTTTACAGCAAGAGGATTGCTTAGCTTGCTGCCTTTAATTTTGATAAGGCTGCCTACAGGCCCTTTTTGAGGAAAGACGGTATCAATCATTGCAACCTGTGCATCCAGTTGCTGAATGTGTGAAACAATAAACGCAATAATAAAAAGAAGAATAAGATACAGGTTGTTTTTCATATCAATACATTTAATACAAAGCAGTTCAACTTATATGTCGGGCTTTTAATTGGTGGCCGGTTATTCAATAAATTGGATAATTGTCTTTTAAAACAGCCTTCTCTTTTTTGAGTACAATGAGCTGAATAAATATTTGCCCTGGCATGTTACTCAACAGGATGACCTTGAGTTTATAAACAAGTATTCATTGAAGGGATATGCAGATGTAATAAGTAACGCTAAAGTAAAAATCTATAAGTGTCTTTTTTGTCCGGTTTGGGAATGGTTGATTTTATGAGGAAGCGGCTGAATGATATAGTAAACGGTTAGATGAGTACAAAGATGATGAACCTGTAAAACGTCTTATGCGTTGATACGGTTAATAAAGCTTGTTTTACTTCTGCGTGAAACAGGAACTTCTGATCCATCTGATAAAATAACAGTACCACCTTCGCCTTTTATATAACGCACCATGCATTTAAGGTTTATAATAAATGATTTATGAATGCGGAAAAAATGGCTCCGGCAAAGTATGTCTTCAATTTCTTTAAGAGTTCTTGATACCGTTATTTTTTTGCCATCAAGAAAATGAAAAATGCTGTACACATTTTCAGCTTCTATTTTAAGTATACCCGATGTTTCTACAAATTCATAGCCATTAATAACGGGCAAGGCTATTTTACCTGTATCTATGCCCTGTTGCTGATATTGTAAAAACAATTGCATTTGCCTGGCAAGGTCGTTATTGTCCCCCGAAAAATGTTTGGCTGTAATCTTCTTTGCAAGCCTTTCCGTTGCTTCGGTGAGCTCGTTAACATCTATGGGCTTGAGTAAAAAATCAAGTGCAGATATTCTTAACGCAGCTATTGCGTATTCATTATAAGCTGTGGTGAAAATGACTTCAAAAGAAACTGGGTCAAGTCTTTTAAGAAGAGAAAAACCGTTAATGCGAGGCATTTCAATATCAAGAAAAACAACATCGGGTTGCAGCAAAGGAATTTCATTAATCGCTTCCTGTGGCTTGCTGAATGTTTTAATCACTTCTATCCCGCTGCAATTGTTTTTTATCTTTTCGCTTAATGCTTTAAGTGAAATAATTTCATCATCAACAATTACAGCTTTAATCATAGGGTTAAATTATTACATTTTATTCAAACCTCATATTCACCGGCAGGGAGATGTTCACTTTTGTGCCGGGCTCTTCTGATTGATTAAGATTATCGATAGTTACAGATATCTTATTGTTGGCGAGTTTTAAAAGATCTATTCTTTTACCGGTTACTTTCATGCCAAGATGCTCGTGGTTTATCCTGTTTTCATTATTTATAAGCGCCGCTTTTTCTCTACCGATTCCATTATCACTGATAACTATGTCAATGATATTCTCTTGTCTTTTTACCTGTACCAGCAGTTTCGCTGTTCCGGTTTCTTTGTGCCGCAAACCGTGTACAATAGCATTTTCAACAAATGGCTGCAGCAGCAGCGGAGGAATTTTGTAATGCTCATTTAATAATTCGGGTTCAACAATAAACTCATATATAAACTGGTGATTGCTGCGTATGGCTTCCAGTTCTGTATAGAGTTTTAAAGCTTCGAGGTCCTGCCTGACGGTTATCAACTGGTATTGCGAGTTTTCAAGTACAAGACGTATGAGCTTTGAAAATTTCTGCAGAAAATCAAGTGCTTCTGTATTTCGGTTGTCTGTTACCAGGCCGTCAATAATATTCATGCAATTGAAAATAAAATGAGGATTCATTTGTGCCCTTAATGCCATCATTTCAGCTTCAGCAAGCTTCTGCTTAAATACTGCCTGCTGCTGCTTATAGCTTAATTCTTTTTGAATGACTAATATTCGTTTCCTTACCAGCAGTATAACAATACCAGCGCTAACAAAAAATACAAGTAGCCAAAACCACCACGTCTTCCAAAATGGCGGAAATACTTTGATGCGTATGCTGGCAATTGTATTACTCCAAAAGCCTTCTGCATTCATTGCCCTTACTTTAAAAGTATAACTTCCTCCGCTTAAGTTGTTGTAACCGGCAAAGCGTTGGGAGCCGCAGTAAACCCATGTTTTATCAAAGCCTTCAAGCATATATGCGTACCTGGTTTTTGCAGAAGCTGTATAGCTAATGGCGCTAAACTCAAATCCGATAATATTTTCATTGTGGCTTACAGGTACTGTTATGTTAGCAGATGAATCAGGACTAAAATGCACAGCACGGTTGAGGATTTTTACGCCGGTTATCCATACAGGGAAATGATTAGTGAGCGATGTTTTTGTATATGGGTTAATGATGGAATAAGCACCGGGCGAGCCTGAATAAATTTTGTTATCAATGATGCTCCATCTGCCCTGCGAAATATTGAAATTATCGAGGCCATCTTCAGGCGTAAAGCGTGCAAAAGTTTTTGTTTGATGATCGAGTTTAAAGATGCCGTCGAATGAACTAACCCAAACGTTTTGAAGCGTGTCAACATATACATCCCTTAATTCATCTGTGGTTAAACCGTTGCCTGTTTTATAATCAACATAAGTTTTGGCAACGGGGTTGTACATGTATAAGCCACCTCCGCGAGTTGTAACCCATACGTTATTATTCCTGTCAAAATCTATTCCCCATACATAGTTTATATTGAAATCAATTTTATTAATGGTTGGCCTTACCAACGATGTTATTTGCTGGGTGGATGTATCGAATATAAACAAGCCATGCTCAGTACCCACATATAATTTACCTTGCCTGTTAAACCGCAAAGCATAGACAGGGCTTGTTATAAGACTACTGTCTGCCGTGTTATTTGCTGTATACTTTTTAAATTCCTTTTTAAGTGTATTGTATCGCCATAAACCATTATCTGAACCAAGCCACAGATTATGATGGTTGTCACCCAATATGCGTAAAACGATAGTGTCCCCGGGGTTTAAGGGCAGTGAAGGTTTGACAGAAATAAACTTGTCCTGGTTAGGGTTGTAATAAGACAGGCCAATTTCTGATCCTGTCCATAAGGTACCTTTATTGTCATAGAGCCCATCAAGCATAAGCAGCATATGGCTGCTATACGTTTTGCCCGAGGATACCTGATAATGCCTGGATTTTTTTCGTGACATTTTATCATAGTATAAAACGCCTGCGTGCCATGTGATGAGCCAGTAGTAGTTGTTGTTTTTTATGTCGGGAATTATCTTTCTTACAGGCATCATCAGGTCTGAATCCACCATCTCTTTAATCCTGTATGATTTTATCTGCTGGTTGCGCCAGTCTAACTTGCTTAAGCCGTTAAGGTGTGATATCCAGACAATATCGTTGCGATCAGTAAATGCGGTATAACATGATGAACCGCCAAGGCTGCTTTCATCATAATTATCCTGCAGAAAGGTCTTGATAAATTTTCGTGTATGAAGATTGAATAAAGACAATCCATGATAAGGTGTGCTGCACCATAAAATGCTATCGCCTGTAAATTGCCTGCAATAATTAAAACTTGTAATAGAAACATTGTTGTCAATTTTTCCCCGGTATTGATAAGGATATTTTTGAATGATATGCGTTGTAGTGTTTAAAAGATATAACCCAAAAAAAGAGGCTATCCATACTTTATTGCCTGGCTCTTCGGTCACGGCTTGAATGCCTGATTTAAACAGAATCCCATCGTCATTTATTACTGGCTGTATTTGAAATGAGCCAGAGGCGGTATCAAACAAACGCAATTCATGATTGTCAGTGTACCAAATGTTGCCGGCGCCCGTTTTGAATAAACGATTGTCAGAGAAATTATCATCCGTAAGGCCGTCCATCTTTACTGTTTTAATAGCAAGTGTGTTATAATTCATGCGGCAGATGCCGGCATTGGAAAAGAACCAAAAGTTTTTTTGCTTGTCAAGCACAGGACATGTTGACCATTTGATAGGACGTCCATCAATAGTTGCTGCTACTTTGATAAAATTATCTTTTACGTAACTGTAATAAAAGAGTCCTTTCCGCGATGTTATCCAGACCTTGCCTGTCGCGTCTGCCAGTATGCTTCTTGTATCATTATCCGGAAGGCTGTTGCTGTCTGCGTTGTTGTGCAAATATGTTTTGAATTGAACGCCATCGAATCGTATAAGGCCATTGTGTGTGCCCATCCAGATAAATCCATATTTGTCCTGGGTTATCTTTTCAATAAAGTCGGAGGGGAGTCCATTATGTGGCGTGTAGTTTTCAAATTTTACATCTTCAATACCGGCGGGTTGTGCAAATAATTTAATAGCAAATATGCAGGAGAGAAGCGCAATATGTAGAAAGCGAAAATGCATGGCCTGCGTAATGAAATGTTTTTTCTCTTTTAAAGTTATTCATTTGCTTCAGTTATTGCTAAGCGGGCTTCAAGTATAAAATTAGACATTGGCAAATTATTAGCATTGCCGGTTAGTGAATGGCGCTTATGAAAAACGAACGGTGAATATTGATGTGCGTCTTGGTAACCGGTAAGGCTGTTGCTAAATTCATTAAAAGGGATAAGAAAAAGTGTAGATTGTAAACGGGGATTGTTTAGAAAAACGAATAACTTCAAAGAAATCTTACGCAAGTGGTAAAAAGAAAAAAATGGTTGCTGATTATAATAGCCTTGCTGGTTTTAATACAATTTATAAGACCGGCGCGTAACTATAAGAGTGTTGTTGCAGGCAATACTTTAGATAAAATAACTCCTGTTCCGGATAGCGTGCATGAACTTCTGAAGCATGCCTGTTTTGATTGTCACAGTAACAATACTGTTTATCCATGGTATGCCAATGTGCAGCCGGTAGGGTGGTGGCTTGCGAATCATATAAAAGAAGGAAAAGAAGAATTAAACTTTGATGAGTTTGCCCGTTACACCA
>Ga0105237_10007362_pt1 | contig 12057 bp, 12 predicted proteins | sample KBSC24metaG_FD_81520 | JGI IMG/M metagenome (GOLD analysis project Ga0105237, IMG submission 81520) | Corn rhizosphere microbial communities from Kellogg Biological Station, Michigan, USA - KBS C2-4 metaG | ecosystem: Host-associated > Plants > Roots > Rhizosphere > Soil | place: Michigan, USA...
AACCTGACCACACGGACACAGGTTTGCGTTCGGGTGCCGCGCGGGCGCTCCTGATGGAAGTGACGGCAGCGGTCGGCGCCGGAGCGGTTTCCGCCGTGATGGGCGCTTGCTCGAACGCCCGTCGGATGCTCTCGTCGAGCGTACGCATTTCGCCTTGGAATCGAGCGCATTCCGGGCAACTCCTCAGGTGCTCTGCCAGCTCCGGGGGCGTGGAGCCCGGGTCGGCACCGATCAGCAGTCGCGCTTCACTGTGCTTCATGCCACGCCTCACTGTCGGGCTCGTCCGGCGCGGGCGCCAAGCCGTACAGCGTGCGCAGTTTGTTGCGCGCGCGGAAAAGCCGGGTGAGTACAGCCGTCGAGGACAGGCTCAACTCCTGGGCAATCTCAGCAGTGGTAAATCCCCCCAGCACCTGCATGATCAAGGGTTCGCGATACTCCAGCGGTAATTTGAGAATGGCTCCGCGCAGCGAGTCCAGATCGCTGTCGGGTCCCGGTCGGGACGGTATGCCTTCGGCCTCGACTGCATCGTCCAAGGCGACCAGCTCCAAGCGTTTGCGCTCGTAAAGGCGCGCGTGTTCGCGCCGTACGATCGTCAGTAACCACGCGCGCGCCGCAGTCTGGTCCTTCAAGGCCTCGCGGGAACGCCAGGCGCGCAACAGCGCCTCCTGGACAATGTCCTCCGCGATCGCCCGGTCTCGCGCCAGCCAATGCGCAAAACGCAGCAGATCCGGGCGCAAGGACCCGAACAGGCGCACGATCGGATCTCCCGGTGCGGCACCGAGGGCCGACCCGTCAAAAGAGGAGACCGGGGTTTCGGTCCCGGAATTGCGCGCGCCCCTCATTATTGCGGCGTGTACCCGTTCATGGCGTACGAATTTGCATTGCAAAGGCTCAAGCTGGCAGTCTGCCACAGGATACCGTCTTATCGCGCGTGAGCGGCGAATTCGGTGCAATAAGAACTGGGGCGGACCGGTCAGTGCCAGCAAAGCCGCTGCGGGCGAATCGTGCTGGATCTGCCGGTGCGAGGCTTGCGACTTCCTCCTGGAGCAATCATGAAATTCCTGATCCGTTATCTCATCGACTGGCCGCGCACAGTGGCGCAACACCTGACATGGCTGGCCCCGCTGTTTGCCCGCCTCACCGTGGGATGGGTGTTTCTCTGGAGCGGTTGGGGGAAGCTCCAGGACCTGCCGCGGATCACCCAGGCTTTTATCGAGTGGCACGTGCCTTTCCCGCACTTCCTGACGCCACTGACGGCGTGTATCGAGTTCTTCGGCGGCATTTTCCTGTTGTTGGGGGTGCTGACCCGCATCTCCGCCGGGGCCCTGGGTGTGACCATGATCGTGGCCATCAAGGCGGCTCGCTGGGGCGATGTCGATTCGCTGGAGACGCTGTTGGGGTTTGATGAGTTCGAGTATCTGGCATTGTTCCTGTGGCTCGCCATCGCGGGACCCGGGCCGGTTGCGGTCGATCATTTCCTGCAACGCTGGTACGACCGCAGCACTCGCTCGAGCGATACGCTCAAGTCCGCGGTCGCTGGGACTCGCTGAGGCACCGCGCGGCGGCATGCGCCGGCTGGCCGGATAGAAAAGCGCCAGCGCTTGCCGCCGCAACCCATCCGCCGTTGGGGGTGAGCGAACTCTTCCCAGGCTCGTGAATTGCTCCATCGAGGGCCCTATTTGCGAGGCTTTCTCGATGCTTTCCTTCCGCGCCTGGCTCCTGTTCGCCCTGGCCCTTGGTCTGTCGGCCTGCAAGGGCAGCCACAACAACGGTTCCTCGCCGCCGCCGCAAAGCACACCTACCCGCGGTCAGTTGATTGGCGCCCCGGTCATGGCGGCTGCCTATTCACCCTCCGACCTCTCGTCGCAGCTCACGGGTGACCCGTTGGGAAAACTGCTTCTGCAGCTCACGTTCAATCCGACTTGCGGCGTGAACGTCTATCATATGCAGTACCAAACGGTCGGTGGTGCCAACGAATCGACCACCGGCTCCGCGGCACTGATGATTCCGACAGGCTCGGCGGGCTCGTGTCAGGGTGCGCGGCCCATCGTGATGTATGCCCACGGAACCAACACGGCCAAGACCTTGAACATGGCGAGCATCAGCGGCAACAGCGAGGCCCTGTTGATGGCTGCCGTGTTCGCCTCACAGGGATACATTGTCGTGACGCCGAACTATGTCGGCTACGACACCTCGACGCTGGCTTATCATCCGTATCTGAATGCGGATCAACAGTCCAAAGACATGATCGATGCGTTGGCCGCCGCGCGTAGCGCTCTCCCGGGTGTCAGCGGCACCGATGGCGGCAAGCTGTTCCTGACGGGATATTCGCAGGGTGGCTTTGTCGCAATGGCAACGCACAAGGCGATGCAGGCGGCAGGCATCGCGGTAACCGCGTCGGCTCCCATGTCCGGTCCCTACGCCCTGGCCGCCTTTGGCGATGCGATCTTTGCAGGGGATGTCAACACCAGCGGGCCACTGAACTTCAACATGCTGGTGACGAGCTATCAACACTCTTACGGCGATGTCTATTCGGCACCGACTGACGTGTACGAGACGCAGTATGCCGCGGCGGCGGATGAACTCCTGCCCAATGCCAACGGGATCGGCTTTGTGTACAGTCAGAACGAGCTGCCAACAAACGCCTTGTTCAACAGCACCCCGCCTAGTCCCGCGTACGCGTCGCTGACGCCGTCGACCACGCCGGCGAACCTGGCGCCCGTCTTCGCGCAAGGATTTGGCACCAACAACCTGGTCACCAACGCCTATCGATTGGCCTATTTGCAGGACGCCGGTGCGAATCCAGATGGCGGCTTCCCGTCCGTTACGACCGGTTTGCCGGCGGGCGCACCCGGTAATGCGCTACGCAAGGACCTGAAGACCAACGATTTGCGTAACTGGGCACCCTCGGCCCCTGTGCTGCTGTGCGCCGGCGATAGCGACCCGACGGTCTTTTATATGAACACGCAGCTCATGCAGAGCTACTGGAGCTCCAGCGCTCCGAGCAGTCAGGTCACCGTGCTGGATGTCGATTCTTCCGTTGCGAGCAACGACCCGTATGCAACCGAGAAGAACGGCTTTGCCGCGGCGAAAGCGGCGGTTGCGGCTGCCGCGGTGGTTGGCGGGGCCGGCGATGGTGGGGCGATGGCGGTGCTACAGGACTATCACGCCACGCTCGTGCCGCCTTTCTGCACGTTCGCGGTGAAATCGTTTTTCGACGGCCATTGATTCACTGCCTGGTCCATGCTTTTCCCCCGACTAACGCCACGAGTGCTGCCAAGGTGGAGGCCACCAGTACCGCGCTCTTTGCCGTCGCGAGGAGCGCTGAGTCCGCGAAAGCCAGGTTGGCAATGAAGATTGACATCGTGAAACCGATGCCGCCCAGACAGCCGAGCAGGACGATGTGGCGCCAGTGCAGGTCTTGGGGAAGCTCACAGACTTTTGTCCGGACCGCGACGGCGGAGGCGAGCACGATCCCTAAAGGCTTACCCAGCACGAGCCCCAGAATGATGCCCATTTTGACGCCGAATGCGCCGCCTCCGCTGAACGACAGCGCGCTCAGGTCAACTCCCGCGTTGGCCAACGCGAACAGGGGCATGATCGCGTACGCGACCCAGGGGTGCAGCCGGCGCAGCAGGTGACTCGAAGCCGCCGTGGCCGGAGCCATCATTCCCAATATCACTCCCGCCAACGTGGGATGAATACCGGCGCGCATCAGGCCCACCCATAGCAACAGCCCGGGAAGCAGGTAAGCGGGGCGGCTGCGCACTTTGAGCCGCTGCATGAGCCATACGGCGAGGGTCCCGCAGGCGGCCAGCACGAAACCGCTGAATTCCATACTGCGGGAGTACGCCGTTGCGATGATGATGATGGCGACGATGTCGTCGATGATGGCTAGCGTCAGGAGCAGCAGCCGCAAGACTGGCGGAACGCGTTTACCCAACAGCGAAAGAATTCCTACAGCAAAAGCGATGTCGGTTGCCGTCGGTACGGCCCAACCGGCTCGTGTAATGGGAGCGGTGTTCAGCAGCAAGTAGATCAACGCGGGCGTCAGCACCCCCGCTATGGCCGCAATGATCGGGAGGGTCGCGATACGAGCATCAGAAAGGGCGCCGTAACGCATTTCGTGGCGGATTTCGAGGCCGACTACCAGGAAGAACACCGTCATCAGGCCGTCGTTGATGTAGATCCTCAACGGCTGAGTGCCGATAAATGCGGTCGACCAGGACAGCTCGTAGGTGCGCGCCGATAGGTTTGCCCAAAGGAGCGCGATCGCTGTGGCCACGAGGAGGGTTATTCCGCCAGCGGTCTCGACCCGCAGGAAGCTCTCGATGGAAATGAGAATGCGGCGCAGAAGCGAAGGATGGGCAGCGCGCTTCGCGGTGATGGGGGTCGTCTGTCGGTCCATGGGCTTTGGCTAGGTGTGACGGCGGCCCGACCGTCACAAAACCTATCGACCCGGCATAGAGGGTCGACACCCGGATTGGATTACACGGGGGAGCCGAGCGGAGCGCAAGCGTCGCGGGCCGGCCGCGTGCGGCGCCTCTTCACATCTGCGGGGCCCAGGATGAGCACCAGCCGGCGGCCTTGACTTGCTTACCCGCGAAGATCTGGCACGGACCGGCGGCCGCGCCGGCCTTCCCCTGGTAAAGGCCGCAATTCGCGCAGGTACTGTTCGGGAGAGCGCCTTTGGCCTGGGTGGCGTCTTCCACATATTTGACGGCTTTGGCTTCAGGGGCTTCCGGGCTCAGAAGAGGCGGAGTGTCGGCCGCGAGCGCGCTACTCACGGTAAGGCCGGCGAACGGGAGGAGCGGAAGGGTCAGGGTGAGGCCTTGCAGCACCCTGCGGCGAGAGGAGCAATCCGGGAAAGTCATGGTGGGCGCCCTTTTTACTTTGCCCAAGGATACGCGCACATGCGCGCCAGGACAGCAGCAGCCCCTCCGGTTATGACCCGAGTATGACCCGAGCTCAGCTCGAGCGCGCGCTATAGCTCTCCATCATGAGTCCGGTGCCACCTCGGGAGACGTGAGCGACAACAGCCGTGCGGCGATGCAACTTGGTGATCGCCCCGAGATTGATTGCGAAGGCGAGCGTGACCTGCTGTCCTTTGCGCAATCCTAGATTGGTGGTCTCGATGAACACCCCGGTGGCACTGAGATTGACCGCCTTGCAGAGCTTGCGGCGGCCACCTGGAACCATGATATAGACGATTGTCCTAGCACGGTGCCTCGTATGAAGGCGACGTTCCACTGAATCAGCCTCGCGCTCTTTTTAGTAGTTTTCCGGTTCTATGCGGACCCGCCAATTATGCCAACCTCCAAAGCGGATTGGACCTTCACTCAACTTAATTGCGTCGCAGATTGGTGACTTCGCCGCCATGCGGGGGTCCATTCCGGCACATTACGCTGCTTTGCGTTGCCGCCAGCATGGAATACTCTTCACGTGCTGCCTCTAGCTTGAGCAGCGCGCGAGGCTGAAGCCCGCGTCACGCTACGAATGTCCTTGGGGGGTTGGCCATGGGTTGGATCGTTCTGCTGCTGCTCATCGGGCTCGTGCTGGTCTTCATCTCGAGCTACAACCGGCTGGTCACGGCCCGTAATGCTTTCCGGAATGCGTTCGCGCAGATCGATGTGCAGCTCACCCGGCGTTACGACTTAATCCCGAATCTGGTGGAGATCGCGAAGGGTTACATAAAGCACGAGCGCGAGACCCTCGAGGCGGTTATCCGCGCGCGCAACACCGCGTATGAAGGTCTGAAAATGGCCGCCGCCGACCCCGCCAACGCCGCGGCAGTCCAGCAGCTTTCGGGGGCGGACCAGCAATTGGGTGGGGCGTTGAGCCGCCTCATGGCAGTGGCCGAGGCGTATCCGGACCTCAAGGCCAACCAGAACATGATGCAGCTGTCGGAGGAGTTGACCTCCACGGAGAACAAGGTCGCCTTCGCACGCCAGGCTTACAACGACGCGGTAATGACCTACAACAACTACCGCGAGACATTTCCGAGCAACATCGCGGCCGGCATGTTCGGGTTCCAACCGGCGCAGTCTCTCGAGATCGCGAAGCCCGAGGCGCGTGAAGCGCCCAAGGTCAGCTTCACCTGACGGGCTGATCGACTCGGCCGCGGTGGATTTCTACTCACGCCAGGCCACTGCGCGCAGCCAGTCGCGCTGGCTGGTGTTGACTTTCATGCTCGCGTTGCTGGCTGTCGCGCTGGGCCTGGATTTCGTGTTGTTCACGTTCATCGCCGGGCGCAGCGGTTACTATGGTTTCAATGCGCTCAGCTATGCGGCCGCCCACCCGGGACAGGCCCTGTTCTCGACGTTGCTGGTGATGGGCGTGCTGGGGCTGGCGAGTCTGTATAAGACCATGGAGCTGCGCGGCGGCGGCGCAGTCGTGGCCCGCTCCCTGGGTGGCGTCCTGGTATCGGGCGATACCCCCGACCTGAAGCGCAAGCGACTGCTCAACGTGGTGGAGGAAATGGCGATCGCCTCCGGCGTGCCCATGCCCGAAGTCTACGTGCTGGAGCAAGAGCCGGGAATCAACGCATTCGCGGCCGGACACACTCCGGCGAACGCCGCAGTGACGGTGACCCAGGGGGCGCTCGATCGCCTCACGCGCGCGGAGTTGCAGGGCGTCATCGGTCACGAGTTCAGTCACATACTCAACGGCGACATGCGGCTGAACGTGCAGCTCATGGGCTGGGTGTTCGGCCTGTTCGTGATCGGGCTGATCGGCCGGATGATCGTGCAGGTATCGCCACGTAACCGGCGCGATTCGAATGCGCTGGTAGTGCTGGGGTTTGCGATCATTGTGTTGGGTTATGTCGGGCTGCTGGCCGGGCGGATCCTGCAAGCGGCGGTGTCGCGCCAGCGCGAGCGGCTTGCCGATGCATCGGGGGTACAGTTCACGCGCAATCCGGAGGGGCTGAAAGGGGCGCTGGTGAAGATAGCAGCCTCGCCTGACGGATCTGCGCTGGTCGCCGCGGATGCCGAGCCGGCGGCGCACATGTTTTTTGCGGAAGGTCTGGCGCGTGTATTTTCTACGCACCCCCCGATTCTGGAGCGCATCCGTGAGTTGGATCCGCAGTTCGATCCGCGGGAGTTGGAGCGGGCGGCACTGGAGCCTGATCAGGAGCCGGCGCCGGCGGAGTTTGCTGGGCGTGGCGAGGGCGCGGCGTTGGCCGGCGCGGCGAGCGGCGTTGCTGGTTTTGGCACGGGCGCATCCGCGCAGTTCGCCGGGGGTGGCGGGCTGGGCGGGTTCGGGCAGATTTCGCTCAGGGCGCGCGGTGGCGTTGGTGTCGATCAGGCGGCGCGGGCTGTTGGACAGGTTGGGCAGCCTGACACGGCGCACATCGAGCATGCGCAAGCGGTGCGTCTGGCACTTCCGCAGGCCGTGCGCGAGCTCACCGAGTCTCCGGGCGGTGCGCAGGCGTTGCTCATGGCGCTCCTCATCAGCAAAGACCCGGCGGTGCGGCAGCGCCAGCTAGAATTGCTGGCCAACTCGGCCAATGCAGGGACCCTCCAGGCGATAGAGCGCGTGATCCCGATCGCCGCGAGTGTGGATCCGATGCTCCGGCTGCCGGTCCTGCAGCGCTCTTTCCCAGCGCTGCGGCGGACCACGGCCGCGCAGCGCAAGGTGCTCGCGCGCGTGGTCGACGATCTCATCCGTGCCGATCAGCGCGTCGATGTGTTTGAATTCTGCCTGGCGAAGTTGTTGGAGACCGTGCTGGTCGAACAGTCGGGTACGAAGCGGCTGCACGGCACGTTGACACTGGAGGATGCCGAAGGCGAGATCGCGTTGCTGTTTGCCATACTTGCGCAGATCGGGGCACAGGATGAGCGTGCCGCGCGGACGGCCTACGAGGTGGGCATCGGGACGGTGCTGCCGATGAGGAGGCCCCCTTTTACGGCTGTCCCGGATTGGCAATCAAAGTTGATTGCGGCGCTGCCGAAGCTGGAGCAGCTTCATCCCTTCGCGAAGAAGGCGGTGATCGAGGGTCTGGTCAAGACTATCGCCAACGACGAGATGCTCATGGACGAGGAGGCGGAGTTGCTGCGCACCGTATGCGCGCTGTTGCATTGTCCGCTGCCGCCCATGTTGCCGCTGATCGCTGGCGATCCGCAGCCTGTGGAGGAGGGCTGACGCCGGCGGCGCGCCGATTCCAACCGTGATTGAGTCTACAGGCCACTCAGGAAGGCACGGATCTCCTCGCTCAAGAAGGCGCGGATCTCCCGCCCGAAGCGCTCGATGTCGATGAGGAACGAGTCGTGCCCCTCGATGCAGCTCAAGGGGCGGAACCAGGTTGTGACTCCGGCCTTGTCGAGCGAGCGCGCCACGGCGCGTTGCTCGGCGATGGAGAACAACAAATCTGACTCGACGCCGATTACGAGTGCTTCCTCGAGCTGCGCGCGGCGCAGAACGGTTTCATGATCACCGTGCACGCCCAGGTCGAAGCGATCCATTGCGCGCGAGAGATAGAGATAGCAGTTGGCATCAAACGCGGTTACGAATTTCGCCGCCTGCGCCTCGAGATAGCCTTGCACGGCAAACTCGGACGCAAACGGGTCACCTCGCTTCATGTCCGCGCGAATCGGCTGGCGATCGAAACGTTGTTGCCACTCTGCCGCCGAGCGATAGGTGACCGTTCCCAACTTGCGAGCCAAGCGCTGCCCATTTCGCGGCGGCTTGTCCGCGGCATATTGACCCTGCTTCCAGTCCGGATCGCTCGTGATCGCCTCACGTTGGATTGACCGCAAAGCGATGGCAAACGGCGAGGCTGCCGGCGTGCCCGAAATGCTGACGAGCCGACGCGCCGCCCTCGGAAATTGCGCCGCGTAGGCGAGAACTACCATGCCGCCCAGCGATGGCCCCATGACTGTGTCGAGGCGCTCGATGCCAAGGCTGCGTACCGTCTCATGGCCGGCACGAGCGATATCTTCCACCGACAGGTCGGGAAAAGTCAGGCGATAGGACTTTCCCGTGGCGGGATCTATGGACGCGGGGCCCGTGGAGCCAAAACAACTGCCCAGGGAGTTGATACAAATGACGAAGAATTGATCCGTGTCGACGGCCAACCCCGGCCCCACCATCCTCTGCCACCAACCCTCGCTGGGATCCTCAGGTGAGGAGGCCGCATGAGCGGATGGAGACAGCCCTGTGAAGAGCAACAATGCGTTGTCGCGAGCCGCGTTCAACGTGCCCCAGGTTTCGTAGGCAATGCTGGCGCCGTGAAGCGCGCCGCCGCGCCACATCGGAAAGGGATCGGGCAAGTGCGCATAGCGCCGCGCACTTGTTTTCTCGTCGCGGCCCGCAGCCGAATCAGCAACGGCCGCGGGAGTGGATGATGCAGCTCTCAAGGCTCTGGATCACTGCCTTCAGCAATGCCTTCAAACAGCGGAGTGGACAAGTAACGCTCGCCGGTATCTGGGAGCATCGCAAGGATGACTGATCCCGCCGGCGCCTCGCCAGCGACCTTCAAGGCCGCGGCGAATGTGCCGCCCGAGGAAATGCCGCAGAAGATGCCTTCACTGCGCGCGAGTGAGCGCGAGGCGTCAATCGCCTCTACGTCGGTGACCGCGAGAATCCGATGGGGTACCTCCCGATCGAGCACCGCGGGCACGAAGTCCGGCGTCCACCCCTGAATCTTGTGGGGCGTGAACGGCTTGCCCGAGAGCATCGCGGCGGCCGCTGGCTCGCTGGCAATGATCTGCGTGTCGGGGCGAGCGAGCCGGATCATCTGTCCGGCGCCGGTGAGCGTGCCGCCGGTGCCCCAGCCGGTCACGAAAAAGTCGAGCCGCTTGCCCGCGAAGTCCTGGAGGATTTCCGGGCCCGTGGTGTTGCGGTGATAGGCCGGATTCGCCTCGTTCTCGAATTGGCGGGCCAGGAACCAACCGTGCTTCTGGGCGAGCTCCGCTGCCTTTCTCACCATGCCGGTGCCGCGCTCGGCGGCAGGCGTGAGAATGACCTTCGCACCGAGCATGCGCATGATCTTGCGGCGTTCGATGGAAAACGACTCGGCCATGACCGCCACGAACGGGTAGCCCTTCGCGGCGCACACCATCGCGAGTGCGATGCCGGTATTGCCTGAAGTGGCCTCGACCACGGTTTGTCCCGGCTCGAGCGTTCCGTTGCGCTCCGCGTCCTCGATGATGGCAATCGCAAGACGATCCTTCACGGAGCTCAGGGGATTGAAGAACTCGCACTTCACATACATCGTGACGTGCTTGGGCGCGAGACGCTGAATGCGAACGATCGGGGTCTTGCCGATCGTGCCCAGGATGCTGTCGTAGATCATGGTTTGCCTTTGGAGTAGCAGCGCTGGCCCAAGATGGCTCTCGCTCTAGCTTGGAGTAAGCATCTAGCTTAGTGACCATCAAGAGCCGTTCAAAGTAACGGTCAACGATCTGTACAGACCTGGACGTTATAATCCGGCCCGGCGAGAGGTAGGCGAGTATGCGGCAGCGGCCGCCAATCGCCAACCGCGACCGCGACCTGTATCCACCCCGACGACGCGAACCCGCACATGATCAGATTGCAGAAATTGCTGGCAGCGGCCGGGCTGGGATCGCGCCGTAGCGTCGAACAATGGATCCGGGACGGGCGCATCACCATCGCGGGCCGGGTCGCGCAGTTGGGCGACCGTGCCTCAGCGCAAGACGATGCGGGCATAGATGGACGCAAGCTCGCTCTGAATCCGGCGCAACTCTCCGCGCGCGAGCTCTTGCTGTATCACAAGCCGCTCGGCGAGGTCACGACCCGAAGCGACCCACAAGGGCGCCCGACGGTGTTCGAGCGCTTGCCCCAGCCCAGGAACGGCCGGTGGATTACGGTCGGCCGCCTGGATGTAAATACCTCAGGCCTGCTGCTCTTCACTACGGACGGCGAGCTGGCGCATCGGCTCATGCATCCATCGAGCGAGATCGAGCGGGAGTACCTCGTGCGCGTTCGCGGTCGGCCGCAGCCTGGGCTGATACGTCAATTGCTCGATGGGGTCGAGCTGGACGATGGAACCGCTCGCTTCGATCGTGTCACTAAAGAGGTAGGAGATGGCGAACCGTCTGAGGGTATCAATACGACGTTCCGCGTCGTATTACATGAGGGCCGTAATCGCGAGGTGCGGCGCTTGTGGCAGGCGGTCGGGTTGGAGGTGAGCCGCTTGCTGCGGGTTCGGTACGGGCCGATCGAGTTGCCACGGGACTTGCGTCCGGGCAGCGCGCGTCTTGCTGAATCGAGCCTGACTGAGCGACTCGTGGCAGCTGCGGCAGGACCAGGGGCCGGGTCTTCGAGGGCGCCAGCACGGAGCCAGCGTCCAGCCGGCAGGAGGCTCGTGCGGAATTCGAGCTGATGTGTTGTCCATCCGCGTTTTGCTGCGTTTTCAGGAGTGAGGAACTGTCCGCCAAACGAGGGATCTGCTGAAGGCATGTTCTTTGCGACAGTGGCGGCGAGAGAGTGGATCTTGAGCACCAAAATGCAGGTTCGGGTCGACGTCGACGACCATATCGATGGTAGTGAAGAGCTGCTGATTCGCGTCGAAGGCGTGGTCGTAGGCTCGCTCGATCGCTTCGAGGACCGGATCTCCCGAGTCGAGGTTCATCTGGCACAGCTCAGTCACCCGCGAGCGGGTCATGCGATGTGCTGCCGGATGGAAGCCTTCGCTGGCGCGCTGAAGCCCATCGCCGTCAGCCACGAAGGTCTGACCCTCACCGAGGCCATCCACGCGGCCGCAGCAAAGCTGCACCGCGCGGTCGCGACAACGCTCAATCGGACGAGCGCGACGAAGATGGCCGCTGCCAGTGACGCTGGCGGGGACGACCACGCGCCGGAAGAAGAGCTCGGGCACCTACGAAGCTCGTAGGCGCGAAGACGAACTGGCGCACGGCCACCCTCGGGATAAGGGCAAGGCGCGGGCGGGGCACCTGCGAAGTGCGGAACCGAAGCACGCGCGGCAGGTGAGCGCGGGAAGAAGACCTGCGGGAAGAAGACCTGCGGGAAGAAGACCTGCGGGAAGAAGACCTGCGGGAAGAAGACCTGCGGGAAGAAGACCTGCGGGAAGAAGAC
>Ga0105237_10007366_pt1 | contig 12053 bp, 11 predicted proteins | sample KBSC24metaG_FD_81520 | JGI IMG/M metagenome (GOLD analysis project Ga0105237, IMG submission 81520) | Corn rhizosphere microbial communities from Kellogg Biological Station, Michigan, USA - KBS C2-4 metaG | ecosystem: Host-associated > Plants > Roots > Rhizosphere > Soil | place: Michigan, USA...
ACCGATATCATTGATGCGCCGCGCGAACTGCGACAGGTCATCATGGACATTGGGCCGTTTCTGATGCGAGCCGCCAAGCAGACACGGACCTAGCCAGCTTTGAAGGGCAGAAAGAGAAGCTCTGCAACCAAGGCACAATCACATGCAGGACGCCATTTCTGACGGCATCATTGGCGACATTCTAGGTGATCCCCGCGATTCGAATCCTAGTCCCCCAGCCAATCAGATTGGGCGCCGGTCGCGCCTCCAAGGCCAGCATCCTCAGATAGAAGCTTCGCATCGTATTTGAAATCATTTTGTTTTTTGGCTTCGTTTTCCGGATTTTGGCTTTTGCGCGCTGCGCGGCGCGGTAGCTAGCTTTGTCTGCAGGTCTCGGGAGAACAATACTCCCTGACCGTGTTCGCCACCTTCATTAACAAAAATGAGGCCTTCTCCTGTGAAGAACTTTTCGAGTTTGACCAGGGTTGAAACAAGCACGCCCTTTCCTGACTCAAATCTCACCACCGTGTTCTTGTTGATGCCGGTTTTTTCTTGAACGTCTAAGAGACTCCAGCCTAAGGCTGCTCGCGCCATGCGTGACTGCTCCGGCGTCAACATGGGGTTGACACCCAAGCTTCATCATAGTATAAAATACTAATTACTTCGTATTTTCCACTATACAAGCAGGCGATCCAACTATGGTTTCATCCGAATTGCTTCGATCCGAGGTCTCTCATTACCTGATTCTCGCCGATGCACTCAAAGAGCGCTACGGCGAACTGGACGACGAGACCCTCAAGGATACCTTGGAGGGGGCTTCCGACTTGCCGGAGGCCATCGCAGCGGTCATCCGTTCCAGCCTGGATGACGAGGCTTACATCCTTGGCCTCAAAGGCCGGATCGACGACCTCCAGGCGCGGCTCGCCCGCCTGCGGGAGCGTTACGAGAAGAAGCGCGATTTGGCCCGTTGGGCAATGGTTGAGGCCGATCTGGAAAAAGTGCTTTGCGAAGACCTCTCCGTCAGCCTGCGCAAGAGCGGTGACAAGCTCGAGGTCATCGATGAAGCCAGGGTGCCGGAGGCATTCTTCCTGCCTCAACCCTCCAAGCTCGATCGCAAGGCTCTGATCCTGGCCCTTAAGGCGGGTGAGATGGTCAATGGCGCCCTCCTCGTCATGGCAGATCCCACAATCTCCGTGAGGGTGCGATGAACGGGTTCTCTTCGGCGCAACTGCGCAAGCTCACGTCCAAGCTCGACCGGGCACATGTCCAGTCACGTTCCGTCGATGGACGTCAGCTCGACTATATCGAGGGTTGGTTCGCGCTGAGCGAGGCGAATGCCATCTTTGGCTTTGACAACTGGGATCGGGAGACCGTGCATTTCGAACGGTTGTTCGAGCGGGTGCGGGGCGACATGACGAGTTGCACCTATCTCGCACGGGTGCGAATTCGAGTTTGGGCGGGCGATCGTCAAATACTGCGTGAGGGAACGGGATGCGGCACAGGCTCCGCGCGGAACGGCGCCGACGCCCATGATCTGGCCATCAAAGCTGCAGAAACCGATGCGACAAAGCGGGCTCTAGCGACGTTCGGCAACCGATTTGGGCTTTGCCTTTACGACAAGGAGCAGGCCGGTGTCAGTGACAGAACACCGCCCAAGCTGGAGATCCTCTGTCCTGACGGCCAGCTCTTTGCCGACGCTCTATCGCCCGAGGGCTTCTGCACGGCGCTGCGCAAACTGATTGAGAGTACGACCAATGCGGTGGCCCTCACGGCATGGCGGGAGCGCAACGCAAAACAGATCGAGCGTTTGCGCCAGGTGGCGCCCGACCTCAAGACCCAACGCGGTGAACACTATGCCGAAGTGCTGGAGAGGTTGTTCTCGGTCCGAATGGCAGCCATGTCGTCTAACTCTTACGTTCAGGACGAGCTGCTGAACGGAGTAAACAATTCATCGGCGACTTCGCAACCGAACGAGTTCGACAACCAGACTCTTACCAAGCCATCGGACTTATCGCCATCCGCCGACAGTCCCTCCCCCGAAAACGAACCTCACGTTTCCTCCGCCGCAATGGCGCCGACAATAGGTGGGGCTGTCGAGCTGTCATCGACCACCCTTACTGCGTCTACGGCACAGCAAGACGAACACGAGGTATCGGCGTTAGCACCTTCCCGAGTTGCCTATGGCCCACGCATCGACAAAGCCTGCCTTGCCATCGCTACCGTGCGTCGGCAACGCGACAAGGCGCACTTGCGCCAGGTTGGAAGCCTTCCCTGTCTTGTCTGTAAAAGTGTGCCGTCCCATCCTCACCATTTGACCTTTGCTCAGGCGCGTGGTCTGGCACTCAAAGTCAGCGACGAGTATGTCGTCCCGCTCTGCGCCGAGCATCATAACGATCTGCATCGTAGCGCTGCGGAACGCCTGTGGTGGACACGCCAGAATATCGACCCGATGCCGATCGCCAAAGAACTCTGGAGGGCGCGTCTTTCGACCAATTTAGATTCGCGGTTGCAGCAATTCTCAGAACGCGCACAACATCGTGACTCTTTCTCAAAGTAGCGAATATCCGCACCATGCACTGGGATCCGTCGCAACTCGCGGAGTCCATAATCCTTCCTGTTGTCATCCACCTCGTCCTCTTCTACTTTGTCTATCAGCGCCTGATTTGGCAGGCGCGTCATGCTTACGACAAGCATAAGCAACCAAATCCGCGCCAAGACGGCGCCAGGGAACCCCGATCTAGCCTGTCGTTCAAGACGAAGGAACCCGACATTAAGTCGTCGGGTCCGCAATCACCCGCACATCATTCGGACTTGGGCGAAGTCTCACGAACCGTTGAGACCACTTCAAAGCGGCACCCTCGGGATTCTGCGCAGAAAGGAACACGTAAAATGTCATCGGCTGCAAAGATTGGAGCGAACCGTCGAAACGCGCTCGCGAGTACCGGTCCAAAAACGGATTCTGGAAAGAGCCACTCCCGGTTTAACGCTGTGAAGGATGGGATATACGCGACCGCGCCCGTGTTGCCTGGCGAGGACGAGCATGCCTACCGCGAACTTTTAAGATCGTATGAAGAGCACTTTGCGCCTGTTGGCCCTGTTGAGGCGACATTAGTTCAACAAATCACGGCCGAGCATTGGAAGCTGAACCGGATTCTAAGAGCAGAAATTGCTCTTCATGTTCGGCTACGCGAAACAAGAATCGTACACTTCCTTCACAAACTGGGTGGCAGTGAGTTGGGCTATATCAGATCGGCACATAATCGCGATCTTCCTTACGAAATAGATCAGCTAGAAAGAGAGCAATCTGAACGCGGCGTATTTTTCGATCCTGCAGAGCTCGTGCAAAAATTGGCGGCGGACGAAATTAAGAATGTTGAGCACCTGCTTAGACGTGTTCGAGAGATGGACAGGACGGTTCTCGAAGCCCTTGTTCCAGAGACAGGAGATGGTCCTCAGCTCTACCTTGATCGAGAGCGGCGGATGACGATGCGTGTGTATTTGAACTACACGGAAAAACTGGAAGAGCTTCAACAGGCTAGATGCGAATTGCAGGTTCTACCGTAACGTGAGTGGGTGAGATGTCGGTGTTGAAGGCCACCATGCCAGACGGGTATTTGACCTTTGATGCCGCGTGTGCGACCGCGGCTAAAGCTCTCTTTGGTTGGAATTGGAGACCGCTGTCTCCCCCGCAATTAAAGGATATTTCTATCAGCGCCGTTGTTTTGTCCAGGCTAGGGCTCGCCACAAATCCGCTCATCTCTCCCTTGGTCTCCTCCGATATCAGAAGGCTGATCGCAAAGGGTCAGCGCGCAAATGATCAAACAAGATTGCTTAAAGCCGAGTTGCATCGTCAAATAGTGGCTGGCGAACTCTCAACTTGGCTTTGGCGAAGGGATCGGCTGACAAAAATCAATAATGTTGTGTGGTCGGAGGGTCAGTTCGGTGACACTGCATGGAGATTGGTCGCCGGCGACGATGACGATTTCAGCGAAATACTTGTGCAGGCCAGGGAATTTGACAGGGCGTTGACTTCGCTGCTTCGACAAAAATCAAAATATCGTCCAGCGAGAAGTCGAAAAGGTGTCGGCGGTCGCCCTCCACTATGGCCGAAAGCCTACCTTCTTGAGACGTACCTCGCAGATGTCAAGCAGCGCGGACCTGCTAAAAATCGGGAACAACAAATCGCTCGCGTCCAAGAACGGATTCAATGCGACAGGGGAGACGAACCCTCGCGGGGAACACTGCAACGCTTCTTGGCGAACCGAGTCAAAACGCGCTCATAACTCAGACTCGCGTTGCGCGGAGTTTTGGGCGGACGCAAGTCGCCTCAGCGTCTAAAGATGCTTCGTCGCACTGACGTGCGCAACAGCGAGGCTACCATGACCAAAATCGACGAACAGCAAAGCACCCTGGGACAACCCCTGCAAAACGAGACGCAAGCACGCCGCTGCCTCGGGGGAAAAGTGGGACACGGCGGAACAAGAAAAGGTTCAGGGCCACTCCGTGGGTGGCGCGATACGGGGTCAACTGGACAGCGACTTGCTATCGAGGAACTCGCGCGCCAGCGGAGCACCATCGCGATTGCGGCCCTTACAAACATCATAAGAACCGGAAAGAGTGAAGCGGCGAAAGTAGCGGCAGCAGTGGCTATACTTGATCGAGCTTATGGTCGGCCGTACCAAAGATCGGAGCCACCTGCTGCAGAGTCGCCGGAGATCAACTTCGCGCGAAGCGCTGCAGATCCCCGAATCATTGAGATGTTAAGTCGCTACGCAAGCGGACAGAAGCGATTAATTGAAGTACCGACCAACTGATCAGGCTTACCGAGGCCGCAAGCGCCTTCCATGCGCCTGACGGCATGTGCTTCTGCGATGTAACGATGGATGGTCGTCTTCAAACTTTCCAAATTGAAGCGACTGATTTTAGGCTGTGGCTTAGGAGGAAGTCTTTGAGGATTGTGTCGAAGTCCCTATCGCCTCTTGCCCACTCCAGTCTTCTTTACCCATGCGCTCGAATACCGTGCAAGAAGTCCAAGCACGGTTTCAACGTCTCGAAGTCCAACAACGAAGTCGCAGCCAAGACTGTACCTCATACTCATACTATCCGGATCAATCAAAACGGTGCGCCTCGCCCACTCCCTCGCGCGTTCGCCCTCACCCAGCGAGACTAGACAGGAGACCACCTGCTGCCATGGCCGAACCCTTGTCCTGCTCTAGACGCGACCGCCTCCTCTGCACAAGCGAGAGTATGTTGCGCCACGCGACGTATGATCGTCCAACACCGCGCAGAGATCTTGGGACTGCTAATGCCGCGCGCGGCGGGTTGGCGACAGAGCGATCAGTGATCCAAAGAAATTGGAAATTCGACCACAACCCAAACTGCAACCCCGACCAGAAGCGCAGCTACGATCCAATGCGACCAATGTTTCACCGATCGCCCCCAAGTTGAAACTCACTGCGCCAAAACAAAACCGCCTCTACTCGAGTCACTGCGACCGATCCGTTGGATGTCGAAACTTTGACTTTGTCTGTCCAGGTCGAATTCTAGTCCCCAGCCAGTCAAATTTGAATTGCTCAAGCGCAATAAATTGGCGCGCGCGCTTAGAAGCTACACTGCACCATTGAAATTATTTGGTTTTTGACTTCGTTTTGTAGAAGTCTCTTTTCTCATGCTCGCGGGTCTGACAAGGCGTCGTGTGAACTCGCGTGTCAAGGAACACCTGCGCCGCCTTGAACATCGCAAGTTGAGCCACGAAGCAGGAGATAGTTTGGCTACCCATGTCTGACCACGGGGCGGCTGTACAAGTAGACCAAGAACGACACGCCAAGCTTAAGAGGTGAGCGTGGTGTAAAGGCAATTCCCTTCTTTGCCATAGCCAGGATCATAAACTTGGATTGTTATGGTTCACCGAGCTCGATTAAGGATTCCTCTAATCGACTAGAGGTCGGCGGGCTACTATAAATTGCCCGGGCGCAATACAGCGCAGCAAACGCGATCGTCACACCAGCCAACACATCGACGAAATAGTGGTAGCCGATTACTACGGTGGCAATCAGCAAGATGGCGTTCAGGCAGAAAGTGGGCACGAAAAGATACCTGTTACCGCGAACTGCCGCTGTGAAAAGAACAGCCATGCTAGCATGAAACGACGGGAAGCTGATGATTCCAATGTATGGCATGGGCACGCGGTAGTCACCGGAACGAAGTTCCGTCAGCACAGCGTGCCAGCCGCCTGGGATTCCAAAAATCTCGCTCGGCCCGAATGCCGGAACTGCAATAGAGATTATTGTGGTGGCGAAACAAGCGAGGAGCATGGAAGTAAAAAACTCTCTGTTCCTCCCGCGCGGACCGCAGAGCGCCAGAACGCCAGTGAGCACAAGGGTCTGGAACGGCGGACTTTCATATACTGGGACTAGCACTTTGATTGCGAATGGATGCGCAAATGCCGTTAAAGTCCATGTGTGCCAATCGAGCCCAAGCGACGCATCGGCCGCTGCGAATAAGCGGTCTTGAAGGGGTAGGTCCGTCGTCGCGGTGAGATAGGTCAACTGAAGAGCGATCATCCCGTATAGCGAAAAAAGCATGACGTAGGTGGCAAACTCTGCCAGCCGCTCGAATGATGTCAGCTTTGACAATAAAATTGTCATCGCGCAGGCGACCCATAGGGCGAGGATCATGGTCGATGATTCGGGCGCCACCCATTGCAAGCCTACGAAGGCGTTCCAGATAGTAGTAGTTACGCCCATGCTGCCGACGAGCACGATCGGTACTATATCGTATTTGAATGACGACAGGCTCATTGCGAATTCAACAGTCGGCGCGAATGAGTTCCTCGGAACGAGAATTGAGCCGGAGTGGCCGGGCCGAGATCGGAATGCATGATAGTCCTTTGTGCAAGCACCGCGGGCGAGGAAAAGGAATCTGTCGGAGCGTTCCCGCGCGTCATAGTTCTCTCGTCTTGAAACAAAGGCTAACCAACGTGCCGCGAGGCTGCGTTGAAGATTGATGCCCGTTGAATCATCATCCACTAATTGGACACCGACATCTGCAATCCCGTTGAACTGGCGGCAGTACCAAAGAGTATATCGCCATAATGGGTAAGGCCACGCGTTTGAGAGTGCCTTCACAGTGCTCAACGAGTGCTCAGCCGCGCGTTGCGGTCTGTACCCAAACATAGATCACGACGAGAACAAGGCCTGCGATCGAGGCCGACAATTGGATCGGTGCGGAGAGGAAAAAATCGAAGATGGTGTTGGCGCCTTTCCATGCGCCGGCCGACCAGGCCGGACCGGGAAAATGAGGACCGTCGGGATCGGTCCAGTCGAACCACGAACCGAAGCGCAACCAGTAAAGACATTGAAAGCAAAAAGCGGCGACGGCCGCCGCGACGACCGCAAACAATGCCCAAACCAAGGCACGCGCCAGCCATGCGACAGGCAGCGGCTTCACTGCGGTGCTACTACCCCATCCCATGGCGCGATTATATGGCATGCGCCGGGATGAAAAAACTGCAGACTCTGTTTACGCATCTCGCTCCGACTCACGTTTGACAGTGAGGCGAACACATTTATGCCGCAATCACCCAATCGTTAACGGACGAATCACCATCGTCACGATTGCGCCCAGCGCAATCGCGACTCCATACGGCACGCCTTGTTTCTTCGTGAGCACACGTGGCACCGGCCACTCCGGCTTCCATCGATTGTTAGCCTGCGCCTTCGCGACGAACCCGCGCGCAAGCAAGATCAGCGGCAACGCCAAGAGCCCGCTCAGGCTCATGAAGAGAAGAAGCGGAACGAGCCCGCTCAGTCCCGTCCATAGCGCCACGGCGGCGAGGAGCTTCACATCGCCGGCGCCCATCTGGCCGAACTGGTAAAGAATGAAGCCTGCGGCGAGGCAAATGAACGCCGCACCGAAATGGCTGAGCCAGGCGGCTTCCCTGTAATGCAGCCCGCCCCACACGACGAAGGCGCCAATGAGCGCAAGGACAAGGACATTCGGGATGCGATAGCTGACGAGATCGCTGACCGCGGCCGCGAGCACAATCAGGACAAACGCGACCTCAGCGACAAGCATGTTTATGACAATGCTCTCAATCCAGTAGGAGCAACGTCGCGACTAAAGATTCGCGAAGGTGCGCACAATCATGATGAGGGCCGGTCCGCCGATGATGACCATCGTCGGCGGCACGGTGAAAAAAATCGATCCCATAGCAACCTTGACCGGCATCAGGTTGGCGATTTCCTCGGCCCTCATCATGCGCTTGTTGCGCATTTCGGCGGCATAAACTCGCAGCGTATCGGCAACACTGACACCAAATTCGTCCGACTGCTTCAGGACGGTCGCAAAGGCCGCGATGTCGCTAACCCCTAGCCGGTCGGCAAAATCGTGGAAGACGCGCGCCCGTTCCTTGCCCGCCCAGAGTTCGTCATTGATCGTCTTCATCTCATTGGCCAGCACGACGCTCTTGGCGCCGATTTCGTTGGCGACCCTGCGACACGCCTGGTCGATCGATTGTCCAGCCTCGAGACAGATCAGGAGCATGTCGAGCACGTCGGGGAATGCCCGCTCGGCTTCCTGCTTTCGCACCCTCGTCTGGCGGTCAAGCCAGAAGGCGGGTGCGAGATAGCCGAAGATTCCCGGCACCATGATCATCGCGAGCTTGAGCGGCAAAGGGAACCCGCCGCCCAGAGTTGGAACGATGATCGCCGCGACGACGGTGATGGCAATAGTGAGAACCGCCCTCGAAAAATAGAATAGCCGCATCGCCGAGGGGCTACGATAACCAGCAAGTATCAGGCGCTGCTGAGTCTGCGAGCGCTCGTTCGGATTTTGCGGGGTGACGAATTTTTCGAAACGCTTCAGGAACCCGTCGTCGAGCGACACTCGGATCGCCTCCGGGCGGAGAACGTTTACGCTTCCGTCGGGATTGGACTCTTCAAGGCGCCGCGACAGAGTACTGCGTTCCTCGGCGAACGAGCGGACGCCATAGATGATCGCGAAGATGGCCAACCAGAGAACGACACCGGCACCGATCAGGAACGGGTCCATGGCCTACACCTTCAGGTTCGTGATGACCTGCATCATCACGACATTCAATACGAGCATGATCACGGCTGCGACGACGAGATGGGGAAAGTAGGCGAAGTCGGCGACCCGCGTGAAATAGTTCGGCTGGATCAGCTGAATCATGCCCGCAATGCCGAGCGGGAAGAATGACAACGCCCAGGCCGAGAAGCGCCCTTCCGCAGTCAGCGCCTTCACTTTGCGGAACATGCGCGCTCGATCGCGGATAACGGCCGACAGTTTAGATAAGGACTCCGCGAGGTTGCCGCCGGATTCCTGCTGGATCTGCACCGCCATTGCGAGATAGGCGAGATCTGGCACGTTCACGCGCTTGCGCATTTCGGCGAAGACCATCGAAACCGGCTTGCCATAAGTCACGCCGTCAACTGCAATCGCGAATTCCGGTCCGATTGGGGCGGGCATTTCTTTCGCGATCACCTGCATGGCGCCGCTCAGCGGGTGGCCGACGCGAAGGCTGCGCACGATGAGATCGATGGCGTCGGGCAATTGCTCCTCGAAGGCAGCACTTTTCGAGGCGCGCGCACTGAGCAACACGACGATGACGGGTCCGACGGCGAGCACCGCGGCAACCATAATGCCGCCGGCCAGATATCGGACCGGCAACAGATAGGCGACGATCGCCGAACTCGCGACGAAGATCGCTGCCATCAGCAAGAGCACCCGCTCGAGCCGCAAATTCAGTCCCGATTGCAGAATCAATTCGGCGAGCGATGCGGTCAGCGGAAGCTGGCCAACCCAGCCCGCCACTTCGACCTTGCGCCGGATGATATCGACCTGACTTTCCGCTTTGAAAGTCGCGACGTTGCTGCTTGCGAGCCGTCGACTGACTGCGTCGTCGTCGATCCCGCGCGCTTGACGCGAAAATCCAACCAACGCATCGGCGACGAATAGCGCTGCGGCGCCAAGGCTCACATAGAGAAGAATGAGCAATGCCGTGTTGCCCATTTAGGCTTTTCCATCCATGCGGAAGAGATCGGCGGGAATCTGCACGCCGTTCTCTTCGGCCTTTTGCACGAATTTCGGCCGGATTCCGGTCGGGACGTGATGACCAATCACATTGCCGTTCGCATCGACGCCCTGGCGCTCGAAACGGAACAGCTCCTGCATCGTCATCGTGTCGCCTTCGGTTCCGGTGATCTCCTGCACGCTGACGACGCGGCGACGCCCGTCACTCAGGCGCTGCACCTGGACCACCAGGTTGAGGGCCGAGGCCATCTGGCTTCTGAGCGAACGGACCGGAATTTCAATGCCGGTCATGCCCACCATGTGTTCGAGACGAGTCAAGGCATCGCGCGGCGAGTTGGCGTGCACTGTCGTCATCGAGCCGTCGTGGCCGGTGTTCATCGCCTGCAGCATGTCGAGCACTTCGGCGCCGCGCACCTCGCCCACGATGATGCGGTCGGGACGCATACGAAGCGCGTTGCGCAACAGATCCCGCTGGCTGACTTCGCCGGCATTTTCGAGGTTGGGCGGCCGCGACTCCATGCGCCCGATGTGGGTCTGCTGCAGCTGGAGTTCGGCTGTGTCTTCGATCGTGATGATGCGTTCGCGATTGCTGACAAAACTCGACATCGCATTCAAGAGCGTCGTCTTGCCCGAACCGGTACCGCCCGAGATCAGGACATTCAACCGCGAGCGCACAATGACCTCGAGCACGAGCGCGATGCGGCGATCGATGCTGCCGAGTTCGACGAGCTTGGCGACGGTGAGCGGCGTCTTCGAAAACTTACGAATCGAAAGCAGCGGTCCGTCGACGGCGCATGGCGGCACGAGAACGTTGACGCGGCTGCCGTCGGCAAGGCGCGCGTCGACCCAGGGTTGCGATTCATCGACCCGGCGGCCTACCGCGCCGACGATCTTCTGGATGATGCGCATCAGATGGCGCTCGTCCTTGAAATGCGCGGGCGTCGGCTCCAGGCGTCCGGAGCGTTCGACGTACACCTGGCGATACGTGTTGACGAGAATGTCCGACACCGTCGGATCCTTGAGGAACGGTTCGAGCGGGCCCAGCCCCAAAACCTCGTCGAGCACTTCGGTGACGATCTGGTTATATTCCGAATTGTTCAGCGCGATGTTTTCGCTGGCGAGCAGGTCGCGAACGAGCGGCGCCAACTGACGCCCGAGATCATCGCGCGTGACCTTGTCGAGGACGCCGAGGTTGAGCATGCCGAGAAGTTTCTCGTGCAGGAAAACCTTAAGCTCGGTATTGCGTGCCACCATGCCTTCCGGCCTGAGCGCGGACTGCATCGGCAGTTCAGCCGAAACCGGCGGCGCCTTTTTCGCGCCGTCAGTGTCGTTGGTTTCGCCAAAGACTTTCTGGAACATGTTCAGTATCCAATCCCCAGAAATGAACGCTTCTTCGGTACGCCGCGTGCGCTCTCGGTGCCGAGGTCGGAGCGCAGCATGTCGGAAAGCGCTACGGTGAATTTGCTCTTCGGCTCCATCAGAACCGCAGCCTTGCCCTGATTTTGCGATGCCGAAATCAGGGCATAGTCGTTCGGAATTTTGTGGCGAACGTCGCGGCCGATGCTTTTCTCGAACTGGGCGACCGAAATGTCGCCGAAACGGTTCGAGGTGAAGCGATTGAGGACGATCTGGATGGGAAGGTTTGTCATCTCCTCGCGCTGCAGAAGCCTGGTCAGGTGACTGAAGCGATGGATGGCGGCAACGGTCGGCGGACACACCACATAGATCACGCTGGCGACGCCGAACACCGCATCGCTCCACGGCACCAGTGCGACCGGAAGATCGACGATCACGTACTTGAAGCGCAGCCGCGCGATGTTGATCAGTGTCTCGACGGTCTTGATCTGGAACGCGGTCAAGGGCAGCGGCACGGCAGGTGCCGACAGCACACGAATGCCGCTCTCGTGCTTGACCATCATGCTTTCCAGCATCTGACGATCGAGACGCGAAGGATCGGCGAGAATTTCCTGAATCGGCGAACGCGACGGCAGATCGAGCAGATTGGCGGCGTTGCCGAACTG
>Ga0105237_10007375_pt1 | contig 12044 bp, 7 predicted proteins | sample KBSC24metaG_FD_81520 | JGI IMG/M metagenome (GOLD analysis project Ga0105237, IMG submission 81520) | Corn rhizosphere microbial communities from Kellogg Biological Station, Michigan, USA - KBS C2-4 metaG | ecosystem: Host-associated > Plants > Roots > Rhizosphere > Soil | place: Michigan, USA...
CCTCGCCCTGGCGTCCACTCGCGGAGACGTGCGCTGTCCCTCACCTCGTACAACCACTATAACCACGCCGCAGAACCATGACCACCATTCGGCGCTGCGTCACGCTCATCGCGACCGCCGGCCTTGCTGCCGAGGTCGCTTGCGCGGGTCCGGCCGAAACCGCATCGCTCTCGACTGCGCAACGCGCCGCCATCGCCGACACCATCCGCGCCCGTATGAGGGCCGCATGCGATCTGTCCGCGCCCAACTTTGTTGCCCGGCTCATGAGTCTCTATCCCGACACCGGCCGCGTCATCTCCGCCACCGGCGGCCGGATCACCACCACGCGCGCGGAGCTCGAGCAGAACATCCGCACGTTCTGGGAAAGCACCGGGCGGAACATGCGCCAGCCGCGGTGGGTGTGGGACACGATGGCCGTGGACGTGCTCGGGCCCAACGCCGCCGTCCTAACGGCCACGTATCGCATCCCGCACCTCACGCCGCGTGGCATGCCGCACGTGGTGGGCGGCGCGTGGACCGCGGTGTTCGAGCGGCGCGGATCCAGGTGGGTGATCGTGCAGGAGCACCTCTCCGACGCGCCGCCCATCGGCTGACGTTCCGTTAGTCCGCCGCCGCATCCACCGGCGCCGGACCGCGGCTCCGGCGTTCGATCGCGTCGAGGCGCTCCAGGTCGATGCTCACCACGCCGTCCGCCGTCAGCGGGTTGAACATCGACGTGAACTGCGCGTCCCACACCAACTCGGCGGCCGTGTAGGACGATCGCGCGTGCACCGTCTGCGAGAACGTCTCGTCGATCCCCTTGAGCAGCACCAGGAACTCGGCGTCGACGTTCAGCAGATCCGCCGCCGTTAGGCCGAACAGCGGGCTCGTCTCGTCGATCGGGTGCACGATCGTCCAGGCGAGCGGGAAGAACACCACGTGACGGCGCTCGAGGCCGAGCTCGTCGAACACGCGCGGGGTTCCATCGTCGTCGGCGCGGCGAGAGAAGAGCAGCTGCGCGTCGACTTCGACGATCTGGTTGCTGCGCTCGTTCACGATGCGCAGCATGAGCGCGGTGATGCCACGGTACGGCGCGATCACCGCGTTCCTGCTGAAGCGGATCCGCGCCGTCGGCCGCGAGAAGCGCGCGAAGATGAGGCCCGTCGACATCGCCAGCACCAGCAGCCCGGTGAGCGCTTCGACCACCATGACGAAGTTAGGCAGCACGCCCACCGGGTAAACGTTGCCGTAGCCGATGGTGCCGAACGTTTCGACCGAAAAAAAGAACGCCTGGAGAAACCGGCCTTCCGGCATCCCCGTGGACGGTGTGTTGAGTGCGCCGTGCCCGCACAGGAGATAGACGCACGCGAACACGATGTTGATCACGACGTACGTGCTGACGACCGCGGCCAGAAACCGCGGCCAGGAAATCGAGAGCGCCGTGTGATACAGGCTCAACGACTGGAAGACCCGCAGTCCGCGACGCTCGACGTTGAACGTCCCGTCTCGATTGAGCAAACGTTTCCGGCTCTCGCGCGCGACGACGCTGCCGAAACCGAGATCGCGTTCTTCCTGGGCGTTCATCGTGCGCTGTTGCTCCGCGTTGAAGCCGCTAAGGCACGGTGCGCCGTGCGTTTGCCCGGCTCGCTCAATGATATCCCGCCCCAACGCGCCGACAACCGTGCGCGATGTGGAATTGTCATCAGAGTGAAAGGACGCGGTTCGCCCCAGTTCATGAGCAGCTGTAGCGAGCTCATCCGAAAAATCTTTCGATGCATCGATACGCGGGCGCGTTACGTGTAGTTCAAATTGCGAGTGGCATCTAGCCGTTGCAGTCGCATGTCTTTGCCTCTCACGAACCCGATTCGGACGATTTCACGCCGGCGCGGCCTCGAGAAACCTGCGCTGACGATGCGCGGCGCTGGACTCACTGCCGCGGCACTGTGCGTGGCCAGCGTGCTCGCCGTGCTGTTTGCGCTCGGGCGCTTCCTCGAGGCGCCGCGACCGACGGCGTCTGTGTTGTTGCCGATCCTCCTGTGGGAGCTCGGGCGCTGGTACATCTGGCTGCTGTTGGTCCCGGTGCTCCAGCGAGCACTCGACCGCCGCGCTCTGGCGCAGGTCGCCGTCGTAATCGCGACATCGGCGCTGCACACGCTGATCATGGCGGCGCTCGAGCAAGTGATGCCCGTGTTCCTGGCCGGGGCGGCGACGGGCGCGACGGCCTCGTACGGCGGACACGCCGGAATCATGGCCGCGTCCGACCTGCTGGCGTGCATCGCCCTCACGGCCGCGCTGCACGCCGTGCGGTACCGCGATCGGTACAGCGAGCGTGACCAGCGGGCCACCGCGCTGCAGGCGCAGCTCGACCGCGCGGAGCTGGAACTGCTCGGCCTCAAGATCCGGCCGCACTTCTTGTTCAACACGCTCAATGCCGTCTCGGGGCTGATGCACGACGACGTCGACGCGGCCGACGAGATGCTGGCTGCGTTAGGCGAGCTGCTGCGCTCGGCGCTGGCCGCCGGCGGCGCGCAAGAGATTCCGCTGCGCGAGGAGGTCGACTACCTGCGGCGCTACCTGGCCATCATGCGCCTCCGGTTCGGCGACCGGCTGACCACGAGCATCGAGCTCGACGCGGGCGTGATGGACACGCTCGTGCCGAACCTGGTGTTGCAGCCCCTGGTGGAGAATGCCGTGCGCTATGGCGCCACGCGCCCAACCGGAACCGTGCACGTCGAGGTGCGGGCCGAGCGCTGCGCGAACGGCGTACGGCTGCGCGTGATCGACAACGGGCCGGGCTTGCCATCGGGGCGCGACGGCCGGCGCCGCGACGGGATCGGGCTCCGCACTACGCGTGCGCGGCTGCGCCAGGCGTACGGCACCGCGTACCGCCTCGAGCTGACCAACCGCCCGCCGCCTAACGGAGGCGTGGAGGTCGAGCTCGTCGTTCCATTCCGTCCGGACGTGCGGCGCCGCGTCTCTTGAGCCGTGCCCGTGGCGCGCCGCATCCGCATCATGATCGTCGACGACGAGCCGCCCGCGCGCGCCCGCCTGCGTAAGCTCGTCGCCGGCGAAGAGGGCGCGGAGCTCGTGGGCGAATGCGAAAACGGCGCCGATGCGATGGCCGCCATCGAGCGCGACGCGCCCGACCTCGTGTTCCTCGATGTCCAGATGCCGGGACTCGATGGCTTCCACGTCATCGAGGCTCTGGATGTCGCGCGCTTGCCGGCCATCGTGTTCGTGAGCGCGTTCGACGAATACGCGTTGCATGCGTTCGATGTCCACGCGGTGGACTATCTGCTCAAGCCCGTCGGTCGCGAGCGTTTTCGCACCGCCCTTGCCCGCGCGCGCGAGCGCCTCGCGCTCGGCGATTCCAGCGCGCCCGACGCGCGGCTGCTCGCGCTGGTGGCCGAGCTGCGCGCGGCCCGGGCGCAACACGAACGGCTCGCCGTTAGGCATGAGGGCCGCGTGCAGTTCGTCAAGGTGGGGGATGTCGATTGGGTCGAAGCAGCCGCGAACTACGTCCGGCTGCACTCCCACGGCGGTGTCTACGTCCTGCGCGAAAGCATGAAGAGCATGGAAGCGCGCCTGCCCAGCGACTCCTTTCTGCGCATCCATCGGTCCACGATCGTCAACTTCGACCGCGTGCGCGAAATCCAGCCGTGGTTCCACGGCGAGTACATAGCGGTGCTCAACGATGGAACCAAGCTCGTGGTCGGCCACGCCTACGCCAGCCGGCTTCGCGAACTGATCGGGTAGCACACCTCGGTCGCGCGACCGTGGGGCACGCCTGCGTGGTGAGCTTCCTCGCTCCGTGCAACACGGATCGAACGGATAACAGCACGGACAGGACGGATCGCTCAGCCCCGCGCTCAGGACCTCGTCGCGCACATCCGTCAAGCGTTTTTAAACAAAGAAAAGGCTGTTGTTGATGTCGCGCGATGATTCCGCCGCCGCAGCCGAGTGATCCGTCCCATCCGTGCTGTTTCCGTTCAATCCGTGTTCAACGAGCGAGGAAGCTCACCAGGCCGGGCTCTCGCACGAACTGCCCCGCGATGCGCGCCTGCGGATCGGCGGTGACGGGTTCTACGACAAAGACTGCGAGGATAAGCGTCCACCCGACTCGACGAGTCACGACCGCTTGACCGGCAGCGATCGGTTCAAATAAATTCGCGGGCGTAAATACGAGTGAAATTATCCCCTTTATGCCGCTCCAATGATCCGATCGAAAATTGCTCCGCTTTCGGCCGCTCTCATCATCTCCGTCGCCTCGGCTTCCCGGGCGCAGCACTCGGGCGCCGATACCGTCGTTCAGACGCGAACCTTCGACATCCCGGCCCAGCCGCTCACGCAAGCGATCGCGCAGTACGAACGACAGTCGGGCGTGCGTGTGTCATACGATTCCCTGGCTGCTGTCGGACGCGAGTCGCACGCCGTGTCGGGGAGCCTATCCGCCGAACGTGCGCTGAGTGAGCTCCTCACCGGCACCGGCATTCGCTATCGCTTCACGAGCCAGACAACTGTCGCCTTGGTGTCGTCCGGCGTGCGCGGTGGTGCGACCACGCTGGCCGGCGTGCGCGTTGAGGGCGCGGACCGACGCTCACTGCATCGCGTCCCCTCGATGGGGAAAACCGGGACCCAGCTCCAAGACCTGCCCGCGAGCATTCAGATCATATCTCGCGACATCACTGAGCAGCGTGGCGAGACCACGCTTCGCGAGGCGATCCGGAATGTCAGCGGTGTGAGTGAGGGCGGGCCGTCGTCATACGGTTTCTTCGACCGGTTCCTCATGCGCGGCCTGGATCCTCGCATGTCGAGCGACGGATTCTCCGACGGCGACCAAATCAACGGCTTCTCGCATTCCTTGAACGGCATCGATCACATCGAGGTCCTCAAGGGACCGGGCTCGGCGCTTTTCGGGAGCGGGCCGGCCGGCGGCACCATCAACATCGTGCACCTCAAGCCACAATCGGTGGCGGGCTACGGCGTGACCGTGCAGGGCGGTGCATACGGCTCGTTCAGCACGAACGCGTACAGCACCGGGCCGGTCGGCCTGACGGGTGTCGACTACCGCGTGGACGGCTTCGCCGAACACGCCAGCGCGTTTCGGGATCTCGAGTACACGGACCTCGAGCTGCGCCCGGACATGACGTGGTCGCCCGGGTCGCACCACTTCGAGTTGGCGGTGGACGCGCGTCGCATCGATCAGACGCCCGATGCCTACGGACTCATTTACCTGAACGGCAGTCCGATCGACGTTTCGCGCGCAACCAAGTACTCGACGCCGTTCTCGTTCGGCAATCAAGATCTCTCGCGCATGACGTTGGGCGACGCGTGGGCCGTGAACGAGCACCTCACGGTCAACAACCGGCTGTCGTTCTTGTACCGCGACTTGGAGGTGCAGCGCAATTCGGGGAGCGCGGTGTCGGGCGACAGCTCGGTCTCGCGCCAGTTCCGTCGCCAGCGCGACGTGAACAACGATTTCGACTATCAGCTTGAGCCGTTGTGGAAGTTCACCACCGGTTCCGTCGGGCATTCGCTCCTCACGGGCGCCGAGGTGCATCACGAGCACATCCGGACGAACCGGTCGACGGCGGACGTGCCGCCCATTGCCGACATCTTCGATCCGCAGATCGAGGAACGCTCGGTGGACAGTCTGAATTTCGAGTGCGACGAGCACCACAGCTGCGACCACGACGACCTGAGCGCGACGTACCTGAGCGCATACGTGACCGATCAGATGGATCTGACGGATGCGTGGAAACTGCGGGTCGGCGTGAGGCAGGATTGGTGGTCGACGTCGCTCGAGCCGTTGTCGTTCGTGCCGGGCCGAACGCGCGACGACGGGCAGCCCTTGGAGCCGGGCGTGGCGCTCACGCGCACCGATGCGCCGGTGAGCTGGAGCGTGGGGACGCTGTACCGGATCGCGCCCGGGGTGTCGCCGTTCGTGGGCGTGGCGACGAGCCATCTGGCGAACTTCAACTCGGAGGCGACGCAGAAAGGGATCGAGCCGCCGGAGTCGGCGATCCAGTACGAGGCCGGGGTGAAGCTCGAACCGTTAGGCGACAGGCTTTCGGTGACGGCGTCGGCGTTCCGGGTGAAGCGGCAGCACGTGTTCACCGAGGTGGGGACCACGGTCTTCTTCAACGACCAGGAGACGTGGGGCGGCGAGCTGGACGCGCAGTGGCGCGCGACGTCCCGCTGGAACATCCTCGCCAACCTCACGGCGCAGCACGCCGAGCTCACGGACAATCCGTCGCAACCGGCGGCGACGGGGAAGCAACCGGTGGGGGTGCCGAGCCGGATCGCGAACGTGTGGAGCACGTACGATTTCTCGTTAGGCGGGCGCGACGGCTTCCGCGTGGGCGCCGGCCTGTCGTACCGCGACCGGGTGTTCGGCAACGCGATGAACACCAACGACATCCCGGCCTTCGCGGTGGTGGACGCGCTCATCGGGTTCTACCAGCCGGCGTGGGAGGCGGCGTTGGCCGTGAACAACATCACGGACGCGACGTATTTCACGGCTGCGTTAGGAGCCGGGGCCCGCGTGGGCAATCCGCGATCGCTGGTGTTGCGCGTCGGTCTCCACCGCCGAGCACGCTAGCGCGCCGGGCGACGGCTTGCGCGCAACCATGTCGGCACGGAGATTGTCTATCCCCTAGACTACCTATTGCCATGGCGCCGAAACGCGAACTGCTCCCCGGGACCCTCGACATGCTCGTCCTCAAGACGCTCACCGCCGGGCCGCTCCACGGGTACGGCCTCGCGCTCCACATCAAACAACGATCCAACGACGTCTTGCAGGTGGACGAAGGATCGCTCTATCCGGCCCTGCAGCGGATGCGGCAGAAAGGCTGGATCAAAGCGGAGTGGAAGCAGACGCCAAACAAGCAGCGGGCGCGCTACTACACCATCACCGCGAAAGGCCGCACGCAACTCGGCCTCCGCGAAACGGGGTTCGCCGAATTGCTGCACGCCATCCATCGCGTCATGCGATCGGTCTGATCGGCCACCCTCCTCATGATGCCGATCGAGTTGCTCCGTCGTTTGCGCGATCGATTCCGGCGCGATCGGTTGACTCGCGAGCTGGACGAAGAGCTCCGCCTTCACCGCGCGCTGCTCGAGCGCGATCGCGGCGGCGGCGACACGCATCGCCAACTCGGCAATCTCACGCGATACCGAGAGGAGACACGCGACATGTGGAGCCTGGGTTGGTTCGATGATCTGCTGCTCGACCTCCGGTTCGTGTTCCGCGCGCTCAGATCGGAGCCCGCCTTCTCGCTCGTGGTGACGTTGACGCTGGCGCTGGGCATCGGCGCGTCGGTCGCGATGTACTCGGTCATCGACGGCGTGTTGCTCGAGCCCCTTCCCTATCCGGCGCCGGCGTCGCTCGTGCAGCTGACCGACGTGCAGGAGCAAAACCGCGAAGCGCCGGCGTCGTATCCCGAGTATCTCGACTGGAAGCAACGGACGGCCGGAATTCTGAGCGAGATCGGTGTGAGTTTCGGAGCCGGGGAAGTTCTCCAGGGCGCGGACGGCGCCGAGCAGTTGCAGGGCACGCGCGTCTCGGTGAGCCTGCCGGCGATGCTGGGCATCCGGCCCATACTCGGCCGGACGTTCAGGCCCGACGAGGAGAGCGTGGGCGCACCGCGCGTGGTCATCCTAGGCGAGGCGTTGTGGCGGAGTCATTTCGGCAGCGACCCCGGCATCATCGGTCGCACGATCACGCTCACCGGCCAGCCGTACGTGGTGATCGGTGTGTTTCCTTCCGCGCCTAACGTTCGCGCGCCGACCGTGGCGCAATGGTCCCACGCCGCGCCGCCGGCCTTCTGGCTTCCACTCCGCCTGGATGAAAAGTCCGCACCGCGCACGCTCCACTGGCTCGACGTCGTGGGTCGGTTGCGGCCGGGTGTGACCCTCGAACAAGCCCGCGCCCGCGCGGTGGCGGTGGCGGCGTCCATACAACAGGACCAGCACATCCCGAACGGCGTGCACATCAACCCACTTGCCCCGGTGCTCGTGGGCGCCTATCGGCAGCCGCTCGAGCTGCTCATGGCCGCCGGCGGGCTTCTCATGCTGATCGCGTGCGCGAACGTGGCGAGCCTGCTCCTGACGCGCGCGGCGCTGCGGACCCGGGAGTTCGCGGTGCGCACGGCACTGGGCGCCGGCCAGGGCCGCCTGTTCCGGCTGGTGCTGGTCGAAAGCCTGGTGCGAGCGGCGATCGGCGGTCTGTTAGGCGTGGGGCTCGCGGTGCTGCTGGTGCGCGGGATCCGCGGCTGGCTCGGCGACTCGCTGCCGCGCCTGGCGGAGGCGTCGATCGACGGGCGCGTGCTCGCCGTGGCCGTCGCGGTGACGGTCGTGTGCGGCATTGCGTTAGGCATCGTGCCAGCGGTGCGCGCCAGGCGCGACGCCGTCGCGGGCACGCTGCGCGGCGGCGGGCGCGGCATGGTCGGCCGCGCCGCGCGCGACCGCATGCGCCCGGTGCTCGTGGTCGGCGAGATCGCGCTGTCGTTCATGCTCCTGGCCGCCGCCGGTCTGCTCACCCGCAGCGTGGCAAAATTGCTCGCGGTCCCGACTGGATTCGATGCAACGCACCTCGTCGCCGGGTCCACCTGGCTTCCGTCGACCACGTATCCGGACTCGGTGCACCAGCGGAACTTCTTCGACCGCTTGTTGGGCGAGTTAGGCACGACGTACGGCGCGGAGCACGTCACGCTGGCGAGCGATCTCCCCGTTACCCAAGGGGTGGATGGCTCGGTGACCGTCGAGGGCCGCACGGACATGAACGGCCCGATGGTCAACGCCGACAAGCGCATCGTCGGCGCCAATTACTTCGATGTGCTCGGTGCGCGCATCGTGGCCGGCCGTGTCTTCCGGTCCACCGACGTGCTCTCGGCGCCGCCGGTGGTGGTCGTGAATCAGACGTTCGCGCGGCAGGTTTTCCCGAACGAGGACGCCGTGGGGAAGCGGGTCGGATTCGACTGGGGCATCGACGGACTCCAGACCATCGTCGGTGTGATCGCCGATTTGCGCGAAGGCTCGCTGGCCAGACCTCCGCATCCGGCGATTTACATCTCGGCCGAGCAGCGGCCGAATTCGTGGATGAGCGTCATCGTGCGCACGAACGACCCGCCGGCCGCGGTTGCCGGCACGTTCCGTGAGGCTCTGCGGCGGATCGATCCCAGCGTCCCGTTGGTGGAGACGGAGACGATGGCGAGCGTGATCCGTGCCGACATCCAGCAGCAGCGTATTTCGATGATGCTGCTCGGCGGCTTCGCGCTCGCGGCGCTGCTGCTGGCGGCAATCGGCCTGTACGGCGTGATCAGCTATTCGGTGGCGCAGCGGACGCAGGAGCTGGGCGTTCGTGCGGCGCTGGGCGCGCTGCCGCGCGACCTGATGTGGCTCGTGCTCCGGCAGACGGCGGCGGTGGTCGGCACCGGGTTGGCGTTAGGCGCGGCGGGGGCGCTTGCCGCGCGGGCGTTGATCGCCGCGCAGCTATTCGGGGTGAGCGCCCGCGACCCCTCGACGCTCGCGGCGGCCGCGCTGTTGTTGGCCGGTGTGGCGTTCGTGGCGACGATCGTTCCGACGCGGCGGGCGGCGGTCGCGGATCCGCTCGAGGCGTTGCGCGCGGATTGACCTCGACGTGAGATCAGTGCTGCGCGCGGACTGAGCCCTGGCCCACCCTCGCGCCCTATCCCGCCCACCGCGTGAGACTCATCCCTCACGGCTCACCAATAGTCCCTCACCGCTCCGCCTTCGTCCCCAATCCATTGTTCCCGCGTTAAGGCGCGCGGGATACTACGCCTCCCGGCGTCGCACGCCGACAGCGATCAGCGCGCGACGCGCTTGTCGTCCTGAGCCGTGGAGGCACGTATGCGAAGTTGCTCGTCAGTGTTCGCCGCCCTTGCCACCCTCGCGTGTGCCGCGGTGGCGGGGGCACAACAAACCGGCCAAGAGGCCGTGTTCACTGGCACGGTCGCCAGCGCGGCAGGCGCACCGTTGCCGTACGCCAGCGTGTTCCTCAAGGACCTGAGGGTGGGCGTCGTCACGTCGACCGACGGCGCCTATCGCCTCGTGGTTCCGGCCGCGCGGGTCACCGGCAAGACCGACAGCCTCACCGTGCGGCTGATCGGCTACCAGGAGAAGAGCGTTGCCCTCGCCGTGACGGCCGGCGCGCACGCGCAGAACTTCGTGCTCGAGGCCAACCCGCTTCGGTTAGGCGAAGTGGTGGTCACCGGGGAGGGTACGTCGACCACGCGCGAGCGCCTCGGCAACGTGATCAACACGGTGGACACGTCGCTCATCGCGCGGTCCAACGAATCCAACGTGGTGTCGGCGCTCGCCGGCAAGGCGCCCAACGTCGAAGTGAACTCATCGTCGGGCGATCCGGGCTCATCGTCGTACATCCGGATTCGCGGCCCCAAAACGATCACCGGCACGGGACAGCCGTTGTTCGTCGTGGACGGCGTGCCGATCGACAACTCCACGTATTCCACCGAAATGAATCCGCTCGCCGGGACCACGGCGCCTAACCGGGCGTCGGACATCAACCCGGACGACATCGCATCGGTCGAGATCCTGAAGGGAGCGGCTGCGGCCGCGATCTACGGCGCGCGCGCCGGACAGGGCGTGGTGCTCATCACGACCAAGAAGGGCCAGTCGGGGCAAACCCGCTATTCGCTCACGTCGAGCTACTCGTTCGATGATGTGAACAACAAGATTCCGCTGCAACGGACGTTCGGACACGGCAGCGGCGGCCTGTTTCCGGCCTGCGACGCCTCAAATCCCGACGGACTGCCGACGGACTCGCTGCTCGACTGCGGACCGTCCACCAGCTCGAGCTTCGGGCCGCAGCTCCCCTCCGGCACGCCGGTGTTCAACCACTTCAACGAGCTGTTCGACACCGGTCACGATTGGAACAGCGCGCTCTCGATCTCCGGCGGCAACGACCAGACGCTGTACTACCTGTCCGCCGGCCGCGACAACGACAACGGCGACATCGTCGGCCCGAACGATTGGTACGACAAGACCACCGTGCGGCTCAACGCGTCCCACCGCATGTTCCAGAACCTGAACGTCGGCATGGACGTATCGTACGTGAACACGCAGGGGCACTTCCTGCAGCAGGGGTCGAACGTCGATGGACTGTTGTTAGGCGCGCTCCGTACGCCGCCGGAGTTCGACAACCACCAGTTCCTCGACCCGACGACCGGGTTGCAGCGGTCGTACCGCTTTCCGTTCCCGTCGATCAACTCGTCGCTCGATACGCGCGGCTACGACAATCCGTTCTTCATCATCAACCAGGATCTGGCGCAGAGCCAGCTCAACCGCACGTACGGCAACCTGAACGTGTCGTGGGACGCGCTCGACTGGCTCAACTTCAAGGAAACCTTCGGAGCGGACTACTACGGCGACGAGCGCCTCGAAGGATTCCCGCAGACGAGCTCCGGCCAGCCATCCGGCCAGGTGATTCGCGCCGACTTCAAGTCGTTCCAGCTCGACCAGAATCTCACCGCCACCGCGCGGCACACGTTCAACCCCAGCCTGTCGGGTTCCCTGACCGTTGGGCAGAACATCAACGCGCGCGATTTCCGGCAGATCGCCGTCACGGGCATCACGCTCGTGGCGCCGGAGCCGTTCGATCTGCTGAACACGTCCAACTGGACGCCTAACGACTCGGAGTCCACGATCCACAGCGAGTCGTACTTCGGGCAGGTCGATCTGAATCTGTGGGACCGGCTGTTCCTCTCGGGCGCTGCGCGCAACGACGGGTTCTCCGAGTTCGGCGTGAGCTCGCGCCGGCACTGGTTCCCGAAGGCCAGCCTCGCGTACAACTTCATCCAACAGAACAGCGGCGGCGGCTTGCTGAACTACGGCAAGTTCCGCTTCGCCTACGGCGAGACGGGCACCGAGCCCGCTGTGTATTCGACGACGCAATTTTACGCGTCGGGCGTGTTCTTCCCCGACGCCGGATGGGGGAGCGCGCTGCTCGAGAACCAGAACGGCAACGGCGGCCTCTCGCAGAGCGCACAGAAAGCACAACCCGATCTCGCGCCCGAGCGCACGAA
>Ga0105237_10007376_pt1 | contig 12043 bp, 10 predicted proteins | sample KBSC24metaG_FD_81520 | JGI IMG/M metagenome (GOLD analysis project Ga0105237, IMG submission 81520) | Corn rhizosphere microbial communities from Kellogg Biological Station, Michigan, USA - KBS C2-4 metaG | ecosystem: Host-associated > Plants > Roots > Rhizosphere > Soil | place: Michigan, USA...
ATTCGTTTGTATACATTCCAGTGCTGTGATAGCATTATTGATACAAGAGCTGAAATCTCCGCATGGTGGTACATTAACAAAGCATGCTATAACGGATGTAACAGGACAAACAACCGCATCTAATGTTTGAAATAGTAAATTTACAGTCTGAAATGCATCCGGTGGACCAACATTCAGAAGTGGTCCGTAGAGTGGAATAGGTTCTAAACACTGATTAAGGAGTCCATCGCATTGGAAGCTGCCACCTACTGCTTGCCCTTGACTATTTAATATACACATTCCTAGCCCTGGTCCAGATGGATAATTATTGAAGCAGGTAACGATAGTTTGATTTGAAAAACATCCCATTGTCAATTCTACACCATTTACAACCTCGTATGCTATGGCAAGCAAGTATTGAAATAGGAAATTAAAGAAACTGTTGACTCTGCCTCCTGACAATTCATCCATCAATGTGTCAAAACAAAATAATATGTCATTTGCCCAAGTGACTAAAAAAGGTAATATCTTATCCGGTTGTAAACAACCCCCAGTTATTAGATGTTCTATGGCGCCATATCCAACAAAGAATGGTCTTTTCCACAGACGTAATATACAACTTAATCCATCCGTAATAGCAAATACGTATGTTGTGACAGTTTCTCCTGTTATAAAATCAAAAAAATTACCGAGGCAATTAAGCCATTGGTGTGAAAGGTCATAACACCTGGAACAATCGATGACTACTCCAGGTGTGGCGAATTCTAATATAAGACACGTATCCGGTAAAATTTCGGCTTTGAATTGACAAAAATCGCAATCCTGAGATATAATGGTAAACTGTGCTAACTGTACTACAATCGCTTCCAAAATATTTCCGAAGCACTGCAAAATATCAAAATATACACAAGCCACATCCGTGAAATATTGAAACCGGAGGCTTGGAACATCTACGAAAACCCTAAAAACGCAAATGAAAAAGTTGTAAATAATATCCACAATCTCCGTGATAGTTTGAATTGTAGTTAAATTTGTTAGGGCTTGAATTTCTTGTATTGCCGTAGTTAGGCAATTCCGAAGGTATATAATTATGTCATTCCAACGAAAACTAACTTGGTAATAACCAGCTTTAATCGGATTGGCAATGAAATTGCTCAGTGCTTGAGCAGCCTTAAAAACACCACACTCATATGCGATATCAAGTCCGGTTTGTATAAATGGTTGGTAGTAAATAATTGGTAGGCCTCCAAATAACAACATCACCGCTACTGTACTTTCCCACTTATAGGTAACTACGAATTCGGCCGCCTGGGAACCACTTTCATAAACCGCAACTCCCAATCTCCAAAGCCATACTAGGATACTGACGGCAATAGCCATTAGTAACGCTAGTATCGAAGACCAAAGCATTTGTAAGCTTCAAATGCGCGAATAAAAGGAATATATAAAATTTATACACAAATACTATCCAATTACTGGTCTTTCGTGGGAAGTTAATTAACTTTTGATTCACTTGTGTTCAAATTTTATGGGTATAAGTGTCATAAAGTTGTCTTCAAGTTGAGTATCATTTGACTCTTTTTCTTCTTTTGAATGACCTCTTTCGAAGAAATTAAATCTCGAGTGGAGAAAGCCAAATTTGAGAATGCTCCTAAAGGAACTTACTGTTTACTCCTTTGTGGATCACGTGCTGCGGGTTGTGCAATGGAAGGATCTGATATAGATTTCTTAGTAATTGATAATGACGCGGTATTTTGGCCTAATGAAATGGAAAAAGAAATAAAAAAACTGTTTACTCGAGGTAGATATTCATTAGAAAGCATATTTTTATACTATTAGCGGAATTGAAGAGACAAAATCTCAGAACTGTTCTCAGTACTCCAAATATTCAATGTTTTCTTTCCCGTTTTCTTTGTGGAGACGAAGGCATATGGAAAGAGATTGTTCCCAAGCAATCTGATCCTGAATTCGCCAAAAATCTACCGAAAGGCTTAACAAAGCCTTATTCAGAAGAGTATCTCGACTTATTCCGTAAAGAGTGGAATGAAAACTGGTGGCAAACGAAAATTAAGAGAACAGACTGAAGGTACTTGATCAAATATAATTTATGATACGGGTTTAATGAGATTCACTCGATAGAAATTCCCAAGTTATTTTTTTGACATGCACTTTTTTACTTGACACAAACCATTTTCTCAGTCGCAGGATGGAGCAGATGCGGTCCCTTGAATTATTTGGGCCAGTGTTTGTTCTACGCCTGCGATACAAGGATATGAGACGGTTCTAAATTCTGGAATAAGAAAGAAGAATATTTTACAAAAACCCATACTCTACATAAGCTCTAATTGGCCAATGATCTGTAAAGAGTGGTACTAAGGCCCTCTCTATATCCTTATTTCGAATAAGACTATAATCTGTCCCCTCACATCTCATAGGTTCCCAAGGAGTAACAACAGCTGCAACGCATCGCTTTGCAACACCTTCTGTAACAAGAATATCATCATTCGTATGTTTTTTCTTTAAACTAGCCATAGTTCCAAAATTTTCATCTTGTTGATAAATAAGTGGCCAATAACTGTCTAGTTTTGAAGATGAAATTTGACCAATTAAATCCAGGATTTGATTATCATATTTCTCTTTTCCCTCTCTCCTCAGTTTGAAATTAAAGTCACCAACAAAGAGAACAGGATCTTTAACAGAGTCATAAATATTTTCCAGTGATCTCAATTCTTGTTTCATGATAAGGTCCCCTCCGTCATTCAATTTTAAAAGACAACATAATACCTGTTGATAAATGTACTCCAGTCACATAAAATTTCCAATTACTAGCTTTGAAAAGGCATGTAGCTGGTTCTCGCTCAAACTGATTTTTGATACCTTTAATTTTAACTTCTCCTTGAATCAATTGAAGTGGATCTTTATAAAGCATTACACAGTATTTTGAGGGTTTCTTAGTTCCTGAATTTTTCTCTCTCATTCCCATCTTTACATATTTGTGATCTTTGAGGTAGTTTTTACAAAAGTTATCAATCGGTGCCGAATCTGCCACTTCAGTTAAACAGATTAAGTGATGCTGTTCCATCATATTTTTCATGATTGTGAGGATGTCGTCACCATACTTATCATTCCAAATATTCATGTTCCATACAAACATCGAAAAGTGTGCTAAAAGAGTATTATATTGTAAGTAAAACATTTTACGTTCAATGGGTGCTTCTGATGATAGAGATTCTCTTTTTATGCTTACTTCTGACCTTTCCTTCTCTTCCTGAGTGGCTGTATCGATTGCATCTTGGTAAGTCATTTTATCTATTAATGAGCAAAGAAAATATAAGATGTACTTGGTCTGAGGAGCCCTTCTGCGTCAACCCATGCCACACCTTCTTCCGTTGATATTTTTAGAGTATGAAAAAGCTCTTCCCAAGCATTTTTACTTAATAATCCCTTAAAAAGTTCTACACCCTTCTCTGCAAGTTCTTTATTCAACTTATCTTTAACACTCTGCATTCCTACTTCCAAATGAAAGCGACAAAAAAATGACAACTCGAACAAAAAAAAGAGTAAGAAAGCTTCTATTTACGAGGTTTATTCCATTCAGATCCTACCCAAACAGTAGTCCATCGAATATGCTCCTTTACCCATTGTGCAGCATCAAATTTTTCTTCCTCTTTGGGTTCCTCACGCTTTGGTACTACATCGGTTAGAAATATTGCCATCAGATGCATACTTGGTCTAAAGTACCCCTCTTTCCTTAATTCTCGATAAAATCCCCTCCTCTTTTGCTCATCTTTTGTAAATTCCTTGTGATTGTTCAAAATGTATTCAACTGTTCCAAGACTCGTTTTCCCTTTTACTCTTTCCAACAAATTATTTGTAACTGCATTCATGTTCTCTATGGTAAGCTCCATCTCTTTGGTTGCCATGTTTTGTTTGTTTGTTTTTGTATTTGAAAGTATTTACCGCCAAAAATAACGCTTTCAACTTGTGACCCCGTCAAATATCTTTTCGATTGGTCAAACTAGATACGAAAAAGTCGTTTTTTGCTTATTTTCATCCCCATGATAGTATTGCACATGGAAAACTTGGAGAAACGTTTAGTTTTGAATGCTTGTGAAGGTTTTGATGAGCCTACTGTTATAGAGAAAATGACTATTGCATTGGGAACACAAATTGCATTGTCTGAAGAGAGAAAACGCGAAAACCAAGAAAAAACATTGCATGTTCAAGTCAAATTGGAAGCGACAAATTTTCAGCTTAAGGTGCTAATGCAACAAATAGCTATTTTACGTCAACAAGAAACTATTTTACATCAACAAAAAGTCATTTTGCGCACTCAAGCAATCGAACTACAAAAAGAGGACTTTGCAATACAAAACAGATTGACAGAATTGTATGGCGCATCGTCAATGTATGGAATTAAGCAAGAAACCATGTCTATGAAAAATTCAGCCAAGTTTATTTGTCAGTGCAACAAGATAAATGGCATTCATTTTCAAGACGAACATGAGCCAACATCCATTGTAGATATATCTGAATAAAATGCCTAATATAAATTCTGTGATTGTTGTAAAGATAATAAAAAGTACACCATACCAATGACTCATAAAATTTATTGCTGTTGTAAAGTGGCAATTAATCAATCCTCCTAAGTGTCATTTCCACCCTAACGTAACCAGGTCTATCTGACCAAACAGATGGATACAACCGGGTTCCTTTGTCTAAATACACTACGTTGGCACAATTTATGAAACACTTCCTTGTTAATTGACACATTGTCGATTGGGCAACAAGCAGAGTGTCATATTGATCAGTGATTTTGACAATTTTAGTTTGATCTTTTCCTGTTGTATTCCATTCTGTTTGTAGGAATAGATGATAGTATCCATTTTCTGAAATAGTGAAGTACCCTCCCTGTTCAGCGACTATTCCATGAGAATCAAAAATAATATCAGTAAAGCCACTAACATATAGGAAATTATTCATAGACTTCAAGTCTACGAAAACGGATATATTCATGGCCTTTGCCTCCATAGATCTCCTCCTTACTTTGCTTTCTAAAATAGAGTCTATATCAGACATCATTATGATCCTTTTATCGGTATTCCCACCAACGCTTAAATTCCCAGTAATAATCGCATCACCAACAATATGTAAAGTAGCACCTGGTGTTTCTGTATTAACACCGACACGTGCTGGTAAAACCTTTCCATATTCGTATTCGAATGTTACGGCTGGGGGGAATTCGTCATTGTCTTGTGGTTTACGAAAATAAAACCGTACACTGTCTGCATCCCTTTTTTCGTATAACCCCATAATCAACCTCGCAATACTATCACTATATCTACCAAGTTGCACGGAGGCCACTTGTCCATCGGGATCTGGAACATACTCGTGGTTACCAAGAGCAGCAAAGCGAGTCGCATACCCATCTCCTACTTGCACTGTTTGTTTTGAGGTATATACTGAATTTTTGGAAGCAGAATTAAAGCTTATGTTTTTTAGCTTACTAACTGCAACGCTCCCGAGTATAAGGGATATAAAGCTCATAATACAAATGAAAGCGAGTAATTTGCATTGGCGCGTTTTGGTCCAGGGAGGGTTGTGTATTTTAAGTTCCATCGTTTGTTTTACTTCTTGTTGATCCATATCTAAAATAATAGACTTTTAAGCTATAATATATCTATTTACGTAAATTTATTTAATTGAATACAAATTAACTGGACCCACAACTCTGCTTTTGCAACTGTGATGTTATTTTGTGAGTTTTGCTTCACAACTAAGTCAATCACGTCATTTGTCCGAAATTCTGAAACCGCGCTTATGTGTTGTTGTAGGTAGTTGTTTCCTTTGGTCTCGTGTCTTGAATAAAATTCCACATTCTTTTGGTTTACACTTACCCATACTTCTCTCGTAGAACCTTCGTCGGCTTGTAAACCTGTCCAAAGTACATTGTATCCAATAATATACTTCCCACTGTTCTTAAATACAAAAGTATCACTGTCCCTCGTATTTGAAAATGTATTGGTATCGTATGTAATTTTGTTGAGTTGTATAGGTGACAGTCTCTCGTTGACGGTTATAATTGGCAACGTCGTTGAGGCATGAAATCCTATATTTGGTACTGTAGCTTCCCCTATCACAGGTGATACAATTTGGTGACTTTCATTTGCACCAAGATTGGTGATACTGATGAACGATAGTACGATGGATATCGAAGATAATACCAGTGAAGTTACAATTGCAAGTGTTATGGTATTAGGAGCTTCTCTTTCTATTTTTGTCTCCTTTGATACTTTGATGTGGCTCGGTTTCATTCCAAATTACTAACATATATCATTTAAAAAAAGGGAATAAATATACCACCTTTATTGGTTTTGGAGTAGAGAAAAGTTGTTATGGAAGACCGTTTATATGAGACATTAAAAAAGTTATTCAATGATAACAAAAATGGCACCATTAGATATAACCTCTTGAGTCACGTTGAAGGCATACTAGAAGGAACTAAAAGCTCGTTGACCATCCAGACTAAATTGACCGAAGAATTCAAGAGTCTGGGGTTTACCAAATTCATAAACAAACCCAACGTGATCATTCTAAATGATCCTGACAAGGCACAACTCAAGAAATTTAACCAATACGTATCCAAATCAGGTATTAAAGCCAATGTTACACCACGGCCACGTACAGGTCCAACACGCCGCAGGGATTCGTATGTAAAACCGCCACCAAATCTACACCATGCAAATCCATTATCATCTCTCGACGGACTGAAAGATAATTTATTCAATGTTATGGGAAATTATAGAAAAGAGTACTTCAAAAGCAACTACAAGGGTAAACTGGATGAATTTCTCGATGCAGATTTTTTGGATACATACAGACGAGAAATCTCTGCTTCATTTGAAAGTATAAAGACCATTGAAGATTATGTTAAAGATAACCCCGACGGATCTGGTGAATTGCGTTCTTTACTAGAATTAATGGAATCCGACGAATCGGTACTAAATAGATTTGATAAAGTTATTTCGGAAAGAAAGAAGATAATCGATGAAGCTGGCATATGGTGGGGTTCTACCTCAAAACTTGTCTGCTTTAACATGCTCATGCAAGAGAATATGAATGCCACAATAGACATACTGACCGAACAATATGATGTGTTTTCTAAAAGAACGTCAAATGACCCCAACTTTGAACATTTAGTACCAATACCAAAAGTAAGTGAGGCAGATGCGGCAGCATTTTATGCAAATGAGGTGGCTGATATTGCAATCAAACTACTAGCTTCACCTAACTTTGATGAATCCCCCCTCAGAAACAATGAGTATATGACAGAAAATGTGCTTAGAAATATTGAAAGTTATGTAGATCAATTTGATGAAGCGAATATAATTGAAAAAGTTGAAGAAAAATTTATGAACGAAATTATCAAATCCATTTTAGATGGATTCCTGCAAGTAAATATAATAAATGCACAAGAGAGAGTGTGGCTAGATCACCTATTTAAAGAATATTCCGAAATGGCAAAAGAGAAAGTGGGTGATTTTGTGGACAAAACCCTGAATACGAAGTACTTTGGAACGGAACCGAATTTGGTACAGACGGATGTCAAGGAGGTTTCGGGATTTATCAGATATCTAAAATCTGTATCACCTAGTAAAGAGAGAGTCGCCAAATACTTTATGACAGGATTGGCTATGGTCATAGTCATATTAACCATATTTCATGCATTCTCCAGTATCTTCAGTAGATCATATGGTACTACCAAGCCAACTATTATTGGACAAAGTCGTACCGTGAGAGGACTGAATCTCATCAGACAGACGGCATATGAATTTAATATTGATATGACTAATCCGTCGATTGGTCTTCCTATGCTCAAAAAGGAACTCGAACGCCGAAACGAAATCTTAGAAAAACGACTGGGTTATTCTGAAGAGGACAGAGAAGGAGATGCTGAGCTTGGGAAGCACCTCAATGACTATGAAATATACATAGAGAATATCAGGAAGACTGGTGAGTTGACACAAACTTTGGAAGACAAAATACAATACAAGAATGATGTCAAAGAGTCTGGCGTCGCTGAAGTCGCACCGCTTGGTTTGCACAGTGTATCACAACTAAGGGAAGACACTGCATATGGTGTTAGTTTTTATGGCCACGGATTTGTAGATTCTGTAAGTAAGCTAAGCGATCTCGTTTACCGGAGAATACAAGATGAAACTGATTATGGATATGAACAACAGAAATTGGTTAACTTTGATTACCTCACCGACGTCAACAATGCCTTCACTCAGAGTGTAAAGGAGCAAATTCTCTTCAACAATGAAATTGATACTACAACGGAACTGAAGTTACACCTACGAGGAGTATTCAACAATTACTATTCGACCAATATCATCAGTTCAGAAGCCGTTGTTGAAATGGCTGCTATACATAGTAAAGTCTTAGAAAATGCGATAGGATTTATGCACTCAAAATATGGAAATAACGAACTAGCAACCCCATTACGACAACTGTCATCACTACTAAAAAATATCCACCTTGAGGTGTTAACATCAAAGACACATACATCCGCTGTTTTGGAACAAATAGACCGTGTATCTTCAAATCAGTATACCATTTTACAGCAACAAGTGATGTTATATTTTGTAGAAAAATTCACGAAGCGAGGTTCAGGTGAAAGGGGAGTTGACTATGAGACACCAATGAGTGAAATATACGGAATTAGCATGAAAGCTTCAACTGAACTCGGAGGCGATGATTTGAAAATGTACATTGATGTGATATTACAGGCAGAAGGATATAACCCAATATCAATGTCACAGGTCATTTTGGCGCAAATTACTGGAAACTATCCAACAACTTTCTACGGAAAGTTTGCACACAGAATGATAGAGGGCCTCTTTGACCTGGGAGCGCTGGATTACTTAGAAAGGAGCTACGAATTAATATTGATTGAGTTCTCCAAAATACAAAACTTTGTAGGCAATGGGGGAATTCCACAGACTTTTGAAAAATTTATCCTCAACATTTACAGTATTTGGTCATCGTGGTTTAATACTAGTTTGGGACTCATGTTTTCTTCTGGTGTTGGATATTTATTGAGAGGGTACGGGAAAAAGATTTCAAAATCCTCAGGAGAAAAACTGAATTTTATCAAATCAGAATTGGAAAAAAGGGAACAAGGACTCATTGAAATGGGTCAACAAGAAGAATTTGGAAGCCCTTACCAATCGTACATCAGAAACTTAACTTTGAAAGAATTAGTTAAAAAGTCCAGACAACACGGAGTATTACAGAAAGTCATCGGTGCTGGGGAATACCTATACAGACGACCTAAGGAATTCCTAGTACCCGCAATAACGGTATCGTCTGTTACGCTCTTACTACGACAATTCGTTGGCCTGCTTAGCGCAGTAATGAATTACATAACCGCTTCTGCGTATGCAACTACGATAATAACTCCGATTCTTAAACCAATCGAGACCCATTTTGGCTATGATTTAACCAACTTAGTACAAATGCTACCCGTATATACTGCTGGAGGATTTTTGGGTGCATTGGCACTTGCCTGGCTTTCATCTACTTCGAGAACAGTTGAATCCAAACTTGAATTGATAGCATCTGTAGCCTATAAATTGAGCATTAAAGTGCCAGTTATGCTCGTAGACAAACTCATCTTGGTACCTGGATACCGGATTAATACCGAAATCATGTATTGGATTTATAAGTTAACCGGTAAACCCGGAGGGAAGAGATTTGAACTCCCTCGATCAATATACAATCAATCAATGATCGGTGGCGGAATCATTGGTTCATATGATGCCGCCATTGAGGGCGATGAACGGACAAAGGAATTACTGAGCGATGAAGACTTCCTTATAGCCAGGGGATTAGGATTAATTGCCACAGCTGGATTAACCGAATTAGTGTCATTTGCACTTGCCAACTATTTTCTCCCGACGGCAATTAACACGTTGAGCTTAACTACAGCTTATAAAGATCTGTTTAATGTCAAGTCTATCTACCCCGAGTGGCTGATAAAAGATGGCTTCATGCTCCAAATGAAAATGGATCTGATATTAAACAAAGGAAATGTAGAGTTTACTCCTCCTCAACTACCGGTGTATGAAGCATTCGTATTAGCAATTAGAGAATACTTCAAGAGTTTGGAAAATAATCACAATGTGAAAGCATTACTTCTAAGTTTCAAAGCGCTGGGAAATAAATAATTTATTTTACAATGGTTTCCAGGTATTCAATTGCAAGATTTATGGGATGTTTTATGGACATGTTTAACGCCAGTGCCACATACTCGGATTTGACGCAGTCTTCCAACAATCGAATTATAGCAATACAATATAACCACTCTCTCATGTAAACATTATTGAAAGTAGTATTGAATAAGCGTGCGAACTCCTTTTCATCCTCGTTGTCTCGAAATTCATCCATAACATTCCATTTTTCATTTGAAGTAAGTCCATAAAATACTAGCCTTTTTGCGATGTTAATTGGTGGTACGTTACTCTCATTTGCTTTTCTTTTATAAAAGCCACGCTCAATATAAAAAAACTGCGAACCCATAAAACCCCATTCAAACTTTAGAAATGGTGGAGGATTTCTCCTGTATGAATTGAGTAAAATTGTCAACTTTTCCCTTTCTTCTCCACTTTTGTATTTTTCCAAAGTAGGTTTAAAATCCTCTCTTTCCCTCACCTCATATATCTCACCTGTAAAAATTTTCCAGTACGTGTTTACATCGTAATGTAAAAAGTCAATTTGGGCGTCAGATTTGTCAATGAGCAGACGATATAACGCTAATAATAATTCATGGAAAATATCACCAATTACTTTTCCGTCTCCTTTAATTCTTACCACCAAACTATCTACTTGGGTGACATACATGAATAATCTATTCAATGCTCTGATAGCCGGCATCAATAAAAAAATATTTTCATCAAAGTTATCCGCCACAAAATATTGCTGGTTCTTCCAAACTTCCGTCACAAAATTTACCAATGTAGAATCGCGTTCTTTCTCATTGCCTTCAATTCCCATATATTTGTTGTAAAGGTATTCCATCTTGCTGCTGTTAAATACTAGCTTTTTTTCCCCTATTATTTCTTGCACGATTTTGCCATCAAATCCACTTTGATCACCTCTGAGTGATTTCCAGAATGCGATAACATCCTTCATGAATATCAATAAAATCGCGTCTCCTATATTGTAATTGAATTGCCTTGCATAATTTGTTATTAATTCTTTCCCTTCAGCCAATTTCATCTTGTGTTGAAGTTTCCCGCTATATGTGTCACCCTCTGCTGAAATGTCATAAGGGTAAACGATTTCTCCAAAATGTTTATTAGGGTGCATAGCCAGTATACTTTGTAGCATATACAGTGTCGGGATTGGCAACTGCGCTAATTGGGGAATAGTATTCTTCAAGTCGTTATCCATATAACGAAATCTCTGATATAATCCATCCCCATAAAAATTCAAGATGTTGATATAACCCACGTAAGATAATTCATCATTATTTTTCCATTTTATGTCGTATCCATTCATTGGATCAATGTTTTTGTACACATTGTAGAACTTACGGGTATCGTCTACCAATAATTTCGGAGGCTTCACTTGATTATGTTCAGTCAATAGTGAATTGACCATGCATGTAAAAATATAATTGGAAGTTAACACATGCTGTTTATTGTTCTGTAACTTTTTTATGTCATCCTCTTCGTTGTTAATTCCAATATTATGTAATACGTTTGATTCTCCGCTGGTAGTAAAGTATCCACAGCGGGTATTGCATAGAATTTTGTACGTATTTTTGTGCAGTGGTAAAAAGCTGTCAGACCTGTACTGCCTTTTAAGGTATTCAACATTTTCCTCCAGTTCATTGTATTTGAATGGGAGGTGATGCATATCAATAGACTTAACTAAAATATTCAAAGACTTATAGATGCAACATTTTTAGTTAATTTGAGTTTATTCGTGTCACACATAAAAACAAGTGCTGTACACAACCTGCAATTCCCACCCCTCTTTCAATTTGAATTCATCA
>Ga0105237_10007377_pt1 | contig 12041 bp, 15 predicted proteins | sample KBSC24metaG_FD_81520 | JGI IMG/M metagenome (GOLD analysis project Ga0105237, IMG submission 81520) | Corn rhizosphere microbial communities from Kellogg Biological Station, Michigan, USA - KBS C2-4 metaG | ecosystem: Host-associated > Plants > Roots > Rhizosphere > Soil | place: Michigan, USA...
ATTGGCTTGTCATTGCGGCTCCAGCCGATCCACGGCTTCCCGCGGCGGCGGTCCATTCCCGGAAACCCACGCGACACTCCAGCGGCCGTCCCAGGATCATCAAGGTCAGGCGGCCTCATCCACTGAACGGCTGATCGGGGTGGGTGCCTTGTGCCATTGCCCCCCCTTCATCACCGCCCGGAGCGCCCTGGCATCGGCGAGGAGCCGCGGATCAGCAATGGGATCGCCGTCGATCAGCAGCATGTCAGCCAACATGCCCGGGGCAATCCGCCCGGCGCCCTTGCCCATCAGCTCGCCTCCATTGGCTGTCGCGGCGTACAGCGCTTCGGCCGGCGTATAGCCGAGGTAGCTCACGAAATGCTGCACGTCACGGGCATTGGCGCCATTGGGCTGCCAGGGCATGCCATAATCACCGCCGATCACCGCGCGGACGCCCCGGCGCCGTAATTCACTGTGCACTGCAATGTTGCTTTCCATCGCGCGTTCAACACCCATGCGATCAATTGTCGCGCGGTCAAACGGGCTATTATGCAGCAGACTGTGGTAATATCCTATTGTCGGCGCGACAAAGATGCGATCCTTGGCAGCCTCGAGCATGTCCAGCGCTTCATCGTCGGCGAAGTCGGCATGATTGATGAGCGTGGCCCCGGCGCGCAGCGCCCGCTTGATCGATTCCGCCGAGCGCGCATGGACGCTGACCAGCAGACCAAGTTCCCTCGCCGCCTCTCCGATCGCCTGCGCTTCGTCCTCTGCCAGGGTCGTGGTTCGGCCGGTCGGGCGCGGAAAGAAATCATCGCCCGACATGTTGACCTTCACCACGTCGACCCCCTCGCGAAAACCAAGCCGCACCATCTTGCGGCATGCTTCCGCGCCATCGACGACAGCCGCCGCAACATCGCGCCGCTGATGCAGTTGCGCCGTATCGTTAAGCCCACCGGTAGCGGTCAGGGTGGGTGTCGAGGCCAGCAGGCGCGGCCCCGGAATGCGCCCCGCCTCGATTTCGTTGCGGATCACGATCTCCGATCGCAGCTTGGGCGATCCCGCACCGATCACACCTGTGAAACCCGCATCCAGCATGATCCGCGCATTGTGCATCGTGATAAGAACAGTTTCTTCAGGCGGGGTGTCCTCTATCTCGTAAGCATAGGTGACTGTCGGAAAGCTGAGATGACCATGCGCATCGATCAAGCCCGGAATCACTGTCGCGCCGCTTGCGTCCACCTCTTGCGCGTCGCCCGGCGCAGGCGTGCCAGGCAGCTGCGTAGCTGCAATTCGGTCGCCCGTCACCAGCACGTCCGCTCGCTCGCGAACATCGCCGGTCTCGCCGGACCAAATATGTCCGCCCCTTATTATCCATGATTGTGCCATGTCCACCTTCCCTTCGCGCATCCCGTGAATGCGCTGCCACCCTCCCGCGACGATCGCTCCTCGACAGCAGGTCCGGGCGGGACCAATGCGGTGCAGGGCGTTTCCCATTCTGGCATAATGGAATGGACATGGCGACATCTTCGACCGGGAGAGTGGCATGAAGAAGGCGGCACCCCATGAAACTGATCTCAGCCGCATCACGACATGCCGGATCTGCGCCGGCCAATGCGGCATCATCGTCGACCTCGACACGGCGGGCCGCGTCGATCGCGTCCGGGGCGATCCCGATAATCCGCTTACAAGGGGCTATGCCTGCATCAAGGGGCTGACGCTCGGCGAGGCGCACAGCAGCCCCAATCGCATCCTGCGCCCTTTGCGGCGCACCGACGATGGCCGTTTCGTCCAGGTGGAGATGAACGAAGCGCTGGACGAGATCGCCGAACGGTTGGGGAAGATCCTGGCCGAGCATGGCCCGGATGCGGTCGCCGGCTTTCGCGGCACCATGAACTACACCAACAGCCTGGCAGCGCATATGTTGCCGGCCTGGCTGGCGGCGATGGGATCGCACAGCTTCTTTTCGACCATGACCATAGACCAGTCCGCCAAGTGGATAACCGCAGACCGGCTGGGCGTGTGGGAGGCTGGCAAGGACGCCTATGAAAACGCCGAAGTCCTGCTGGTCATCGGCGCCAATCCATTGGTGTCGCTATCCACTTTCACCATGGTGATGCAGAACCCGGTCAAGGCCCTGAAAGAAGCCAAGGCACGCGGCACGCGCCTGCTGGTGATCGATCCCCGCCGGACGGAGACGGCCGCGTTTGCCGACCGATTGCTGCAGCCGCTGCCGGACGAAGATGCGGCGTTGGTCGCGGGCATGTTGCGCCTGATATTGGAGGAGAATTGGGCCGACAGGGAGTTTTGCGAACATAATGTGGAGGGCGTGGAAGCGCTGCGGGACGCCGTTGCACCTTTCACTGTCGACCATGTGGCGCAGCGTTGCAACATCGCGGCCGAAGACCTGGTCGCGATCACCCGCGACTTTGCCGAACCGCATCCTGACGGGCGGCGCAAGCGGGGCGCTGCAGCATCGGGCACCGGGGCGAACATGGGCGCCTTTTCCAATCTCACGGAACATCTTGTCGAATGTCTCAATGTGCTGTGCGGCCGGTTCGCGCGAGAGGGCGATGCGATCGGCAATCCGGGTGTGCTGGGGGCTCGCTGGCCACGCCGCGCGCAGGCGATTGCGCCAACGCGCGGCTGGGAAAGCGGTTGGCGTGACGCCTGGGGATACGGCCTTCTGATGGGTGAGCGCATGAGTGCCATCCTTCCGCAGGCGATCCTGGGAACCGGGACAGGCGCTGTTCGCGCGCTCGTGGTGGATGGCGGCAATCCCGTCAATGCGTTGGCGGAAACCGCCGAAACAGCAGCGGCCTTCGGCAATTTGCAGTTGCTGGTATCGATCGACCCTTTCCTCAACGAGACGTCGCGGCTCGCCCATTTCATCCTGCCGCCGCCGATGATGCTGGAACGGGCCGATATACGCAGCCGCGACTGGGAGAGCTACACTCTGCACGAACCCTTCCACCAGTTCGCGCAAATGGTTGCCCGGCCACCTGAGAACAGCGAACTGATCGAGGATTGGCAGGTCTTCTGGGAACTCGCAAAGCGCACCAGCCACAAGATCATTTTCGACGACGTGCCGATCTCCATGGAGACCCGCCCTGAGACCGAGGACCTGTTCCGCATCCTCCTGCGCCATTCGGCCTTCCCGGCGGAGGATCTGCTGGCGGAAAAGCGGGGGGTCGTGTTGCGCGGGGATCCCATGTGCGTCAAACCCGCCGAGCCCTGCCCGCCCCGCTTCCAGGTGGCGCCGAGCGACGTCCTGGCTGAACTTGAGACGCTGGCCGGGGTCCGTCGTCAAACCTCTGCACTACGCCTTGTCTGCGGACGGGTGCGACATGTGCAGAACAGCATGTACCATGACCTGCCATCGATCGCGCGGCGCATGCCCGAAAACCCGCTCAGCATGCATCCCGACGACATGGCTTCCCGGGGACTCGTCCCTGGTGCCCTTGCTCGCGTGCGCTCGGCACATGGTGAGCTGCGCGTCACGGTGGCCCCGGACCGCAATCTGCGTTCAGGCGTCGTGACCATACCGCACGGTTGGGGCGACGGGCGAGGCGCCAATGTGAACAGCCTGACCAGCCTGATCCAAGGCCGCCAGACCATCAATGCCATGCCCATTCTCAGCGGCTTCGATGTGATGGTGGACCCCGTTGATCGGGATGCCGGACAAGGTGGCCCAGGTAATTGAAGACGCCCGCCGCAATCTTGGGATCGCGGCGGCGATAGGCTCGCATATCCATACATATTCCGCTATATTTTCCATACATAATATTCTATGTCGGCATCAGCAATGACGATTCGGAACAGACCCATGGCCAACGGTAGCGACAAATTCCAATGGATCCTCAGCAAAGGGTGGCATGGCGACTGCCCGCGCTGCGGCGAGGGGCGGATGTTCGCATCCTGGCTCAAGATCGCGCAGACCTGCGACCGCTGCGGCCTGGACTATCGATTCGCCAGTCCGGACGACGGTCCGGCCTTTTTCTCGCTCTGCATCATCGCCTTTCCGCTCACCTTCATGGTGGTGTGGTTGCAGGTCGCCTTCACGCCGCCATGGTGGGTCCATATGCTGGTCTCGGCTCCACTCATGATCCTGGGTTGCCTGCTGCCTTTGCGACCGATCAAAGGCTGGCTTGTCGCGTCGCAATATGTGAACAGGGCACAGGAAGCGGGCACGGAAAAGGTCTGGGCGCATCTCTATGGCAACGGCTCCGGCAAGGCCTTTGACGATTGATGGCCTTTTGTATGGATTGTGAAGGCATGCAGTTCAAGGATTGATCCATGCAAAACTGGATGCCCGACATAGATGGAGTGGCAGGGCCGAAATATCTCGCGATTGCCCATGCAATGATGCTGGATATCAAGGCAGGCAGGCTGACCGCGGGCGTGCGCCTGCCCCCGCAACGCGTCCTTGCCGATGTGCTGGACATTGACCTGACGACCGTGACCCGCGCCTATGGTGAAGCGCAGCGACTGGGCCTTATCGAAAGCGATGGCCGTCGCGGCAGCTTCGTACGGGAACAAAGGGTCGAAACACCGAAATATGCGCGCGCCAGGCTGGACGACGCGGGTATGAACGCACCGCCCGAACAGGCTGGCAGCCTGCTGTCGAGAGAATATAGGCGCACCGCCGAAGCCTTGCTCGGCGATCATGAGTCACTTTCCCTCTCCTATCCGCCGCGAGGCGGAATGCCGGCTACGCGAGAAGCCGGCGCCCAATTGCTGCAGAAGCGCGGCATACCCTGCCTGGACGACACTGTGCTGGTCACAGCCGGCGGCCAACATGCGCTCCACGCGATATTCAGTGCCGAGTTGCGGGCGGGAGACGTGCTGGCAGTGGCCGGCAATGTCTATCCGGGAGTGCTCGCGCTCGCTCGCCGCTTCGACATCCGGCTGGTCGCGATCGGCTCGGACAGCGAAGGCATTGATCCCGATGCGCTCGACGCCCTTTGCCGGACCGCCGAGCTCAGGGGAGTCTATGTCGTTCCGACCAACGACAATCCGACAACGGCGACGATGTCGGTAAGCCGTCGCAAGGCGATCGCCGCCGTTGCGCGACGCCATGGGCTGATCGTGATCGAGGATGACGCCTATGGCCTGTTGCCGAAAGACCCGCTGCCACCCATCGCTTCCTTTGCACCAGAGCAGAGCTGGCACATTGCGAGCACGTCCAAGATCCTGTCCCCGGGTCTTCGCGTCGCCTGGCTTTGCGCGCCCGGCGTGGCCGATGCCTGGCGGCTGGCGGCCGATGTCCATGACACCGCCATCATGGCCCCGCCGCTCAATGCCGCAATAGTGGCGAGATGGGTCGGGGACGGCCTGTTCGAGCGCCTTGTCGCCGAAATTCGCAGCGAGGCTGCCGCAAGGCAACTTCTCGTACGGAAATGGCTCCATGAAGGCAGCTTCCGGGCCCATGAAACGGGCTATCATCTTTGGGTGCCGCTTCCTGCCGACATCAATGGCGCCGCGGTGATGGAGGCGTTGCGACCGCATGGGCTGTCGGTCGTGAGCGGCGAGGCCTTTGCCGTCGATAGGTCGGCGGCGGCCCCGGCACTGCGCATCTCGATCGGTGGAGCGCTGACGCGGGATCGGCTTGAAAAGGGCATCCGGCTGCTGGCCGCCCTGATCGGACCGGAAGCCTCGGCACGCATTCCATTGGTTTGAGGGATGGGCGTTTGGCGTGACGCCGCAACAAGCGCCCTGGTTCCGCCCTGTCGCCGACGGGCATGACCCGCCTCATCGCCGCCATGTTGTGGATCAGCCCGGTTCATCCCATCGGGAAGCAATGGACGAAAGATCAGGCGTCGACCGCATTCACCCGAGCGTCTTCAAGCATATTGCATCAATGAGCGCGCGAAAGTTCGCGAAGTAATGTCTACATCCAGATACCAGGTGCCGTCGGCCGAACTGGATGCGAATTGTTCCACCTGAATGATCAGGAGATGGGCCGCCGCGCGACGTTCTTCCCGTTCCTCGCGATTGCTGATCGCAAGGTCCAGTCGACGGAAATTCTGCCCCAGGATCTCCGCATATTTATCGCGAGCCCTGACGAACCGCCGCATCAGATCAGGATCCAGTGCGACAGCCAGACGCATGAGCCGGACGATGCCGGCTTGCTCCTGGCTCGTTTCCCCCACTTTTCTGAACCACAGGGCAACTTGCTCCACATCGGGCCGGCCGAGTTGCGCCAGATCCTGGAAATGGCGCATCCTGCGTTCGATATGGTCATCGGCCAGCGCAGCAAGCAGGGCGATCTTGTTCTCAAAATAGGTGTAGAAGCTGGCGCGGCTGATCCGGGCCGCACCCAGCAGATCCTCGACACTTGTCTGGAGGAACCCGCGCTCGACAAACAGGCGCGTCGCCGCCATGACTAGGCGAGTTCGCACGTCCCCCTGCGATTGTCCTCGCGGCCCGCTTGCCCGCCGACGCGCCGCCGCAGTGCTGACAACCGGCGCACCACAGGTCGATTCTGCCGCCAATGTCATCCTACGCCCATATCCTACGCCCATGTGATGTTTTGACGATTATGGCCGCAAGCCGCCCCGACTGGCAAGCTTGTCATTGACCACCATACAAGTTGTATGGAATCTCGCCCGGCAACCCAAGGCCATAAAGGCCGGTGCCGTCCCAGACCAGCAGCTTGATCCTGTTCGCCCGCTTCGAGCGGAAGATGAAGACCACCCCCAAGAAGGGCTTGAGTCCCAGTTCATGCTCGACCAGCGCCGCCAGGCTGACGGCGCCTTTCCTGAAGTCGACCGGCTTTGTCGCCACCATCACCTTGAGCGGCCCTGGCGGGATGATCATCCCGACCGGCTCATAGCGGCGAGCACCCGGGCGATATGATCCTCGCTCGTGCCCGGCGGCACGTGGATCGCGAAGGCGGCCGTGCGGATCACGATCTCATCGCCCACCCCATCAGCAGAACCGGTGCCGCCCGCATCTTCGATCACCGCCGGGACAAAGCCCAGCTTCTTGCCGGCCAGGCGCTTGCCCGGAATGCTGTCATGCCGCCATGCGTAGAGCTGCTGCAGCAGCCCACGCGTTCGCGCGATTTCCGCGATGTTGGCGCCGGGATCAAAACTCGACGCTATGATCCGGGCCTTGGCCTCGGCCGACCAGTGGCGCCGCATCGGCCCTGCTAGAATGACGTCCATATGCGAGGGCCGCTGACCCTCCTGCCTTTCGAAACCTGTTTCGAATGTTCTTACATCATCGGCCACTACGATACCCCTCAGACGAGGGGCCAAACATAGCCAGATCAGCGCCTACGAAAATGTGGGGAGGCTTTTGCGCTTACGCTCCACTGTCCAGCGGCGCCGACCCGCAACGACCTCGATACGAGCGCTCATATGAGCACTCATATGACTGCTCGCTGGCCCACCTTCGATCTCGTTATCCATCGCCGCTCCCTATCCGAGCGGCAATCAGCCCTTCATCCCGCTACCGCGCAAGGCGGCCTCGGCGCCACGATTACGAAGAACCAAAGCGCCTGACCAGTTTCGCCGCAACGAGGCCCGCATAGCGTCGCTGCCGCCAGTCGGCTGGGCTAGCAGATGGAGCGCTTGCGCGAGATGCAGCTTTACTCCCTTTCGTCCAAGCCCAACCGGAAAGCGATCTGACCATCACCCAGCCCATCCATGACGCTCAAGAGATAAGGCGTGAAATTTGGGGTAGGCGAGCCGGTGCGCCCCGACCTTGAGGTCGCCGACATCTTCCGGGCTGCCGGGCCGGCCATCGGGTCGCCCATGCCGGGCACCTCAGCCTGCACCAGCCCAAGGTGATGTCCGCGATCGAGACCTGCCGTTCCGCAGCGTTGGGCGGTCGGCGACTACGAGCAGAGCGACTTCAACCAGTTTCTCCATCTCAACCTTGATCGTCCGAACGACAGTTTTCCATAAGAACCAGTCTCAAAGCCGTCATTCCGGAATCCACCTTCCGGTCCTAAAATCGCTCGAATTATCAGGCGCCCGTTAGCCGTTCCACGGATTGAGGATGTTGACGCCGGTGGTTTCAAAATCGGCGACGTTGCGCGTCACCACGGTCAGACCATGTACCAAGGCTGTCGCCGCGATCCATCCATCACGTTCGCTGACCGGATCGGGCACATGCAGCGCGGCGCAGGCGGCCGCCGCCGCGCCATCCATAGCGAGAACCCGACCAGCAAAGCCGGGCTTCACGATATGGTCCAACCATCGCCGCAAATGCTCGCCCTGGACGGGATCGCGTCGCTCGATCTGAACCACCCCCAACTCAAGTTCGAACAGCGACATGGCCGAAAGGAACGTGGTGCTGGGATCCGTTACCTTAAGCCAGTCGACAACTTCGGGAGCGGCACGCCCTGATCGGACCTTACGGCTTTCGGAAATGACGTTGGTATCAATCAGAAACATCAATCCAAGTCCGCCGGACGCGCCGCGATGCGAGCCTTGGGCGGCTCGAAATCGAAATCCTGATCGTCGTTGGGCATCAGCACATCGAGCAGAGACGTTCCACGACCGGCGAGTCGTTCATAGTCCTTGATCGCCATGACGACGAGTGAGGGCTTGTTGCGGTCGGTGATGAACACAGGGCCGGACAGCGCGGCCCGCTTGATGCTGCCGGGATCTCGGTTAAAATCTCTGCTGGTAAAGGTCGCGGTCATGGCTCCGGCTTTCATGTCGTTACATACAGACAAATAAACCTCGGAGGGATGACTGTCAATGAGAGCAAGGAAGCCAGGATCAGGAATGGATCTCACGGTGCAACCAGCATCTGATAATTCGAGCGATTTTAGGACCGGCGTGGGTGGGTAGCGGACTGGCAGGTTTCCGCGAATGTCATCGGAAAAGCTGCCTGTCATCCTCATCAATGGGCATTGGTGATCGCTTGCGTGTCCGTCGTGACAGCCATGGTAACGTCACACTGGAGAAATTGGAGGCCAGCTTCGCGAGGAATATACCAGCCGCGACTCCCATACTTCATGCCAACTTCGAAGATTTCTGAATTACCTCCTGACTTCTCCGTTGGTTCGGACAACTGAAATCGCGCTATCCCTGTTTTGTCATCACCATTCCACGCGTAATTTTTTATCGTCGGACAACGGACAATGGCGCTCCATCTATCCTCGCCCTTATAGATATAATCTCTGTAGTAGGTTTCGAGTTCAGATTGGACGTTCATTGCACTTGGCCGACTTGGTGAACAGCCGCTCAATGCGATGACGACGGGCAGAATATGCAATGGGCGGATGGCCAAAAAGAAGCTCCTGATTTCTGCCTGAACTACGGATTATAGTGTCGAGTAACAGGCCCGCCGGCAAGCCAATCTGCTGACCGCTTCTGGTCGTCAGAAGTGCCTTGGAAGCAATTGGAGGCAATGCCATTCCCACATTGCCTATCGAGACTGACGGCTGCATAAAGGACTATGACAATTCCTTTACAGAATTCAGCCGCCCTTTTCCGTATTCAAGAAAATTGGCTTGCCGCGAAAGAGCGGAAATTACTGAACTGGCTGTGCGCTCAAATGCCGCCGTACGTCACGCCTGATCGCCTGACGGCTTTGGGCATGTTCGGCGCATGCATGATTTTTCTAGGCTACGTGGGGAGCAATCTACATTCATCCTGGCTGTTGCTCGCCATCGCCGGTTATGTCGTCCAATGGTTTGGGGATTCGATGGATGGGAGCATCGCTCGCTTTCGCCGCATCGAACGTCCGTCCTATGGCTATTTCATCGATCATAGCTGCGATGGGCTTGCGACACTGTTCATCCTTACCGGCATTGGCCTTAGTCCGTTCGTCACCATGGACGTCGCGATGGTGGCGCTTTCTGGATATCTGCTGCTCTCGATCCACGCCTACCTTTCCGCGCGCGTGTTGGGAGAGTTCAAGCTGTCTTATCTCGCAGCGGGCCCGACCGAATTGCGATTGATCCTCATCGCGCTGACGTTGATGATGATGGCTCTGGGTTCTGGTCCAGGATATTTCGGACGTCTGTCAGGCTTCGACCTGTTTGTTGGGACAGTCGGATTTATCCTCATTCTCCTTTTCGTCATTCAGACTTTGGCCACCGGCCGGCGACTGGCGCGATCCGAGCGTGGGGCAGAATGAAAAGCAGTGCCTTGGGGGCGATGACGAGGATAGCTGTTTGGTACCGCAGGCGACACGTGCCCGACTCGACGAATGGCGTTGTTTGGCACTGTCTCAGGCTGCTGAGGCCGTCACCGCCCGCCCGGCCAAGGCCAGCTTCTCGGTCGGTTTCCTGACCGGACAAGAAGTGGAGTGCCTCCCTCATGTCACGCAAATCCTGCGCGACCAGCTCAAGGAGATCGATTTCCGCGTCTCGAGCGACTTTTCGCCCGCCGTTGCCAAGGCGCTGCAGCGTGGCGAGATCGACCTTGGCTTCTCCCGCGTCGAGCCCCAGCCCGATGTGACCTGTGCAGTCATCGCATCCGAGCCGATCGTGGCCACGCGCAGTTCGCCCGCACCGGGCTCGGGCGTGGGCAGTTCGCTAAGCTGCAGCGTCTCGGGGCCGCCCGCCCGGAGGGAAAGCAGCGCCTTCATCACAGCACCTCGAACAGGCCAGCCGCGCCCATGCCTCCGCCGATGCACATCGTCACGACGACATGGCGCGCGCCGCGCTTCTTGCCCTCGAGCAGCGCATGGCCAACCATGCGCGCGCCCGACATGCCATAAGGATGGCCGATCGATATCGCGCCGCCGTTGACGTTGAGCCGTTCGTCAGGGATGCCGAGGCGGTCCTGGCAATAGAGCACCTGCACCGCGAAGGCTTCGTTGAGCTCCCACAGGCCGATATCGTCTACGGCAAGCCCGAAGCGTTCGAGCAGGCGAGGTACGGCGAAGACAGGGCCGATGCCCATTTCGTCGGGCTCGGTACCCGCCACTGCCATGCCGACATAGCGGCCCAGAGGCGCAAGACCTCGCTTTGCAGCCAGGGCGCCATCCATCACGACGCAAGCCGAAGCACCGTCGGAGAGTTGCGACGCGTTGCCGGCGGTGATCACGCCACCTGCGACCACAGGCTTCAGCGCCGCCAGCCCGTCGGCCGAACTATCGGGCCGGTTGCTCTCGTCTTTGGTCAGCGTCACCTCTTTCGCGGAGGTTTCGCCGGTCGCCTTGTCGGTGACGGACATTGTCGCGGTGACGGGGATGATTTCCTCGTCGAAGGCGCCGGTGGCCTGCGCCTGGGCAGTAAATTGCTGGGAACGCAGGGCATAGACGTCTTGCCGTTCCCGCGAGATGCCGTAGCGCCCGGCGACCACTTCGGCGGTCTGCAGCATCGGCATGTAGATGTCCGGCGCCATCTTGAGCAATTCGAAATCCGGGCTGACGCGCAGTTCGGGTGTCTGAACCATCGAGACGGACTCGACACCGCCGGCGACGACCACATCCATACGGTCGACGATCACCTGTTTGGCAGCGGTGGCGATCGCCATGAGACCGGACGAGCATTGCCGGTCCATCGTCATGCCCGCCACCGTGACCGGGAGACCGGCGCGTAGCGCGGCGGTACGGCCGATCGTTTGCTGCACGCCCTGTGGAAGTGCCGCGCCAAGGATCACATCGTCGATTTCGGCTGGATCGACACCCGATCGCTCGACCGCCCCGCGAATAGCGTGCGCGGCCAGCGTGGGGGAAGGGGTGGCGTTGAATGCGCCTCTATAGGCCCGGCCGATCGGGGTGCGGGCGGTGGAAACGATAACGGCGTCGCGCATAGGAAACTCCTGTCAGAAGAGGGCGTCAGATCATGAAAAGGATGTGCCAAAGCGCGACCAGAGCAGGCTTGTCCGCCCCTTCGATCTCGACGGTCATCTTCAGCGTCTGCTGAAAAGATCCGGGCGTCTTTTCCACGACTGAAACAAGTGTCGAGGCGGCTCTGATACGGCTGCCCGAACGTACGGGATGGATGAAGCGCACCTGGTCCAGCCCATAGTTCACCTCGATGCTGGCGGCGGGCACGGCCGGGCGCGATATCGAGTTCTGGAGGTGGGGCAACAGCGACAAGGTGAGGAAGCCGTGCGCAATGGTGCCGCCGAAGGGCGTGGTGGCCG
>Ga0105237_10007382_pt1 | contig 12036 bp, 9 predicted proteins | sample KBSC24metaG_FD_81520 | JGI IMG/M metagenome (GOLD analysis project Ga0105237, IMG submission 81520) | Corn rhizosphere microbial communities from Kellogg Biological Station, Michigan, USA - KBS C2-4 metaG | ecosystem: Host-associated > Plants > Roots > Rhizosphere > Soil | place: Michigan, USA...
AGTTCTTCGAGTTCCTTGATCACCTCGCCGGTCACCGGGTGGATGACCGACAACCGTTCCACCTCGTCGCCGAACAGTTCGATGCGATACCCCGCCTCTTCCGTCGCCGGCCAGATCTCGATGGTGTCGCCCCGCACGCGGAACTTGCCCCGCTCGAACGCCACGTCGTTCCGCTGGTACTGGATGTCGATCAGCTTGAGCAGCAGTTGGTCCCGCTCGATCACCTCGCCCTTCGGCAGGTACACCACCATCCGCTTGTAGTCGCTCGGCGAACCCAACCCGTAGATGCACGACACCGACGCCACGATGATCACGTCCTCCCGGCTGACCAACGCCGCCGTCGCCGCCAGCCGCAGGCGGTCGATGTTCTCGTTGATGCTGGCGTCCTTCTCGATGTAGATGTCCCGCTGCGGGATGTACGCCTCCGGCTGGTAGTAGTCGTAGTAGCTGATGAAGTAGCACACCGCGTTGTGCGGGAAGAACGCCTTGTACTCCTTGTAAAGCTGGGCCGCGAGCGTCTTGTTGTGGGCGAGCACGAGGGTCGGGCGGTTCACCTGGGCAATGACGTTGGCCGACGTGTACGTCTTCCCGGTGCCCGTCGCCCCGAGCAACACCTGCACCTTCTTGCCGTTCTGGAATCCGCCCACCAACTGCTCGATGGCGGCCGGCTGATCCCCCGCCGGGCTGTACTCGGATTCGAGCTGGAACTTGGCGGCCATGCGGCGGCTCCGGAAATGAAGGTGAGAAATTGTACACGATCAGTTCGGCAACCCAAGCTCAGTCAGTAGCCCGGCCCACGCCGCCCGTTCGGTGGTCGGGTCAATGAGCGGGCGGACGCGGTCGCAGGCGGTTCGCAGGGCGTGCAAAAACAACGGATCGCGTTCGCAGCGGAGTAGCAGTTCTCGCAACGCCGCCGCATCGCCGAACGGGAAGTAGCCGGGGTACCCTTCGCCGAGCAGCCCGACCACCCCGCTCGTCGGCGTGCTCACCACCGGAACCCCGCACGCCACCGCCTCCGACACCGCACTCGGCCCTCCCTCGGTTTTCGAGGTCATCGCCAGCAGTCGGCTGCCCGCCAGCACCCGCACCGCGTGGCCCCGCGACAGTTCGCCCCGCCACTCGTACCGCAGGTTCGTCACCTGCTCCCACCTCGCCCGCTCCGCGTACCCGGCTTCCAGCCCCCCGCCCACCTGCACGACGTGCAGCCGCGAATCGGGGGGCACATCCCGCACCGCCTCGGCCGCGAGCAGTGGGTCTTTCACCGCCCGCAAGTGACCGAGCACGCACACGTCGAAACGGTCGGATCGCGGGGCTGGCAGCGGGTGCGGCGGGGTGAAGCTCTGGAAGATCACCCGCACCTTATGCCGGTATTCGGGCGGTACCGCCGCGGCCATCTGGTTTTGCAGGGCGATGATGCGGTCGGAGAGCCGGAGCGTTTCGGCCAGCACGTCCGCCGTCGAGCCGTCCTGAAAGATGTCGGTACCAGTGAGGGCGACCGCGACCGGGCGATCCGGGAACCGCCGTTTGAAGTCGGCGACGGCCGTCGCCGACTTCACCGCGTGGAGGGCGATTAGGATGTCGCACGGGCCGTGTCGAAGAGTGACCCTATGCCCCAGCCCCCGCAGAATGCCCGCCCAGCGGAGCGCGGTCACGCGGTTGCCCGTCCGCGACCGCGGCGGGGCCGGGCACGCAATGCACACCTTCGCCATCGCCACCTCAACCGAACTGGCCGGCGCCCGACGAACCGCCGTCGCCCGCCCGACCTCATGATAGACCCCGACGCTGAGCCTAGTGCGGACGACAGTCGTCCGCACAGTTGACAGCGGTCTCGGCCTCGTGATACCGTTTCACTAAATCCGACTCACACCCGTTCAAGTAGACTCATGGAACGCCCGGAACGCTCCTTCGATGACCACTGGGCCTCGGTCGTCGAGGAAGGCTTCCATCAGAGGTATCAGAAGCGGATCACGACGGTCGCCACCGCGTGTGGGGTCGTCGGCGGTTTGCTCGGGGTCGTGCTAGTGGTTGTCTACGTGTGGCAAGGGAGGACGGACGGGTTGTCGCGGATGCTGTTCGCGCCGGTGGCGTTCGCCGGCGGTGGGTACATGTTCGGCATGGCCCTCACCTGCCTGTTCGCACCGCGAGCGTTCCTGACGGGGCCGATCGGCCAACAGTGGATGAAACAGATCGGTACGAAGAGTGTGACCGTGGCGCGGATCGCGTGCCTCATGTTCGGCCTCGTCGGCACCTCGATCGCGGTGGGGTTAGGCGTCCTGTTGGTGGTGCTGGCACGAAGTTGACTTTGTCCCACTCCGCTCGGGCGAACCGCCGTTACCCGCCCACGCCCCATTTTACGATCGGGGTTGATCCCCTTCCCCAGTCCGCCTATATCCGCCGCCCCTGTCCGGAGTGCGGCGTATGCCCCGGTTCCTGTTGCGACTGATCGCCCTGCTGCCGCTGGCCCTCGCCGTCGGCTGCTTCGGCTTCGCGCACAACCCCGGCTACTTCCCGAACTTGATCCCGCCCGGCGACATCATCCAGACGCACGCCAAGCCTGGCGGCGGGGCGTACTACCGCGACTTCGACCCGCGGGCCATCCGCCTGGAAGTGACGCCCACCTCGTGCAGCAACAAGCCGGGCAGCCAGCAGGTGCTCATCGCCACCGTGTTCGACGCCGACGGCAACGCCCGCCGCGGGCGGCGGGTGGAGTGGATGCTCGAAGGCCCCGGACACATCGTCGAGGTGGACGAGTCCGGGTCCGCCTTCTCCCCCGGCCGCGGGTACAAGGTGAGCGACAAGTACGCGGTCAGTTACACCAACCTGTTCGAACACCTCATCACCCGCGGGAACAGCGACCCGCGGGACGACTTCACCGTCGCCGCCGGCCAGAGCTGGTGCGTGGTGTCGTCGGCCGTGCCGGGCGAAACGGTCGTCACCGCCTACGCCCCCGGCGTGTTCGACTGGGACAAGGGGCGGGTGAACGTGCGGCTGGCGTGGGGCGACGCGAGCAACTTCGAGTTCCCGCAGCCGACCACCGCCCGGTTCGGCGGACAGGCGTCACTCAACACGGCCATCCGCAGCATCGCCGCGAAGGAGGGGGTCAGCCCGTCCGACCTGCGGGTGCGGTATCGCGTGGCCGGCGGGGCGCCGGTCGACTTCCACCCCCCGCCGGGGATGGTCGGAGCCAGAGCGGGCAACGACTACCTGGAAATCTCCGCCGACAGCGACGGCACGGCGCCGGTGAAGGTGTCGCAGTTGCCCGACCAGATCCGCCCCGGCAAGACCGACATCGACATCGACATCCTGAAGCCGAACGAGGACCCGAGCAAGGCGGCCAAGCTGGTCGGCCGGTCGAAAACGTCGATCGAGTGGGTCGCCCCCGGCCTGCAACTGGACATCGTCGCCCCGAAGAACGTGGGCATCAACCGCGACAGCACCGTCACCCTGGTGGCCACCAACACGGGCAAGGTGGAAGGCTCGCCCGGCACCGTGTCGGCGTGGTTCCAACAGGGGTTGGACGTGGGCGGGGCGACCCCCAGCCCGGACGTGAAGGTCGAGCAGTACATGAAGGCGTGGACGCTGCCCGCTCTCGCCCCCGGTGCGAAGCACGAGATCAAGATCCCCGTGCGGGCGGCGGACAAGGGCACCTTCACCCTGGCCGCGGCGGTGAACACGAGCGACCAACTGGAATCGAAGAAGAGTGTGACGGTGGAGGCGGGCAACGCCGGGCTGAAGCTGTCGCTCGACCCGAGTGTGACGGCCACCGTCGGCGAGCGGGTGCCGGTCAAGTTGACCGTCACCAACCCTGGCACGGTGCCGCTCGACGGCACCACCGCGACCGTCACCTTCGGCAACGGCCTGGAACACGACACCGGTCAGGATCAGATCGAGGCGACCGTCGGCGTGGTGCCGGCCGGCGACACCCGCGTCGTCACCGTCCCGCTCATCGCCCGTAAGCAGGGGAAGTATCGCGTGGCCGTCCGGGTGCGGTCGGGCGACCTGACCGACGAGCAGGAAACGGTGGTGGACGTGCGGAAGCCCGAACTGACCGCCACCATCACCGGTCCGGATCGGCTCAGCCCCGGTGCGGACGGGCTGTACGAGATCGGCATTTCCAACCGCGGCGACATCACCATCCCGAACGTGACGGTGCGGGCGTCGCTGCCGGGCGCGATGTCGGCGAAGCAGGCGAGCGACGGCGGCACGCTGACCGGCACGACCGCGGCCGTGTGGCGGCTCGGCGACGTGCCCCCCGGCACCAGCAAGGTGCTGAAGCTGACCACCCACGCCGAGCGGGCGATGGACAAGGCTTCCATCGGCGTGACCGCCGCCAGCGGGGACGCCCCGAACCCGAAGGACGCGAAGGCGGTGGCGGCGGCCGCGCTCACCACCGTGAAGGCCGACGCCACCGTGACGATTCAGGGGCAACCGGCGTTGCTGCTGGAGTTGGCCGACCCGACCGAATCGGTGCCGGTCGGCCGACGGGCGGCCTATCGCGTGACCGTGAAGAACCAGGGCAGCGGCCCGGCGAAGAATGTGAAGGTGACGGCCATCGTGCCCGACGAGTACGCCAACGTGCGGGGGACGGCGAACGGCGAAACGGTGAAGCCGGAGGGGAACAAGCTGTTCTTCCCGGTGGTGAAGGAGATCGCGGCCGGCGGGAGCGCGACGTTCACGTTCGAGGTGGAGGGGGCGAAGGCCGGCGACGCCCGCGTGCGGGCCGAAGTGGTGGCCGACCACATCACCAAGCCGATCAGCGAGGAGCAGTCCACGAAGGTGGTGGACAAGGCGCGGTAATAGACTGTCTACACTGTGTTCCCGGAGTTCGTCGAATGGTTGACGAACGTAGCCCGCACTTTTTCAACGACGCCAGCGGGCGGTTGACCTTTGACTTGTTTTCCGTGTCAGCCGCGGATTATCCGGCCCTCTGCCGGGACGTGATAACTGAGTTCCGCCTGACGAAAGATAACGACATCGTTATCGGCCCCGACCAGATGTTCTGGGATTTCCGTTGCGGCGATCATGTCGTTGGTCTGGAGTGGGACAACTGGATGGGGTTCATGGTGGTGGCGCAGTCGCCGGAAGCAGAGCCACTGGTTCGGGCCATCGCGGCGTGGGTGCTTTCGAAATGGAAACCCGGTCTCGGCAACACCTCGTCGTCGTCTGAGAGTGATGACCGCTCCTCGTCGGTGTAACTTCGCACTCACCAATTTCTCCACAAGAGCCGCGGGTGCGAATTACGTGTGCATGACCCGTGCCAAGTGCGGCCCCGAAGGGGCCACCGGGAATAGCCAGGGGTGGAGCGAGCGCAGCGAGCGGAACCCCTGGAACCGATGCAAAAGATGGCCGCAGCCCTGAAGGGGCGACCCGTTTGGAGCGGGTCGCCCCTTCAGGGCTGTGGGGTATTGGATGATCTGTTCCAGGGGTTCGGTCGCCTCTTCGGAGGCTCCGTCACCCCTGGCTATTCCCGGTGGCCCCTTCGGGGCCGCACAGACCGGGCCCTGACGATCACACGACTCGCCGGGCCATACACTTCCCCCCATGCGCCCCACATCCGTTCGCTACGTCGTCCTCTTCGCCACCGCGCTGGTGGCGGTGTTCATGTACGTCGATCGCGCGTGCCTCGGGCAGGTGTCGGCCGACATCCAGAAGGAACTGCACCTCCAAGACTGGCAGATGGACTGGGTGAAGGGGGCGTTCTTCTTCAGCTACGCTCTGGCTCAAGTGTTCTCGGCCGTGTTCGCCGTGCGGTTCGGGCTGCGGCACACGTTCGCCGCCTGCCTGTTCCTGTGGTCGGCGTTCACCGTCCTCACCGGGCTGGCCGGCGGGTTCGTGGTGCTGGTGGCTGCCCGCCTGCTCGTCGGCGTGTCGGAGGCCGGGGCGTACCCCATCTCCGCCTCGCTGGTGCGGAACTGGTTCCCACTCCATCGCCGCGGGTTCGCCAGCAGCGTGGTGGCGCTGGGCGGGCGGTTCGGCGGGGCACTCAGCCTGCTCATCACTCCCGTGCTGGTGGTGTCCCTCGCCGCCTACCCGAAGGAGGTTCACGGGGCCATCGGCGGTGGGTTGGCGATGACGGAGTACGACCCGCACACGAGCGGGTGGCGGCTGACACTCCAACTGTTCGGGCTGGTCGGGATGGGGTACGCGGTGGTGTACTGGTTCGTCTCCCGCGACCGGGCCGCCGATCACCCGCGGGCCAACGCCGCCGAAGCCGACCTGGTGCCCCCTTCCCCGCCGAAGGCGTCCGAGCCGTTCCCCCTGCTCGACATCCTGACCAGCCGCAACGTGTGGCTGCTCAGCCTCACCCAGTTCGCCAGCAACATCGGCTGGGCGTTCATCCTCAACTCGCTCGGCGACTACCTGGAAACGGCCCACGGGCTGACCGGCTGGGCGAAGGGGGTGGCCACCTCGCTGCCGCTGTTCGTCGGCATCTGCGGCATGTTCGCCGGCGGGTTCGTCACCGACGCGCTGAGCAAACGGGTCGGGCTGCGGTGGGGGCGGGCGCTGCCGATGTCCGCCACCTGGTTCGCGGCCTCCGCCGCCGCCGCGGTGGCCGCCAGCACCACCGATTACCGACTGGTGGTGGCCATGCTGTGCGCGGTGGCGCTGTGCGTGGACCTGGGGGTGCCGGCGACGTGGGCGTTCGCCCAGGACATCGGCGGCCGGCACACCGGGGCGGTGCTCGGGTGGGCGAACATGTGCGGCAACTTCGGGGCGGCCCTCAGTCCGGTGCTGCTCGGCTGGGTGCAACGCAGTTTCGCTGTCGCAGATGTGCCCACCTCCGGCTGGCCGGCCGCGTTCGTCGTGTGTGCGGTCACGTTCTCCGTCGCCGCCACGGCGGCGCTCGGCCTGAATTCCACCCGACCGCTCGCCCGCAAGTGAGTAGCCGGCATTGACCATCCTCTCACCGCGGACAGAAAAATAGAAACAAGTCCTACTGCCCGCTCATAACTGGGCAGTCTGGGTCGTCTTCTCTGTCACATCGGTTGACTCCACAGATCACCCAGCTTATACATTCTTCCAATCTGTCCGTCGTCACAGTCGAGGCGACAACCGATGGCGAAGCAGAAGAGCAAAGGCGCCGGCCGCTCATCTACTAAACGGACCCCGACGAAGCCGACGCCCGAACAGCCCCCTGCCGGTTACCCGCCGCCGGACGTCGAGCGGGTGATGGCTGATCACGAGAGTTCCGGGCTGCGGCCGGAACTTCTGATCGCCCAGCAGCGGCTGAACGAAATTCTGTTCGATGCCAAGAACTGGGAGATGGCGCACGCCGGCAAGCGGCCGGGTATGGTCGGACCGACCAACTTCCTGGGGTCGTACATCGGCACCAAGCGGATCGGCGGGCGGTCCACCGGCAAGTGGGCGCTGGTGGTGATGGTGCGGCGGAAGGTGCGGGATGAGAGGCGGGTGCCCGCCGGTGCGATGATCCCCAAGCGGATCGTGGTCGAGTACGCGGGGAAGAGTTACATCGTGCCGGTGGACGTGGTCGAGGTGGGCCAGACCGGCACCCGCGACAACTGGAACGACGACGTCGACCTGCTCGAAGGGTTCAACGTGTTCGAGAACCCGGCCCTGTGCGGGACGACCATCAGCCCGACCACCGGGCCGGCCCTGTCCGGCACGTTCGGGGCGGTCGTCACCAACGCCAACAACGACCGGTTCATCCTGAGCAACAACCATGTGCTCGCCGGTGTACGAGGGACCTTCGGCGGGACGAAGACCGGCCTGCCCGACGGCACCCCCATCGGACACCCGGGCCAGCGGGACCTGACCGACGACCACCCGAACCAGTTGACGGTCGGCACGTTGACCAAAGTCGTCCCCCTCATCCTGCTCTCGCCCGGGTCCGGCCCCTCTCCGGGCGTGATCAACACCGTCGATGCCGCCATCGCCAAGACGGACATGAACGGGCTGGACTACGAGTTCCACGGGGTGGGCGGGGAGGAAGAGATCCTCGGCCAACCGGGCGTGCCCACCAACAACATGCTGGTGAAGAAGGCGGGGCGGACGACCGGCTTCACCGAGGGGCGGGTGACCGGCATCCACGCCCAGCACGGGCCGATCGGCTACAACGCGGTCAACCCGAACACGGGCCAGTTGATCTCGGCGGAAGCGTTCTTCAGCGACGTGTTCGTCATCGAGGGGACGGACCCCGGACGGCCGTTCAGTTGGTTCGGCGACTCCGGGTCGGTCATCCGCGCCCAGGACGACGGGCGGGGGGTCGGGCTGCTGTTCGCCGGGTCGAGTTCGGGGCCGTTCGGCGCGAGCAGCGTGACGTTCGCCATCCCGATCAAGACGGTGTTCGCCGCCTTCGGGCTGACCCAGTTCGTCAACTTTCTGACGCCGACCTAACGTTCGGGAGTCGGTCGCGGGTCGCCGTGCCGACACGATTCCGTCGCCTGTTCACACCACCAACCGGAGGGACATCGATGAGGAAGATCATCCTGGCGGCGCTGACGGCCGCGGGCGTGCTGGGGGCCGCGTCCCCGGCGTCGGCCTTCAACCTGTGCGGGTCGCACATGTGCGTACCGGCCGTCAAGGTGCCGGTGATGCCGTCCTCCCCGTCCATTTTCGGGGGTGGTTTCTCGACCTTCTCGACCACCCAGGCGCGGAGCTTCTCGTTCGGCACGCCGATGAGCTTCTCCACCCCGATGAGCTTTTCGTTCGGTATGCCGTCCGCCTTCACCTTCGGCGCCATGCGGCCGCAGTTGTTCTCCCGCTCCTTCGGCACCCCCGCCTTCACGTTCGACACCGGGGCGTTCGCCGCCGGCGACGCGCAAGGGTTCTTCGACCAACTGCTGTTGCAGTTCCTGTTAGGCGGGTTGAAAGGTGTGGGCGGTGGCGGCCAACAACCGCCGGGCGCGCCGACGGCCGGGCTGACGGACGACCAGATCAAGGTGCTGGCCGAGCGGGTGGCGGACAAGTCGGGCATCAACATGCAGAGCAAGCGGACGCGGGCGATGATCCAACTGCTGGTCAAAATCGCTCAGAAGCAAGGGGTGGCGCAAGCCGACATCGACAAGATCATCACCGAGGACCTGCTCAAGGACGACAAGTCGAGTTCGCGGGCGCTCGAGGCGGACTCCGCCGAGGTGAAGACCGCCCGGATCGAGCGGGATCGGTTCCTGGCCAAGTCGTCGGCCGGGACCGATGAACTGGCCGCCGCCCGGGCCGAGCGCGACCGCTTCCTCGCCCAGAAGGTCGCCCCGAAGACCGGCGAGACCGTGACCGCCGCCAAGTGATCCTTGCCTGAATCCGCTAGGCCGTGGTCCGGATGTACCGTCCGGGCCACGGCCTTTGTCGTTACAGTCGAGCGAATTTCGTTCGCCCCGTCCGCCCGTCCAGCCGACATATCCCTCAGTTCCCATTCCGCCGTCCGCGAATCCCACGGAAGGGTTTGTCATGCGCCCGCGCTCCCGTCACTGGTCTGCCCTCCTCGCGGCGGTCGCCTCCGCGGGCGTTTCCTTCGCCCAGCAGACCGCACCGCTGCCGGTCCCGCAGCAGATGCACGGCGACGGCTCGACGGTTGTCCCGCCGACTCCCACCCCGGTGTCGCCGCTGTGCGATCCGTGCCCGCTCCCCTGCCCGACGGTGCCGTGTCCGCCGGCGCGGACGGTCGTGTGCCCGACTCCGGTGAAGTCGGTGCCGTGTCCGGCCGGCCCGCGGGTGAGGGTGATCATTCCGCCACCGGAGGTGGAGTTCCGCGAGTCGTCATCGTGTACCACCTGCACGGGCCGGAGCAAGTCGGCGGGTGTGCCGTTGGCCGCCTCGGCCGCCCCGCTCAATTACACCACCACCTACACCGTCCCGTACCTCACCTACCAGTGGGTGCCGGCGTCGTTCGGCACTTTCTCCAACTCGTTCGCGGCCACCCCGTTCGCCGCGTCGTCGTTCGCGACCGCTCCGTTCGCGGCCGGGTTCGGGGTGCAGCCGGTGGGCGGGTTCGGCATGTCCCTCGGCGGGCTGAACCTGAACGCCGGGTCCAGTTTTAACCTGAACGGTCTGGGGTTCGCGGCGGCTCAAGCGAGCGGGGCGGACGCGGACACGCGGATGATGCAGCAACTGCTCGCCCTGATGGCGCGCGGCAAGTCGCAAGCGTCGGCTGAGGCTCAGGGGGGCGGTTCAGCCCAGGTGATGGAGAAGTTGGCCGAGGCGTTCGCCTCGCTCAACGAGTCCACGGCCCAGACGCCCGAAGCCCGGCTGGCGAAACTGGAGAAGCAGGTGAGCGAATTGAAGACCCGTCTTGAGCAGGAAGTCCTTTCGGTCAAAGGCGGGTTGAAGGGCGAAGTGAACGCCAACACCCTCGCCTTCCAAAAACTCAAGACGCAACTCCACGACCTCCTCGAAGTGCTAGCGGAGAACGACCCGAAAATGCGAAAACAGTTGGTCGAAAAGGGGTTGATCGAGAAGTAGGAGTGAGCTGACCCTATGCGTGGATCGTGCGGGCCGGGGATTTCTCCCCGGCCTTCGTCGTTTACCCCGTTTCACGTTCTGGTCGCAAGTCAGGCAAAGACTGGGCTAAATTCTTTCGACTAAGCGGTCGATGCATGGGGTGCGGGTTGTGGCGATTATTGGAATAATTCGCCCTCGCCCCGAGGACGTGTCATGTACCGCCTGGTCATCCCACTCTGCGCCCTCGCCCTCGCCGCGACCGGTTGCCGGTGCCTGGACGGACATTGCGACCCGTGCCCGCCCGCGACGCACGTCGACTCTTGCCCCGCCCCCGCCCCTTGCCCAACTGAAACGGTGCAGCAAGGTCCGGCCCCGAAGGTGGTGGTCGAAACCCAATCCGCCACCGTCCAGCAACCGGCCGCCGCTCAGGGCGTGATGCCGGCCGGCGGACAGGCGTTCGGTATGGGCGGGATGCCGACGATGATGGCCGGCGGGATGCCGATGACCGGCGAGGTGAAGGAACGGACCCGCCTCGGGTTCGCCTTCGACACGATCAAGATCCCCATCCCGGTGATCAGACCGATCGCCATCCCGCAGCCGGCCGAAGTGACCTTCCGCACCCAACTGCAACCGCAGTCCACCGGGTTCGGGTTCGCCGCCGCCCCGATGGCGATGCCGATGGCGACCATGCCGGTGGGGATGTCGATGGGCACGATGGGAATGGTGCCGCAACCGGCCATCGGGTACGGGCAAGTGACGGTGCAAGGGCAACTGCCCGGCGGTCAGGCGGCACTCAGCCAGGCGGCGTTCGCCCAAGGGGCCGGCGGGTCGGTGCAACTCACCCCGCAACAGTTGGCCGTCCTCCAGGCGATGGTCGCCCAACAGCAGGGTGGTGGGGCCGGGGCGGCAGCGGCCGCCCAGGGAGCGGGCGGTGGCGACGCGGCCGCCCTCCAGGAACGTCTGCGGGCGACCGAGGCAGAACTGAAGAAGCTGGAAGCCATTTGCGCGGAGGTGGCGAAGTTGCGGCAGCAGGGCGGCGGCGAGAAGAAGGACGGTGAGAAGAAGGACGGCAAGTAGACCGGGTGTGTCGGCGAGCCGAGCCCCGTGAGGGGCCGGTTGGGTTCACCAACCGGCCCCTCACGGGGCTCGGCTCGCTGTTCGTGTCACTTTGTGCCCGCGGTGGTCGCTTCACTTCCCGCCGGCCGTTTTGAGCAGCGCCTTGAACTCGTCGGTGTCGCGGATCGGGTCGAGGTCGGAGTCGTCGGCCAGATGTTCCTTGCCGAACCCGGCCTTCAACGCCGCGTTCAGCAGTTCGATCGCCTTGAAGCGGTCGGCCGGTTCGACCTGCGAGGTGAGGGCGTACACGCACCCGGCCTGATACAGCGTGACGCCGTTGGAGGTCAACCGCAGCGCGGCCTGGGCGTCGGCGACGGCCTCGGTGCGGTCCTTGTTCCGGGCCTTCGCCACCCCCCGCCCGATCAGGCACGGGGCGAGTTCCGGGAAGTGCTCGATGGCCCGGTCGAGTACCGCAACGGCCTCGGCCGGTCGGTTCAACTGTTCACCCAACAGGTGGGCCTTCAGTTGCAGTGCGCTCGCCTCCAGCGGCGACAACTCCAGCGCCCGGTCCACATACTTCAGCGC
>Ga0105237_10007383_pt1 | contig 12035 bp, 11 predicted proteins | sample KBSC24metaG_FD_81520 | JGI IMG/M metagenome (GOLD analysis project Ga0105237, IMG submission 81520) | Corn rhizosphere microbial communities from Kellogg Biological Station, Michigan, USA - KBS C2-4 metaG | ecosystem: Host-associated > Plants > Roots > Rhizosphere > Soil | place: Michigan, USA...
AAATTATTGGGAGACGGCGCTGGCGCTCGAAGTGACACGCTACCAAGTGATGCGCGCCGCCATGGAAGAGCCAGAAACCAGAAACTTTAAACAAGAAACTTTGCCTCCAGAGGTAGCTGTGGAGTAACCATCAAATCCCCCCACCGCCGCGGAAAATGTCCCTGCTGCTGAGACAGCCCAGCCCCGGCAACCAGAAGCCTTAAACTTTAACGCAGAAACCCAAAGATTCCCCCATGAACATCACCCGCCGCACCGCCCTGCAACGCACCGCCGCCCTTTCCCTCGGCGCCGCATTCACCTCGCTCCCGAAGCTCCGCGCCGCGGATGAAGCCCATCGCAAGCTCCGGGTCGCGGTCATCGCGCTGGGGCGCGGCATGGGCCATGTCACGGCGCTGCTGAAGATGGATGACGTGGAGATCGCCTATCTCGCCGAGGTGGACCCGAAGCGCCTGGAGCGCGGGATGAAAGCGGTCACCGAAAAGCAAGGCTCCTCCTGCAAAGGCGTGAAGGATTTCCGGACGTTTCTCGATGACAAGACGCTGGACGCCGTCTTCATCGCCACGCCGAACTACTGGCACACGCCGGCCGCGCTGCTTTGCATGCAGGCCGGCAAGCACGTCTATGTCGAAAAACCCGGCAGCCAGAATCCGCACGAAGCGGAAATGATCGTGGCCGCGGCCAAAAAGTACGACCGCATCGTCCAGATGGGCAATCAACGGCGCACCTGGATGAAGGAAGCCATCGAGGCCCTGCATGCCGGCGCGATCGGCAAGGTCAACTACGCGCGCACCTTCTACTACAATGCCCGCGGAGCCATCGGCCTGGGCGCCAACAAGGCGTCGGAAGATGTGGACATGAACCTGTGGCAGGGGCCGGTGCCCGACGAGCGCGACATGCGGCCCTACATGCACTACGACTGGCACTGGCTCTGGCACTGGGGCAATGGAGAGATGGGCAACAACGGCATCCATCACCTCGACATCCTGCGCTGGGGCCTCCAGGTGGAGCGCCCGCAGCGGGTCACCTACAATGGCAATCGCTACTGGCACGCCGACAAACAGGAAACGCCCGATACCGGCACCGCCGTCTTCGATTTCGGCACCTGCGGCATGGAATGGGTGCAGAGCAGTTCCTTCCCGCGCAGCGCGGAAAAGCCGCTCGGGGAAGTCGTCTTCTACGGCGAGAACGGCACCTTCGCGATCAGCGGCCCGGCCTGGACCATCTATGATTTCAAGGGCGCCAAGACCGGCGAAGGCAAAGGCCCAAACACCGGCGACGGCACCCACATCGGCAATTTCCTCGATACCATCCGCGGCAAAGCCAAGCTCAACAGCCCGATCGAAGAAGGCCAAAAGAGCACCATGCTCTGCCACCTCGCCAACATCGCCTACCGGACGAACACGGTCGTGAAAGTGGACCCGGCGACGGGCAAGCTCATCGACAATCCGGCCGGGGAGAAGCTGTGGCAGCGCGAGTACCGCAAAGGCTGGGAGCCGAAGGTGTAGGGCTCAAAGCCTGGAGGCAGCCTAAAAGCGTGTCATGAACTTTGTGGGAGGATTCAAGGAGTGCACCAAAGGCGCAAAGACAAGCCAGCCCAGCGAGCAGGCGGAGGGGAATAGGAGTGTTCGACGGGGGCGACAAGGTTGCCGAGCCTGCGAGGCTACGCCGAAGGTGAGGCTACGCCGAAGGTGAGGCTACGCCGAAGGCGTTTAATAAGTCAGCCCAGGGTTGCCGAGCTTGCGAGGCTACCCTGGGTACTCAAGCGCGCAGCGCTCAACCCTGCAATGGGTTTAACGCCGTGTGCGCACGACTGCGCCGGTGATTCTGCACGAGGACAAATGGAGCAATCGGAGGAGGCCCTCGAGGACCCGCGTGATAATCGCCTCCCAATCCCGAAGGGATTGAATCGCTGCGGCGGTGTGGGGATTGATGCCGCGCGGATTCGGTGAAACCCTTGGCAGGGTTGGGAGGCGGGTTCACCCGGGTGCCCAAGGTACTCTTCCGATTGGGACGTCGGACCAACAGCAGAAACGTCCGACCAAGCCTTACGCCCACGGCGTGCAACCCTTTGCAGGGTTGAGCGCTGCGCGCTGAGACCCAGGGTAGCCTCGCAAGCTCGGCAACCCTGGGCTGAGTTATCAAACGCCTTCGGCGTAACCTCGCAAGCTCGGCCACCTTCTCGCCCACCCGCCGAACACTCCTATCCCTCTCCGCCTCCTGGCTGCGCTGAGTTATCAAACGCCTTCGGCGTAGCCTCGCAAGCTCGGCAACCTTCTCGCCCCGCCGAACACTCCTATTCCCCTCCGCCTGCTCGCTGCGCTGGATTAGGAAACGCCTTCGGCGTGGCCACTCGCGTCAGGCGATAAAGTTCGGATCACGTTTTAATTGCAGGTGTGAACATCGTTCGGAGCAGCTCCGTTCTCGCTACTTTACTTGCCCGCAGCCAGCTGCGCCCGCGCCTTGTCGATGACTTCTTTCAGCGTCACCTCCGCCCCGTCGCGCCGCTTGCTCTCATCCGCGGCTTCCATGAACGCATAAAGTTCGATCGTCTCTTCCGGGCTCACCGGCACGACGCCCGTGCGGAACATCTTGATGATCTCGAAAAGCAGCACGTCGTAGCCGTCGTAGCTGCCGATGAGCGATTCGCCCTGCGCCCCGACCGCCTTGCCGCCGTAGCCCTTGCGATCCTGGCCGTTCTCCTGGCGAAAGATTCCCGTGCGGCCATCGGCCCAGGTTCCGATCACCTCGATCTTCCCATCAGGCGTCGTGCCACGCTTCACCGATTTGCAGCCCGTCCCCATGACCGTGAACAGCGATTCACAACCATGCACTCCGTACCAGAAGAGGTCGGGATGCGTGGGCTCGAGGCTCACCGGGCTGAAGGTCTCCGCGCTCATCACCTTGCCGATCGATCCATTCCTCACCGCCTGGGTGCTTTTGCCAAAGCGCAATGAGGACGAGCAAAACAGCGGCACCTTCGCCTTCTGCGCCGCGTCGAGGATGCGGATGGCATCGGCCAGCGAGGCCGCGATCGGTTTGTCGATGAAGACCGGCTTGTGCGCCGCGAGGACCGGTTGCACCTGCTCCCAGTGGACCCGTCCGTCGTTGCTCTCCAGAAACACGACGTCCACTTTCTTCACCAGATCCTCCACGGAATCCACGATCTCCACGCCGAGTTCCCTCACCTTCTCCGTGTATTCCGGCACCCGCTTCGTACTGCTCTCGATGTCCTTGCTGCCCTGCGGATAGGCCGCGACCATCTTGATCCCGGCGACCTTCTCCGCGTCCTCGGCCTTCTTCGGCCCCTTGTTGAGCGTCTGCGTAAAAGCGATGACGTGCGACGTATCGAGACCGATGATCCCGGCGCGGAGTGGCTTTGGTTCCTCGGCGTTTGCAGCGAAAACCACGGCCAGGAGCGGGAGGAGGAGGAGGAAGCGGGGGAGCATGAGGCACGTGTACTCGGCGATGGGATGCTCCGGCAAGGATAAGTCCACGGGGTGAGTGCTCAGTGCTTAGTGCTCAGTGCGCAGACTCCCCTCTCCGTCGCTCGTCATCTTCATCTCCATAGAGAGGTGCATGCCCAAAAGTGAAGACTCCGTCTCCCGTCCACAATCCTCCCCGCAATTTTCTTCATCCTTCATCCTTCCTCCTTCATCCTTCCCCCAATGTCCGGTCTCGAAATCCTCGCCCTCACGTCCGCGGCCGCGATCGCGGGCGCCATCAATGCGGTCGCCGGCGGCGGAACCCTGCTCACCTTCCCGGTCCTGCTGGCCTTTAACACCGGCCAAATCACCGCCAATGCCACCAGTACCCTCGCGCTCGTCGTTGGCACGGCAGGGAGCATTTTCGGATTTCGCGGCCACATCGCCGCGGTCAAGTCATGGCTGGCCCGCTTTGTTCCCGTCAGCCTCGCGGGCGGCCTGCTCGGGAGCATCCTCCTCACTCGGGCGGGCAATGAGACCTTCGCGAAGCTGGTGCCTTTTCTCATCCTTTTCGCCACGGTCCTCTTTCTCACCCAGGGCGCGTTCCGGAGGATGGCCGGACGGGAAGCGGCCGCGCACGCCGGCCGGCCCGCGGTTTGGGTCGCCATTGTGTTCCAATTCATCGTCGCGGTCTACGGCGGATTCTTCGGCGCCGGCATCGGCATCCTCATGCTCGCGTCCCTCGGCTTTCTCGGCCTGAGCGACATCCACGAAATGAACGCGGTCAAGAACGTCCTCAGTTCCGTGATCAATATCGTGGCCGCTGTCTGGTTCATCGCCAATGGGTTGATCGACTGGCCCAAGATGGCCGTGATGACCGTGGGCGCGCTCGCCGGCTACTGGTGCGGCGCGCATTTCTCCCAGCGCATCCCACAGCAGCGCGTGCGCCACCTCATCACCGCCATCGGCCTCGTCGCGGCGGGCTATACGTTTTCGAAGCAGTTCTTGTGAGCGTGATTTGCTGGTTTACCACGAAGTCCCGGTTTACAAACGCTCTCGAAGATACCGCTACCGATCATGCCTTCCACTGACGCTCCTGCCGCCCCCGGACAAAATTACGAAGTCGCGCAACTCGACGCGCTCGCTCCCACGCGATGCCCCTGCGGCTGGAGCCGCCGTGCCTACGCCGACCCGGAAACCTCCGAAGCGAGCGTGCACCTGGTCGAGATCCTGGAAGATGCGCGCACGCACTATCACAAGAAGCTCACGGAAACCTACGTCGTGCTCGAAGGCGAAGGCTGGCTGGAACTCGACGGCGACCGCATCCCGCTCAAGCCACTGACCACCGTGAAAATCAGACCCGGCTGCCGTCACCGTGCGGTGGGGAAACTGAAAGTGCTGAACATCGTGCTGCCGGTCTTTGACCCGGCCGACGAATGGTTCGACTGACCAGAAAAATTTCCCCTCGCTTCAAGCCCGCAATTGTTTAACATTCCCCCATGAAGACAGCGCGTTTGCTCAGCATCGCGGCGGTTTGCGTACTCACGGGCACGGCGGCTTTGGCCCGCGATCTCAAGACCGTCACCGGCGATGTTTACAAGAACATCACGATCACCAAGCAGGATCCCACCGGCTTGCAGATCAGCCACGACGACGGGGTCGCCTTCCTCGATTTCCGCCTCCTCGGTCCGGCGGAACAAAAGGAATTTGGCTACGACCCGGCGGCGTATACCGCGGCCTGGAAGCAAAAGGTCGAAGCAGCCAGGGCCCAGCAGCAGGCGCTCGCCGCGCAGAAAGCGGCCGCGGCTGCCGCCAAGGCCAATGGGCAGCCCACACCCCCGCAGATCTACACGCAGGAGGTGCCACAGCCGCCGGCGGTTTTTACCAATCAAACGGGACTTCAATATTCCGTGGACACCCCCGGGTTCCGTTACGGGTCGACTGACTTCACGGGGAGGTCCTTCTCGAACACGATCCCGCCGAGCCAGGGCGGGCCGGTGCCGTATGCCTATCCCAATGGCGCGAATGCGAGCCCGTATTATGTCCCCTCTCCGTACTATGGTCCGGCTTGGGGGCCGACCATTATTCGGCAGAGGTAGGAATCCGGTGCTTAGCTCACCGCCAGGGTCGCCGAGTCGGCCACGGCTTCGAAGACCAGACGCCCCGGACCGCGGAAGGACAGCGTCTCGCCCGGCGCGAGCAGGTAATCGTGCCGGTCGCCCTGCTGCGTGACCCAGCACTGGCCTGCGACGCCGGTCAGCGTGACGCGACTGTCCCCCGCGAGTTCGCAGCGGCCCACGGCGCCTGGCGGCAACTCCCACAGGCGCAGTTCGCGCAACCCGGGAGCGATGGCGGAGGCCCGAACGGGCGCCAGCGTGCGGCGGCTGATGGCGGAGCCGACCCGGGTGCGAGGCGCGATCGTCGCGCCCGCCATCACGTTTGAAAGGATTTCGGTCTCGAGGATTTTCATGGGGTGCGGCGTTTGGTGGAGGTCAGGCCCGCGCGACGCGAGGTGCGCCGGGCCGGGGAAAGAGTGAGCTGGGGCATCGGCCTGGCGGAGACGGGCGCGTCCTTCCAGACACGCAGGACTTCGTCGCGCACCGCCGCAATCGCCGGTTCGCCACCGCGCGCGGTCTGGTAGCCGATATTCAGCGGCACGGAAGCGCGGAAATGCGGGAGAATGATGATCTTGTCCTGCAACCCGCTCGCTTCCACTTGCGCGCGCGCCGTGAGCGTCATGGCCAGGCCATCGGCGACGAGCGGCAGCACCGTCAGGTCTTCATTGGTCCGGAAGCGCTGATGCAATTGCACACCGTGTTCGCGGCAGATGTTTTGGATGGTCTGGAAATAGGAGCACGTCGGCGAACCGAAGACCCATGGTTTCGTCGCCAGCTTCTTCCAGTCGGGCACGGCCAGATCGGCCGCCCAGCCCACCGGAGCGGCCAGGCACAATTCCACATCGGCGAGGAGATGGGACGTGAGCCGCGCGCTGGTGGCTTCGCCCTCGAAAAATCCAATTGAGATCGTGCCCTCATCGAGCCCCTGGAGGATCACGCCACTGCTGCCGCAGACCATTTCGTAACGCAGTTCGGGATGGTCGCTCGTCAGATTGCGCAGGATGTCCATCAGACGCAGGATTTCCGGCCGGTTGTTGAGCCCGAAAACGAGTTCGCCCGTGACCGTGCCGCGCAACCCCTCAGCCGTCATCTTGAAATCGCGGGCGGCATTGACAATCTTGCGCGCCTGCTCCTGGAGCGTCACTCCGGCGCCCGTGAGCGTCATGCCACGGGAGCCCCGATCGAAAAGCCGCACCCCGAGTTCGTCTTCGAGCGCGCGAATCTGCGCGCTGACCGCCGGCTGGCTGGTGAAGAGCTTCTCCGCGGCGCGCGTGAGGTGGCCTTCATCGGCAACGGTGAGGAAAGTGCGGAGTTGGTAGAGTTCCATGGCAAGCGCAGTATCCCGCCGAATCCCCCGCCGGGCTAATCGGATTTTCCAATGACCGTCATTCGTTTTGGAGATAGCAGCGCATTGACAAGCTCCACAACTTCGGCGACTTCTCGTCCAGATGCACTTGAACGCCTCCATGATGAACATCGCCAACCCGGACAATCGTCCGGCGGGCGCGGTGCGCGTTCGGTCCATCTTCTAACCAGTCGATCGACCTTCCCGAACCCACCGCCCCGGCTCCGCAGGCGGTGGTTTTTTTGTCCCCGTTTGCCGCCGGCGAACCACCGACCCGCCCACCCACCTCTCCACTCCAAGTATTCAGTGTTCAGTGTTCAGTGTTCAGTAATCAGCGCGCACGTCTCTGCGAATTCTGAGAACTGAATACTGAATACTGAATACTGATCACTTCCCACCCACCATGTCCCTACTCGTCGAACCACCCCCCGCTCCCGCCGCGCCGCACCCTGCGGCACAGGCTCGGCCGTCGTTTGGCCGGGAGTGCCGTGACACGCTGATGCTCGCCTTGCCTCTCATCGCGGGGCAGCTCAGCCAGATGCTCATGGGCGTGGTCGATACCGTGATGGTCGGCAGGCTCGGCGTGGTGCCGCTGGGCGCGGCCAGCTTCTCCAATAACATCATCGCGGTCCCATGGGTCCTCGGCATCGGGTTGCTCACCTCGGTATCCGTCCGCGTCTCCCAGGCGCGCGGCGCCGGGCGACCGGACCAAGCCGAAGCGGCGATCCGCCACGGCACATGGCTGGCGCTCGGCTATGCGCTCCTCGTCGTGCTTGCCCTCGCTTTCGGCCTGCCGCTGTTTCGCTTCCTCGGACAGCCGCCGGAAATCGTCGCAAGGTCGCCGACCTTCCTCATGACCTGCGCCGTCTCGCTCATCCCCGCCATGCTCTCCATGGTGTGGAAGAGCACCGCGGACGCGCTCAATCGGCCCTGGCGGCCGTTCTGGATCCTCCTCGGCGGCGTGGGCGTAAACGTGTTCCTCAACTGGCTCTGGATCTGGGGCCACTGGGGATTCCCCGCGCTCGGGCTCGAGGGCGCCGGTTACGCCACGCTCACCGCGCGCACGCTTTCGGCGGTGTGCATGTTCCAATGGCTCACCCGCTCCAGCCTCGTACGGGCATGGACGCCGACCCGCTGGTTCCTGCGCTGCCATCGCGCGGCCTTCGTCCATCTGTTGGCGATCGGCTTCCCGACCAGCCTCCAGTTGCTCACCGAAGTCGGCGCGTTCGTGGCCTCGGCGATGCTCATCGGCACGCTCGGCGCCGTGGCGCTCGCCGCGCATCAAGTCGCGATCACCTGCGCCGCGACCACGTTCATGGTCCCGCTCGGCGTCGCCCTCGCCATCACCGTGCGGGTCGGCGAGATCGTGGGCGCACGCGAGCGCGAGCGCCTCCATCGCGTCCTGGCCGGCGGCTGGATGTTTGGCCTCGGGTTCATGGCCCTCTCGACTTTCGCGTTCTTCTTCCTCGGGCGCGAAATCGCGGGCGAGTTTGTGACGGACACCGCCGTGATCGACATCGCGGCCCGCTTGCTGATCGTGGCCGCGGTCTTTCAGCTCTTCGATGGCATCCAGATCGTCGCGGTCAGCGCCCTCCGTGGCGTCAATGACGCCCGCGTTCCCGCGTGGATTGCCTTTGTCGCCTACTGGATCGTGGCCCTGCCGTGCGGGGCCTGGCTGGCCTTCGGCTGGCGCCTCGGCGCCGTCGGCATCTGGTGGGGGCTGGCCTCCGGGCTCGGCGCCGCCGCCATGGCCCTGGGCATCCGCGCCTGGCGCAAGCTCGCGTAAAGAGCCCAATATTCGTGGATGCAAGCGGGTTCACGCTGCGTATAACTTTCCCGCCCATGCATGCCCGTTCCCTCATCGCTCCCCTGCTCCTCCTCCCCTCGCTCCTCCTGGCCGCCGACAACTGGCCGGAATTTCGCGGCCCGGCTGGAGACGGGCACGCCGATGCCAGGGGCCTCCCGGTCACCTTCGGCGACAGCGACCACGTGAAGTGGAAGACGCCGATCCACGGCAAGGCGTGGTCCTCGCCCGTGATCTGGGGCTCGCAGATCTGGCTGACGACGGCGAACGAAGAAGGGACCGAGCTCAGCGCCGTCTGCGTGGAGAAGGACAGCGGCAAAATCCTGCGGGACGACGTCCTCTTCCGCGTGGCCACCCCGCAATTCTGCCACAAGTTCAACAGCTACGCCTCGCCGACACCCGCCATCGAGGAAGGCCGGGTCTATGTCACCTTCGGCTCGCCGGGCACGGCCTGCCTGGATACCAAGACGGGCAGGAAGCTCTGGGAACGCACCGATTTCGTCTGCAACCATTACCGGGGCGCGGGCTCATCGCCGATCCTCTGGAAGAATTTGCTGATCATGAATTTCGACGGCAGCGACCATCAATTCATCGTCGCGCTCGACAAGAACACCGGCAAAACAGCTTGGGAGACGCCGCGCTCCGTCGACTATCACGATCTCGATGAAAAGGGCGCGGTGAAGAATGAAGGCGACTACCGCAAAGGCTTCGCCACGCCGCACGTCTTCATGCAGGACGGCAAGGCGATCCTCCTGAGCAGTGGGGCCAAGGCGCACTACGCCTACGACCCTGCCACCGGAAAGGAAATCTGGCGCAAGGACGAGCTTGATTCGCATAGCGCCGCCACCCGCCCCGTGGTGGGAAACGGTCTCGTCTACATCCCCGCCGGCTTCGGCAAGGCGGGCTTGTTCGCCCTCAAGCTCGGCGGCACCGGCGCTCTCACGGAAGACAGCGTGGCCTGGCGCCTCAAGAAAGCCGCGCCCAACAAGCCCAGCGTCACACTCCTCGGCGACCTGCTCTTTACCGTGAATGACGGCGGCATCGCCTCCTGCCTCGACGCCAAGACCGGCGACGTCGTCTGGAGCGAACGGCTGGGCGGGAACTTCAGCGCCTCCCCAATTCTCAGCGAAGGCAAACTCTATGCCGGCAACGAGGAGGGCAAATTCTACGTCTTCGCGGCGGGCCGCGAATACAAGAAGCTGGCGGAAAACCAGTTCCCCGATGGGTTCATGGCTTCCCCCGCGGTCTCGGGAAATTCCCTCTACCTCCGGAGTAAGACCACGCTCTACCGCTTCGACCCTTGAGCGCCAAAGACGCCGCGTCCCGCTGCCCGTGGTGCCTCGGGAGCGACACCTACATCGCCTACCACGACGAGGAGTGGGGCGTGCCCCAGCACGACGACCGCCATCTCTTTGAGATGCTCATCCTCGAGGGCGCGCAAGCCGGCTTAAGCTGGAGCACCATCCTCAACAAGCGCCAGACCTACCGCGCCGCCTTCGACAACTTCGATGCCGCAAAAATTGCCCGCTACGGCGATCGCAAGGTCGCCGCCTTGCTCGCTGATCCCGGCATCGTCCGCAATCGCCTCAAGGTTGCCGCCGCAATTCAGAACGCGAAAATCTGCCTGGAGGTCCGCAAAGAGTTCGGCAGCCTCGACGCCTACCTGTGGCAATTCGTGGGCGGCCAGCCATTACAAAATGAGCGGCGCACGATGAAAGACATCCCCGCCCGCAGCACCGAATCGGACGCGATGAGCAAGGCCCTGCTCAAGCGCGGATTCAAGTTTGTCGGCTCGACCATCTGCTACGCTTTCATGCAAGCCGTTGGCATGGTCAATGATCACCTCGTCACGTGCCCGCGCTACGCGGCGGTGACCCGGCTCGGAGCAGGTCGTCGAGGTCGAGCGCGCGGGTAAACATCGCCAGTCCCCCATCGGCGGAGCGCGGCCATTGCTCCTGCGGCCGGTCCCAGTACAGCTCCACGCCGTTTTCGTCGGGATCGCGCAAGTAGAGCGCCTCGCTCACGCCATGGTCCGAGGCGCCGTCGAGCGAGATGCCCGCCGCCAGCACCCGGCGGAGCGCATCCGCAAGTTCCTCGCGCGTCGGATAAAGAATGGCCGTGTGAAACAGCCCGGTGGAGCCGGGAGGCGGCGGTGACCCACCCGCGCTCTCCCAGGTATTGAGCCCGATATGGTGGTGATACCCACCCGCGGAAAGGAATACCGCCCCACGGCCGTAGCGCTGCGTGACTTCAAACCCGAGCACATCGCGGTAAAAGCCGAGCGCCCGCTCGAGGTCAGCAACCTTGAGGTGCACGTGCCCGATCCGGACATGAGGGTGAATGGGCGAGGCGGAAATCGGAGAGGTCATGGCGAAGACTATTCTACAGCATCCTCTCTGCGTCTCTGCAGTGCCAACCTTCAAATCATCGCATCTTGCGTGGACACGGACCGTGCCTTCCATCGAGTATCGCCAGGCATCTTGCAGGTGGAACGACGTGCGGCGCCTACGTAGCGTCGAATTTATTCGACGAACCCACGTGTGGCCGCGGAGAGGACCTGCGGAAGTCCGAGGACACCTTTGCTCGAAGCTCAACAGCCTCAGTCTGGCGGAAGTTCCGCGAATAAATTGCTGTCGCATCCGCTCCACCCTGCGGGCCGCCTTCGGCGGGCTATCTTGCTCCGCTCGGTTCACGGCTACGTAGAAGGCGGCGCCATCTGCCGTCCAGCCCGTTTGGTTGCGGCTCTGCCGCGCCGGGTCTCTGCGTTGAAAATACCTTTCGCAACAGCCCCAAGTTCCAGCATAGTCGCCGGTCATGAAGCTCCCCTCCTTCGTCACCCTGGCTTGCGCTCTCACCACCGCCACCACCTCCTTCGCCGAAACCGTCAAGGACCGCGAAGGCGCCGTGCGCAACGACAAGGCGACGATGGAGAATGACAAGCGCTGGATGTACAACGACGTCGCCGCCGGCTTCGCCGAGGCGAAACGCACGGGCAAGCCGCTCATGATCGTGCTGCGCTGCGTGCCATGCCTGGCCTGCTCGGGGATCGATACGCAAGTCCTCCTTCAGGAGACCGATCTCACGCCGCTCATGAGCCAGTTCGTCTACGTCCGCGTGATCAATGCCAACGCCCTCGATTTGTCGCTCTTCCAATTCGACTACGACCTCTCCTTTTCCACGCTCTTCTTCAATGCCGACGGCACGGTCTACGGCCGATATGGCTCATGGATGCACCAAAAGGACGCGCAGGAAAAATCGACCGCGAGCCTGCGCCTCGCTCTCGAATCCGCGCTCGCCCTGCACCAGGGATACCCGGCAAACAAGGCCGCCCTGGCCGGCAAACAAGG
>Ga0105237_10007385_pt1 | contig 12034 bp, 8 predicted proteins | sample KBSC24metaG_FD_81520 | JGI IMG/M metagenome (GOLD analysis project Ga0105237, IMG submission 81520) | Corn rhizosphere microbial communities from Kellogg Biological Station, Michigan, USA - KBS C2-4 metaG | ecosystem: Host-associated > Plants > Roots > Rhizosphere > Soil | place: Michigan, USA...
CCGCCGGCACCGGGCCGATGCCCATGCGCGACGGCTCGCAGCCCGCCACGGCCCAGCCGGCCAGATGAGCGATGGGCGTGAGGTTCAGCTCAGCCAGCTTGTCTTCCGCCACCACCAGGCAAGCGGCGGCGGCATCGTTCTGCTGGCTGGCGTTGCCGGCGGTCACGGTGCCGCCCTCGAGCACCGGCCTGAGCCTGGCCAGCGTCTCCAGCGTGGTGTCGGCGCGGATGCCTTCGTCGCGGCCAAAGACCAGCGGCTCCCCCTTCTTCTGCGGCACGCTCACCGTCACCAGCTCGTCATCGAAGCGGCCGGCCTGCCAGGCTGCCGCGGCGCGCCGATGGCTGCGCGCTGCGAACGCGTCGGATTCCTCGCGCGTGATGCCGTGGTCGCGCGCCAGGTTCTCCGCCGTCTCGGGCATGCCCGAGATGCGGCCGAAGCGCTGCTCGGGCTGCGAGCGCTCGCGCCCGCGCTGCAGGCGGTCGTGCAGCGTCACCGACCCGGCGCGCGAGCCCCAGCGCATGTCGGTGCTGTAGTACTCGATGTTGCTCATGCTCTCGACACCGGCGGCGACGACCACGTCGGCCGCACCGGTCTGCACCTGCATCGCGGCGTCGATCACCGCCTGCAGGCCGGAGCCGCAGCGGCGGTCCAGCGTCATGCCGGCCACCTCGATCGGCAGGCCGGCATCGAGCGCGGCATAGCGGCCCAGGCACGGCGCCTCGCTGTTGGCGTAGGACTGCGCCATCACGACCTCGTCGATGCGCGCCGGGTCGATGCCGCTGCGCGCGATCAGGGCCTTCAGGATGGTGCTGGCGAGCTGGTCGGCCGGCAGCGAACGCAGGCTGCCGCCGAAGGCACCGACGGCGGTGCGCAGGGGGCAAACGATGGCGGCTCGTCTCATGTGTCAGTTCTCGTCAAAGGGTGAGCGCGTTGAACGCGCACCGGCAAGGCCGTCAGGCGCGGCATCGCGTTGATGGGTTCGAGGTGGCTGCGGGTGCTGGTCAATCGGTTCACGTTCACGCCGCGGGTGTCGCCGCTTGCGGCGGGTTCGCCCGGCAGGCCGCCCCAGCCGTGACTGATCGACACGACACCTCGGCGCAGCGTGGCGTCGGCTTCGCTGATGGCTTCGATGCGACCGTGCGCCGACTCGATCGCCACGCATTCGCCCGCTTCGATGCCGAGCGCGGCGAGATCGTCGGGGTGCATCCACAACGGGTTGTGCGGCATGCGTTTGCCGATCGCATCGAGATGTCGGTACATCGTGTTCTGCACCTCGCGCACGCGCCGCACTGCGAGCAGGTGGGTGAAGCCGCTGCCTGTGTCGATGCCGCCGCGCATGCCGGCTTCGCTCGCCAGCGCCGCAAGCTCGGACGCCACATCGGGCGGCGCCACCTCGAAGCGCGCGGTGCGCTGCGGATCGCCCGGCTGCACGTGCTGCGGCGTGACGTCGAACACCCTGCCTTCAGGGTGCGCGCGGATCTCGTCGAAGGGCACGCTCGCATGGCGCGCCAGGATCGCGAGCAACTGCTCTTGCGTCGGCGCCTCCTGCATGTCGAGCGCGACGCCGTCGAAGACGATGCTGCGGCCCAGGCGCCGGGCCAGCGCCCAGAAGACGAACCAGTCGTCGACGACCTCGGCGCCCGCGGGCGGCTCGGCCACCTTCTGCGCGTACTGCGCATACGGCACGTGCAGCACATGCGACTCGTAGTCGCGCGTGCCGAGGTCGGCATGCTCGAACATCATGGTCGGCGGAATCACGAAGTGCGAGAGCCGCGCGGTCGCGGTCATGAACGGATCGATCGTGACCAGCAGATCGAGTTGGCGCAGGGCGTCGACGAAGCGGGCCTGGTCGGGCATCGCGAGCGCTGGGTTGCCCCCGTCGACGAACAGCGCGCGCACCTGGCCCGACCCCTTGGTGGCGATCTCGTCGGCCAGCGTGGCGCTCATCTTCTGGCCGAACAGCATTCCGTAACCGCCGATCCGGCTCTTCCAGCCGCGCTCCCATGAACGCTGCGGCGCGATCACCTCGGCGCGGCGTGGCCACGGCGGCGCGAGCACACCCGGGTTCGGCACCTCGTCGCCGGCGCGGGCGTAGCGGCCGCAGACCACGTTCAGGCACTCGACCAGGTGCTCGACCAGGTTGGAGTGCGGCCCCATGTTGGCGCCGGTGCCCGAGGCCGCACTGCCGCGCTTGGCGCGACCGTTCTCGGGCCGTGCGAACAGCGCAGCGGCTTCGTGCAGCGCCGCGGCGTCGACGCCGGTGCGCGCGGCGACGCTGGCCGAGTCGAAGGGCGCGAGCGCCTGCTGCAGCGCATCCAGCCCGTGCACGTGCTGCGCGCAGAACGCGGCGTCGTGCCAGCCCGCGTCGAGGATGATGCGCAGCAGCCCGGCCAGCAGCGCCGCGTCTTCGCCGGGCCAGGGCTGCAGGAACCCGCTCGCGTGGCGTGCGGTTTCGCTTCGGCGCGGGTCGATCACGATGAAGCGCGTGCCGCGCGCAAGCGCGTCGCGCATCTGCTGCACCGGGTGCTGCGACGGGAAGTTGAAGGTCGACAGACTCACCAGCGGATTCGTGCCCACGAACATCAGCACGTCCGCCAGCATGAAGGGGTCGCGCCCGCCGGCCCAGCCGCCGAGCCGCTCGAAGGCGACCCACTTGGCCGACTGGTCGATCGTCATCGTCGAGAAGAACGAGTTCGAACCGAGCGCCTGCACCCACGCCGGCAGCATCGTGTTGGCGGTCTGGTTGCTGTAGTTCATCGTGCCGCGAAAGCCGGCCACGGCGTCGGCGCCGTGCTCTGCCATCACGGCGCGCAAGCTCGCGGCAATCTCGTCGAGCGCTTCATCGAGCGGTACGCGCACGAAGCGCCCGTCGGCCAGGCGCTTCAGCGGATGCAGCAGGCGCTCGGGGCTGGCGTGCGCGGCCGGCAATTGCAGGCCCTTGATGCACGCATAGCCGCGTGTCAGCGGGTTGGCCTTGTCGCCGTGCGCCGAGACGATGCGGCCCGCAGCGTCGCGCGCGAGGCGCAGCGAGCACATGCCGGCGCAGATGCGGCAGGAGGTGACGACTTCGTCGGTCGGGGCGTGCATGGCAGTCTTCACGCGGCCGCGGGCCGCAGCGTGCGCAGCGGCAGCGCGAGTGCCGCAACCACGCCGGCTGCCGCGCAGGCCGTGATCGCGGCGAAGGTCATCAGGTAGGCCTGCGCGCTCGGGAGCGCCACCGCACCATGCGCGGCGTCGCTCACCGTCCAGGCCGCGAGCAGCAGGCTCGCGCCCTGCGTGCCGACCGCCGAGCCGACGGTGCGAACGACCTGCGAGAGGCCGGTGATCTCGCTGGTGCGATCGGCGGGCGCGACCTCGACGATCAGGTTCGGCACCGCCGCGAACAGCATCGAGCCGCCGAGCGTGACGACCAGCGCGCCGCCCACCAGCTGCCAGGGCGCCGCGTGCCAGCCGCTCAGCCCGAGCCAACCGGCGCAGGCGACGAGCGAGCCCCACAGCGCCGCGCGCCGTGCGCCGTCGCGTGCGGCGATGCGCCCGCTCCACGGTGCGCCCACCAGGCCCATGAAGTTGGACGGCAGCTTGATCGCGCCGGCGAGCGTCGCCGTCAGGCCCAGACCGACCCCTGTCCACACCGGCTGCTGCGCAAGCAGCATCAGCACCAGCATCAGCTGCGACGTGCCCAGGCCGAACAACAGCATCAGCAGCATCGCCAGCCCGAGCTGCCGCTGGCCGACGCGCCGCACGTCGATCAGCGGATCGGGATGGCGCCACTCCCAGCCGGCCCACAGCGCGAGCACGAAGGCACCGCCGACCAGCAGCGTCAGCGTCAAGGGATCGGCGAGCCCGTGCGCCTTCAGGCGCGACAGCCCCCACAGCACGGCGGCGATCGCGGGTGCATACAGCACGCCGCCGAGCAGGTCGACAGGCCGTCCGGTATCCGCGGGCTTCGGGCCCCGGGCCGTCTGTGAACGCGGGACCTTCCACGCGACCAGCAACCCCGCGAGCAGCGCATGGCCGGCGCTGAAGCCGAAGATCCAGCGCCAGCCCAGGGTATCGACGAGCACGCCGCCGAGCAGGATGCCGACACCCGCGCTGAAGCTTGCCATCGCCGCGACCCAGCCGATGGCCACCGGCACACGCGGCGCCGGCAGGTGTTCGCGAACGAGCCCGACGGCCAGCGGCAGCAATGCGGCCGACAAGCCCTGGACCGCGCGGCCCGCCACCAACCCCGCCAGGCTTGTCGAGAACAGGCTGATCAGCGATCCGCCCAACGAGCAGGCCAGCATCGCCAGCGCCAGCCGGCGGCGGCCGAACAGGTCGCCCAGGCGCGAGCACAACGCGGCCGACACCGAGCCGACCAGCAGATACGCGGTGATGAGCCAGCCGACACCGGCCGGGTCGCCGAACTCGCGCAGCAGCGTCGCCATCGCCGCGTACATCATGCTGATCTCGAACGAGCTGGTGATCTCGGCGATCACGAGCACCGGCAGCAAGGCCCGCAACGAGGGAGGGGTCCGGGTCATCGCGTGCCCTCGCTGTGGTTCGGCTCGGGCAGCAGGCGTTGCGCGAGTTCGTCGTGCAATCGCTTCGCGGCGATCAGGCCCGCTTCGAAATCGGGGGCTGTCACCGACCACTCGACCGCGTCGATGCAGCATCGCATCGCGAGGCTGGCCTCGGGCAGCGCAGCGAGGCGCGCACGCCAGGCCGCGAACAGGGCATGCGCATCGTGCGCCGGCGTCGGCGTCGGCCGGTGGCGCAGCAAGGCGCGCGCCGGAAGGCACGGTGGCGCAAGCGCAGCCGCGAACCGGACGGCGGTCGCAACGACATCGGCATCGCACCAGCGGTCGATCAACGCGCTGTCGGCAAAGGTGTCGACCGGCACCGTCTCGCCACCGATGACCAGCTCCAGCGTGCGCTGCACGCCGACCGCGCGCGGCATGCGTTGAGAGCCGCTGGGAGGCAGCACGCCGTGCTTCATCTCGGGCAGCGCGATGCGCGTGCCGCGCTGCGCGACACGATGGTGGCAGGCCAGCGCCAGCTCCAGGCCGCCACCGATCGCAAACCCGTGCAGCGCCGCGATCACCGGCTTCGCACACGCCTCGATGCGCGGCAGCAAGTGGTTGGAGATGCCGGGCCAGGCTTGCTGCAACGGGGTCCGCATCTCGGCAAGATCGCCGCCCGCGCAGAAGCCGCGGCCGGCACCGGCGAGCACGATCGCGCTGACCGTGGCATCCGCATCGGCCGCCACGAGCGCGTCCCACAAGGCTTGCCGCACAGGCTGCGCCAGGCTGTTGACCGGTGCATGCGTCAGCGTCAGCACGGCAACCGGGCCGTGCCGCTCGCTGTCGATGAATCGCGGCATCACAGCGTGCCCTCTCGCAGGCGTTCCAGCAGCAGCTGCCGGGCCAGCTTGCCGTTGGCCAGCAGCGGCAGTGCCGGCAGCTCGATCCAGCGCGTCGGCCGCTTGTACGGCGCCAGGCGTTCGTCGAGCCAGCCGCGCATCGCGGCGGGGTCCAGGGCCTGACCCGGTTCCAGCTCGACGGCAGCCACGACGTCTTCGTTGCCATCCGCCGCACGCAGGCCGAAGACGGCTGCGAGGTGGATGGCCGGGTGGGCGTTGAGCACCGCCTCGACTTCGGCCGGATAGACGTTGAAGCCCGAGCGGATGATCATGTCCTTGCTGCGCCCGCTGACGAAGAGCGCTCCGCCGGCGTCGAGCCGGCCGAGATCGCCGGTGTTGAACCAGCCGCCTTCGCGCATCGCCTGCTCGCTGACGTCGGGGGCGCGGTAGTAGCCCAGCATCAGCCCGGTGCCGCGGATCCAGATTTCGCCGACCTCGCCCTGCGGGACATCGCTGCCATGCGCGTCGACCAGGCGCACTTCGCAGCCTTCGTTGAGCTCGCCCGAGGAGGCATCGTCGCGCGGACGATCGACGCGCGTGATGAACATCGAACCAGCGTATTCGGTCATGCCGTAGCCGTGGTGCATCGCGCAACCGAACTTCGCTTCGAACTCGCGCTTGAGCGGCAGCTCGAGCGCTGCGCCGCCCACATAGGCATAGCGCAGGCTGTGCCGCGGCAGCGGTGCGCCGCGCTCGCGCAGGTGCGCGAGAAGCCGCACGAACATCGTCGGCACGCCCAGCAGCATCGAAAGGCGGCGCCGCGCCAGGGCCGCGATCAGACCTTCGGGCGTGAAGCGAGCGTCGAGATACAGACTGGCGCCCGCGTACAGCGTGACCAGCAACTGCGTGGACATGCCGAAGATGTGAGAGATCGGCAGGACCGCATAGACCACGTCGTTGGCGTGCATGCGGCGCGCCTCGGCCGAGACGCGGCAGAAGTGCAGCAGCCCGGCGTGCGTGGTGAGCACACCCTTGGGCGCGCCGGTGCTGCCCGAGGTCGCCATCAGCAAGCCGACCTGTTTCGCCAAGGCCGGCGCTTCGGGGGCACGCGCATCGGGGTCTGCCAGCAATGCGAGCGTTCCGGGCAACTCGCTGGCCAGCGTCACTGCGCCCAGGCGGGCCGCGTGCGCCGACGCTTCCCGAGACCCATCGCCGAGGCACAGCGTGACGCGCGGCGCGGCGAGCGTACGCAAGGCATCGATCTCGCGCGCAGACATGCGGGCATTGACGACCATCGGCCAGGCGTGCAGGCTCGCCGCGCCAAAGATCAGTGCGATCTGCAGCACGCAGTTCTCGCTCACGATCATCACGCGGTCGCCGGCGACGACACCCTGTTGCCGCAGCAGCTCGGCGGCCGCCGTGACGTGGTGTTGCAATGCCGCGTAGCTGGTCGGCGTGTCGTCCTGCCACACGGCCGGCGCATCCGGCGTCACGCGGGCCCAGTGTTGCGGGATCTGCGCGATGTGGGTGAGGCCCGTCGGTGCGGCCGATCCGGTCGACGTCATGGCCGCCGCTCCATTCCCAGCAAGCGCAGCGCACGGGCGAGCACCGGCGCATCCACCATCTTGCCGTCCACCGCCACCGCGGCACCGCGACCGGCGCTTGCGGCCTCGACCACGCGCCGCGCCCACATGATGTGCTCGGTCGAGGGGCTGAAGGCGGCATTGACCGAAGCCACCTGCCTTGGGTGGATGCACAACTTGCCGCCGAAGCCGAGCACTCGGGCGCGCTGCGCGTCGGCGCCGACCTGCAGCGCGTCGTCGATCGCGAGCGTGACGCCGTCGACCGGCGCAGGCAGGCCCGCGACTCGCGAGGCCAGCACGAGCATTGCGCGGAAGCTTCGCAAGGCCTGGTCATCGTCTTCGATGTCCATGTCGAGCTGAAAGTCGACGCTGCCGAACACGAGCCGTGTCACGCCGTGGGCGGCAGCGATGCGGTCGACACCAGCCATGCCGCGAGCGGTCTCGATCAGCGCGAGCACGGGCTTTTCGCCGCACAGCGAACGCAGCGCCGCGATGTCCTCGGCGCTGCTTGCCTTGGGGCACAGCACGGCGACGACGCCGGGATGCGCGGCGACGCGGGCATCGTCCTCGAACCAGGGCGTGCCGCGACCGTTGATGCGCAGCACGACGGGACGTCGGGTATCCAGCGCCGCGGCCAGCCCATCGCGCGCGGCGGACTTGGCATCGGGCGGCACCGCATCTTCCAGGTCCACGATCACCGCATCGGCACCGCTGCCGTGCGCCTTCGTGAACCGCTCGGGGCGGTCGGCCGGGACGAACAGATAAGAGCGCGGCTTTGCCATGGCTAGACCACGCCAGCAGCTCTCATCGCGCCGACCTCGGCGGCGCTGCAGCCGAATTCGCGAAGGATCGCATCGGTGTGCTGGCCCAGCGCCGGCACATCGCCCATGCGATGGGCGAAGCTGTCGCTGGCGGCGGGTGGCTTCAGCGCCGGAATCGGCCCGGCCGGCGTATCGACTTCGGCCCAACGGCCACGGGCGTGCAACTGCGGGTGCCGCCACACATCGGCAACGGTGTTGACCGCCGCGTTGCCGATGTTGGCGTCGTCCAGCCGCGCGATCACCTGTGCGGCGTCCAGCGGCGCGAACAGTTCTTCGATCAAGGCCTTCAGTTCGACGCGGTTCGCGCTGCGCTTGGCGTTGGTGTCGAAACGCGGGTCGGTGGCCAGCTCGCCGCGCATCAGCACCTTGTTGCAGAAGCTCAGCCATTCGCGTTCGTTCTGCAGACCGAACAACACGGTCTTGCCGTCGCCCGCGGCGAACGGGCCGTACGGGTAGATGCTGGGGTGGCTCGCGCCGGACCGCGCGGCGGAAGGCTGGCCGTCGAACCCGTAGTACAACGGGTTGCCCATCCATTCGCACAAGGTCTCCAGCATCGACACGTCGATGTGCGAGCCCATCCCCGTGCGCCCACGCTGAAGCAGTGCCGCGAGGATGCTGCTGTAGGCATGCATGCCGGCCGAGATGTCGGCGACCGAAATGCCCACGCGCGCCACATCGTCCGGCGTGCCCGTGACCGACAGCAGCCCGGCCTCGGCCTGGATCAGCAGGTCGTAAGCCTTCTTGTCTCGATACGGGCCGGGGCGGGCCTCATCATTTCCGTAGCCCGAGATGTCGCACACGATCAGCCTCGGATGCGTCGGCCGCAGTGCCTGGGCCGACAGGCCCAAGCGCGCGGCGGCACCCGGCGCCAGGTTCTGCACAAGCACATCGGCTTGCGCCAGAAGCTTGCCCAGAATGGCGCTCGCTTGCGGGTGCTTGAGGTCCAACGTCAGGCTTTCCTTGCCCCGGTTGATCCAGACGAAGTACGAGGCGAGGCCCTTGACTCGTGCGTCGTACTTGCGCGCGAAGTCGCCCTCGCCCGGCCGTTCGACCTTGATGACACGTGCCCCGAGGTCAGCGAGCTGCCGCGTGGCAAATGGGGCGGCCACCGCATGTTCGAGCGTGAGAACGGTGATGCCGTCCAGCGGACGCACAGTGGCCGACATGCCTAGACCCGTTCGAAGACAGCCGCGATGCCTTGGCCGCCGCCGATGCACATCGTGGTCAATGCGTAGCGCCCACCGCTGCGATGCAGCTCGTGGATCGCCTTCACGACGATGATCGCGCCGGTGGCACCCACCGGGTGGCCGAGCGAGATTCCCGAGCCGTTGGGATTGACCTTCGCGGGGTCGAAGTCCAGCGCCTTCGCGACCGCGCAGGCCTGGGCCGCGAAGGCCTCGTTGGCCTCGATCACGTCGAGGTCGCTCACCTTCAACCCGGTGCGCTGCAGAACCGCGCGCGTGGCCGGCACCGGCCCGATGCCCATCAGCTCCGGTTCCACGCCCGCATGCGCATAGCCGACCAGGCGCGCCAGAGGTGTCAGGTTCAATCTCCTCACGGCGGCCTCGGTGGCCAGCATCACTGCAGCGGCCCCGTCGTTGATGCCCGAAGCATTGCCGGCGGTGACGCAGCCGCCCTCCTTCTTGAACGCGGGCTTCATCTTGCTGAGCGATTCGAGCGTCGTGTCGGCGCGCGGGTGCTCGTCGGTGTCGAACACGGTCGGGCCCTTGCGCGAGGCAATCTCGACCGGAACGATCTGGTCCTTGAACCGGCCGGCGGCGATGGCGGCCACGGCGCGCTGGTGACTCGTGAGCGCGAGCGCATCCTGCATGTCACGGCCGATGCCGAACTTCGCGGCCACGTTCTCGGCCGTCACGCCCATGTGGACGCGGCCGAAGGGATCGTGCAGCACGCCGACTGTGTAATCGAGCAGGGCCGAGTCGCCCATGCGAATGCCCCAGCGGCCGGCGGTCATCAGATAAGGTCCGCGCGTCATCGATTCGGCGCCGCCGCCGATCGCGAGCTCGGCATCGCCGAGCAGCAGCGACTGCGCCGCCGAGACGATCGCCTGCAGGCCCGAGCCGCACAGGCGGTTGACGTTGAAAGCCGGCACCTCCTGGGGCAGGCCTGCCTCGATGGCGGCGACCCGGGACAGGTAGGCGTCGCGCGGCTCGGTCGGGATGACGCTGCCCATCACCAGATGGCCCACCTGGTCGGGAGCGACGCCGCTGCGCAGCAGCGCAGCCTTCACCGCCGTGGTGGCGAGGGTGGCGAGAGGGACCTCCTTGAGCGCCCCACCGAACGAGCCGATGGCAGTGCGCGCGGCACTGACGACGTAGACAGTTTCAGGACGGGTCATGGCAAGTTCTAGAAGGATCGTGGCAGCCCCAGCACGTGCTCGGCCACGTAGCTGAAGATCATGTTGGTGGAGATGGGAGCGACCTGGTACAGCCGCGTCTCGCGGAACTTGCGCTCCACGTCGTACTCGCAGGCGAAGCCGAAGCCGCCGTGCGTCTGCAGGCAGACGTTGGCCGCTTCCCAGCTCGCCTTGGCGGCCAGGTGCTTGGCCATGTTCGCTTCGGCGCCGCAAGGCTGGTGGGCGTCGAACAATTCGCAGGCCCTGAAGCGCATCAGGTTGGCCGCCTCGACTTCGATGTAGCTCTCGGCAATCGGAAACTGGACGCCCTGGTTCTTGCCGATGGCGCGATCGAACACGACCCGTTCCTTGGCGTAACGGGTCGCGCGGTCGACGAACCAGTAGCCGTCGCCGATGCACTCGGCTGCGATCAGGGTGCGCTCGGCATTCAGCCCGTCGAGGATGTACTTGAAGCCCTTGCCTTCTTCGCCGATCAGGTTCTCTTCGGGAATCTCGAGGTTCTCGAAGAAGAGTTCGTTGGTCTCGTGGTTGACCATGTTCGGGATCGGCCGCACGGTCAGCCCGTGGCCGACGGCCTGGTGCAGATCGACCAGGAAGCAGCTCAAGCCCTCGGACTTGCGCTGGACATCGGCCAGCGGCGTCGTGCGTGCGAGCAGGATCATCATGTCGCTGTGCTGCACGCGCGAGATCCACACCTTCTGCCCGTTGACGACGTAGCGGTCGCCCTTCTTCACCGCGGTCGTCTTGAGCTTCGTGGTGTCGGTGCCGGTGCCGGGCTCGGTGACCGCCATCGCCTGGATGCGCAATTCTCCGGCCGCGATCCTGGGCAGGTACTTCTCCTTCTGCGCCTTGGAGCCGCTGCGCAACACGGTGTTCATGTTGTACATCTGGCCGTGGCAGGCGCCGGAGTTGCCGCCATTGCGATTGATCTCTTCCATGATGACCGAGGCCTCGGCCAGGCCCAGGCCGGAGCCGCCGTATTCCTGCGGGATGAGCGCAGCCATCCAGCCCGCCTTGGTCAGCGCATCGACGAAGGCCTCCGGGTAGCCGCGCTTCTCGTCGATCTCACGGAAATACGCGTCGGGGAACTCGCCGCACAGCGCGCGCACCGCGTCGCGGATGTCCTGGTATTTGTCGCTACGTTGGTTCAGCACGGGCGGGTCTTGGTCGAGTTGATGAAGTTCAGGCCAACGTCGCGCTGGCGTCCATGCACAGCGCGCCACCCGCGTCACGCGCCCACAGCCGAACGCTGCGTCCGTCGGGCGCGGGCTGGCCGCAGAGCTCGAAGGCAGCCACGTCGAACAGCGGGCGGACGGCGCGGAATTCAAAGGTGGCGAGCTTCGCCGTGGGCAGATGCCGGTGCAGTTGATCGAGCAGCAGGGTCGCGATCAGCGGCCCGTGAACCACGAGGCCGGGATAGCCCTCCACGTCGTAGGCGTAGGGGCGGTCGTAGTGAATGCGATGCCCATTGAAGGTGAGTGCCGAATAGCGGAACAGCAGCACCGGGTCGGGTCTCACCTCGCGCCGCCACGCTGCGTCCTGCGGCGCCGGCTTCGCAGGCGCTTCGGGGGCGCCGGGTCGAGGATCGTCGCGGTAGACGATGTCCTGCTCTTCGGTGACCGCAGCGATGCCGGTATCCGACACCACCGAATGCTTGAGCTTGACGAACACCAGCGAGCCGCTCGTGCCTTCTTTCAACTGCACATCGGTGATCTCGGAGCTGCGCGCAGCCTTGTCGCCCACCTGCAGCGGCCCGTGAAAGACGAGCCGGCTGGAAGCCCACATGCGCCGTGGCAACGGCACCGGCGGCAGGAACCCGCCGCGTGCCGGGTGCCCGTCCGGGCCCACCTGGGCCATGGGCACCACCGGCAGGAAGTAGAGCCAGTGGTACAGCGGCGGCACGGCCGTGGCC